>Ga0134128_10003662_pt1 | contig 18776 bp, 15 predicted proteins | sample KB31754_FD_96462 | JGI IMG/M metagenome (GOLD analysis project Ga0134128, IMG submission 96462) | Terrestrial soil microbial communities with excess Nitrogen fertilizer from Kellogg Biological Station, Michigan, USA - KB3-175-4 | ecosystem: Environmental > Terrestrial > Soil > Unclassified ... | reverse complement strand
CGTCGCGGCTATAGGGCGAGCTGGCCGCAGGCGGGCGTCCCGATGGGCCTTCTGCTGTCGGCGGGCCTGCTGGCGCTCATGGCCAAGATCGGCAGCCCGGAGCAGTTCCTCGGCTGGGGCTGGCGCGTGCCGTTCTTGCTCTCGGCCGTGCTGGTCGTGACTGGCTGGTACATCCGCAACCGCGTCGCCGAGAGCCCGATGTTCGAAGCGGAGATCGAAGCCGAGGCGCCGCCGACCGCGCCCGTGATGCAGGTCTTTCGCGATTATCCCCGCGGAGTTCTGATCGGCGCGGGGTTAAGAGTCGGCGAGAACATCATTTATTACGTGCTGACGGTCTTTTCGCTGACCTTCTTGGTCGACGTCGCGGCACAGAGCCGAGCCCTTGCGCTCGACGCCTTGCTGATCGGCGCGGCGGTGCAATTTGTCGCAATTCCGCTGCTCGCGATTCTGTCCGACCGGATCGGGAGGCGCCCGGTCTATGCCTTCGGCGCGTTCGCCGCGGCGATCTTCATCTTCCTCTTTTTCCCGATGCTGGCGAGCGGCAGCGACGCGCTGATCATCCTCGCGATCGTGATCGGCCTTGTCCTCCACGCCTCGATGTACGCGCCGCAGGCGGCGTTCATCACCGAGCTGTTCCCGACGCGGATCCGCTATTCGGGCGTGTCGATCGCCTACCAGCTGACCGCGATCTTCGCCGGCAGCCTCGCGCCGATTATCGCTTTGTGGCTGTACAAGGACCTGCACTCGTCGGTCCCCGTGTCGATCTACGTCGCCATCGCCTGCGCGATCAGCGGCGTCAGCGCATTGTTGGCGCGGGAGACGAAGGGCGTGGAGCTGTCGGAGATTCGGTAGACTGGAAAGTTGGAGAAAACGGACACATGATCGTGAAGTGTTCGAGAAGCTGAGATTCAACTGGCGCTTTTTCCGGGCGGGGCTGAGGGAAATCGCCGGCGACTTTGCAGGAGCAGCCGGCCTTCTCGAACATGGGCCTGTTCCACAAAGGTATCAGTCCTTACGCGATGCATATCGGCTTCGGATGCTCGTTTTGGCTCACGAGCCGGATCGAGGCCCCGGAATCATAGATGCGGCGCAATCATATCCTTGGTTTCGCGAACCAAAGTCAGAAGCCGATCAGTATGCCCGCGATTATTGCCGCTATGTCGCTGCCGGAGTCCGGGGCAATGTGGCTGAACGTGAGAAATGGGCGCACCAGCTCGGCGAGTATTCAGTGAAGCGAATCTACCGAAACTCGCTCAGGGTAACGTAGTTTCAGGCGTTCGGAAGCGCCTGCTTCGCTTCGCCCCAGCCTTTCAGCAGCTTCGAGCCCGCTCGCTCGAGCAGCTCGTCGGCGTCGCGGATGGTGAAGTGGTTGCCGCCTTCGTACTTGTCGAGCTCGCTCCAGGCGATCGGGGCGGCGACGGGCGCGCCTTCGCGGGCGCGGGCCGAATAGGGCATCACCGCGGTCGATCCGCGCTGGTTGCGCAGCCAGTCGAGGAAGATGCGCCCCTTGCGCTGAACCTTGCGGATATTGGCGGTGAACATGTCCGGCTCGGCTTCCGCTATTGCGCGGCTGAAGCGCTCGGCGAAGTCAGACACGGCGGGCCAGTCCGCCGATTGATCGAGCGGCGCCACGACGTGCAGGCCCTTGCCGCCTGACAGCAGCGGGAATGTCTCGAGCCCGAGGTCCTTGAGCAGCCCGCGCAGCCGCACCGCCGCTTCCTTCACCTTGCCGAAATCGAGCCCGACGTCGGGGTCGAGGTCGAACACCAGCCGGTCGGGATATTCGATCCTGTCGCTCCGGCTGCCCCAGCCGTGGAACTCGATCGTCCCCATCTGCACGCAGGCGAGCAGGCCCTTGATGTCGTCGAAGTAGAGATAGTCCTGGACGATCCCCTTCTTCTCCTTGACCGGCACATGCTTGACGTCGGGGCCGAACGATCCGGTGTCGTGCTTCTGGAAGAAGCATTTCTTCGAGCGGCCCTGCGGGCACCGGATCAGCGTCATCGGCCGCCGCGCGCAGTCGACCATGATCAGTGCTTCGACCGCGGCGTAATAATCGGCGAGGTCGAGCTTGGTGAGCTTTTCGTCGGGGAAGATCATCCGGTCCGGACTGCTGATCTTGATGCCGAAGCTTTCGGCGGTTCTCACACCCTCCCCTTTCGGGGAGGTGGCACGCCGAAGACGTGACGGAGGGGCCCCTCCACCGCCTTTGGCGGTCCCCCTCCCCTTGTGGGGAGGAGAAAGATGTTGCGGCGTTTCTACCACCACCTCCGACGCGGCCTTGTCCTCGCGCAGGCCGAGGAAGCTTGGGTGGCGCAATATGCCTTCGTTGGTGAATTCGGTGAACGCGATTTCGGCGACAAGCTGCGGCTTGATGAAGTGCGCGCCCTTGCGGTCGGCGCGCGGCACCTCGACCGGCGCCTTGTCGACCTCGAGCGGCCGCATCCGCTCCATCATGTCGTCGATGCTCCTGGCGTTGAAACCGGTGCCGACCTTGCCGACGTAGGTGAGCTTGCCCTTCTCCTTCGCCGCAAGCAGCAATGAGCGGAAGCCGAGGCGCTTGTCGCTTTCCGACCAGCCGACGATCACGAATTCCTGGCGTTCGATGCACTTGATCTTGAGCCAGTTGCGGGTGCGGGTGCCCTTGTACGGGCAGCTCGCCTTCTTCGCGATGATGCCCTCGCCCTTTTGGAGGCAGACTTCCTGGAACAGAGCCTCGCCCTTGCCGATCACATGGTCGCCGTAGATGATCGGCGGATTGACTCCGGCGAGGAGCGACGCGAGCCGGTCCTTGCGGACCACGTTCGGCAGGCGCTTGATGTCTTCCCCTCGGTCGACGAGCAGGTCGAAGGCGTAGAAGACGAGGTTGGCGCCTTTCTGGTCCTTCAGCGTCGACTGGAGCAGCTGGAAGCTGGGCTTGCCGTCCTTGTCCAACGCGACTGCCTCGCCGTCGATGAGGCAGCCGGCCGGCAGGTTTGCCGCGGCCTTGACCAGCGACTTGAACTTGTCGCTCCAGTCCTTGCCGTTGCGCGTCCACGCCGTGGCGACGCCGTCGCCGACCGCCAGCAGCAGCCGGTATCCGTCATATTTATATTCGTAGAGCCAATCGCTTCCGGTCGGCACGTCGTCGACGAGAGTCGCGAGTTGCGGCTCGTGGAACGGCGGAGGGGCCTTGGATGCCTTCTTCTTGGCTCGGCCGCCTTTCTGGCCGCCGCGGTTTGATCGCCAGACGTCCTCCCCAGCAGCGATCTCCGCCATGGTCCGTCCGGTGGTGACGCTGGTCGTGCCTTCGTCGACCAGCTCGTTGCCGTTGTCGGGATCGGCATATTCGTCGGTCACCTTCTTGAGCATCCACGGTTCGCCGCGTTCGCCGGGTCGCGGGCTCAAGCGGAACAGCACCCACTCGCCCTTCATCCGCTCGCCTTCGAGCGTGAAGTGCAGGTGCCCTTCGCGAATCGTCTTCGACGGGTCCTTGCCGGGCTGCGGGATCCAGCGGCCCTTGTCCCACAGCATCACCGTGCCGCCGCCATATTCGCCCTCGGGGATGATTCCCTCGAATGTGCCGTAGTCGAGCGGATGATCCTCGGTGCGCATGGCGAGCCGTTTCTCGCCCGGGTCGATGCTCGGGCCCTTGGGCACCGCCCAGCTCTTGAGCACGCCGTCGAGCTCGAGCCGGAAGTCCCAGTGCAGCCGCGACGCCTCGTGCTTCTGGACGACGAAGCTGTCGCCGGAGCCCTTGAGCTTGCGGCCCTTCGGCTCCTTCGTCTTGGTGAAGTCGCGCTTGCGATTGTAGGTCGCGATGTCGAGGCCGCGCTGGGCCACGGATCAGCGCCTCCGGCCGCCGGCCGCCTTTTTCGCCGGGGCCTTCTTGGGCGCGTGGCGAGGCGCGGACTTCTTGGCGGCGCTACTTTTCTTGGGTGCGCTTCCCTTGTTCTCGTTCGCGGCCTTGCCGCCGCTTTCGTCCGACGTCTTGAGGCTGCGCTTGAGCGCCGCCATCAGGTCGACGACGTTCGAACCCTTGGCCGGCGCGCCCTCCGGCTCCTCGATGATCTTCTCGCCCTTGTGCTTCTGCTTCTCCTCGATGAGGCGATGAAGCGCGTCGACGTAGCGGTTGTGGAACTCGGTGGGGTCGAACTTGCCGGTCTTCCGCTCGATCAGCATCGAGGCCATGTCGAGCAGGTCGGCGTCGGGCTTCTCGTCGCCGATCTCGCGGAAATAGGACTGCGCCTTGTGCACTTCGTCGGCGTAGCGAAGCGTCTCCAGCAGCAGCCCGCGTCCGCAGGGCTTCAATGCGACGACATATTCCTGGCCTCGCATCGCGAGCTGGCCGATGCCGACCTTCTTGGCCGCCTTCAGCGCATCGCGCAGGACGACATAGGCTTCCTCGGCGAGGTCGTCCGCTGGAATGACGAAATAGGGCTTGTCGTAGAACATCGCGTCGATGTCGCCGACGTCGACGAACTCGACGAGGTCCAGAGTCTTGCGGCTCTCCAGCTTGACGCTGTCGATCTCCTCCTGGTCGAGGAGGACATAATGCCCTTTGGAGACCTCGTAGCCCTTGACGATCTGGTCGCGGTCGACGGGGCCGATGCCCGGCACGACCTTCTCATATTTAATGCGCTGCCCCGTCGGCTCGTAGACCTGATGGAACTGGATCTGGGCGCCGCTCCTGGTGGCGGGGAACAGCTCCACGGGGATCGACACCAGCGCAAGGCGGATTTGTCCTCGCCAGATCGCGCGCGCGGCCATCTTTCGTCTCCTTAGATTCAAGGAGACTCAATTCATTGCGCCGACGACTCGTTCCCTGTCGAGCCCTTGAGCGAGCGCACGAATTGAGCGACGTCACCGCCGCGCTGCGCGAGGTCGACGATGGCGGAGCCGCAGACGACACCGCGCGCGCCGGTGGCGAGCGCCGCGCGGACGTGCTCGGGCGCCGAGATCCCGAAGCCGAACACGGGCGGGGGCGCGCCCGCCGACCGGAGACGCTCGATCAGGCCTGAATCGAACTGACCCCCGGCATGGGTGCCGGTGATCCCGGCGCGGCTGACGCAATAGGTGTAGGCCTTCGACAGCTTGGCGATGCGCTCCAGCGTCGGATCGGGCGTGTTCGCCGCGGCGATCAGCACGGGCTCGATCCCCGCCTGGTCCATCTCCCGGACAAAGGGTTCCGCTTCGAGCGCGGGAACGTCCGCGATCAGCAGGCTGTCCGCGCCGGCCTCCGCCGCATCGCGCATGAAGCCGGCGCGCGCGACCACGAGGTTCGCGTACGTGAGGATGCCGACGGGCACGTCAGGATGTCGGGTGCGGAACGCCGCGATCGAGTCGAAGCAGTCCTGGACGCGCACCCCGGCGGAAAGCGCCCGCTGCGCCGCCGCCTGGATGACGGGCCCGTCGGCCACGGGGTCGGAGAAGGGGATCCCGACCTCGATCATGTCCGCGCCGCCCTCGACCGCTGAATCGAGTAGCGTCGCGCTGATCTCCAAATCCGGATCGCCGAGCATCAGGAACGCGCCGAACGCGCCCGTGCCGTTGAGCCGGTCGAACATCGCGGAATAGCGGCTCATGCGAGCAGCGCCTGCGCTTGGGCGACATCCTTGTCGCCGCGCCCAGAGAGCCCGACGACGATCGCGCTTTCCGGCTCCTCTTCGGCGAGGTCGAGCGCGTGCGCCAGCGCATGGGCGGATTCGAAGGCACAGAGGATCCCTTCCTTCTCCGCCAGCGCCTTGAACGCGGCGAGCGCTTCATCATCCGTGCAGCCGACATATTGGGCGCGGCCGCTCTCCTTTAGATGCGCGTGCTGCGGGCCGACTGCGGGATAATCGAGGCCGGCCGAGACCGACCAGGTTTCGTCGATCTGTCCTTCGTCGTCCTGCAGCACGTAGGTCTCCGCGCCGTGGAGGATTCCGGGCCGTCCGCGAAGCAAAGTCGCGCCATGCTCGTCGCCGTCGATTCCCTTGCCCGCCGGCTCGACCCCGATCAGGCGCACGGGATCGTCGATGAAGTCGGCAAACAGGCCGATCGAATTGGAACCGCCGCCGACGCAGGCCACGACCGCGTCGGGCAATCGCCCGAACTGCTCAAGGATCTGCGCGCGCGCCTCGCGCCCTATCACCCGCTGGAACTCGCGCACCATCGTCGGGAACGGGTGCGGGCCCGCGGCCGTGCCAAGCAGGTAATGCGTCGTCGCGAAGCTTGCCGACCAGTCGCGCAGCGCTTCGTTGATCGCGTCCTTGAGCGTCCGCCCGCCACTCTCGACGGGGATCACCCTGGCGCCCATCAGCTCCATCCGGAAGACGTTGAGCTTCTGCCGCTCGACGTCTTTCGATCCCATGTAGATGAGAGTCTCGAAACCGAGCAGCGCACCGGCAATGGCCGTCGCAACGCCATGCTGCCCGGCGCCGGTTTCGGCAATCAGCCGCGTCTTGCCCATGCGCCGGGCAAGCAGGGCCTGCCCAAGGACCTGGTTCGTCTTGTGGGCCCCGCCGTGGAGCAGGTCCTCGCGCTTCAGATAGATGTTGCCGGGCAGGTTCCGGCAGCGGGTCAGCGGGGTCGGCCGCCCGGCGTAATTGATCAGAAGGTCGTTGAGCTCGGCAGCGAAGGCCGGATCGTCCTGCGCATCGAGGAATGCGGCCTCCAGCTGCTCGAGCGCCGGGACCAGGATCTCGGGCACATAGCAGCCGCCGAACCGCCCGAATCGGCCGTTCAGGCGCATGCGCGAAGCCGTCGTCGCGACGCCGGCCGAAGCGCCTCGAACAGCGCGGCGATCTTGTCGAGCGACTTGCGGCCCGGCTTGACGTCGAGCGACGACCCGACGTCGATTGCATAAGCGCCAAGCCGCCGAGCCGCGCGCGCATTGTGCGCGCCGATGCCGCCGGCGAGGATCGCTTGCGGTAGCTCGGGGTGGGTCTGGACGAGCGCCCAGTCGAAGCTCCGGCCACTGCCGCCGCTTTCGTTGTCGAACAGCAGCCGATCGCCGCCGCGGCTCGCGAGCGGCTCGCGTCCGACGCTGAGCGCGGTCCAGATCTCGCAGCTCGCCGGAAGGTCGCGGCGCAGGGAACGCACATATTCGACGCTCTCGTGGCCGTGCAGCTGGACCGCGCGCAGGTTCAGGAGCGTCGCGATGTCGCCGACCGTGCTGAGCGGCGCGTCGCGGAAAATGCCGACCGGCTGCATGCCGCTCCGCTGAGCACTGCCGGCCAGCGGCGCGGCTTCGTCTGCCGTGACATGGCGGGGGCTGCCAGGCACGAAGACGAAGCCGGCGTATGCCGCTGGCCGGGCGGCGCCGAGGTCGGCGCCGCAATTGAGGCCGCATAGCTTGGTGCGGCCGAAGATCAGCTCCCGCGCCGCTTGCGCGGGTTCGGCGGAGCGCATCAGCGACGAGCCGATGAGGAAGCCGTCGACCAGCGGGCCGAGCCGATCCACGTCGGCGCTGCTGGAAATGCCGGATTCGGACACCAGCACCCGGTCCGGCGCCAGCGTCGCCAGCCGCTCGGTCGTCGCAAGATCGATCGTGAGATCACGCAGATCGCGGTTGTTGATTCCGATGAGCGGCGCACCGAGCGCGAGCGCGCGGCGCATTTCCTGCTCATCATGGACTTCCACCAGCGCGTCCATTCCGAAGCGCCGCGCTTCGGCCATCATCGACCGAGCGGAGGAATCGTCGAGGAGCGAGAGCATCACCAGCACCGCGTCGGCACCGGCGATCCGCGCTTCGGCGACCTGCCGGACGTCGATGAAGAAATCCTTCGCCAGGATCGGCCCGTCGAACGCGCGGCGCGCCCCTGCGAGATCGTCGAGCGAGCCGCCGAAATGCGCCGTGTCGCAGAGAACGCTCAAGGCATCGGCAACGCCGGCGTAACCGCGCGCCAGCACCGCGGGATCGGCGCCTGCGCGGATGGTGCCCGCCGACGGCGACGCTTTCTTGATTTCCAGGATGAAGCGGGCGCCGTCCTGCGACATCCTCTCCGCGAGGCTGCGATGGGTCGGCCGCGCGCGAGCGCGCAGCGTATCGAGCGAGACTCCGTCGAACCGCCGCCTCAGCTCGTCCTTCTTCGCCGCCGCGATCCGCCCGAGCACTCCTTCAGCCACGGCTTGCCTCGACGAATCGATGGAGCAGGTTCAGCGCCTGACCCGACGCCATCGCGTCGAGCGCCATGGCGACGCCCCTGCGAAGATCTGGAGCGATGCTCGCGGTCATCAGCAAGGCGCCGGCATTGAGCGCGACGATCGAGGAATCCGCTTCGCGCGCCTTGCCTTCGAGGACTCTCGAGAGGCGCGCCGCATTTTCCCGCGGCGATCCGCCGACGATGCGCTCGACCGGAAGCCTCCTCAGTCCCGCCTCCTCGGGCGTGATCTCGATTTCCTCGAGCTTGTCGTGGTCGAGCAGGATCGCCTGCGTGAACCCATGGAGCGCGACCTCGTCGAGCCCCGAGCCGTGGACCACCAGTGCCCGGATGACTCCAAGCGCACGCAAGGTTTCGGCGATCGGTCGAAGCAGCTTCGGGTCGGCGACTCCGAGCAGCTGCACCTTCGGCTGCGCCGGGTTGAGGCATGGCCCGAGCAGATTCATGATCGTCCGGACCTTGAGCGCCCGACGTACCGGCCCCGCATGCGCTATCCCCGGATGATAATAAGGCGCGAGAAGGAAACAGAACTTCGTCTGATCGAGTACCTCGCGCGATTCGAGCGGCGTGAGATCGAGCCGCGCGCCGAGCGCTTCCAGCACATCGGCCGAACCGCACTTCGACGTGAAGGAACGGTTGCCGTGCTTGACCACAGGCAGCCCGCACGCCGCCGCGACGATGCCGGCGGCGGTGGATACGTTGATCGACCCCGAAAAGTCGCCACCGGTGCCGCAGCTGTCGGCGAACACATAGCCAGGGGACGGGAAGGCCCGCGCCGCGTCGCGCAACGCTTCGGCCGCTCCGATCAGCTCTTCGGACGTCTCGCCGCGCACCCGGAGCGCAACGAACGTGGCCGCCATGAGCGGTTCGCTGAGACTCCCCTCGACGAGCCGCTCGAACAGCTCGCGAGCGGTCGAGCGGTCGAGGTGGTGGCCCTCGAGGAGGCTGGCAATCGCCGTCTCGGCGACATCGGCGTTGGACGCCTCGCTGGCTGGCGCCGGCCACGAAATCGTAAGACACTGGTTCATTGGAATTCACCTGAAACAAAAAAGCCCGCCGGTGGCGGGCGGGCAGTCGATGATCGTTGGCTATGCGATCAGTCGCGCCATCGCGCCGCAAAGGTTCCACCGCGCCACCAGAGGTGAGCGGTCGAAGTTGCGGCGAAGGCATTCAGGTGCGTCATTCGAATCGCTTCCTAATTCATGATCTCGCCCCAGGTCAACGTCTGGCGGTTGACGGCCTCAATGCCCAAATGGCATGGCCGCAGCCCCGAGCGGGTGTAGCTCAATGGTAGAGCAGAAGCCTTCCAAGCTTACGACGAGGGTTCGATTCCCTTCACCCGCTCCAGATTTCGACAGTGCGGGGGACTATTGAAATCTGGAGCGCGCGCGAGGCGAACAGCCGAGCGGTGCGACCGGCACTCCGCTCTTTGGAGCGCGTTGACACACTGCACCCGCGCCGCCACATGGCGCGCCTGCTCGTCATGCTCGACCATCCGCCGGATGGTCTGCGCGCGACAAGCTTCTGGAGAGGTGGCCGAGTGGTTAAAGGCAGCAGACTGTAAATCTGCCCGCGCAAGCGTACGCTGGTTCGAATCCAGCCCTCTCCACCATCCCGCGCGAGGGGCATATTCGTGCAATGGCGCCGGGGAGCGATGCGAGCAATGAACCGGCCAGCCCGTCGGCGGCACTAACTGAAGTTAACGACGATTCACCCAATTCGGCGGAAATCTCCTGAAAATATGGCGAAATCTCTGCGAATGACCTAAGGTCGCGTGGAGACTCGTGGCTCGGGAGTGGCGCTATACTGCGCGAGGTGGGGATAAGCTTGGACGATTCGGACGGTTTGCCTGACGGTGATCGGCCGCCTTTGGCGCATGGGTCGAACGATCCGGTCGCGGAGCGCGTGCGGCGCTTGAGTCCCGGTCAGCTGGATTGCCTCAGGCTCGTGCACCAGCATCTGAGCTCGAAGGAAATCGCCACCGAGCTGAAGATTTCACCGCACACGGTCGACCAGCGCATCCGGCAGTCGCTCCAGATCCTCGGCGTGGAACGCCGTTCGCAGGCGGCACGCATCGTCGCTCAATATTCCGAGCCATATCAGCGATTGATACATCAATCGCCGTACATTCCCGCCGAGCCCGAGTCCGGCCAACCAGAGGGCGCGGTCAGTCATCAGATTCGGCACGCTGACCGCGCAGGGGAGGTTGGAAGGCCGGGTTTCATTACCGAGCAGAGGCCAGCGTCATTCCGGCCTTCCCTGCAACCGCCGTTCGCAACGAGGAGCAACCCCCGGAATGAGATGAGCGTCGGCCAGAGGCTGTTCTGGATCGTGGCAATCGCGATCGGAGCGGCGTTCTCGGCGGGCATGTATCTCGCCGGACTCGAAAGCCTCGCAAGGCTGCTCAAGAGCTAGCCGCCGACAGCCAGATCAGACCGACAGTAACTCCGGCGTCGCATCGCCGGGGAAGGAGTAGTCATGCGCAAGGATGCAATCTGGAATGCGGTCCATGAGGTCGGAATCCACACCCGCGCGGTCGAAGACCTGATCGAAAGCGCGTTGGTCGAGCTGGCCCAGCTTCAATCCAAACTGGTCGGCGTGAGCAATGTCGCGGGGGTCTCTTATTCCACCCTGCAGCAGCCGTTCGAAGGCATTTCCGCGACCATCAACGACCTGGTGAAGGTCCGCGGGACCATGGCCCAATGCCACGAGACATTCGTCGAGGCCAAGGAGAAGATCCCCGGCGTGCGGACCACTTCGTGGGGCAATGGCGACCCTTGCTGCGGATCCGCCCACACCGACCTGCGCGTGGTCGCCTGAGGGCTTTGACCGGACCGCAGCAATGTGGTCCGGTCGTCTGGCGATGAACTCTCTCTCCCTCGTGATCCTGTTCTGGGTGCTGCTGCTGGTATCCTGCGGCTATGCGCTCTGGCGCGGCCGCAAATATGAGCGCATTGCGGCCCTCGTATTCATCGCCGCGACGGTCCTGTCGATCTTCGGCCACTCGCCGTTCCGCGGGCGCTATGTCGCGATTGAAACCACGGACCTGATCGTCGACTCGGCCGTCCTGGTCGCGGTGGTGACGATTGCGCTGATGTCCGACCGGTTCTGGCCGCTGTGGGCGGCGGGGCTGCAGCTCGTCGATAGCATGTCGCACGTGATGAAAGCGATCGACGCCGATCTCCTGCCGAAGGTCTACGGCGCAGCGGAACGCTTCTGGAGCTACCCGATCCTGCTCATCCTCCTGATCGGCGCCTGGCGGCAGCATCGCCGAACCATCGCCGAGCAGACTCGCGAGCCGAGCTAGCGCCGCCTTGCGCGAGGCGCGATGGCCGCCCATTGGGCGAGGATGTCGCGGCGTAAGGTTTCGCACCAGCACCAGCACTTCCAGAAGCGCCCGCGCCTGTGGGGCAAGCATGCCGTCGCCGCCGCGCTCGACAACCCGGAGCGCAAGGTGCTGCGCGCCTGGGCGACGCGCGAAGCGGCGGCCTTCATGCAATTTCCCAAGGACCTGCCGGTGACTCTCGCCGAGGCGCCGGACCTCGGCCGGCTGGTCCCGAACGATGCGCCGCACCAGGGCGTGGTGATCGAGGTCGAGCCGCTCGAGGACGCGTGGCTCGACGAGCTGATCGCCGCCCCGCCCGAACGCGCGCTTCTCCTCGTGCTGGACCAGGTCACCGATCCGCACAACGTCGGCGCGATCCTGCGCTCGGCCGCGGCCTTCGGAGCGATCGGCATCGTCACCCAGGACCGCCACTCGCCGCCGGAAAGCGGCGCACTCGCCAAAGCCGCTTCCGGAGCGCTCGAGCGCGTGCCGTGGGTGCGGGTCGTCAACCTGGCCCGAGCGCTTGAGGAGATCGGCACGGCCGGATTCTGGCGCATCGGCCTCACCGGCGACGCCGAGACGCAACTTCGCGAGGCGCTGGGTCCCAGCCGCGTCGCGCTGGTGCTCGGCGCGGAGGGCGCGGGCCTGAGGCCCAACACGCGCGAGCATTGCGACGCGCTGGCGCGTCTGCCGATCACCGACACGGTCGAAAGCCTGAACGTGTCCAACGCGGCCGCAGTCGCGCTTTACGCCGCATCGGTCGCCTGATGGTCCGAACCACGAGCAGCATCCGCGAACAAGTCGAGGCGCTGGCCGAACGCGAACCCGCATTCGCCGGCGTGGTCGAACGGCATGGGGTGCCCGCGCCCCGAAACAGCGAGCGCGGGGCGCAGACGCTGCTGAGGACCATCGTCGGCCAGCAGGTCAGCGTGGCCGCGGCGCGGTCGATGTGGTCGAAGCTGGAGGCGGCCTATGGCGCTCCTCCGGACCTTCACCTGCTGCTCGCCGCGTCCGACGAGGAGCTGCGCGGCGCCGGCATCTCGCGCCAGAAGGCCGGCTACATACGAAGCCTCGCCGAGCTGATCCTCTCGGCCGAGCTCGATCTCGATCATTTGCCGGACGACGACGAGGAAGCGATCGCCCTCCTAACCAGGATCAAGGGCATCGGCCGCTGGTCGGCGGAAATCTACCTGCTGTTCGCGGAAGGCCGCGCCGACGTCTTTCCCGCCGGCGACCTGGCCGTGATGATCGAGCTCGGGCGACTGATGGGGCTCGACGACAAGCCGAGCGAAAAACAGCTGCGCGAGCTTGGCGAGCGTTGGCGCCCATACCGCGGCGCCGCCGCGATCCTCGCCTGGCACAGCTACAACAGCGTCGTGAAGAAGAGCGGCGCTCCGATCGATTGACGAGGCGCCGGACCTAAGTGCGGCGCAAATATTCCCGCGCGCGCGATCGCGCACATGACCTCCGTTCCACATTGCGCCGAGCCCTGGCGCTGCTACCTTCGCCCGACGGGGAGGGTCCGATATGCGCCCGTTATTGCGTGCTTTTTTCGCCGCCGCGATTTTGATCGAGGCTACGCAGGCCCAGGCGTCCTGGTTCGAAGCCAAATCGAAGCATTTCATCATCGATGGCGATGTCGACCCGCAGGAACTCACGGATTATGCGAAGAAGCTGGAACGGTTCGACCAGGCGGTGCGGATTGCCCGCGGCATGGGAGACCCACAGCTCACCGATGCGGGACGGCTGAGAATCTACTTCATGCGCAACGCCGATGAATGGCGGCGGCTGACCGAGGGCGACGACGCGCTTGGCGAATATGGCAGCAGCGCCGCCGGTTCCTTCGCGTTCGTCCAGAAGATGAAGGGCGATCGGCCGGGCGACTTCAACTCCGATCTTCTGCTGTTTCACGAATATGCCCACCACATGATGTTCGAGAACTGGGCGGCAGCAATGCCCACCTGGGTCGCGGAAGGGTTCGCCGAGTTCTTCTCCACCGCGAAAATCAATGACGACGGCACCGTGGTCCTGGGAAGCGCAGCCGACCAACGATCGATCGGTGTTTATGGACTGCACCACGACTATCCCTTGTCGGACATGTTGAGCGACCGCGGGGGCTGGCTGACCGGGAGGCAGGTCGATATCATCTATTCGCGCGGGTGGCTGCTGACCCACTATCTGACGTTCGAACCGAGCCGCCGCGGACAGCTCGATAAATATCTTTCCGGAATCCAGAGCGGCGAAAGCGCTCGCCAGGCGGCAGAGGTGGCATTCGGCGACATCGGCAAGCTCGACGATGAGCTCGACCGTTATGCGAACCAGAAAAGCTTGCCGGGTGTCGTAATCCATACCGACGCCGCAAAAATCGGATCGATCGCTGTTGCTCCGCTCCCGCCCGGGACGGCGGCGCTGACTCCGGTTCAGCTGCGCCTGAATTACGGAGTGTCGCCGGCGGACGAACGGTTCGTCGCGGGAGAGGCCCGCAGACTCGCGAGCGATTTTCCGTCCGACCCCTTTGCGCAATCGACACTGGCGCAGGCCGAATATGTCGCGGGCTATTATTCAGCGGCCGAGGCCGCCGCCGATCGGGCGCTCGCAGCGGATCCAACTTATGTTCACGCGCTGATTTACAAGGGCAGGGCGGAAATGCAGTTGGCCAGGGCGAACCCGGCGACGGCGGATTGGAAAGCAATCCGCGGCTGGTTTGCCAGGGCCAATCATGCCGACACCGAAAATGCCGAGCCGCTGATGCTCTATTACGAGAGTTTCGCGGCTGCGGGGCAAAAGCCGACGGAAAGCGCCGTGAAGGGGCTGATTTACGCGCTGGTCCTCGCGCCCCAGGACCAGAGACTGCGCTGGATGGCAGCGCGCCAGTTGCTGGCCGACGGCAAGGTCACGGATGCGAGGCAGGCCCTCGGCCCGATCGCCAACGACCCGCATGGCGGAGTTGGGCGCGGGAAGGCCCGAGACGTGCTTGCGGCGATCGAAGCCGGAGACAATACGAAGGCGGCGTCCGTCATCGACGACATCGAACGCGAGTGGAAGCAATATTAGGAGTCTTCGCTACACCCGCCACGACGTCTGCCCGGTCTAGCTACCGCCGGATGCCGGTCGGCAGCAGGCGGGCGGCGAGGTTGCGGAAGATGTGGGGCCCGAGGTCGAGGTGGAACGGGCCGAGCTTGTCACTCTTGGTATCGCGGCCGAGAAGGTGGCTGACCGAAGTCTGACCTTCGCCCCCGCTCCAGCTGTACCGCACGTTGAAGGCGATCAGCGGCACGAACACCGGCCGGCCGCCCATCTCATAGGCGTGGATCTGTTCGCGGGGGGCCACGGCCTGAGTCCGCGCGGCGAGGCGTTTCAGCGGTGGAAGCATGGCGATTCGCTCGCCCCGGCCGGCGGGGCTGGCGAAGAATGCGCCGATCTGGGCGTCCTGGTCGGCGCCCGCATTGAACAGCCTTGCTTCGACGAGCACCGCGCGCGCGGGTGCGCTTCCGGAATTGAACAGTTCGAGATCGAACTCGACCATGACCCGCTGGTCGTCGAGGACGCAGCGGACTGGCTGGAAGCCGATGTCGATCCATGGCCTGAGGCTGGTCGAGACCACGCCTGCCGCAGCGGGAGCCGCAGGCCCGGGCACCGCGGGCGGCGGCGCTGGCGCCGGCTGCGGTGAGGGTCCGGGCGTTGCTCGCGGTGCCGGAGCGGGCGGAGGGGCGGCCGCCGGTTCGGGCTCGGCGCCGGTGAACAGGTCGAAGCGCGCGCTTCCCGCGAACAGCTCCCGGCCGCGGGTGCGCCAGAAGAGAAAGGCGCCGGCAAGGGCCAGCACCAGGGCTTCGAGCAGCCAGGCGAGCATCGGATAATCGTGCACCGATGAAAGCGGGCCCGGCGGTCGCGGATCGGCGGGGAAGCTCGGAGCCGTGGCGGGCGTCGGGGCGACCATGCCGGCGGCGGGGACGGTTGCCGGCGGTGCAAGCCCGGCCGCGGCGGGCAGGGAGGATTCGGGCCGCGGCGGCGGGGCGGCCTGGGCGATTGGTGGCGGCTCCGCGGCGGCCGTCCGGCTGTGCCTGGCGGCCGGCGCGGGAGCAGCGGCGGTTCGCGGCGCCGTCGCCTTCGGCGCGGACTGCGCCTCCGCGCGCGGCGGCGGCGATGGCTGCGCGACGGGTCCGTCGGCGGGCCGGGTGACCGTTCCGCCGAGGCTGAAATTCTGGAGGACCCTGGGCCCGACCGAATCCGCGGGCGCGGTGGTGGCCGGCGGCGGCTGCTGCTGGGCGAGCGCCATCGCCGGGGCGAGCATCAGCCCCGCTGCCAGCAATGGTCTCCCAAAGCGCGAAACCGCCCTCATCTGCTCCCGCTCAAACGCTTGCTCGCGCCAAATTCGCGCGGCGCGACAGGCACATGCCCCCCGATTGGCCGCCTTTCAAGCACGGCGTGGATGAATGGCCGCGGAACCGGCGCTATCGTGCGTCGACGAGCACCAGTTCGGAATCGTCCTCGGCCTGGATATCGAGCTTGCTTTCGCCGGTGATGGCGACGCCGTCGCGCGGCCCGGCCTCGATCCCGTTCACCCGAACCCGGCCGCTCGGCACCAGATAAAGGTGCCGATCGGGACTGGCATCCACTTCGATCGAGCCACCCGCCTTGACGGTTGCGCCGAGCACACGCGCGTCGGCATTGATCGTCAGCACGCCGTCGGCGGCGTCGCCGCTGGCGAGCAGCTGGAACGCACCCTGGCGCGAGTCCTTGGGGAACGGCATCGCGCCCCAGCTAGGCTGGGCCGCCGGCCTGTCCGTCTCGATCCAGATCTGGAATAGGGTCGTCTTCTCGTCCTCGAGATTATATTCGGCGTGCACCACTCCGGTGCCGGCGCTCATCACCTGCACGTCGCCGGCCGCGGTGCGGCCCTTGTTGCCCATCGAATCCTGATGCGTGATCGCGCCCGTGCGGACGTAGGTGACGATTTCCATGTCGCGGTGCGGATGCGGCGGAAAGCCGCTTTGCGCGGCGATCGTGTCGTCGTTCCACACGCGGATCCGCCCCCAGCCCATGCGCGCCGGGTCGTGATAGCTGGCGAAGGAGAAATGGTGGCGCGCGTCGAGCCAGCCGTGGTCGGCATGCCCGATACTGTCGAATTTGCGGACGTCAATCATGGCCTCGAAGTGGCGCGTTGCGCGGATAGATCAAGTGTCACGTTTGTGACCGAGCCCGCGGCTAGAACGGCCCGCTGGCGGCTTTGCCGCCGACGACGAGCTGACGTTTTTCAACCGGAACGATGTGCACATCGCCGTGATCGAGAGCGTCACTTTCACGCTTGAGCGAAGCAGCCGCATCCGACGGCTTGGTCGGTTGAGGAACTGCATCGGTGGATTCGAGATCATTGACCCACTTGCCGTTCTGCTTTTCGAAGACACCGGCGTCGCGCGTACATTGAATGGCCGGGTCGTTGCGGCTCGCTGGCGGTAGGTTGGCACAACCGTCCATGAAGACGACGTACATTGTTCCGCCAGGCTGCGGATAAACCCGGCACGCGCCGCCTTCCGAGCAAAAGGCATGGCGCTCGGCGTTCCCCTTCAGCAGCCAGGCGTTGAGGTCCGCCGGAACGTTTGCGGAAGACGGAAAGACCATGATCTGCGCAGGCTTGGGGCCGGCAACGAGCTTCTCTTGTGTGGCGTCCCATTTGTCGCTCGCCTTCAGCGCCGTCGCGGCCATGGTTCGAAGCTGCGGCGCACCTTGGCCGGCGATTCGACGCAATTCCGAACGTCCGGCGGGGCCGAAGTTGAATGCCATTGCCGCCCAATCGAACTTGGCCGGAGAGACTTTGCCGCTTTCAAGCCGCGCCATTTGCGAACGCGCAGAGACCGTTCCGAAGTCGACGATCGGTAGGGCGAGGAGCAACGCTAGGCCGCAAACACCGAGCGCGAGCGCCGTCTGGAGCGGGCGAAGCGACTCATCGAACTCCCGGCGGCCCCGCCAGATCGCATACCAGCCTGCAAGGCCGTAGGCAGCCGCCACGATGATCGCGACGACGCCCCACATCCGCTCAGGGGTCCAGCCATATTGGTCAATCCGAATGCCGAGCGACAGCGCGGCAATGGCAGCCAACGGCAGCACGACCGCGACAAGCAGAAGCGACGCGGCTCGCAATATCGGGTTGGTCGACCGGCTCTCCGAATTCTCCGCAAACACGGTATTCGCAAGCAAGATCGCACCCGCACCCGCGAGAAGCAGCAGCGGAGTTGCGGGAACGCCGCTCTTCCAGAATTTCCGAAGACCGGTGAACGGAATGGAGGCAAGGAACAGCACGAGCGCTGCGGCAAGTGGCGGAGCGAGCACTTCAAGCACGATCCTCACGAGCCGCTGGAGCATCGGGAGCAAGCGGTCACGTTCGCGCAAAAGGCCCACCGCGGCGCCAAAGGCGAAACCGGCGAGCATCCAGTCGAACCAGCTCTTTTCGAGCAGCTTGCGGACCTGCTCGATGCCGATGAGGTCGAACAGACCGGCGATCAGATAAGCGAGGAGGAACACGATTCCGGTGAATGCGAGGCTCGCCGCGCCGATCACTGCGTCGGCCCAGGCGTGACCATGCAGCCGCTCGTAGGGCAGGGCCCGGCGACCCTCGTCGCGCACCGTCTGGAACAGAGGAGCCGCGAGCATCACGGCCAGCAGGCCGGACAGATACGGCCACTCGAAGATCGTCGGATTGAAATTGTATCGGGCGGTGAACCAGCCGACGAGCGCGATCACCGCGCCCCACGCAAGCGCGAAGCCGAGGGACCAGCTCCAGCGGCGTCGCTCGACGGTGAGGATGAAGGAGATTGTGGCGATCGCTATGAACGTCGCAGCCGCCTGCCGCCATACAGCCAGCGGTGTTGCGCCATTAATCCGCCTGGTGGCGAAATAGAACAGGAGGCCGGCCGCGGTGCCGATCGCGGCCATCAGCCATGGGCGCAGAGGCCAAGGCTCGGCCCGATTATCGATCCTCTCGGTCATGCTTCTGTCCCCCTGCTCTCAACTGTGACACGGCCGAAGAGGCCGTCAAGCAATCGGCAGCCTCGGCATGCCGCGCGCCTTTGGCTTGGTCACGGGCAGAGGTCATGAGCAAATGCTGAGCGTTTCCTGAAATCGGCTGCGAGCCGCACGCGTGACCGCGCGTGGATTTGACGCTAGGCGGCTGCGGCATGTCCGAACGTCCGCGGCCGCCCGAGCGCATTTTCCCAAGCTCGAAAACCGAAGCGCAGTCGGCGCAGCACGTCCCGTCGATCCCGCAGACCGAAAGCGCTTCCTACAAGCTCGCGTTCCAGGACACGGACTTCCTGCTTCGCGAGGATTTGCGG
>Ga0134128_10003661_pt1 | contig 18778 bp, 17 predicted proteins | sample KB31754_FD_96462 | JGI IMG/M metagenome (GOLD analysis project Ga0134128, IMG submission 96462) | Terrestrial soil microbial communities with excess Nitrogen fertilizer from Kellogg Biological Station, Michigan, USA - KB3-175-4 | ecosystem: Environmental > Terrestrial > Soil > Unclassified ... | reverse complement strand
ATTTCATCCGCCTGATGCCGGAGCGCAGTTTCTAAAAACTTACACGCGACATTTACGCCGTCCACGGAATAGCCGCTTTCACCGGCCCGTCTGGAGCAGAGGGAAACGCCATTCGAAAACATGGGGAGGCTATGACCATGCCGAAATTGGCTTCTATCTTGATGATCGTGATCTATCTGTCGGGCTGCGAAAGCACCACCATAAACGGAGTCAGCCCGGCCCAGGAGGAAAGTACATTTTGCGGCCGCAATTTGGGCCTGTGCATCGTGGGCGGTGCGCTGGCGGTGGGCGGCATCGTCGCCGCAGCCAGCAGCGGCTATCACAAGAAGAGCGGCGTCATGTACACCACTACGGGCGGCGCAACGGGCGGTACCACAACCACCACCGGCGGCACATATCCCTGACGTCTAGGCTTTGGTGAGCGGCGATGGGCGCTTGCCGGGCCAGCGCGTGGCCGCGTCATAGGCATTGGCGAGTTTCAGGCAGTCGATCTCGCGCCTGGGTTTGCCGACGATCTGGATACCCATGGAGCGGCCTTTTGGGTCGAACCCCGCCGGCGCGGCCAGCACGGGGCAGCCCGTCATGGTGATGAGCCCGCAGACCTGCATCCAGCGCAGATAGGTGTCCATTTTCCGGCCCGCGATCTCGGCGGGCCAGTGCGTCCTGGCATCAAAGGCGAAAAGCTGGGCGGTGGGCGCGACCAGGAAATCATGGGCTTCGAACAGGCTGACAAAGGCCTGGTACCAATGAAGCCGCGCGGCCAGAAGATGCGGCACGTCGGCGCCCGTCACCTGGCGGCCCTGCTCCACTTCCCATTGCGCTTCGGGCTTCAACTGGGCGCGCCTGGCCGGATCGTCATAGAGCGCGCCGTAATTGGCGGCCGACGCCCAGCAGCGCAACCGTGTGTAGGCCTGCCAGGCGTCTTCCGCGGAAGCCGGGACCTTGACCTCGCTCACACCAACGCCCATGTCCCCGAAGGTCTTGAGCGCGGCGCGGCAGACATCCAGCACGCCCGGCTCCATCGCCAAACCCTTTGAATCAGCATCGGCGAAATCCCCCAACCAGCCGATGCGCACGCCTTTGACATTCATGGCCAGCGAGCCGGCAAAGATTCCCGGGTCTTCGTCGATGGAGAGCGGTTCTTTCAACTCGGGGCCCGCCTGCACCGACAACAGCCGAGCCAGGTCGGGCACATTGCGCGCCATCGGCCCGGTCACGCTGGTGTCGAACAAAAAACCGCCACTGGGAATGCGGCCGAAGGTGGTGCGGAAACCGAAAATGTTGTTCCAGCCGGCGGGGTTGCGCAGCGAGCCGCAATTGTCGCTGCCATCCGCCACCGCCAGCATGCGGGTCGCCAGCGCCACGCTCGCGCCGCCGCTCGAGCCGCCGCAGGTCAGGCGCTGGTCATAGGCGTTCAACGTCGTGCCGAACACGGGATTATAGGTCTGCGAGCCCATGCCGAATTCGGGCGCATTGGTCTTGCCGATCATGATCCCGCCGGCAGCCCGCATCCGCGCCACCACCAGACTGTCTTCCTGGGCGATGCGATCCTTGAACAGGGGCGAGCCGTCGGTGAAGGCGATGCCCTTGGCGGCGGTCAGGTCCTTGGGCGCGAGAGGTAATCCGTGCAGGAAACCGGCGTAACGCCCGGCAACCAAGTCTTCGTCCTTGGCCTTGGCGTCGGCCAACAGCATGTCGCGCGGCTGGAGCGAGACAATGGCGTTGACCTTGGGATTGATGCGTTCGATGTGATCCAGATAGGCGGTCATCACTTCGACGCAGGAGACTTTCTTGTTCTTGATGGCAGCGGCCAGCGCCAGTCCATCCATACCGGTGATGCTGTTATCCGAAGCGGCCTGCGCCTCACCTGCCAGCATCGCTGCTCCGATCAGGGCGCTGCCGCCCGCCAATATCTCGCGCCGCGAGGCCTCGGTATCGATTTTCGCCTTGTCGTTTCCCCTTGGCATGGCACAAACCCCCCAATTTCTGCCGCCAGGCAGCATGGACTTGCCGTGGCAAGGGCGTCAATCATGTAAGCCGCAAGGGGGCGACAATGCGCGTGCATTTCAAGATCGCGGTGTTCGTGGCGACCGGGCTGATCGTCCATGCCTCGTCGGCCATGGCGTTCACGCCTCCGCCAGAAAGCGTCATGCCAAAAGGGCCCTTGGGCGATTCCGTGCGGCGCGGCGAGGCGATCTTCACCTCGACGCACAAATATGCCGGCCCGTTCGTGGGCAACAATCTCAATTGTTCGAATTGCCACCTCGACCGCGGCAGGAAGCCGGGCTCGATTCCCATGTGGGGAGCGTGGCCGCTCTATCCGCAATTCCGCACCAAGAACGGCAAAGTGAACACGATGGCGTTGCGCATCCAGGAATGTTTTCTCTACAGCATGAACGGCAAGAAGCCGCCCGCCGACAGCGACGTCGTCACCGACCTGGAGAGTTATTTCGCCTGGCTGGCGACGGGCGCGCCGACGGGAACCACCTTGCCCGGTGCGAGCTATCCGGCGCTGCCGGCGGCCGCCCATCCACCGAATGCGGAGCGGGGCGCGCAATTGTTCGCCAAGAATTGCGCGGCCTGTCACGGCGCCGATGGGCAAGGCAACGCGGCGGCGGCCATACCGCCGCTGTGGGGACAAGGATCGTACAACGCGGGCGCAGGCATGCACGAGGTGGAAAAAGTCGCGCGCTTCATTCGCGCCAACATGCCGCTTGGCCAGGACAACACGCTGACGCCCGATCAGGCCCGCGATATCGCCGCCTATATCGACAGCAAGCCGCGGCCCCCAGACCCGAGGACGTTGGCAAAAAAATGAGCCGGAATCCAATGGCCGCGACGCGGGGAATTTTGGTCCCTGGCCAGAAGCGAGGAGCGATGTGGGCAAGACGCCCATGAGCGACGAGCGACGCCGCCAGGGCCAAAAGGCCCGCGTCGCTATCCGCAAGAGGCGGCGGTGTAGCCCTTCTCCTGCGCCCGGTTGAAGGTGACAATGCCCGCGGTCACCATCACGGCGCCGGGGATCAGGTTCGCCCTCATCTCGTCCAGCACGGCATTGGTGTCCGCACCCGTCGCCTTCGACACCATGAAGGCGACCGCCCGGCTGGCCACTTCGCAGACGGCAAAGCGCGCGCCCTGCCCCGCCACACCGTTCAATCGCCTTCCCCGGCTGAACAATTTCGGATCCAGCGGACTGGCGTTATAGGGATTTACCGCCGCGGGATTGATCCCGACGTCGTCCAATTGGCCCCAGTCCGAAAGCGCCGCACCGAATTTTGCCCATCCCGCGTCATTGAAGCCGAACACCGCCGAGTAATGACGAAGGATGATGACGACCGAAAGGTCCTTGCCCGCGACGCCGTAACCGCTCTGGTTGGACTGATAGAAATTGTCGGCGAAATTCAGCGCCTCGCCCGCCCCCTTGGTGCTGATGGTATCGAAGACGATGCGGTGCCGCTGTCCGCCCTGGTCGAGCCATGCGTCCTGCGGGTCGCCTTTTGCCTGGGAAGCAGGCGCCGCGCCGGCCGCGCCGCCGCCCAGCGCCGCGAGCGTCAGCCCCAGAAATTCCCGTCTCCACAACGCCATCCTTTGTCCCCAGCCCAGCGCGCCGCCACGAAGGATGCTGCCCGCGCGGATCGGTATTGTCCATATCGAATCCTGTTAAAATCGGACTTGAGTCCGTTGGGGAGCGGCCAAAGCCATGCACATCAGCCTGGTTCAGTACGCGCTTGGCGGCGTGTCTGGGCTCTTTGTCGGATTCATTCTGGGGCTGGTCGGCGGCGGCGGCTCGATCCTGGCCGTTCCGCTGATCGTCTATATGGTGGGCGTGTCCGATCCGCATTTGGCGATCGGCACAACGGCCGTGGCCGTCGCCATCAGCGCCGCCATCAATCTCGTTACCCATGCCCGCGCCGGAATCGTCAAATGGGGCTGTGCCGGGCTTTTCGCCGCAAGCGGCATCGCAGGCGCGTTCCTGGGCTCGAGCCTGGGCAAGGCCATCGACGGCCAGAAGCTTCTTTTCCTGTTCGCCTTGCTGATGTTCGTGGTTGGCATGCTGATGCTGCGCCAGCGCCAACAGTATGGCCAGCCCGACGTGAAGCTCTGCTCTGCCAATGCTTTCAAATTGGCGCTGCTGGGCTTTTTCACGGGCGGATTGTCGGGTTTTTTCGGCATCGGCGGCGGCTTTTTGATCGTGCCCGGACTGATGCTGGCGACCGGCATGCCAATCCTGAACGCGGTGGGGTCTTCGCTTCTGGCGGTGGGCGCGTTCGGCATCACCACCGCGGTAAATTACGCGGTGTCCGGCTGGGTGGACTGGCTGTTGGCGGCTGTGTTCGTGGCGGGAGGGATTGCCGGCGGCCTGGGCGGCGTCAAATTGGCCCACGACCTGGCGCCGCGCCGAGGCCTGCTGAATGCCGTATTCGCGTCGCTGATTTTCGTGGTCGCGGCTTACGTACTCTATCGGAGTCGCGGCGCGATCTAGTCGCCAAGACGATCTTGCGTCGTCACCTGGACCACGGGATTTGGCGATGCCAGCGTCAGCCCATGCGCCTTGAGGTCGGGAATGATCTGGAACAGCAGATCGCTCTTGGCCTTGAACGCCGCGCGCGGAGAGGGCAGATGGGCCAAGGCGGTGAATTCCATCGCGCCGTCTTTGACATCGCTCAGATAAACCGCGGGCGGCGGCGCCGCCAACGCATTGGGCAGAGCTTTCAGGTGCCGCAGCAAGAGATCGCGAACCGCCTCAGGATCGTTGGTGGTTGCCAGCGGCAGGACGATCTTGACCAGGCCCAGTGCGCCGCCATGGGTCACATTGCGGACGACCTTGGTGACAAGTTCCGAATTGGGCACGATCAGGCGCGAAAGATCGCTCATTTCTATTTCGGTGGCCCGAACGCTGATCCTGCGGACATCACCCTCCAGGTCCCCCACCGCGATGCGGTCGCCGACCTTGACCGGACGCTCAGCCAGAAGGATCAGGCCCGAGACGAAATTGCCAATGATGGCCTGAAGACCGAAGCCGATACCCACCGTCAAGGCGCTGGCGAAGAGAGCGATGCGATCCAGGCTGACGCCCAGATAGGCGCAGGTCACCAGGAAGGCGATGAAGATGCAGATATAGCTGACCACCGCCGCAAGCGAGTTTCGGACACCCAGGTCCATGCGGGTCTTGGGGAGATAACGAACCTCCAGCCAGCCGCGCAACGTGCGGGTCGCAACCAGTCCCAGCCCCAACACCAGCAACGCCCCGGCAACGGCACCAGGAGAAATCGTGACCTGGCCGAACCGCAGGACCAAGTTGGTAGAGGTGATGCGCCCGAACACGTCTTGCGCATCCGCGCCCAGCGGCGCCATGACCGCCAGCCAGCCGCCCAGGATCAGGACCAGCCAGATGAGGCCCGAAACAAGTTCGGCCACTTGTGCCAGTCCCTGCTCCGACAACCCTATCGAGATGCGTACGGAGCGGCCGAGCGGGTGCGCGGCCGACAGCAAGCGGCCCACAACAGCATCGGTGGCCCCGATCAGCAGATATATCGCGGCGATGATGGCGGCGGCCCAGATCAACTCTCTTATGAGAAAAGTGGCAAGCGCCAGGTAGCCCGTCACGATCGCGGTCGCGGCACCGGCCAGTGTCAGCCACGCCACGATCGTCATGACAATCCATAAGGGCCACGCGTTGGCGTCTTGCGCCACGGCGCCCGTTTCCGCCCCGGCCATGCGGGCCCGGCCGGCGTGACTCAATCCGGCGGCGATCACGCCGAGCTGGAAGACGAGCATCAAATAGCCGGTGGCTTCGCTCGCCGCCCCGCTGGTGCCGACAAGATTGTTCAGGCCGGCGACAAAGCCTGCGCCCGCCGCCCCCAACGCGATCAGGACCGGATAGAAAGTGAGGCGCCTGCCGGCGGCGTCGCGCCAGGCCGCCATATCAAGCAGCGCGGCCGTGATGCTTCCCAGAAGCGCGCCATACACGACCGTTTTCCAAATCAGGGAGACCAACTGATCGAAGAGCGGCGTCAACACGCCCGCCCTTCGCAACACCGCCTGGATCGCGATGCCCACCAGCAAGGGCGCGAGGCCCGCGACCAGAATCCGCCAGACGGCGATCAGCCTGGATGTGTTCCGCTCTGTCCCAAAATGCTGCGCCAGCCAGGACCTTCCGCGACGGCTGAGCGGCCCGGCGATGGACAGCAGGACTATGGCGGCCAGAAGCGCGGCAAGCCCCCAAATGGCCGCGGCGATTGGCGAACCTGCATGCGCGGCCGCGAACGCCGCCTGGCGATCGAAAGCGGCCTTGACCTTGCCCAGGTCGGATGGCAGGGCGCGGCCGAAACCGATCCAGAGTTGCGGCGACAGGATCGAGCGGCTGCGTACCCAGAGCCGCTCGGAAAACAGCCGGCGCCGGCGATCGGTGATATAGCCGGTCAACTGGTCCGCTTCGGTCGTCAGCAATCGCGCCTGCTTGACCTCGACATCGACGGACTGGCGATAGCGCAGGATTTCCTGCCGGCTGCTGGCCGTTTCCGGATCTTCGGCGGGCTGACCGGCGCCCGGAACGGGCCCAAGCTGCGCCAACCGCTCGTCGGCCCTGCGCAGGCGCGGATCGAGATTGGCCAGGGCGTTGGCGAGCGTGGCCTGGATGGGCGGTATCGCCGCCAGGCAATTGCGCAGTTTGGTGTCGCTTGAACCGCCGGCGCGGGCGCTGATGGAAATGGAGTCGAGCCGGGTTTCGGCGGCATCGATCTGGCCGGCAAACATGGCAACGGATTGGCGGTCCAGCAACGCATCCGGCGATGACGATACCGCGCTGGTTTGCCTGGCGGGCTGGGCCGCCGGCGCTGCAAGCGCCCCTGTCACGGACATTGCGCCCAGGACGAGCAAGGCGGCAAACACGTAATTAAACTTTGAAGTCATCGATCTGTCGGAAAATGGAAATAGGGAACCCCTATGGGCTGACCCTTGTTACTCGGTAATTCGGCAAAAATGTGTTGCCCAGGCTCGCGCGCGCGCCCCGCGTCCCCGGTGTTCGCGAACGTCACGCCCGCGGCAGCCTTGACGGCGGCAGCGGGGCACGGAGCGCGCCACTTTGCGTTTCCATCGGCGGAGGGAGCGCACGTATCAGATTTGATCCAAGCCCCGTGGAAAAACCTCCTCCCGCCTCCCGGCTGAAAACGCAGCGGATCAAGCTGTTGGTCACCGTCACAGCCATGACCGACAAGCTGATGATCTGGCTGGCCCTGGTCTGGATCGGGCTGATGATCGGCGACCTGGTGGGCCACCTGCCCCGCCCGCTGGTGATCCTGAATTATGTGATCTGGGCCATCTTCGGCTTCGACTTTGTGCTGAAATTCATCCTGGCGCCGCACAAGCTGAGGTTTCTCAAGAAGAACTGGATCACCGTTCTGTCGCTGGTCCTGCCGGGGTTTCGGCTGCTTCGGATATTCCGGGCGCTGGCCGCGCTTCGCGCGCTCAGCCTGGTGCGCATCCTGGCCTCGATGAATCTGGGCATGGGGGCGATGTCGCGGGCGATGGGCAAGCGCGGCCTGGGCTATGTGGTGATCGTGACCGCGATCGTGCTCTTTGGCGGCGCGGCCGGCATGTATCAATTCGAGCAGCCCAGCCAGTTGATCCAGGACGGCTTCGCCAGCGTGGCGGCCAGCGGCGGCGGGCTCAAGAGCTATAGCGACGCGGTGTGGTGGACCGCCATGCTGATGACCACCATCGGTTCGCAATATTGGCCCGTCACTATGGCCGGGCGCGTGCTCTGTTTCCTGCTTTCAATGTATTCGCTGGGCGTGTTCGGCTACATCACCGCGGCGCTCGCCAGCTTTTTCGTGGGCCAGGACAAGGAGGACGACAAGAGCAAACCGGACACGACGCCCGCGCCACAAGGCGCGAGCCTGGAAAGTTTGCTTCGGGAAACCCGGGCCATGCGCGCCGAAATGGCGAATATCGAGGCCCTGCTGAAACAGCGGAGCGCATAAGCAAACGGCCCCGGGAAACCGGAGCCGTCTGCCGCCGCCAACCTCGCTCTTACCAGCCGCGATAGCCGCGGTAAGGCGCCGCATAACCATAGCCCCGGTCATAGGAGCGATAGCGATAATCGCGGTCGCGATCATACCAATCGCGATCGTGGTTCTGAGAGGCCAGGATCGCGGTCAGCGCCAGAAAGCCAATCCCCGCCGCGATGGCGGCTCCACTGCCATTGTCGTGATGGCGATAGGAATGGCGGTAATCGACGGGCGCGATCGGCCCATGGGCGGGCGCAGCGCTGGCAGCGGTGGCGCCCAACAGTGACAAGGCAAGTGCAGCACTGATGAGACGTTTCATGACCTCTCTCCTTTTTCTGCGGATGGCGATTGCATCCATGCCGCTTAGACTGCGCCCCGCCATATGTACGGTGGCTGGTGGAGACGTTCAGCCGGGGTTCATTGGGGCGGCAAATTCATGGCGGCTTTGGGGTCGCCCTCTGCCCTTCGCGGCTTTGCTTTTGGCGCTCCGGCTCTCGCTTCGCGGCGCTGCAGCCCAGGCCGCAATTGGCGTACCCTTGGCCCCGGGGATTGGATGATTCGGCGCGATGGTTGATCTGGCACGACTGGGTAAAGCAGTCGCATGGGCGTTCGCCGCGCTGTTGGCGGCTCCGCCCGCTTTGGCGCAGACCCTGCCTGACGCCACCCTGACCCTGCCGGACACGTCGTCCAAAAGCTTCGACTGGGGCGCGACCGCCGGGCTCGACTATGTCACCGGCAATTACGGCGCCAAATGCGCCGTGAGCCTCTCGCTCACCTGTACCACCACGGGCACCACGGTGTTCGTGCTTCCTGCCACCGCCTGGCTTCAGGTGATGCGGCTGCGCCTTGAGGCGACGGTGCCGTATGTCGATATCGAGGGGCCTGGCCGGTTCGCCGGCGATCTGGGCGTGCCCCTGATCGTCGCCCCCGCCAACAACGAACCCAAACACCGTTCGGGATTGGGCGACATTTCGGTGGGCGCGGCCTATATCCTCTTGCGCGAAAACCTCATCATGCCGCGCATCGAACTGGCCGGTACCGTCAAGCTGCCCAGCGCGGCGAGCGGGCTTGGCACCGGCAAGACCGATTATGGCGCACAGGTGAATCTCTATCGCACGCTTCTGCCCTGGCTCACCAGTTTCGGCAGCGTCGGCTATCAGTGGGTGGGCGATCTCAACACCGTCAAGCTCCATAGCGGCGCGGAAGCGACGGCGGGCATGGATGTGAAATTTCTCGGCATGGGTGGCGGCGCGTTGCTGGATTACCGCCAGAGCGCCTGGGCGGGCGCGCCGGATTATTTCGCTCTCGATCCCTATATCACCTGGCGCATGATGGGGGTGGTGGGCGTCTCGTTCTATGGCTCGGTGGGACTGACGCATTCGAGCCCCAGCCAAGGGTTCGGTGTGAGATTCAGTTTGTGAAGCCTTTTGCATTAGCCGATGGCGCGTTAGTCAATATCGTCCGGCAGGCGGGAGATTTCGTTCGGCATTTTCCCGTGCGAGATCGGGCTTGAGAGCCACTGCCGGCCGCCCTCGCGTTTGACCATGCTGGCCGCCCAGCGCAAACCGTTCGCCGTGCTCACCTGGCGAAGGCCAATCTGATCTTGCGCATCCAGAATCCCCAGATCGACGATGCGGTCCGGCAACAGCAGGATGCTGTGGCCCTGTTCGAGCACCAGGACCATGCGCCCTTGCTCCACCAATTGCCCGGCAAGGACGACCAGCTTGGAGAGATAGGGCTCCCTGCGCCAGGGTTGATGGGTGCCGGGATCGACATGCACCAAGAGCGCCGCCTCGGTGGCCTGGACCACCATCTTGCATTGGCGGGGATACCACTCGTCGCCCATGGTCTCGTCAAGGAGCCAGTGGCAGTTGAAGGCCCGGCAGGATTGCGGCCTGTCACTATAGATTGTGCAGCCGTGCCCACGGCTGAAATGCGCGCACCACTGCCCCGCCGGCTTGTTCAGATCCTGGACCGCCACGGCCTTGCAGCACAAGGAGCACTCGCCGCATTGCCGGTTCTTGGCATACATCAGTGTCGCTCAGCGTGTGATCTCTCCGGTTCTGATCAGGACAGAACCGTCAGGCTCCAGCTTGCCGAGAATATACTTCTTCCGGGCAAGAGATTCGATCTGCGAGCGGTACTTCTCAAAAGCGCCGGCCGGACGAAGCCTGTCGTGGTCTGAGAAATGATCGTCCAGGGCCTCGCGGGAGATCACGCAACGAACCTGCTTTTCGCCATCCTGGCCCCAAAATACGATCCCAATCTCGAAGTCGTCGCGATATTCCTGGCCGGGAAAGACCAGAGTGCGCTTGTCCGTCATGCCGAGCACGCCCAGGATCGCCAGCACGGACGAAAGCTGAATGTCCTCGTCGTTCTGCTCGAAGCGCGAGACGGTTGGCGTGCTCATGCCCGCCAGCGACGAAAGCTGCTTTTGCGTCAGCTTCAGGATATGCCTGCGCCGGATTGCTTCTTCGACAAGAAGTTGCCAACTGAGGCGAAAGTCCCGTTCCATCTGCGCTCCATGATTTCGAGCAGGTTTCTGCCAAGCTGCTCCGCGCCTATTTTTGCCGCCGCTTTCACAACCGCTTTCGCCGCATGGGATCGACGCCGGTCGAGCGCGGCAAGCGCATCGAGCAAAACCCCTGCCTTCAAGCCATAGGCTTTGGCGAGGCTGACTATGTGCTTGGGCTTTAAATCGTTGAGGGTGAGATTTGTCGCGCCCCCGATCGCCAAGGCGAGCGTCCTAAACTCCGGATACAAGGCGGCAGCGACAAGGTCGTAAGCCGGTGTAAGCCTCAGGCCTTCGGCGGCGTGAAACATCGCAAAATTCTTGAGATGGGCGTCGGTATTGCCCGTCAGAAAGCAAACGAGAATCCTTTGATAGAGGCGCCAGGCATCGACGGGCGTGCAGCCCGACGTCTCAAGAATGAAGCGCGCCAAATCCTCGTAGGAGGCCTCGTACTTGTCATCACCCGATTGGCGATTGAGGAGTTGATTGAACTCTTCAAAATGCCGTTTGGCGCCGCTTTTGAGACGGTCAAATCTTTTGACCAGCAATGCCCTTTCGTCGCCAAGCCCTTCGATCTTCGCAATCTCGACCTCTGCGATCTCGTCGCCCGGCAGCAGGGCAGCATTGGCTATGGTCGTGAGATATTCGTTCTCGACGATATCCCGCAACGTGCCCGATGGCCGTTTTGCGATATAGGTCGATAGCTCATTTCCCCGCGCCGGCCGAAAAGCCCGGCCATCCTTGACCGCCAAGAGCTTTGGTTGGATGCCGGAGAGAGACGCGCGGCTCGAGAGCGCGGCATTTGTGACCGCATCGCCGGTCTCGATCCGAAGCCCAGGGTTCGGGTCGGGATCGATCATGGAAACCGCGCCCGCGCAATCATGACCAAAGGCCAGAAGCAAGGCGAAGCGATTGTCCGGCCTCACCTTCAGGGCGCGCGCCTGGGCGTTGCGAAGCCAGCCTTCGGCCACCAGATTGTCGAAGAAGGGGTGCAGCCCCTGCTCGTTGACGTAAGGCTCTGATCTCAGAGGCAGGGTAAAGGCGATAGGGGGCTTGCGTTTCTCGAGGTAGGTTTGGTCATAGGTGAAAACGCAGCGCCCGCCCGGCTCCTGTCTCAGCTCGCCGGCGTAGCTGTCAGTGCCGAAATAGACTTTACCCCAGAGTGAGGTGGCCATATCAAACCTGTTTTATGAGGTTAGAATTTTGTCCAACATAAATAAAGCATAATTTATACTTGCTGGCTTAACTCGTCAATGCATAAATCATACTTTATAGACACGGGCCGAGGCCGCCAGGCCGCTTCAACAAGCTCATGGTTCGACAAGCTCACCACGAGGATCCTTATTTGGACCAATCCCAATCCTTGGCCGACGCCCTGCAACCCCCGCCCGGCGCACCCATCCAGGCGCGGCCACGCACCGCGCGGCCGGTGTGCGCGCCGGTCGCCTTGCCGTCCTTGAAGGCGAAGCCGCCATTGACCAGCACATCATCCACGCCCACCGCCATCTGGTGCGGCTCAGTATAGGTCGCCTTCTCCGCGATGGTATTGGGATCGAACACCACGATGTCGGCGTAATGGCCGGCCTTCAACAATCCGCGATCCTTGAGCGACAGGTTGGCGGCGGGAAAGCCCGTCAACTGGTGGATGGCCTGCGGCAAGCTGAGGTCGTGGTTCTCGCGCACGTAGTGGCCCAACAGGCGCGCGAAATTGCCATAGGCGCGCGGATGGGGATGGGAGAGCAGAAACACGCCCGCAGGCGACGGCGCCGCCTGGTCCGAACCGAAACTCATCCAGGGCAGCGCCACTTCTTTCCGGAGATTGGCCTCGTCCATCATGAAATAGGCCACGCCCACGCGCGAGCCGTCCTTGATCACCAGATCGACGGCGGCATCCTCCGGGCTTTCGTTCCACATCTTGGCCACCTGGGCCAAGGTCTTGCCGGTAAGCGGCTTCAGCGCCGGATTCTTGAACGCCAGAAGCAGCGTGCCCTCGGCGCCCGCGCCGCCATAAAGATTGTCCCAGGTCCTGGGATGAGGATCGCGCATCTCAGCCACCACCTTGGCGCGGGTCGCGGGGTCTTTCAGCCGCGCGATCCATTTCTCCAGCCCGCCATCCTGCACCCAGGACGGCATCGCCGCGTCCAGGCCAGTGGCGCCCGATGTATAAGTGTACATGTCGGCGGTAATCCGCACGCCTCTGGCGCGGGCGGCGTTGACCATCGCCACTTCCTCGCCGAGCTTGTCCCAGTTGGAACGGCCCGCCTGCTTGAAGTGATAGATCTCGGCCGGCGCGCCGGAGGATTGGGCGATGTCTATGGTTTCCTGAATCGCTTCCTTCAGATGGTCGTCCTCGTTGCGCGGGTGAACGGTGAACATGCCACCGCATTCCGCCGAGATTTTTGCCAGCGCCTCGATCTCGGGCGTTTTGGCATAGGTGTTGGGCGAGTAGATCAAGGCGTCGGTCAGACCCAGCGCCCCCTCCTCCATGGCCTGTTTCACCAGGGCCTGCATGGCGGTGAGCTGCTGGGGCGTGGGCTGCACGTCGCCTTCGCCCAGAAGGTTCACGCGCACCGTGCCCGCGCCCACGAACGAGGCGATGTTGGGCGAGATGCCGTGCTTCTGGATCGCATCGAGATAGCCGCCGAGCGTGGTCCAGGTGATGGGGAATTTGATGTCGCCCTGGCGCTTTTCTTCCAGCCTGGCCATGTCTTGTGTGAGGGGCCCGGGCGAATCCTCGCCGATCACTTCCAGGGTCACGCCCTGCGCCACATCGGACAGGGCACGCCCGTCGGCCCACAGGCTGGCCTCGGGATGGCTGAGCATGTTGATGAAGCCCGGCGAGACCGCCTTGCCGCGCGCGTCGATCTCGGTCGTTCCGCGGCCGGCGATATGGGGTGCGATGGCGGCGATGCGGTCGCCCTTCACTGCGATGTCGGCGGTGATGGGGGCGCCGCCGGAGCCGTCATAGACGGTGCCGCCACGGATCACGACGTCGTATTGGGGGGATTGGGTCTGCGATTGCGCTGGGGCGCCGTCGGCAGACAGCGCGGCGAGAGCGGCAACGAAAATGGTTGTTGTCAGACCGCGCATGAAAGCCCCTTCCCGCCCAATACTCCACTCAAGGCTAGCACGGTTGTGGAAGGGGGCAATGCTGCTGTGCAGCCCAATTGTCATGGCCCGGGAATCCGGGCCATCCAGTTGCATCGCGCGCAACTGTTGAAAGTACGACCTGTGTCACCTGGATGGCCCGCGTTTGCGGGCCATGACAGCCGAAACGCCGGCGGTCGCAAAAAATCCCCTGCCGCATGCGGCAGGGAATTTCTCTTATGCGAAATTCAGCCCAGCCAGTCCTGGCGCATGCGGGCTTCGAGGGTGATGGTGATGGCGACGATGGAGGCGCCGATAAAGGCGATGCCCAGCGAGGTGAAGATGGTTGCCAGGTAACCGCCGATATACGGAATGACCCTTAGCGTGGTGGCGCCCAGGATCAGCACGATGGTGATGAGATAATTCTTGGCGTTCCGGTCGGAGGTATTTCCGATCGCGGCAATGCCGCCCAGGATGAAAAGCACCGGCGCCATGACAGCAACATTGATGAAGGCGGATGCGATAGCCAGAAGAACGGCGAGCAGGCGTGCCGCCGCAGTGACTTTATGCATGTTTCCCTCCCTGATGAGTCGCTACGACAAAGGATTGTAGCACCAGAGGGTCGGTGTCCCTACGATTCGGGCGTGGTCACGCGAATCGGCAAAGCGACTCACACATAAGATCAGGCCCGGCTCCATTTGCCGGTCTTGATGTCGAACTTCACTTTGCCCGCCGCGCGCATGCGCAGCAGGAAATCCTGCAGCGCCTCGGTGCTCTTGCTGCTGGGATCGACCCGCTGCTGGATGGCATAGAGGGCGCGGGGCTTGTCCAAGGCTTCCAGGACGGCTTCTTCGGTGGTCATGGTGTTCTGGCTCTTACTTCGCGGGTTTTCCACCCGGCGATCTCCCCGGGGTGTTGGCGTAGGATACGATATAGGCGACCAGATCGCGCGCCATCGGATCGGACAGGAAGCCGGGATCGTCCCTGGGCATCGAATTGCGGATGAAGTCGAACAGCGCGTCCACGCTCTTGCCCCGCCAGTTCTTGTAGAACCCGGGGCCGGTCAGCGGCGGCGCCTTGCCGCCGCTCAGGTCGCGGGAATGGCACGCCCAGCAGATCGCATCGAAAGTGTGCTGGCCCTTCAAGACGTCGCCGGCCGGCACCGGGCGGCCGAGGCCGAAGGAAAGCTTTTCGGGGGAAGCCGCCGAAGCGGACGCGATCATCAATCCCATGCACCCCACCAAGGCGCCCACCCAAGTCTTATGCACCAGACGCCCCACGCTCTCCCCCGGGCCACGTTGCTTGCCTGGCCACGCATAGTCAACAATCGCCTGCAAATGACCGCTTTTATGCGGTTCTGCGCCAGAAGATCATCCGCCTGCGGCATGCTATAGTGGGGCGGGGGCAGGCATTCCGCCGACCCTTTTGGGGTCGGGCTAATCCCCCCAGGGCAAAAAACAGGGAGGACAACAGTGAACACCGCATTCAAGATTTTTCTGGCCGCATCGGTCGTCGTGCCGGTCGCCGCATACGCGCAAAGCGCGCAAGGACCCACGACCACGCTGCCGTCGGTTTACATCTCCAAGGAAGACATCGCCAAGATCAGCGCCACCGAACAAAATCAATATACGCGCGACGAGAATGCACGGGTGGTCGATATCGGTCCGGGCAATTTCGAACTGGGCATCGTGCACCGCAAATCCACCCACACTCCGCCGCCGGCGCGTCCGGCTGGCGCCAATGCGGCCGCGGCGGCCCAGCGCCAGCCGTGCGGCGTGCAGGTGGACACGGTGCCCGCCGACGCGCGGAAGGGCGCGCTCACCCACGACTTCCAGTCAGAAGGCTATCTCATCACCTCGGGCGGCGGCACGATGTTCCTGGACGGCCATATCGTCAATGGACGCAACGGCATGTCCGAAACGCCCGGCGGCCCCAACGGTCCGACCTGCGGCGGCATCGCGGTGGGCTCGCACACCGTCGTGGTCAAGGCTGGTGACGTGATCGTGGTGCCCGTCGCGGCCGTCCATGGCTGGGCCGACATTCCCGACCATGTGGACTATATGACATTCCGGTACTCGACCAAGAACACGATGCAGTCCGGTTGGGTCAATCCCACCATCGCCAACGGGAAATAAGGCGACGACTTAAAGTTGCGCCGCCTGGCGCGGCGCGGAAAAGGCCGGTGGGGGCAACTCCATCGGCTTTTTTTGCGCGGCGCCTTGTTTGCTGCGGCCGCATTGAAGGGGCGCAATCTGATCGAGCATCCCCTGTCCAAACAGGAACGGTGTTGGCCGACAAACTGTATCAAAGTGCACTGCGAATATGTCTTGCGACAAAGGCCCGACAACTGGCGCGCCGCCTACATTGACAAGCGTAAGACGGAGATGTTGCAGTTGTAATATCAAGGCTGCACGGGAGAGATTGGTTCGCCAACGCCGAAGGAGCAACCGCCTCGGAAACTCTAAAGGCATCAAGGACCGTGCAGACAGAGAAAATCTGGAAAGAGGCTTCAGTTCGCAACTGGAGCCCGCCGAAGGGGTCATACTCTCAGGCAATAAAGACAGATGGGGCGCCAGTAGCGTGATTGTTCAACGCACGGGAGCGCACATCTAGTCATATCGACGAAGAACGAGGCAGGCGGCTGACGCGGAGTTTTCGCGTCGGGATGCCGGTCCGTCAGGGAACACGGCAGAACCAAAATCGAGCAACGGGGGATTTGCAATGCTCAATCTCAAAACGTCTTTGCTGGCCGGCGCATCGGCGGCGAGCCTGGTCATGCTGACCGCTTCGGCCTGGGCGCAAGCCACCAATAATGCCGCCGAGGAAACCGTGATCGTCACCGGCACGCGCGTGCAGGGCATGACGGCGGCGGACAGCGCCGCGCCTTTGATGGTGGTGGGCACCGACGCGTTGAAACAAGGCACCGGCTCGGTCGATCTCAGGGCGGATCTGGCGCAGATGGTGCCCTCGTTCACCGCCGAGCAACGCGGCGGCGATCTTGGCAACTTGACCTTGTCGGCGGCGCTGCGCGGTCTTTCGCCCAATGACACCCTGGTCCTGGTGAACGGCCATCGCCGCCATGGCACGGCAAACATACAAGTATCGGCGACCGGCTTCACCGGCGGCAGCTCGTCACCCGATCTTTCCCTGATCCCCCAGAATGCGATCGATCATGTCGAAGTGTTGCTGGATGGGGCTGCGGCGCAATACGGCACCGACGCCATCGGCGGCGTCGTCAACATCATCCTCAAGAACAAATCCTCGGGCGGTGTCCTGGAGGCCCAGACCGGCCAATATTATGCCGGCGACGGGCAGAGCTATGACCTCTCGTACAATATGGGCTTCCCATTGTTCGACAAGGGCTTCGCCAATGTCACGGTCGAGAAGGGTTTCAACGGTTGGACGCAACGGGCCGGCGCCGACAGCCGGCTGAAGACGGCGACCGGTGCCACCGTGCCGACCGGCACCATCGGCGCGCCCAATCCCATCACCGGCATTGTGCCCTGCTCCGGCGGCAACTGCCTCAACCCCGCCACCATCACCAATCTCTATCGCTACCCGCGCAGCAACGCGAATTACGGCAGTGCCGAGAAGCAGATCACGCAAGGGGAAGTGAACGCGGGCTATGATTTCAGCGATGCGCTTCAGCTTTATGCCTTCGGCACCCTTTCGCATCGTTATCTCATTACCCACGAGGGTAACCGCCTGCCCAACCAGACCCTGGCGACGCCGGGTTCGAACCAGCCCTGCAGCGCGGCCAATCCGCAGGGCTACAACACCGCGCAGACCGCGAACGGCACGCCGGCATGCGCCATCGGTTTCGGCTTGACGGCGAGCACGGTGGGCGTGGCGCCCATCGCCGGCACGACGTTCAACCAAGGCGGTCAGCCGACCGGACTGAACGCCAAAGGCATCGTCATCTCCAGCGGACAGACCGGAACGGTCTTCACCCCGGGCGAACTGATCTTCTATCCCAACGGGCAGATCACCTCGGAAGTGATCAAGCAGGACGACTACCAGTACAACACCGGCATGAAGTTCAAGCTACTGGGCTGGGACGTCGATGCCGATATCGGGTTCGGCAAGGATATCGACAATGTCTTCACCTATGGCTCGGGCGTCAAAACGGAATACCTGGACACCCATGTCACCCAGAGCAATTTCTTCGACGGCCGCTTCACGGCAACCCAATTGACCGGCACCATCGATGCGGTCCGCCAGTTCGGCGTGGGCCTGGCTTCGCCTCTGACCGTGGCGTTCGGCGGCGAGGCGCGCGAAGACAGGTATAAATTGGATCAGGGCGAGCCCGCGTCCTATTACAAGGAGGGGCCGCAATCCTTCCCCGGATTCCCGCCCACCAGCGCGGGCGACCATAGCCGCAAGAATTATGCCGGCTATGTGGATTTCGCGGTGGCGCCCATCGACCAGTTGCAGATCGACCTGGCGGGCCGCGCCGAGCATTACACCGACTTCGGCGACGCCCAGATCGGCAAGATCACGGCGCGTTACGACATCACGCCGCAATACGCCATCCGCGGCACCATCTCGACAGGATTCCGCGCGCCCACGCCGGCGGAAGAATTTTATACCGCGACCAATGTTTCCCCTTCGAGGGCGGTGGTGCAGCTTCAGGCAAACTCGCCCGCGGCCAAGGTTCTGGGCCTGTCCAACCTCAGGCCGGAAATCTCGACCAGCTACAGCGCGGGTATTGTCGCCCATCCGCTGGACGATCTCAGCGTGACGTTGGACGCCTACAGCATCACCCTGGGCAACCGCATCGTTGCCTCCAGCCAGGTCTTCAGCCAGGGCGGGGCGATCAATACGCCGCTGGTCAACTCGGCGATCGCGGTGGCCGGCAACGTGCTTGATCCCACCGCCACGCAAAACGCCGTGACGGCCTTCCTGAACGGGTTGGATACCCTGACCCAGGGCGTCGATCTCACCGCCTCTTATCCCACCGATCTGGGCGATTATGGCCTGATCAACTGGACCTTGGCCGGAAACTTCAACGAGACGTCGATCTCATCGGTCACCGCGCCGCCGGCGGTTTTGCTGGCGTCCAATCCAGGCGCCACCTTCTTCACGCCACTCACGCTTTCCAACTTCCGGCACTCCACGCCCACCACCAAGGTCGGGTTGACGGCGAACTGGACCCTGGATGCATGGGGCT
>Ga0134128_10003659_pt1 | contig 18781 bp, 17 predicted proteins | sample KB31754_FD_96462 | JGI IMG/M metagenome (GOLD analysis project Ga0134128, IMG submission 96462) | Terrestrial soil microbial communities with excess Nitrogen fertilizer from Kellogg Biological Station, Michigan, USA - KB3-175-4 | ecosystem: Environmental > Terrestrial > Soil > Unclassified ... | reverse complement strand
TGTACGCAGGCCTGTGCGCCGGTCATGCTGAAGAGTGGCGGCGGGGCAGTGGTAAACATCGCGTCGATCTCCGGGTTGCGAGCAAGCACCCTTCGTGTCGCCTACGGAACGAGCAAGGCCGCCATCATTCATCTGACCAAGCAGCACGCGGCGGAGCTCGGCGCCGTCGGCATCCGTGTCAACTGCGTGGCGCCAGGACCGGTCGATACCGCGATGTCGAAGCTCGTCCATACTGTCGCGATCCGCCAGGATTATTACGACACCATTCCGCTCGATCGGTACGGCACACCCGAGGAAATCGCCGCTGCCGTGTACTACCTGTGCAGCAGCGAGGCGAGCTACATCAACGGGCAGACGCTCGCTGCGGACGGCGGATTCGAGGCGCTTGGTGTCGGTCTGCCGACGCTGCGCAGGCAATTCCTACCCAGAACCAGACGGAGAAAGTCAACATGAGACGACGCGACTTCATCAGGATCACGGCAGCGGGCGCGGCGGCGGCGCTGCCGCTCGGCAGTGCGTACGGGCAGAAGGCCGAGTTCCGCTACAAGTACGCGAACAACCTGCCGGTGTCGCATCCGATGAACATCCGTGCGAAGGAGATGGTCGACGCGATCCGTGCCGAGACCAAGGGGCGCGTCGACATCGAAGTGTTCCCCAACAACCAGCTCGGTTCCGACACCGACATGCTGAGCCAGCTTCGCTCGGGTGCGATCGAGTTCTTCACGCTGTCGGGTCTCATTCTTTCGACGCTGGTGCCGGCGACGTCGATCACCGGAATCGGTTTTGCGTTCCCCGATTACCCGACGGTGTGGAAGGCGCTCGATGGCGATCTCGGCGCGTACGTTCGCGCACAGATCGCGAAGGCAGGCATCGTGCCGATGGAGAAGATCTGGGACAATGGTTTTCGCCAGATCACCTCGTCGACGAAGCCGATCGACACGGCGGCCGATCTCAAGGACTTCAAGATCCGTGTCCCGGTGTCGCCGCTGTGGACGTCGATGTTCAAGGCGCTCGGTGCCGCGCCTGCGTCGATCAACTTCGCCGAGGTGTACTCGGCGCTGCAGACGCACATCGTCGACGGGCAGGAGAATCCGCTCGCGATCATCGCGACCGCGAAGCTCTACGAGGTCCAGAAGTACTGCTCGATCACCAACCACATGTGGGATGGGTTCTGGTTCCTCGCCAATGGCAGCGCATGGAATCGGCTGCCGGCCGACTTGCGTGTGATCGTCGCGAAGCACGTGAACGCCGCCGGCGAGGCCGAGCGCGCCGACGTGGAAAAGCTCAACGCCAGCCTGCAGCAGGAACTCACCAGCAAGGGGCTCGTCTTCAACCACGCGCGGACCGCCACCTTCCGCGAGACGCTGCAGAAGGCCGGTTTCTACGCCGACTGGAAAGGCAAGTACGGTAACGACGCCTGGGGTCTGCTCGAAAAGTACTCCGGCAAACTGGCGTAGTGAGGCGTACCGCCGTCCTCTTCGACGCGCTGCTCGGGCGCGTCGTCGAGGTCGTCGTCGCGTTGCTGGTAGTCGCCGAGACGGTGATACTGTTCTCGGGCGTCGCTGCGCGCTACGTGTTCCACGTGCCGCTCGTCTGGTCGGACGAGCTCGCGTCGATCCTCTTCATCTGGCTCGCCATGTTCGGTGCTGCGGTCGCTTTCCGCAGCGACGGACACATGCGCATGACTGCGCTCGTCACCTCGGTGGCACCGGCTCGCCGCGCATTCCTCGACGCGCTCGCGGTGGTTGCACCGCTGGTCTTTCTCGCTGCGGTGCTGCCGTTCGCGTACCGGTATGCGGCCGAACAGGCGGTGATCACCACGCCGGCGCTGCAGATTTCCGATGCGTTTCGCGCTGCGGCGTTACCAGTGGGGTTCGCCATCATGGCGCTGATGGCCGTGCTGAAGTTCGTCATCTCCGGCCACTGGAGGCAGGAGGCGATGGCGCTCGTTCTGCTCGCGATCGTCATCGGCGTGCTCTGGCTCGCTCAATCCTGGCTTGCGTCGATCGGCAACGCGAACCTGCTGATCTTCTTCGTTGGCCTCGTGGGCATCGCCGTGTTCGCCGGCATCCCGATCGCGTTCGCATTCGCGCTCGGGACGATCGCCTACCTGTTGTTCACGACGCACGTGCCGACCGGCGTGCTGGTCGGTCGTATGGACGAGGGTATGGGTCACCTGATCCTGCTCGCGGTGCCGCTGTTCGTGTTCCTAGGCCTCTTGATCGAGATGACGGGCATGGCGCGCGTCATGGTGGCGTTTCTCGCGAGCCTCATCGGCCACGTGCGTGGCGGTCTTTCGTACGTGCTGATCGGCGCGATGTACCTGGTCTCCGGCATCTCCGGCTCCAAGGCCGCCGACATGGCTGCCGTCACTCCGGTGCTGTTTCCCGAAATGCAGCGCCGCGGCGCCCGTCCCGGCGATCTGGTGGCTTTGCTCTCGGCGACCGGTGCGCAGACCGAGACCGTGCCGCCCAGTCTCGTGCTGATCACGATCGGCTCGGTCACCGGCGTGTCGATCGGCGCGCTGTTCGCCGGCGGCCTGCTGCCGTCGATCGTGCTCGGCATCACGCTCTGCTTCATGGTGCGCGCCCGCTATCGGCACGACGACCTCTCGGGGGTGCGGCGCGCGACCCGGCGCGAGATTGGTCGCAGTCTGCTGACCGGCCTGCCCGCACTTGCGCTCCCGTTCGTGATTCGCGGTGCAGTCGTCGAGGGTGTCGCCACGGCGACCGAAGTGTCGACGATCGGCATTGTGTATTCGATCCTCGTGGGACTGATCATCTACCGTCAGTTCGACTGGCGGCGGCTGATGCCGATGCTGGTCGAGACGGCGTCGCTGTCCGGAGCTATCCTCCTCATCATCGGCGCCGCCACCGGAATGGCGTGGGCGCTGACCCAATCGGGTTTCTCGCGCGACCTCGCGCACTTCATGGGCAACCTTCCTGGTGGCCGTTATACGTTCCTCGGCGTGTCGATCGTCATCTTCATCGTGCTCGGCAGCGTGCTCGAGGGAATCCCGGCGATCGTGCTGCTCGGTCCGCTGCTCTTTCCGATCGCACGGCAGGTCGGCGTCCACGAGGTCCAGTACGCGATGGTCGTCGTGCTCGCGATGGGCATCGGCCTGTTCGCGCCGCCGTTCGGTGTCGGCTACTACGCGGCCTGCGCCGTGGGCAAGGTCAACCCCGACGACGGCATACGGCCGATCGTCGGCTACCTGATCGCCATCGGGATCGGAGTGATCGTCGTCGCCGCGGTGCCGTGGATCTCGATCGGCTTTCTCTGAGGCGCCCCGGTCAGGTGATCTCGACGCTCGGGTGAATCCGCTTTACGCGATGCAGCGTATTGCGGTCGGTATGGTGCATCTCGCGGCCCGTTGCAGCGAGCTTCAGGACGAGGTCGGACGTGTAGCTGAACTTCCCGTCGGCGTCGAACGTGAACGTGCTCTCGAACGCCATGATCCTCGCACGCTCCATCAGGTGCTTGTTCTGCGCGAGACCGTAGGTTCCGGAGCCGGGGTCCGCCTTGAACCTAAGCGACTTGTCACGCGGCCCGGCGTCACCGCCCGCCAGGATCGCGATCCCGCGCGGCACGGCAAAGCAGCGCATGATCTGACCGGTGGCCTTCTCCCAGAGCAGATAGCCGACTTCGTCGTGGAACGGGTCCATGGCCTCCTCGCCGTGGCGCCACGCAGTCATCTCGTAGTTCAGCCCCCACATCGTCTGCGTGCCGTTCTCGACGATCGGTATAGGTTTGAACCATGCACGCTCGAAGTACCCGGTCTCGGACGTCTCGTCCTCCTTGTTGTGATAGGAAAGATCGACGCCGGCGTCGCCTTCCCATTCGCCGACCAAAGGGGTCAACGGCCCCAGCTTTTGCGGGCCCGGTATTTCTGCCATGGTCATATCTCCTCGCGATATATCCTGCAGCCTTCATCGTAATCGCTTCGCGCGCCAATGACCATTCGGATTTCGGCATTTCACCGCGCGCACTGTGTGGGTATCCGGTATCCCGCGTACGTTGCCGCCGCCACGCGACGCGCACGTCGCCTCGCGCCGGGCGGTGCGTACGCGTAAAATTCACCGCAGAGAAGGCAGCACATGGACAGGCGGGAACAGGTCGAGCGGGCACGGCGCTTTCGCGCGCTGCACGACCGCAGGCACGTGCTGCTGCTCCCCAATGCCTGGGACGCCGGCAGCGCACGCGCGTTCGCCGATCTCGGTTTCGAAGCGATCGCCACCACCAGCGGCGGCATGGCATGGTCGCTCGGTTATGCCGACGGCGAACGAGCACCGCTCGACGAAGTCCTCGCCGCAGTTCGACGGATCGTGCGCGTCACGCCCCTGCCCGTGAGCGTGGATTTCGAAGCGGGTTACGGCGCTTCGCCCGAAGCGGTCGCCGCGAGCGTGCGCGCGATGATCGATGCCGGCGCGGTCGGCATCAATCTCGAGGACGGCATCCGGCATGAGGCGCTGCGCGACACCGGCGATGCCGCGCGGCGAATCGCCGCCGCCTGCGAGGCGGCGCGCGAGACCGGAGTGCCGATCGTCGTCAATGCACGCGTCGACGCGTGGATCGTCGGCGGCGGCGCAACCGATTCCGAGCGCATCGACGAGACCCTGCGCCGGGCGCGCGCTTACCTTGCGGCGGGGGCCGATTGCATCTATCCGATCGCGCTGGCCAGGCCTGACGCGATCGCGAGGCTTTGCGCGGAAATCGATGCGCCGGTCAACATCGGTGCGCGCGCGGACCTTCCGGATCTCACCGAACTCGGTCGCCTCGGCGTGGCGCGCGTCAGCACGGCGACTCGCCTGGCGACGCTTGCGTTGTCGGCCGCACGCGACGCCGCGCAGAGGCTGCGCCAGAGCGGCCGCTTCGACAGCCTCGACGCCGCATTCGGTTATGCGGACGCCCAGCGCCTGTTCCCGCGTTCCTGAAGAACGCAGAGGAGACACGATGCACCAGCGCCTCGACTACAAGACCGCTTCACCCGAAGCCTTCAAGGCGATGCTCAATACCGAGCACCAGGTTCACAGGAGCGGCCTCGAAGAACCGCTGCTCGACCTCGTCAGGATCCGAGCGTCGCAGATCAACGGCTGCGCCTGGTGCCTCGACATGCACACCAAGGACGCGCGTGCGCGCGGAGAGACCGAGCAGAGGCTCTACCTGATCTCCGCCTGGCGCGAGGCGCCGTGCTACAGCGAGCGCGAGCGGGCGGCGCTCGCGTGGACCGAGGCGGTCACCGGGATCGCGTCGACGCATGACGTCCCGGATTCGGTCTACGACAAAGTACGTGCACAGTTCGACGAGAAAGCGCTTGTCGATCTGACGCTCGCGATCATCGCAATCAACGGCTGGAACCGGATGAACGTCGCCTTTCGGACCAAGGTCGGCGACTACGTCAGTCCGCACACGAAGGCGCGCTCACGCGTGGCGTGATCGACGTCAAGGCGATCAGCCCAGTGAAGCGGCACCGTTGCAGTTGATTGAATCACGCTCCGTCACCGTTCGTCCTAGGGTCGTCTGGCTTGAGTGCACGGTCATCGGTAAACGCCAGCAGCACGAGCTGCGCGTCGTCGCCGAAGGGGCGAGGGTGCTGCTGCCGTTGACGGCGGTCCAATTTATCCCAAGTAGGCTACAGGTTTGTCAGGCGCACGCGAACAGGGCAGAAAGGTTTGCAGGATTCTCGCTATTTTCCACGCACCGGACCCCATGTGCATGCCGTTTTGACTCTACCGGTCGATCATGGTGAGAACGCAAGATTTATCATGGAGCGAGAGGTGTACTTGCAGTTGCTTCATGTCGCATTCGATATCCTCGCGTACGGCCACTCCGTACATCGCGTCCCATGAGATTGCAGTCTCGTGGCCATCTGATACGCAACTGCGTGAAAGCTCCGTTGAAGCCGATCCGGATCATCGTTTCTACAGATCCGAAACGTACGTGACGTCAATGTCGGAAGGGCGCCTTGCGACGAGGAAAATCCACGTGGCCAAAACAAACGGAAACGTTAGAGGCGGAACGCCGGCCGATTGGGCGAGAGTGGAAACTGCGGCCTGCACGATAACGGTGAACAGCGTGGCGGCTGCACAGTAGATGAGCGTGCGCGGTGAGGGTTTCATGAAGATGCAACCGATCGCAGGAGCGGTCAGGACCGCCGAGTAACCCCAGAGACCATGCAAGATCATGGTCCGGTCGGCGCCGATCAGAAGCGCACCGGCAACTCCTGTCATCGCTCCGATGGCCGCGAGTCCGGCGCACCAGCGTGAGTGAATGACGAGCGCGACAAGAAAAATGGCGCCAGAAATGGCGTTGTCGACGAAATACACCTGGGAAACGCTTACGAGTGAGGCGTGTAGAAACGCGAATATACCTATAGGGGCGCCGGTCGACTGCGCGGGCGATGCCAGCATGGCCGGTGGCGTCCCGGCGATCTGCAGTCCCGCGAGCCTGTAAGCGGCGAGCAGGACCAGCCAGGTCGTGAGGACGTACGGAAACGTCAAGCCAGGCGTCCTCCTGTAGCTCAACAGGTTATCGGTTGCGAGGGTAACGACGGTAACGACCGCTGCCGCAAATATCAGCACGGTCCACATGACCGGGGTATTGGCGAGGAAGGTCGGAATCCCCGCGCCCAGCAGCATCCCGTTGAAGCCGAAGAGGCCCATCCGCAACGCGTCACGATCGGCGCCGAGTGGATAAGCGACCGCGGTCGACACGAGAGCGCCGACCAGCGAGCCGCTCGCGACTGCGAGCGTGGTCCCGCCCGCAAAGGCGCCCCAGAACATCGCGACGAGATTCAGCAGGCCGGTCGCCGGGCTGTTCATGAAGATGACCTGGCCGCACCCTCGCAGCACCGTGTCGATGTACCGGAGCGCGGGATTGCCTCCAGGTTTACGCGCCGCGCCGCGCGCCCCCCCGTCTCGCAACGCTTCTCCGGCCGACATTTCTATCCTGTTCGATAGGGCGGACAGAGGCATCCTACAGCGACCCCGGTCACCGCCGACCAATAGGTCAATGGGCAGAGCCGACGCCGATCCGGTTGTCGTCGCCCCCGCTTCTTGCGCTGCACAATGGCAAATCTTCGAGACGCCGCGGGTCTCGGGTGACGCCTCAGGCAGAATTCAATCGCGATCAACGCCGTCCCGCCACTCGCGTTGACATTTGCGCTCCTTGGGCTGAAACTCAAAGGTCGCCCGGAAGTCTCCGGCGCCTGCGATCACGAAAAGCACACTCCAGCGCCCGGGCCGATGGAGGACAGGTTGTATGAAATCAGCAGGATACAATCCGCACCAGTGGCGCGTCGGTGTCTTGTTCTCGAGCAGCGGCTTCATGGCTGTGATCGAAGAGACGCAATTGCGCGGAACGCTCCTTGCGATCGACGAGATTAACGCGGCTGGAGGCATCAACGGACGCGACCTCGTTCCCGTCATCTACGATCCAGCCTCCGAGTCCGCGGCGTTCGGTCGATACGCCAAGCGGCTCATGGTGGAAGACCGCGTCTCGACGATCTTCGGGTGCTACACCTCGAGCAGCCGTAAAGCGGTGCTGCCAGTAGTCGAGCGGCTGAATGGGCTGCTCTGGTACCCCACGCTCTACGAAGGGTTCGAGTTCTCGCCGAACGTGATTTACACGGGCGCAGCGCCGAACCAGAACAGCGTCGCGCTTTGCCGCTACCTGATGGACCATTACGGGCCGCGGTTCTACTTCGTCGGGTCGGACTACATCTATCCGCGCGAATCGAATCGCATCATGCACGATCTCCTGCGCGGCAACGGCGGCGAGGTGGTCGGTGAGACCTATCTCAGTCTGCGAGCCCGCCAGCACGATTTCTTGCCGGTGATCCGCGACATCCGCCGACTGCAGCCCGACGTGATCTTCTCGACGGTGGTAGGCGACTCGACGACCCATCTCTACCGGAGCTACGCGGATGCCGGATTCGACCCGAAAACGACACCGATCGCCAGTCTGACGACGACGGAGGCGGAGATCCGTGCAATGGGATTCGACGTCGGCGAGGGACACGTGACCGCCGCGCCGTATTTCGAGGGCATCGACGGCCCAAGCAACTCGTCGTTTGTCGCGCGCTACAAGAAGCGTTACGGTGCAGATGAGCCGACCAACATGTGTGTCGAGGCAGCCTATTTCCAAGTGCATATCTTTGCGAAGGCACTCAAGCAGACAAACTCGACCGATACCGACCTCCTGCGCTCGATGGTGCTCGGATCGACGTTCGAGGCTCCCCAAGGTCGCGTGACGATCAATGCGGCATGCAGTCACGCCGACCTGTGGTCGCGCATCGGCCGGGCAAATCGTCGTGGACAATTCGATGTGGTGCAGGAGTCGCTGAGCGCCGTGCTCGCCGACCCCTATTTGACGGGCTACGGAAGCCCGGCGGCTTGCCAGCAAGGCTAGCGCCCGCCGAGTCCTGCCGGATACCCGATGACCTGGCGCGCCGCAGCGCTCCCGTTCGAGTTCTCCAACCTCGACATCGTCGTCGCGTGCGAGCGCGATGACATGGGCGAAGCGCTGATCCGCGACTTGCAGCGCACGCGGGCGGGCGTTCGCCACGTCTGGCCGGTGCCGGCGCACCTCCCGGACGATACCGACGTGATCTTCTGCGAGTTCGCGCCCGACCTCGCGAGACGCATCCCGTGGGTGCCGGGGGACGCGAAGGCGGCGCTCGTCGTGATCCTCGCGCGCGAGCCGTCGCCCGATCTCGACCTTCTCTTTCATTGCGCACCTGACGCCGTGCTGCACCGGCCGTTCACCGAGCAGGCCGCCGTCACGAGCCTGATGCTGGCGCGCGCGCATTTCACGTATGAGCGGCGGCTACGCAGTCGCATCGGAAAGCTCGACGAGACGCTGCGCACGATCCGCTGCGTCGAGCGCGCGAAAGCGATCCTCATCGCACGGCGCAATATGCGCGAGGACGAGGCGTACCAGTTCATGCGGCGACAGGCGATGAGTCGGCGCGTGCCGATCGGTTCGATCGCGAGCGCAATTGTTGACACCGAGGAGATGCTTGGCTAGCATGGCCTCGTAGTTCGCGCTCAGGCGCAACGCGGCAACGGCGCCGCGGCAGCAAAATAGGGCAACGAAGCCCCCGTTACGACCGCACTCGGTTGAACGGGGGTTTTTGTTTTCCGCTCTTTGATGTAACGCGGCGACGAGGCCGCGCGAACGATCACTCGGGCAAGGGCGCCCCTGCAAAGCCATTGGCGATGGTCGCGCGGGGGCGTTTTCATTTTTGAACACGCGAGGAGGATTGCGATGAGCATCGATCGGCGGAAATTCCTGAAGGGGACCGCGACAGCCGGGGTGGCGGCGGCGGCGGGCTTCCCGCATATCTGGATCAAGAACGCGTCGCTCGCCTACGCCGCCGGCGGCGAAATCAAGGTCGGCGTGCTGTACTCGCTGACCGGCACCACCGCGATCATCGAAACGTCGCTGAACCACGCGACGATCATGGCGATCGAGGAGATCAACGCGGCGGGCGGGATCAACGGCATGAAGGTCGTCCCGGTCATCGAGGATCCCGCGTCGGATCCGGCGACGTTCGCCGAGAAGGCGCGTCGCCTCGTCGTCGGCGAGAAGTGCGTGAGCGTCTTCGGATCGTACACGTCGGCAAGCCGCAAGGCGGTCCTGCCGGTGTTCGAGAAGTACCACAACCTGTACTGGTACCCGACGCTCTACGAAGGGCGCGAATGCTCGACCAACGTGATGTACACGGGCGCCGTGCCGAACCAGCAGCAGAAGGACCTCATCCCGTGGCTGGTCAAGAACTTCGGCAAGAAGTTCTACCTGATCGGCTCGAACTACATCTATCCGAAGGAAGAGAACAACGTCTGCAAGATCCTGCTGAAGCAGCTCGGCGGCCAAGTCGTCGGCGAGGAATACGTCCCGCTCGGCCACTCGGAATTCAGCGCGGTGATCAACAAGTTCAAGGAGACGCAGCCGAACGTGATCTTCTCGACCGTCGTCGGCGATTCGGTCGTCGCGCTGCACCGGCAGTACAAGGCGGCGGGCCTCGACCCGAAGAAGATGCCGATGGCGAGCCTCACCACGTCCGAGGACGAGGTCGCGGCGATGGGCGGCGAGTTCGCTGCGGGGCACTTCACTTCGGCGCCTTACTTCATGTCGTACGACTCGCCGGAGAACCACCGCTTCGTCGAAGCGTTCAAGAAGCGCTGGGGCAAGGACAAGACGACCAACTTCGTGTCCGAGCCCGCTTACTTCCAGGTTCACCTGTTCAAGCAGGCGGTGGCGAAGCTTGGCAAGGGCAGCATCACGCCGCCCGAGGTGCGCAAGGCCGCGTGGGGGCAGGAATACAAGGCGCCCGAGGGCCTCGTGAAGATCGATCCGAAGAACTCACACACCTACCTGTGGCCGAAGATCGGCGAGTGGCAGACGAGCGGACAGGCGAAGATCATCGAGGAATCGAAGGAATGGGTCGAGCCGCTGCCGTACTGGGCGTACCCGGGCCAGGTCTGCACTCCGGACGGCATGGTGGAGAAGAAGTCCTGACGCTCCGCGACGGCAACCTCGTGATCAACGTCCGGCGGGGGCCGCTTCACGCGGTCCCCGCCAGCGTGGATGAACCTAGATGAGCTCCATCATTCCGCAGATCTCGGTTGGTCTCAGCATCGCGTCGATCCTGCTCCTGATCGCACTCGGGCTCGCGATCATCTATGGGACGATGGGGGTGATCAACCTCGCGCACGGCGACTTCGTGATGCTCGGCGCGTACACCGTTTGGTTTCTTCAGAAGCAATTCGCGATGAACCTGATCACCACGCTGCCGTTCGTGTTCCTGTTCGTCGGTGCCGTCGGATGGCTCGCCGAGCGGTCGTTGATCCGACACCTGTACCAGCGCCCGCTCGACACGATCCTGGCAACCTGGGGTCTCGGCGTAATCATGCAGCAGGCGATCCGGCTGTCCGCGGGGGCGGAGCTGCGCTACGTGAAGATGCCCGGCTTCCTCATCAATCCCGTCCATTTCCTCGGATACGAGGATTCGGCGTACCGGATCTTCATCTTCGCGCTTGCCGTCGCGCTCCTGGTCGCGACCTACCTCCTCATCTACAAGACCGAATTCGGCCTGCGCATGCGCGCAATCACGCAGAACCGCGACATCTCGCGCTGCTTCGGCATCAATGCCGGACGCGTCTATGCGCTCACCTTCGCATACGGCGCCGGCCTGGCCGGCATTGCCGGGGCGCTGGTATCGCCGCTGAAGAGCGTCGCACCCGACATGGGGACGAGCTACGTCGTCGACGCGTTCCTCGTGGTCGTGCTCGGCGGCGTGCACAGCCTGCTCGGCACCGTTGCGAGCTCGTACGTGATTGGGCAAGCCGACGCGGTGCTGGCGTCCTGGAGCGACGATACGATCGCTAAGGCCGTCGTGTTCCTCGGCGTCGTTGTGCTGATCCGCCTGTTCCCGCAGGGTCTGTTCGCCGTGCGCGTGCGCCGGAGCTAGCTAATCATGAAGCCGCAGCCCCAGACGGTCCATCGCCTCGCCGGATATGCCGCGGTCTGCGTCGTCATCCTGCTCGTGCCGCTGTTCGTCAGCGACGGGTACCTGCTCAACAAGCTCGCACGCTACCTCGTGTTCGGTATCCTGTCGCTCGCCTTGAGCCTCTCGTGGGGTTACGCGGGCATCCTCAATCTCGGCCAGGCGGCGGGCTTCGGGCTCGGCTCCTACTGCATGGCGATGGCGCTGAAGCTGCGGACCATCCCGATCCAGACAGGTGCCGGCGGCCTGCCTGACTTCATGGTCTGGAACAACGTCCATACGCTGCCGTGGTTCTGGCAGCCGTTCCATTCGTATACGTTGGCAATGATCGCCGGCATCGCGGTGCCGGTGGCGGTCGCGTTCCTGATCGGGTGGTTCGTGTTCCGGGCGCGCGTCAGCGGCGTGTACGTCGCGATCATCACGCTGGCGATGCTCGTCGTGATCAACCTGGTGATCATCGACCAGCAGCGCTACACCGGTGGCTTCAACGGCATCACTGACCTCAAGACGCTGGAGCTGTTCGGCATCGAGTTCGGCGCGTACAGCGTGTCGACGTACTACCTTGCAGCGGTCACTCTCACGCTGCTGCTGTTCCTGGGGCTCACGCTGATGAACAGCAAGACGGGCCTCATCCTGCAGGCTATCCGCGACGACGAGAATCGTGTGCGTTACTTCGGTTACGACGTCGCCAACTACCAGAACTTCATCTTCTGCGTTTCGTCGGGTGTCGCGGGGCTCGCCGGCATGCTCTATACGCTGGTGATGGAATTCGCATCGCCGACGTTCCTCGCCGTCCCGATCAGCCTTTCGATCGTGATCTGGTGTGCAGTCGGCGGGCGCGCCTCGCTGCTCGGCGCGGCGCTGGGTGCGATCGTGGTCACCGGTGTGCAGGGGAGCCTGTCCGACAGCAAGACGTTCCTCGACACCTGGATGCTGATCATGGGCGCGCTGTTCATCATCGTCGTGCTGTTCCTTCCGAACGGCCTTATCAGCATCGTCGACGTGATCCGCGGCAAGCGCGAGCGGCGACGCCTCGCCGCGGCGGCGGCGCCGCGGGGCGCCGGCATCGTCGCCACGTCGCGCGGCGGCGCGCGCTAGAGCGCCATGCCGGGCGAACCCATCCTGGAGCTGAGCGAGGTCGCCGTCGACTTCAGCGGCTTCCGCGCGATCAACGGGCTCGACCTGCGCGTCGCCAAAGGCGAGCTGCGCTGCCTGATCGGGCCGAACGGCGCGGGCAAGACCACCGCGCTCGACGTGATCTGCGGGAAGGTTCAAGCGAGGTCCGGCCGGATCACCCTCATGGGTGAGGACATCACGCGCCTGCCCGAGTACAAGATCGCGCGCCGCGGTGTCGGAAGGAAGTTCCAGGTGCCAAGCGTGTTCCACGAGCTCACGGTGCGCGACAATCTCGAGGTCGCCTTCTGCAAGCGCCTTGGCGTGTTCGCGAACGTCCGGCGCTTCCGTCGCGGCGCCGAGCGCAGCGATCTCGATAAGCTCGCCGAGCTCGTCGGACTCGAGGAGGTGCTCGACCGGCAGGCGGGCTACCTGTCGCACGGGCAGACCCAGTGGCTCGAGATCGCGCTCCTGCTCGCGCAGGACAGCGCAGTCATCCTGCTCGACGAGCCCACCGCGGGTATGACGACGCAGGAAACGATGCATACCGCCAAGATCGTCAACGCGCTAAAGGGGCGGCATACGCTGCTCGTCGTCGAGCACGACATGGCGTTCGTGCGCGAGATTTCCGACATCATCACCGTGATGCACCAGGGCCGGGTCCTTGCCGAGGGAACTGCAAGTGCGATTCAGGACGACCCGCTGGTCCGCGAAGCCTATCTCGGTCACGGAGGGATCGCGCGTGCTTGAGCTGAAGGAAGTCGCGTCCTACTACGGCAATTCGCCGGTGCTTCAGGACCTCTCGGTCAGCGTGGGGGAAAGCGAGTTCCTTGCGGTGCTCGGCCGCAACGGCGTCGGCAAGACGACGCTGCTGAAGACGATCATGGGGCTGACCGATCGTATCGAGGGGCGCATCACGCTCGGCGGCGGCGACCTCGGCGCGCTGCCGACCCACCTCCGCGCGCTGCAGGGCATCGGCTACGTGCCGCAGGGACGGGGAATCATCCCGCACTTCACGGTGCGCGAGAATATCGTCATGGGCACATTCGCCCGCCGCGATCGCCGGCGCGAGATCCCGCCGATCGCGCTCGAGCTGTTTCCGGTACTGCGTGAGAGCCTCAACCGGATGGGAGGCGTGCTGTCCGGCGGCCAGCAGCAGCAGCTTGCGATCGCGCGTGCGCTCGCGGCCGATCCGCGCATCATCCTGCTCGACGAGCCGACCGAGGGCATCCAGCCGAACATCGTCGAGCAGATCGAGGAGGCGATCGCCAGGCTCAACCGCGAGCATCGCATCACGATCGTTCTGGTCGAGCAGAACGTCGACTTCGCGCGGCGCGCAGCGCAACGCTTCATCATCATGGAGAAGGGGCGGATCGCGGCGGAAGGTGCGGTCGACAAGCTCACCGATCAACTGGTGCACCGTCATATGGCGGTGTGAACTGGCAGGCCCGGCTCGGGCGGCGTGCCCGGACCATCCGCAACTGGCAGAGGAGAACAGCAATGCTACATGGCGATATTTCGAGCAGCAATGACACGGTCGGCGTCGCCGTCGTCAACTACCGGATGCCCCGGCTGCACACGCGGCAGGAGGTGCTCGCGAACGCGCGCAATATCGCGAGCATGGTCACCGGCATGAAGATCGGGTTGCCGGGCATGGACCTCGTGGTGTTTCCCGAGTACAGCACCCACGGGATCATGTACGACCAGAAGGAGATGTACGAGACGGCGTCGAAGATACCCGGCGAGGAGACGGAGATCTTCGCCGAGGCCTGCCGCAAGGCGAAAGTCTGGGGGGTCTTTTCGCTCACCGGCGAGCGGCACGAGGAGCATCCGAACAAGGCGCCGTACAACACACTGATCCTGATGAACGACAAGGGCGAGATCGTCCAGAAATACCGGAAGATCATGCCGTGGGTGCCGATCGAGGGCTGGTACCCAGGCAACTGCACCTTCGTGTCGGACGGCCCGAAGGGACTGAAGACGAGCCTCATCATCTGCGACGACGGCAACTTCCCCGAGATCTGGCGCGACTGCGCGATGAAGGGCGCCGAGCTGATCGTCCGCTGCCAGGGATACATGTATCCGGCGAAGGACCAGCAGGTGTTGATGGCGAAGGCGATGGCGTGGGCCAACAACGTCTACGTCGCGGTCGCGAATGCAGCCGGCTTCGACGGCGTCTACTCGTACTTCGGGCACTCGGCGATCATCGGCTTCGACGGGCGCACGCTCGGCGAGTGCGGCGAGGAGGACAACGGTATCCAGTACGCGCAGCTGTCGAAGGGACTGATCCGCGATGCGCGCCGGAACATGCAGTCGCAGAACCACCTGTTCAAGCTCGTCCATCGGGGCTACACGGGCAAGATCAACTCGCGCGAAGACTCGCGCGGGGTAGCCGCCTGCCCGTACGACTTCTACAAAAAGTGGATCACCGACCCCGAGGGCACGCGGACGATGGTCGAGTCGATCACCCGGACGACCGTCGGAACCGACGAATGTCCAATCGAGGGAATCCCGAACCAGCAAACGGCCGCGCATCGCTGAGAGGGAGCGGGCCGGGGGTGCGCCCCCGGCCCTCCTGCCGCATGAGGAGCGTGCTCGGCGCGGGGTGCGCGCAGGCGCCCTCGCGTCGCTCCGTGACATGAGATTTGGACAGGATGGATCTGCAAGACTATTTCATCGAGCAGGAACCGTACTATCGTGCGCTCGCCGACGAGGTCGGATTGTTCGAGGCGGCCTACGCGAACCGCATGCCGATGATGCTGAAGGGCCCGACGGGCTGCGGCAAGACACGCTTCGTCGAGTACATGGCCTGGCGTCTGAACCGCCCGCTCGTCACCGTCGCATGTCACGAGGACATGACCGCGGCCGACCTCGTCGGGCGCTACCTGCTCGATCCGCAGGGCACCGTGTGGCACGACGGGCCGCTGACGCTCGCGGTCCGGCATGGCGCGATCTGCTACCTGGACGAGATCGTCGAAGCGCGCCAGGATACGACGGTCGTCATTCACCCGTTGACCGACGACCGTCGCATCCTGCCGCTCGAGAAGAAGGGTGAGCTCGTGCATGCGCACCCGGATTTCCAGCTCGTGATCTCGTACAACCCGGGCTACCAGAGCGTGCTCAAGGACCTGAAGGAGTCGACGAAGCAGCGTTTCGGCGCGATCGACTTCGACTACCCGGCGCCGGGAGTCGAGGCCGAGATCGTCGTCCACGAGGCGGGCATCGACCTCGAGCGGGCGCAACGGCTCGTCGCCATCGCCGAGCGCTCGCGCAACCTCAAGGGACACGGGCTCGACGAAGGGGCTTCGACCCGCATGCTGGTCCAGGCGGGGCGCCTGATGGTGCGCGGCGTCGGGCTCGAGGCGGCGTGCCAGGTTGCGCTGGTGCTGCCGATCACCGACGATGAAGACATTCGCGGGGCGCTGACGGCGGCAATCGCGTGCTGCACCTGAGCGGAGATGCAAGCGAGGCTGCCCGACGCGCAGCGGGAGCTCACGGGCTCGCCGGCTGATCGATCGAGCGCGGCGCCGGCGGCGCCGCCGCGGATGCGCGGTCCATTGGCGCTCGATTCGGTCGCGTTCGCGGCTGTCGAGCGCAGGGTGAAGGCGTTCATCACCGCGCTGTGGCGGCGCTCGCCAACGCTGCGTGCGCGGCCCCACGGTGCGCCCGATCAGCCGCTGCGCGCAAGTTTCGACGGCGGCATCGTCCGCCTGCCCGAGTCGTTTCGCGGCTACTCGGGGTCCGCGGCAGTCGACCTGTTCCTTACGTCCGCCGCGCACGTCGCGGCGCACCTCGAGTTCGGGCGCTCGCGGTTTGCGGTCGGCAGCCTCAAGCCCCTGCAGATCGCCCTCGTCTCGCTGATCGAGGACGCGCGGGTCGAGCAGCTCGCGCTGCAGGCCTATCCCGGCTTGCGCCGCTTCTGGCTCGTGCACCACGTCGCGACCGCTGGGGGTGCCGTCACTGCGCCGGCGCTCCTCGCACGGCTTGCGCGCGCGCTGATCGATCCCGCGTACGACGACGACAACGGCTGGGTGCGCAAGGGCCGCGCGATGTTTCTCGCCGAGCGCGAGCGCTGGCACGACGCCGCGATCAGCCGCGCCATCGGCGGCTTGCTCGGCAATGATCTCGGGCAGATGCGCGTGCAGTTCAACGCGAAGATCTACGTCGTCGAGCCGGTATACCGCGACGATCACCAGGGGCTGTGGGACTTCGGCGAGGCCGTCACCGCCGCCGACGGGACCCTTGTCGAAGCGGCGCGTATCGAGCGGGCTGCCGAAGAGACCCCCCCGGATCGCACGCAGGAGGCCCCCGACGACTCGCCGGGGGATGCCACGAGCCGCGTCGCGCTGGCGCCCGCCGAAGCCGACGTCGGCATTCCGGTGGCGCGCTACCCGGAGTGGGATTTCCTGATCGGCGGCGACCGCTCCGAGTGGGCCACGCTCGTCGAATACGCGGCGAACGAAGGGCCGGCCGCGCGCATCGACGCGATCCTCGAGCGCCACCCGGTGATCGTGAACCGCATCACGTCGCTGATTCGGTCGGCCAAGGTGAGCCGCCCGCTGCGGCTGCGGCGCCAGCCCGAGGGCGACCGGCTCGACCTCGAGGCGTGCATCAACGCGACGATCGATCACCGTGCCGGTCACGCACCCGACTTCAAGGTCTACGCGAGGTCCGAGCGCCGCTACCGGGATCTCGCCGTGCTGCTGCTGCTCGATGCCTCGCAATCGACGAACGACATCGCGCGCGGCACGGGAACCAGCGTGCTCGAACTCGAGCGCGAGGCGACAGCGCTGCTCGCGCACGCGATGGCGGGGCTCGGGGACCCGTTCGCGATCCACGCGTTCTGCTCGGACACGCGTGCCGACGTCCGCTACTTCCGGGTGAAGGATTTCGCCGCACCGTACGACGGTGCCGCGAGGCGTCGTCTCACCGGCCTCACCGGTCGCTATTCGACGCGGATGGGCGCGGCGCTGCGGCACGCCGGACGCGAGCTCGCAGCGCAGCGGTCGCATCGGCGGCTCCTGCTGATGGTGAGCGACGGCGAGCCTTCCGATATCGACGTACCCGATCGCCGCTATCTCGTTGAGGACGCACGCCACGCGGTCCACGCGCTGTCGCATGTTGGCATCGACGTCTTCTGCGTCGGCCTCGACGCTGCCGGTGACGCCTACCTCACGCGCATCTTCGGGCGGCGCAACGTCCTGCAGGTCGACCGCGTCGAGCGCCTTCCGGAGAAGCTGCCGATGCTGTATTTTCGCCTCACGGGATAGTCAGCCTGTTGTCGTCGTTTGTCACGGCGACCTCCGTCCGGATGTTGACGGAGGGCGACCGAGATGCCGCCGGTCGCCGACGAGGTAGTACGCCGCAACGCGCTTGATGGCAGGTTACCCGGGCCCGATGTCGTTTTGGTATCGATCGACGGTCTGCATCACGCCGGGATGACCGAGGACGTCGCCTACCGCTCCGGCCGCGACGCAGCGTCCGCCGTCGAGCAGGACCGCGGCATCGGCGAGCCGCGCGATCTCCGCAATCGAGTGGGTGACGTAGACGATCGGAATGCGAAGCGCGGTGCGCAGACGCTCGATGTAATCGAGGATCTCGCCCCTGCGCGCGAGGTCGAGCGCCGACAGCGGCTCGTCCATCAGCAGGATCCGCGGCTGCGCGAGGAGCGCGCGGCCGATTGCGACGCGCTGGCGCTCGCCGCCGGAAAGCGTCGTCGGCCGCCTGCGCAGCATCGTCTGCAGACCGAGGAGCTCGATCACCTGCGTCGGCTCGACGATGCGCTCGGCGGCGGCGCGCAGCCGCAGGCCATAATGCAGATTGGCGCGGACGTCGAGATGAGGAAAGAGCAGCGGATCCTGGAAAACGTAGCCGACACGGCGCTGGTCGACAGCGACGTCGATGCCCTGTGCGGAGTCGAACAGCGTAATTCCGTTCACGACGATCCGCCCGCGATCGGGGGTCAGGATTCCGGCGATCGAATCGACGACGCTGGTCTTGCCCGCGCCCGAATGCCCGAACACGCCAACCACCGGCACATCGATCGCGAAACGCACCGCAAGCGCGAATGCGCCGAGGCGTCTCTCGATGTCAACGTCGATCATCGTCGCTCCGGTGCCGCGCGATCCGCGAGATCCATTCCGATCCGACGAGCGCGGC
>Ga0134128_10003658_pt1 | contig 18782 bp, 15 predicted proteins | sample KB31754_FD_96462 | JGI IMG/M metagenome (GOLD analysis project Ga0134128, IMG submission 96462) | Terrestrial soil microbial communities with excess Nitrogen fertilizer from Kellogg Biological Station, Michigan, USA - KB3-175-4 | ecosystem: Environmental > Terrestrial > Soil > Unclassified ... | reverse complement strand
TTCCGACCGAAGATGCTTGAGCGGGTCCATTTTCACCCCGTACCGGCGGCTCATTGATCGGGCCGCCTTTGCCTGGAATCATTAGACTACCGGAACCTGTCGGATGTTCGCCACTAATCGCCGGTACAAGACGCGGCGCCGCTCTACATCGCAGCGGCCATCTTGCGCCTAGACCTCTGACATCTCGCGATTATCGAACGCCCATAAACAGCTGTTGGTGGCGTTTCGGCCATCGCCCTTGTCCTTTCATCCCGGTGAATCGGACGTAGGCGGGAGCAACGACGGTCACGCAGCCGCTCCCGGCGGACGGCCCGCCCGGATCCTGCCCGCGGTGGCTTGAATTCTGCACGACCGACGCAGGGTCGCGACCTGCGGCGCCCACACCAGCCCGAATGGTGGATGCGGTGATGTCAGCGGCGGCAGGTGGGTGTCACCGTGCCTTTCCCTCACATGACACAGGATTCGCACAAACGGCCACGATCAATCTTTGTGTCCCGGATGAGCTTCATCTGCGCATGGACGACGCTACCGGCGAGAACTGGTTCGCGATAACGGAGCAGGCCTTGGAAAGCCATCTGGAGCGATTGGCAGCCAGCGCGAGTGCGAGCGGGCGTACGAGCACCGGGGCCTACGGCCAGCGAGGCAGCCACACGAGTGAGGAAGCGAGCGCGGCCCGGTGACCCTTGAAGCGGCTGGCTGGGGCCAGGTCCGGCACCATGCCAGCTTCGGGGGCTCCTGCGATTCTCGGCCAAATCCCTTTCAATGCCCTCTTGAAATGTCCGCTGCCGCACCTATTCTTTGGCGTCGTCAACCTACCCTAAAGGAGGTGCTCGCTATGTTCGGCCGTGTATTGGGCAGTTTCGATACCAACCTCGTCGACGAGCTCATGCGACTCGACGGCGAGCTGGACCAGCTCTTTGGCCGCGGGGCTTCGTCGGCCGGCATCCGCTCGATGCGGCGCGGCGCGTTCCCACCGATCAACGTTGGATCGACAGCCGATCGGGTGGACGTCTATGTCTTCGCCGCCGGCGTCGAACCGAAGAGTCTCGACATTTCCATCCAGCAAAACCTGCTCGTGGTCTCCGGGGAGCGCAGGGTTCCCGTAAACGCGGAAGCCGACTACTACCGTCGGGAGCGGTTCGTCGGGGACTTCCGGCGCGTGATCACGCTACCCGAGGACGTGGACCCAGATCGAGTCGACGCGAAGTACCGCGAGGGGGTTCTCCAGATCACGGTCCAGCGTCGCGAGGCGGCGCGGCCGCGGCAGATCACAGTGAACTGACGAATGATGGAGGCGATCATGACAGCGAGACAAGAAGTCGCGCAACGCGAGCCCGCTGACGTCCAGGCCAAGGCGCGCGAGCAGGAGCTGGCGCTTGCGCCGGCGGTCGACATCTTTGAGGACGCCCACGGCATCGTGGTGCAAGCGGAGATGCCGGGCGTATCGAAAGAGCGCCTCAACGTCCAGGCCGACCGGAACAACCTGCTCATCGAAGGCGATATGGTGATCGAGATGCCGACGGGAATAGAAGCGGTCTATGCGGACGTGCTGGCCACCAAGTACCGGCGCAGCTTCGTCCTCAGCGGCGAGCTCGAGACCGACCGGATTGAGGCCAACCTCAAGGACGGTGTGCTGACGGTGCGCATCCCGAAACGCGCGGAATTCCGGCCGCGCAAGATTGAGGTGCGCGCGGCTTGACTTCGTCATCCGGCTGGTCGCCAGCGCGACCAGCCGGACACCGGAACGCTCCTCGGCGCCCGACACGTGGCGATGGGTGCCGCACCCGCGCAGCCCACCGTTGGACCCTGGTGTAGCGCGCCTTGGAGAAGGCTTCCTCGAAGCTCAAGAAATAGCTAAAGTTCCTGTATGCTGGGTTTCGAGGCACCGCGGAGCCGTCCTCGCGGCGTGGGTACACGCGGCGTGCCGCGACCCGGAGCGCACGGCGCGGCTGGCACTGTCGCGGGCGCAGTCCTTCGACCACGTTCCCCAGTTGCTCGACGCGCTTGTGCGCAAGTTGCGGGCAAGTCATTTGACCGAGGTGTGCCCATGAGGGCAGTCCTGCTCGCGATGCTCGCGTTGCTGCTACCCGTGATGCTTCCATCGACGTCGATCGCCGGGGAAGAACAGAAGTACGTCGTCAAGCCCCTGGCCCAGAAGAAGATCGCACTGCTCCCGGGGGGATCTCTGTACTGGCGACTCGAGACCTTCCCGTCCCTGGCCGACGCGAAGGCGGCCGTGGGACCCGACGGCTGGGACCCGGCGGCAGTCCGCTATCGAACGACGACGGCACTGATCGCCGAACTCGACGGCAAAATTTACGTGGCGACGCTCGGACCGAAGGGCGCTGCCACGCCCGGCGGCACCAAGCTTGCCGAGGTCGGACCGATCCCGCCCTTGAGCGCTCCCGAATACCTGTTGCGTCTCAACTATGGATCCGGGCCGCCGGGATCGAAAACCCCGGTTCACTCGCATCCCGGTTCCGAGTCCTTCTATGTGATCCGCGGGCGCCTGGGACAGAAGACACCAGACGGCGTCGCCTTCGTCGAGGCCGGTCACACCATGAATGGCCACGTCGCGCAGACGACGATGCAAGTATTCAACGCAGGCACGACCGATTTGCAGGCGCTGATCATGTTCGTCGCCGACGCCAGCAAGCCGTTCTCGGTGCCGGCCGAGTTCCGCTGACACGCAGCCTGGCGGGCCCCTCGTCGTTTTAAATCCTTGCGACAAGGCGTGTCGGGCGGGGCTCGGTCGCGAGCGCATCGTCGACGAGACAGCGTACCGCCAACCGCTCGCGCGCCGGTGCGAACAGCGGCGCGCGTGCTGCGCACTGCTCGTGCAGCCGGGCGAGGAACGCGGGTTCGCCGCTCGCGCGCTCGAAAAGATGGGCAAGCGCAGCGTCGTCGCCAAGGTCGAAGTAGCCTTCGTAGTTGCCGCCGAGCATGCCGATGTTTCCCGGAATTCGGCTCGCGAGCACCGGCACGCCCGCCGTCACCGCCTCGACGATCACGTTGGCCCCACCCTCCATCCGGCTCGAGATCACCATCAGGCGCGCATCGCGAATGCGGCGCCGCGTTTCCGCGTGCGGCCGCGCACCGAGCCAGTGGTACCGCGGCCGGCCGCGCCACGGGCGGGCGTCGAGCTCGCGCGCCGCGCGCGCGAGAGTTTCATCCAATGCGGCGCCAATGTGGATCAGGCGCACGCGAGATTCGGCGGGAACCCGCACGATCGCACGCATCGGTGTCAGCGGGTCCTTCTCGTCGCGAAGGTGACCGACGAGCACGACGTCGAAGGTTGTCCGCCGTGGTGTTCCCGGCGCGAGCGTTGGCGCCGACTGATAGATGACCCGGCACTTTGCGCGATGCTCGCGAGGAACGTCGTCGAGGGCAGCCTCCTGCAGCACGACGAGGTGTGACGCGAGTTCGAGCGACCGCCGCGCGGCAGCGTCGGCCGGAAGATCGCGATAGAGGTCGGTGCCGGTCAGCACGAGCACCGCGGCCCGACCGGGAAAGGCGTCGGCGTACGATGCGAGCGACGCCGCCGAGCGACGCGCGTGGAGCGCGATCAGGCACTGCGGCGGCGATTGCCCCGGCGCCCACGCCTGGCCGAGCCCGACCCGATAGCGGTCGGCAAGGAAACGCGACCAGCGCCACGCGGTGTGCCAGTTGCCGTTGTTGGCGGTGCGCACCCCGGGGCTGACGAGGGTGATCAGCGGACGCGGTGACGACTTCATCGGCAACTGACGGACTGGCGGCGCGAAGGCTCGATGGCGACGCGCTCGATCGCGCACTGGTCGACGCTCACGAGCGCACCTGGGCGGTCCTCGCGGATCTCACGCCGTCGCAGTGGACGGTTCCGTACCACCGCGGGATCAACCCGCCGCTGTGGGAATGCGCGCACGTCGCCTGGTTCACTGAATGGTGGGTGCTGCGCGAAGGCTACTGGAACGATCGCAATGAGCCGCAGACGCGCAGGCCGTCGATGCTCGTCGGGGCCGACCGCTGGTTCGATTCGGCACGCGTCGCGCATGGCGACCGCTGGACCCTCGATCTTCCGTCGCACGCAACGCTGCGCGCCTACGCGGCGGGCGTGCTCGACTCCGCGCGCGCGAAGCGTCGCACCGTCGCCGATGACGCGATCTATCCGTTTCGACTCGCGCTCTTTCACGCGGACATGCACGGCGAAGCGCTCGCCTACCTCCGCCAGACGCTCGATTATTCCACGCCGCCGCTGAGCGCGATGCCGGCACCGGCCGGTGCGGCGGGATCGGCCGCGGCATTCGACGGCGCGGCGGACGGAACTGCGGGAGCCTCCCCGGCTGCTGACGATGCGGTGATTGCCGCGGGAACGTTCGTGCAGGGCTCGCCTGCCGACGGCGCATTCGTCTTCGACAACGAGAAATGGGCGCACGAGGTGGCGCTCGGTCCGACGCAGATCGCGCGCCGCTGCGTCGGCAACGCGGAATATGCCGCGTTCGTCGAGGCGGGCGGCTACGCCGACCGGCGCCTGTGGTCGGAAGCCGGCTGGGCGTGGCGCGCCGAGCATGACCGCTCGGCGCCGCTGCGCTGGCGCATGCGTGCCGACGGCGGCTGGGACGAGCACTGGTTTGGCGCGTGGCGGCCGCTCGCCGGCGATCGGCCGGTTTGTCACGTCAGCGCGCACGAGGCCGAAGCGTACTGCCGCTGGGCGAAGCGCCGCCTTCCGCGCGAAGCCGAATGGGAACGCGCGGCGGTTGCCGGCGCGATCGAGTGGGGTGGCTCGGTGTGGGAGTGGATGGCCGACCCGTTCGTGCCGTACCCAGGCTTCTCACCCGACCGCTACCGCGACTATTCGCAGCCGTGGTTCGCGACGCACCGCAGCGTGCGCGGCGGCTCCTTCGCCACCGTGCCGCGGATGCATCACCCGCGCTACCGCAACTTCTACTTGCCCGAGCGCAACGACATCTTCGTTGGCTTTCGCACCTGCGCGCTCGATATGCGCTGACGATCCGCCGAATGCACGCGGCGCCGGGATCGATGACGCAGCGACGCGCCGCACGTCGTATGGCCGCTACGCGTCCGCCGGCATGAGCGGCGCCTCGTCCATCAGCGCCACCTGCTCGCGCAGCTCGAGGATCCGGTCCTGCCAGTAGCGCTCGGTGTTGAACCACGGGAAGGCTGCGGGAAAAGCGGGGTCGTCCCAGCGGCGCGCGATCCACGCCGAGTAATGAATGAGCCGCAGCGTGCGCAGCGCCTCGATCAGCGCCAACTCGCGGCGATCGAAATCGCGGAACGACCGATAGCCGCGCAGAAGTGACGCGAGCTGCACTTCCATCGACGCCCGATCGCCGGAGAGGAGCATCCACAGGTCCTGCATCGCTGGGCCCATTCGCGCGTCGTCGAAGTCGACGAAGTGCGGCCCCGCATCGGTCCACAGCACGTTGCCGCCGTGACAATCGCCGTGCAGACGCAGCGTTGCGAACGGTGCCGCGACGGCGAACACCTCACGTACGCCAGCGAGTGCGAGGTCGACGATCTGCGTCCACGCGGCGCGTAGATCGGCGGGAAGGAAGCCGTGCTCGACGAGATACGCGCGCGAATCGTCGCCGAAAGCCTCGACGCTGAGCGCCGGACGCTCGATGAACGCGCGCCTGGCGCCGACCGTATGGAGCCGTGCGAGGTAGCGCCCGAGCGATTCGAGCACATCGACGCGCTCGAGCTCGGGTGCGCGTCCGCCGTGCCTCGCGAATACCGCGTAGCGGAAGCCAAGGTGCTCGAACAGTCGCGCGCCATCGATCGCGAGCGGCGGTACCGACGGCACGGCGGCGTCGGCAAGCTCGACGGTAAATTCATGTTCCTCGGTGATCTGCGCGTCGGTCCAGCGCGCGGGGCGATAGAACTTGACGACGACCGGCGGCGCGTCGTCGCGCCACGCCTGATAGACGCGGTTCTCGAAGCTGTTGAGGGCAAGCAGGCGCCCGTCGCCACGAATGCCGACGGCATCGAGTGCGTCGAGCACCAGATCAGGCGTGAGGCCGGCGAATGGCGGAGTGGGATCGGAGGGCACGAGCGATCTTACGCCAGCGTGCGTACGCGCCGCTGCCTCGAGACATGCCCGACGCTGTCGACGATCGTGCGCGTAGCCGCGCAGGCATCGCGCATTTGATATCGTCGTGCCTTTCGAGCCATGGGAGCTTTGCCGATGAGCATGCCGCCGATCCCCGCCGAGCGCATCGCCAACCAGTGGGACAGCGACATCGTTCCGCGTCTCGTCGAGTACGTCCGCATTCCGGCGAAATCGCCGCACTTCGACCCAGCGTGGGAAGCGCACGGCTACCTGGAGCAGGTGGTCCGTCTCGCCGAAGCCTGGGTGCGCGCGCAACCGGTGCGCGGCCTCGACGTCGAGATCGTCCGCATTCCGGGGCGCACGCCGCTGCTGCTGTTTTCGACGGGCGGGGTCGGTGAGCGGACGGTGCTGCTCTACGGGCATCTCGACAAGCAGCCCGAGATGACCGGCTGGCGCGCCGACGGCGGGCCATGGGTGCCGATCCTCGAAGCGGAGAAGCTCTACGGTCGCGGCGCGGCGGACGACGGCTACGCGGTGTTCGCCGCCCTATCGGCGATCGCCGCGCTCGACGCCGCGAATGTCCCGCATACCCGCTGCGTCGGGCTGATCGAGGCCTGCGAGGAAAGCGGAAGCTACGACCTGCCGGCCTATCTCGCGCTCCTGCAGCCGCGCCTCGGCAACGTCGATCTCGTCGTCGGCCTCGACTCGGGCTGCGGCGACTACGAGCGCCTGTGGATGACGACGTCGCTGCGCGGCCTCGCCGCGGGCACGCTGAAAGTCGAGGTGCTGACCGAGGGCGTGCACTCGGGCGACGCGAGCGGCATCGTTCCGTCGTCGTTTCGCATCGCGCGAAGGCTCGTCGAGCGCCTCGAAGACTCGGCCAACGGCTGGATCCTCCCGTCGGCGTTCCACGCGCAGATTCCCGCCCAACGCGTCGAGCAGGCGGGGCAGGCAGCAGCGATCCTCGGCGAGACGGTCTTTCGCAAGTACCCGTTCGCGGGCGGCACCGGTCCGATGGTCGACGATGGCGGCGAAGCGCTGCTCAATCGCACCTGGCGCCCGGCGCTGTCGGTGATCGGCGCCGACGGTCTGCCGCCGATCGAGAGTGCCGGAAATGTTCTGCGCCCATCGACGTCGCTGAAGCTGTCGCTGCGCTTGCCGCCGACGATCGACGGCGACGCGGCCGCGTCGACCATGAAGGCGCTGCTCGAAGCCGATCCGCCGCATGACGCTTCGGTCACGTTCACCGCGGAGCAGGGCGCGACCGGCTGGAACGCACCGCCTACGGCGCCGTGGCTCGCGGCGGCCGTCGACTCGGCATCGAAAGCGCGCTACGGCAAGCCGGCGGCGGCGATGGGCGAGGGGGGCACGATCCCGTTCATGGCGATGTTGGGCGGGTATTTCCCCGACGCGCAGTTCCTGATCACCGGCGTCCTCGGGCCGCACTCGAATGCGCACGGCCCCAACGAGTTCCTGCATGTTGGCTACGCGAAGCGCCTGACCGCGTGTGTCGCCGATGTGCTCGCGGCGCACGCGGCGACAGGCGGGTCTTGACGTACGAACGGTCGTTCACTATGCTCGTCCCATGTCGAACGATCGTTCCTACCTTGGCATCCTGCAGGATTATTACGCTGCGCACCGGACGCTGCCGTCGTATTCGTCGATCGGGCGGCTCCTCGGCCTGAGGTCGAAGTCGTCGGTCGCTGCGATGGTCGCGCGGCTGAAGCTCGCCGGCTACCTCGAATCGACGCCCGACAAGCGCCTCGCACCGTCGAAGCGCTTCTTCGGACGGCCTATCGCCACCGGCAGCGTTCGTGCGGGCCTGCCGGATGCCGTCGACGACAGTCAGGCGGACACCGTCACGCTCGACGACTACCTGATCGAGCGGCCGTCGCAGACGGTGCTCGTGCGAGTCAAGGGCGACTCGATGCAGGATGCCGGCATTTTCGACGGCGATCTCGTCGTCGTCGAAAAGCGTGCCGCCGCGCAGCGCGGCGACATCGTCGTCGCGATCGTCGACAATCAGTTCACGCTGAAGCGCCTCGACCTCGAGGGCGGGACGTTCGTCCTCAAGCCCGAGAACCGCGCCTATCCGGTCATCCGTCCCGAAGGTGCGCTCGAGATCTTCGGCGTGATGGTCGGCCTCGTTCGCAAGCTGTAAGAAGGCAAGACCTGAGCCCTCCCTACGCGAGCGCCACCTCGACGAGGCAATCGTAGAACGTCGGGCCGTGGCCGAGGTCGGTCACGGCCTGGCTCGTGACCGCGTTCGCGTTCTCGCCCCCGGGAGCGAGCTTCTTCCACCATACCGACGGCGCGACGACGACGCCGCGCCTCGCGCGCTCGGTCACGCGCGCACTGGCGAGTAGCGTGCCGCGGTCGTTGAACACGCGCACCGACGCGTCGTTTTCGATGCCGCGCGTCGCGGCGTCGTCGGGATGGATCTCGAGCCGAGGCATCGGCTCCTCGGCGAGCGATGCGGGCAGGTTGGCAAACGACGAATTGAGGAAGTTGCGCAGCGGCGGCGAGATGAACGCGAGCGGATAGCGCGCCGCGAGCCCGGGATTCGACGCCACCGATTCGTAAGGCGCAACAAAGTCCGGCAGCGGATCCTCGCCCGCCGCGGCAAGCCGCGGCGAGTGGAACTCGCACTTTCCCGAAGCCGTCGGGAAGTTTCCCTCGGCGAACGGCGCCCACGGCTTCGGTACGCGCAGGCGGCCCCAGCCCGCCGTCTTCAGCGTGTCCCAGTCGAGGCCGGCGACGCGCGGATCGTCGCCGCGTAGCGCCTGCCGCGCGAGGTCGTCGTCACTGTCGCGAAAGCACGGTTCGTCGAAGCCCATCCGCGCGGCGAGCCTGCGGAACACTTCGGTGTTCGGCAGGGCCTCATGGAGCGGCGCGATCGCCGCGTTGTTCGCCTGCACGCAAAGGTGTCCGTACGACGTGTGGATGTCGGTCTGCTCGAGTTGGGTCGTCGCCGGCAGAAGGATGTCGGCGTAGTCCGCCGTGTCGGTGCGGAAGATCTCGTGCACGACGCAGAACAGGTCCTCCCGCGCGAACCCGCCAGCGACTCGTGACGCGTGCGGCGCGACGGCGACCGGGTTGGAGTTGTAGACGTAGATTGCGCGCACCGGAGGATCGGCGAGATCGAGGAGCGCGTCGCCGATCGTCGACATATTGATCGTCCGCGGCGAGCCGTGGATCAGGTCCGGACGCTCGAGCGCCTGCGCATCGACCGGATACGTTCCCGACGACGACAGCAGCGCTCCACCGGCAGGATCGCGCCACGCGCCGACGAGGGCTGGCAGGCAGGCGATCGCGCGTACCGCGTTGGCGCCGCCGTGCACGCGCTGCAAGCCGTAATTGAGGCGGATCGCCGCCGGACGGATGCTGCCGTAGTCGCGCGCGAGCTCGACGAGGTCGTCGGCCGCGATGTCGCAGGTGCGCGCGACCCGTTCGGGCGTCCACAGGGCGGCGCGCGCCGCGAGCGCGTCGTAGCCCTGCGTATGGCGCTCGACGTAATCGCGGTCGACGAGGTTCTCGGCGATCAGCACGTGCATGACGCCGAAGGCGAGCGCCGCGTCGGTTCCGGGAAGCGGAGCGATGTGCCGGTGGCACTTCTCCGCCGTCGCACTGCGGTACGGGTCGATTGCGACGAGCTTTGCGCCGCGACGCTTGGCTTCCTGCGCGCGTGTCCAGAAGTGAAGATTGGAGGTGATCGAGTTGCTGCCCCAGATCACGATCAGGCGGCTGTTCTCGAACTCCTCGACGTCCATGCCGATCGATGCACCGACGACGGCGGCCCACCCGGCCTTGCCGGCCGCCGAGCAGATTGTCCGCTCGAGCAGCGACGCTCCCAGCCGGTGGAAGAAGCGGCGGTCCATCGACGAGCCCTGCAGGAGCCCCATCGTTCCCGCATAGCTGTACGGCAGGATCGCCTGCGGGCCGTCGGATGACTCGGCGATCGCGCGAAAGCGCTCGGCGATCTCGTCCAACGCCTCGTCCCAGCCGATGCGTGCGAAGCGTCCCTCTCCCTTGCGGCCGATGCGGCGCATCGGATGGCGGACCCGGTCGGGCGAATAGGTGCGGTCGAGGTAACGCGCGACCTTCGTGCACAGCACGCCGGCAGTCGGCGGGTGATCCGGTGCGCCGCGTACCTCGATCGCTCGGCCATCCTCGACGGCGACGAGCATCGCACAGGTATCGGGGCAGTCGTGGGGGCAGGCCGCGCGCACGACGTGGCGCGGCGGCGTCCCCGGATCATCGAGGGGCATGATCGGCGCATTCTACGGCAGCGCGAACCGTGGCGCGGTATGCTCGCCGGGACCGCAGGTTCGCCCCATTCCGGCGTTGACCCGCGCACCCGTTTCGCAGCGCGACTCGCTCTCGAGAACGCATCATGGACCCGCCTGTCATCCCTGGTGTCACCCTCGCCGACGGAGCAACGATGCCGGCGCTCGGCCTCGGAACCTGGCACATGGGCGAATCCGCCTCGCGGCGCCGCCATGAGGTCGCGGCGCTCCGCGCGGGAATCGCGCGCGGATTCACGCTGATCGACACCGCCGAGATGTACGGCGATGGCGGTGCCGAGGAGGTCGTCGCCGAGGCGCTCGACGGTGCGCGCGATCGGTGCTTCGTCGTGAGCAAGGTGCTTCCGCAGCACGCGAGTGCGCGAGGCGTCGTCGCCGCGTGCGAGCGCAGCCTGGCGCGGCTGCGCATCGATCGGCTCGACCTGTACCTGCTGCACTGGCGCGGGCACATTCCGCTCGCCGAGACCATCGGCGCGTTCGAGGGTCTGCGCCGCGACGGCAGGATCCTGCGCTGGGGCGTGTCGAACTTCGACACCGGCGACGTCGAGGAGCTTCTGGCGCTGCCGGACGGCCGGCACTGCGCGGCAAACCAGGTTCTCTATCACCTCGGCGAGCGCGGCATCGAGTGGGCGCTCGCCGATCTTTGCGGGCGGCACGGCATCGCGATCATCGCGTATTCGCCTTTCGACGAGGGGCGCCTGCTCGCGCATCGCGCACTCGCTTCGATCGCTGCGCGCATTCACGCAACGCCGGCGCAGGTCGCGCTCGCCTGGCTTATCGCGCGCAACGTGATCGCCATTCCGAAGGCGGCGAAAGTCCGGCACGTCGACGAGAATGCGGCGGCGGCTGCACTGCAGCTTAGCGATGCGACGCTCGCCGAGATCGACGATGCCTTTCCGCCGCCGTCGCACGCGACGCCGCTCGCAGTGATCTGATCGCGGCCCGATCCGTCGCCGGATCGAGATCCTCCGCGGCTCGTTTCGTACACCACGAAGTGTGCAACGCACGCTGCACGCGGCGCCGCGGGCGTTGTCCTTCAATGAGTTATCGGCGCCCGATGGGCGGGCTCCCCGCGTGGCATGGATGCTGCTGAAACATGGCGAGCCGGCCGATCCGGTATCGATCGAAACAGGAGACTACGGTGAACTACACGCATTACGATTATCTCGACTTGGCACCCGGCGCGACCTCGCATCGGATCGAGGCGGCCTATGCAGCCGTGTTGGAACGCTTCCAGTACGGCCGCACCGAGGCGGGGCAGGACCTGTCGGGCCTCGTGAGGATGATTCACGCTGCCTACGCTGTGCTTTCGGATCCCGATCGCCGCCGCGAATACGATGCGGAGCTTTCCGCCGAGGCGGCCGCCGCGGATGCCGAGTTGCAGTCGCAGCTCGACGCGCAGTCGCTGACTGGATTCACCCGCGTGCAGCAGGTGCCCGAGGCGCTCGCCGCCACGCTGCCCGAGCTCGCGGCCTGACTGCATCGAGCGGTTTGCGGTCGCCATCGGAAATCGAACTGCATACAGCGATGCGGTAGGTGACCGCGTTTTTATCGACCACGTGGGAGGCGCACGACGGCCGCGATGACGGCCGCTGCGCGCGACGAAGGGGAGAAAACGAATGGTGCGATGTGTCGGATGCCGGTTCTACGATCGCAACGAGCGCGCGTCGGCGGACGGCGGCGATCTGCGCTGGGGACGCTGTCGCCGCTCGGTTCCGGCGCTGCATCCGGTCGACGGCCGCACGTTCAGCGCCGAAGGCGTGTGGCCGCGCGTCCGTGACGACGATTGGTGCGGCGCGTGGGAGGCACGCGATGCGCACGCCGAGCCGGCGGCACTTCCCGCCGATTCGCTGCTCGCCTCCGCGGGCCAGCGCGACGATCCGGCAATGCCGGCGGCAGCCGCTGCCGGTCCGCGCGAATCGCTGATGGTCCCGCCTGAGATTGCACGGACCTCACCGGCGGGAGCGAATCACTTCGCATCCGACTGATCGATCCGGCGCGGCTCCGCCGCGTCTGCTAGAGTTCGCGCTTCGCGGTGCCGCGCGCGCCAGTCCTGACCCGGCGGCGCGGCCGCCGGCATTTCCGCATGTTTGCCTCCGCCCTCGACGCGGCGCTCGCCGCGGGCACTTGGGTCGTCACGCCCGGCGAGCGTCTCGCGCGCGAAATCGCCGTCCGATCGGACGCGGAACAGCAGCGACGCGGCGCCGAGGTCTGGCCGACTCCGCGCGTGCTGTCGTGGAACGCCTGGCTCGATCGACTCTGGCTTGCGGCGCTTGCCGGCAACGCGTTCCGGCGGCCGCCTGCGCTCGTCGCACCGGCCGTGGCAACCGAACTCTGGCGCAGCGTGATCGAAGGGTCGCGCACGCCGCTGCTGAACGAGCGCGGTGCAGCACGCGGCGCCGCTCGCGCATGGCATACGTTCCACGCCTGGCGGGGCTCGGCCGACGAAAGGCTTCCCGGCGACGCAGCGGGCAGTGCGGATTCCGACGCGTTCCTGCGGTGGTGCGCCGCATATCGCGGCAGGCTCGACGAGCTGGCGGCGATCGATCGCGCCGGACTTCCCGATCTTCTCGCCGAGCATGCCGATAAACGCTGGCTCGCGGAAATGCGGCGAGTCGTGCTGTACGCGTTCGACGCAGCGACGCCGCAGCAGGAGCGCCTCGTCGCCGCACTGCATGCTGCAGGCGTGGCGTTCGAGCGGAGTGCAGGTCCGGATTGCGCCGCCATGCTGCGTGAGCGCGCCGTCTTCGCTTCGCCACGCGACGAACTCGCCCAGGCGCTCGTTGCTGCACGCCGGACGGTCGAGTCCGACGCCGCCGCGCGGGTGGCGGTCATCGTCGCCGATCTCGAGGAGCGGCGCGACGCGGTCGAAGCACTCGCCGAGGAAGTCCTTTGTCCCGAACTACTCGAGCGTTATCGGCCGGATGCGGCGCGCCCCTACGCAATCTCCCTCGGCCACGCGCTCGCCGCCGCACCGATCGTCGCGGCCGCGCTCGATCTCGTCGCGCTGGGTGGCGGCGGACCCGTCGATTCGCTTCGCGCCGCGCGTGCGCTGCGTACGCCGTATCTGGTCGACGCCGAAGCGCAGGGTGCCGCACGCGCAGCGATCGAGCTTCGCTGGCGGGCATCGAGCCGCCACCATGTCGAGTTCGTCGATGCGGTCGCGGCGCTGCACGTAGCCGACCCTGCACTTGCGGAGCGTTGGCGCGTCGCTTCGCGCCCTGGGACGTCGGCGCGACTGCCGCGCGAGTGGGCGCGCGCGTGGACCGGATGGCTCGCGGCGCTTGGCTGGCCAGGAAGCCGCCCGCTGTCGAGCGACGAATGGCAGGCGCGCGACGCGTGGACGCGGTTGCTCGGCGCCTTCGCGGCGCTCGGATCGGTGACCGGGCGCATGACGGCCGATGCAGGACTCACGCGGCTGTCCGACCTCGCCGGCGAGCAACTGTTTCAGCCTCAGGCGCCGATCCCGCCGATTCGCATTCTCGGCATCGAGGAGGCGCTCGGGCTTGCATTCGATGCCGCGTGGCTCGTGGGCTTCGACGACGAGCGGTGGCCGCCGCAGTCGCGGCCGGACCCGTGGCTTCCGCTCGGCTGGCAGCGGGTACGCGGGGTTCCCGACGCGACGCCGGATGCAGCGCTCGCGCGGGCGCGCCGCATCACCACGGCGCTCGTCGCGATCGCGCCGCGGGTGACTGCGAGCCACGCGTCGACGGTCGATGGTTCGGAGCGAGGCGTGTCGCCGTTCTTCGCGCGCTGGCCCGAGGCGCACGCGCCTGCCGTGATCCGAACCCGCTCGCTCGCGCTGTGGGAATCGCGGTCCATCGACGAAGTGTCGGATCGCAAGGCGCCGCCGGTGACGCGGGGCAGCCGCCTGCGCGGCGGCGCGAACTTGATCGAGAGCCAGAGCACGTGCCCGTTCCAGGCCTTCGCGCGTCATCGGCTCGGCGTCGAGCGTACGCCCGCGATGAGCGAGGGAATCGGCGCGAAGGAGCGCGGGACGCTCCTTCACGCAGCACTTGCCGCGTTCTGGACCGAAACGGAAAGCTCCTCGGCGCTTGCTGCGCTCGCACCGGCGGCACTCGCCGCCCGCATCGAAGCGGCGGCCGCCGCCGGCGTCGGCAAGCTCGATCACGCGACGCGCGCGGCGCTGCCGGCGCTGATCGTCGACGGAGAGCGCAGACGGCTCGCGACGACGCTCGGCGCCTGGATCGAGTGTTGCGAGCGCCCACGGCCACCGTTTCGCGTCGTGGCATGCGAGCGCGCTGTCGCCGCGGTGATCGAGGACATCGAGCTGCGCTTTCGCATCGATCGCATCGATGCTTTTCCGAACGGGGAGTGGGCGATCGTCGATTACAAGTCGGGGAAGGCGGTGGCGCCCGGGCAATGGTTCGATATGCGGCCGCGCGGTACGCAGCTTGCCGCGTACGCGATCGCTGCGTCGGAGATCGACGCCGCCGACGCGACGCGGCGGACCATTGGCGCACTCGCGTTCGCGCAGGTCAAGGCGGGCGAATTTCGCGTGTCGGGCATCGCCGGTGATGGCGCTTGGTGGCCGCAGCTCGAAGACCCCGGAACCGCGCGCGGGCAGCCGACGTCGTGGGACGAGGCACTTCGGGCGCTCACCGGTGGCATCGAAGCGCTCGCGCGTGAATTTCGCGACGGACATGCTGCCGTCAGTCCGCGCGACGCGAACGCGTGCCGCAGCTGCGATTTGCATTCACTGTGCCGGATCCGCGATCTCGATGGTGGCGCACCGGATGAAGCCGACGCCGCAACCGACGCGCCAAGTACCGAAGGAAGCGGGCAGTGAATAACGCCGCGGAACACGACGACGACGACGCGCGCGCGCAGGCGCTCGACGTCACGCGGTCGTGGCTCGTCCAGGCGCCGGCCGGATCGGGCAAGACGGGGCTTCTGATTCAGCGCTTCCTCGCGCTCCTCGCGATCGTCGACCGGCCCGAGCGCATCGTCGCGATGACATTCACGCGCAAAGCGGCGGCGGAGATGCGCGAGCGGGTCCTCCGCGCGCTGCGCGAAGCGGGCGACGATCGACCAGTCGGGACGGCGACCCCGCATGCGCGGATCACGCGCGAGCTCGCGCGCCGCGCGCGCAAGCGCATCGAGGCCGAGGGTTGGGATCTTCTCGAGCAGCCGTTGCGGCTGCGCATCGTGACGATCGATGCACTGGCGGCTTCGCTCGCGCGCCAGGCGCCAGTGAGTTCGGCGCTCGGGGCGATGCCGCAGGTCGACGAGCGTTCGCAGGCACTCTGCGTCGAGGCGGTGCGCGAAAGCCTCGTCTTCGCCGACGCCACCGACCCGGCCTGGCGTCGCCTCTTCGACTGGCTCGACAACGACGTCGACCTCGCGACCCGGCATCTCGCGGAAATGCTCGAGGGTCGCGACCGTTGGCCCGCGAGCTTTCTCGAACAGGATTCCGAACGGTTGCGCGCCAGCGTCGAGGCGGCGTTGCGCGCGATCGGTGAACGGGCCGCGGCGGCGGCCGCTGCGCGGATGCCGCCGGAGCTTGTCGCCGGATTGGCCGCGGCGGCGCGCAGCGCAGTGGCGACTTTGCGCGCCACCGAGGCGGCGCCCGACGACGGGGGGCTCGCCGATGCGCTGTCGAGCCTTGCGCAGCAGCAGGCGCTTCCCGCAGTCGGCGATCGACGCGCGTGGCGCGCGCTTGGTGATTGGCTGCTCGCCGCTGGAGGGACCTTCAGAAGGACGGTGACGAAGTCGCAGGGTTTCGCCGCCAAAGGCAGCGGAAGCGGTGCTGCGGAGCGCCAACGCGTGAAAAGCGCGTTCATCGAGCTCCTCGCGCGGGCGGCATCGATACCTGGCCTCGAAGCCGCATGGCGGCAGGCACGCGACGCGCCCCCCGCCGGATTCGACGACGGCACGTGGGAATTCGTCGCGGCGACGACAGCGGTACTCGCGCGCAGCGCGCGGGCGCTGGAGCGCGTGTTCGCGCGGCACGGAACGATCGATTTCCCGGAGCAGATGTTTCGCGCGCTGGCGGCGCTGGGCGACGCCGACGACCCGGGCGAGCTCCTGCTCGCGATCGATTACCGGCTCTCGCACCTGCTCGTCGACGAATTCCAGGATACGTCGGCGGCGCAGCTCGCCCTGATCGCGGGGCTTACGTCGGGTTGGGAGCCCGGCGACGGCAGGACGCTGTTCGCGGTCGGCGATCCGATGCAATCGATCTACCGATTTCGCAAGGCCGAGGTCGGCCTGTTCGTCGCCGCGCAAAGAGATGGTGCGATCGCCGGCGTGCCGATCGGTGTGGCGGCGCTGACGCGCAATTTCCGTTCGGCGCCTCCGATCGTCGCGTGGGTCAATGCGGTGTTCGCCGACGCATCGCCGGGCGAGCCTGATGCCCGCGTTGCAGCGGTCGTCCACGTGCCCGCGCAGCCGGCAGCCACGCTCGACGGCGACCCGCCGACGCTCGATCTCGTGACGTCGCGCGCGGACGAGGTGAAGACCGTCGTCGAGCGCGTCGGCTCGGCGCTGGCGGCTGGCGATGAGCGGGTCGCCGTGCTGCTCCGCGCGCGCACGCATGCGCAGGCGCTTCTCCCCGCGCTCCGCGGCGCGGGCATCGCCTATTCGGCTGTCGAGCTCGAATCGGTGCACAACCGCCTGGCGACGCGCGACCTGCTGTCGCTCGCGCGGGCGCTGTCGCAACCGGTCGACCGGCTCGCATGGTTCGCCGTGCTGCGAGCACCGTGGTGCGGCCTGACGCTCGCCGACCTCGTTGCACTCGGCGAGACCGCTCCGCGCGGTGGTACCGCGGGCGCGCTCGCCGATGCGATCGCCGATCCGCTGCGCATCGCGGGACTCACTGCCGATGGCCGCGCGCGGCTATCGAGGCTCGCCGAGGCGCTGCGCCCGACAATCGAGCAGCGCGGCAGGACGCCCTTCGGTCTGCGCCTGCGCGCCGCATGGCTCGCGCTCGGCGGTCCCGCGTGCAGTGAATCGGCCGCAGATCTCGACGGTGCCGAGCGCGTATTCGAGCTCGTCGATCGGCACGCTCGCAGCGGCGATCTCGACGACTGTGATGCGCTCGCCGCCGAAGCCGAGACCCTCTTCGCCGAGAGCGCCGAGGCAGCTCCCGGCACCGTGCAGATCATGACGATCCATCGCGCAAAGGGCCTCGAGTTCGACACCGTCGTCATCCCCGGCCTCGACCGCGCGACCCGCGGCGGTGCGGCGCCGGTGCTGCGCTGGACGTCGATCGGCGGGCCGGGCGAGCGCGCGTTTGTCGTCGCACCGCGCCGGCGCCGCGCAGGAGCGACGAGCGACGACGACCCGGTCTACGCGTGGCTCGCACATGACAACGCCGACGAGGAGCGCGCCGAACTTGCGCGGCTCATCTACGTCGGCGTGACGCGCGCGAAGCGTCGTCTGCACCTCGTCGGCGTCGCACCCGCCGTGTCGCGCGGGGGCGCCGGAGACCTCGCGTGGAAGCGGCCTGCGCGAGGCAGTGCGCTGGAGCGGATCTGGGGCGGCCTCGTGTGCACCGGGATGTTGCCGGCGCCGGTGCTCGCCGCAGACACGCCGGGTCCGGCTTGCGCGGTGCCCGACCCGCTTCGGCGCCTCGCGCTCGACTGGCCGCGTCCGCCATTCACGCCGGCGCTTCCCGCGCCGGCGCTGCCGGAGGCGACCGGCGAGCATCTGGCGTTCGAGTGGGCCGATCCGACGGCGGCCGCGGTCGGAACCGTCACGCACCGCCTGCTTGCGCAGATCGGCCGCGAAGGGCTGTCGCAATGGGACGACGCGCGTCTTCGCCGCGAGGAGGCGCGCGTCGTCGCCGAGCTTGCTGGCGAAGGAGTGGAGGCCGACCAGCGCGGCCGTGCCGCGAAACAGGTCGCGGCGGCGATCGCGCATACGCTTTCCGACGAGCGTGGGCGCTGGATTCTGTCGGCCGAGCATCTCGACGCGCACAGCGAATGGGCGCTCTCCGGGAAAGACGAGGCAAGCGTCGTGCACGTGGTGCTCGATCGAAGCTTCGTTGCCGGCGATATCCGCTACATCGTCGATTTCAAGACCGGCCGCCACGAGGGTGGCGACCGCGCCGCCTTCCTGGCGAGCGAGCTCGATCGCTACCGGCCGCAACTGTTGCGCTACGCGCGGATCGTGCGCGCGCTCGACGCGCGACCGATTCGCATTGCGCTCTACCACCCGCTGGTGGACGGCGGATGGCAGGAGGAGGCGTGTTGATGGCGAAGCCCGCCCGACCGGCGAATCCCCGACGCACCGGGTCTCCGCGGGCCATGGGCTAAAATGACCCCTTTTCCAGGGTGAACACCGCAGCGCGGAACCAGCGTTTCGCCGCGGCGGGCGAAGCGTGCGTGCATCGCGTGATCTCGGTGGCGCGACGGCCGGTCCGGTCGCGCTTACCATCGGCAACTTCGACGGCGTCCATCGCGGGCATC
>Ga0134128_10003655_pt1 | contig 18790 bp, 16 predicted proteins | sample KB31754_FD_96462 | JGI IMG/M metagenome (GOLD analysis project Ga0134128, IMG submission 96462) | Terrestrial soil microbial communities with excess Nitrogen fertilizer from Kellogg Biological Station, Michigan, USA - KB3-175-4 | ecosystem: Environmental > Terrestrial > Soil > Unclassified ... | reverse complement strand
GCGTAGCTCTCCACGGTGGTGGAGAACGACTCGTGCCCGAGGGATGAAGCGACGACATGGGCCGAGGCGCCATGCTCCAACGCGAGCGTCGAGTGAAGACCCCGCATCCCGTGTGCCGTAACCTCCGGCACCCTCGCCGCCACGCAGATCCGCTTCACCCACTTCCTCACCCAATCCCGCCAGTGCTCGCCGAAGAGCTTTTCCTGCGGCGACTTCGCCTTCGCGAGCGCCTTCAGATACGGCTGCAACACCTCCGGTACCTGTAGGGTTCGCTTCCCCGCCTCGGTCTTCGCGTCCGGAATCCAGAGCAGCTTCCCCTCGTCGTCGAGATCCCGCGCAACCCTCGTCGTGATCTCGGACGCTCGCATCCCCATCAGCAGAGAGACGAGTGCGGCAACCGCCCCCGCCTCTCCCCGGCCCGCCAGCTCCGTCGCCTTCCCTACCCATTTCCGTGCCTCGTCGATCCTGAGCTGAGGCTTCCCGTGCCGCCTCTTGCCGACACCCTGCACCTCTTCGATGGGGCTTCGCGACAGCCACCTTCTCGGTTTCCCCGAGCACCACCGCAGGAACGTCTTTGCTGCCGCGAGAATCGTACGGTGGCTGTCCACCGAGAACATCACCTTGTTCCGGGTGGTCCGCTTCCGCAGATCCTCGTAGTAGCCCTCGCACGATCTCGCCGTGAGATCGCCGAGCATCATGTCCTGGTCCGGGAAGAACGCTCCCAGCCTATACATGGTGTTCGCCACGGACACGGCTTTGTTCCCCTTGTCCGAGGAGAGGAATTCCTCGTATGCGCTCATCGCTTCCTGCACCGTTTTCTGCCCCTGTCGCGTGAACTCCCTTCTCACTGCCCTGATGATCTCTTCGGCTTTCTCTTTCGTCGGATAGAACCGACTATCTCTCTCGCCTCCCGATCCGACCACGATGACTCGCCACTGTCTTCCGATGGGATAGGGTCCGAGGACCCGTTCCCCCTTGCTTCGCTGCGCCATGATTCATCCTCCTTCCTCGGGCGCGGCGAAACGTCAGCACCAGTGACGTTAGCAGGACGAACGCCCAGGAGTGAAGCGAGTTCAATCACGATGAGCGGCGCCAGACTCTTCGCGAGCTGACGAAGCTCGGCCGAGTCCGCGCCGCGGTATGGTCGTTCGACCGAGTTCGGAACGCCCCGGATCGCTGAAGAACCTCTCATTACTTCCTTTGCTCGAAATCGCCCAGCACCTGGAGCACGAAGACGGCAATGTCGACGGTGAGCGCGTCACTCACCTGGATCGAAGTCGGCCCCGGCCGTGCCTTTGTTTCCCGAGGCGCCGCCGCCGAAAATGGTGCTCCATCGCCTCCTTCTCACCCCACCGTCCCGCCACGCCTTGAACGTGCCATGCAGAAACCGCGGTCGCTGGCGCAAACGGATCGAGTTTCCCGATCCGCGTCGCATCGCTCCGTCGCTGATTTATCCTCGGGGCAGGGCGGGCAGGCTGCCCACCTGCCCCGCCCCGCTCACCGTCGGAGAATGCGTAAAAGGCTGGCCCCGAACAGCCGCGAGAAACCGGAGGCGGGCAGGGCCGGGCAGACCGGTGGGCAGGGCTGTCAGCCCGCCTTTTTCTGATCGCGCGCCTGGCCGGGAGTGGCGGGCGGTGGCGCCGACTTCTCAGCGTCGCCGGGGATTTGGTTGGGCTGCCCTGTCCCGGACGCCGTTCGCGAGTGGGTGGCGATGCTTTCCGGCTGGTGAGTGATATCTCCGGGAGACGGCGGTGCGTCATCCTTCTTGACCTTGGCCCCTCTCGTTTCGCGCAGCCGTCCGCGCCACTTCTTGTCACTCTTGAGGAGAGTGGTGATGGCGTATTCGAACGTCTTGAACCACAGCTCGCCGGTGTCGATTTCCGGTTCGCACTCCTCGACCCAGCTCAGGTATTCCTCCAGATCCTCTCGGGTCGTCGTCGTCAGCTCGATCTCGAGCTTCTCGCGTTTGCTGCCCAGGGTGAGCACGAGCGGTCGATCGACCGCTTCGGCCTTCGGCGGCCGTCCACGTCCTCTCTTTTGTTTTTCCATGCGGCGCTCCTTTCGATCATGCGGGTGGCGCAGGCGCGTCCGAAACCGGAAGGTGCGGCGTGTCGATAGCTCCGATGCTGCCGCCGCTCGCCTGCGCTTGACCTGCGCTCTCAGATCTGGTTCTCGCGCGCCCACTTCGATCGTTCGGTACTTGGTTTTCGCAAATTCGATCCGGCCGTTGCCGGGGGGCGGCGATTTAATCGAGCGTCGGACCGCGCGGTCGCGCCTGGTCGGGCGTCCGGTCCAGGCGATCGATTTGTATCCGATGCTGCGGATGGGTCTTCTCGCGTTCCCGCAAGACGTCGAGCAGGTTGGACGGGACCTTCCAGCTTCCGTCAGGCATCGGGGTCACGAGCTGGTGCCTCGCGAGTCGCTCCAAACGTCGGAGGTTGACCGCCACGATCGCGTCGGGAGGGACAGGGCGTCCCGCGATCACCATGGGCTTTAGCCGTAGCCGGCGCTCATGTTCCGTGGCGCTGTAAATGCCGCCATGCAAGCCGGCTTCGCGCGCGATGGCCTGGTCGGGAGCGGTCACCCACTTGGCGGGGACCTCGGCCACCCGGACGCGCTCCCCGACCCGCAGCTGCTCGCGCGCGGAGAGCGGCACCCGGACATAGTGTGCCTCCTGGCGCTCCGTCTCGACGATGACGAACGGCGCGCCGGTCTGCTCGTCGTGCAGTCCCTTGCGCCTCACGACGCCTTCGACGGGCGCGCTGCCCGCTTCGAAAATGCGCGGCGTCGTGACCGCTCGCCCGAGCGCCTGGTGCATGCGCTTGATGATGTCCCCGCGCTCGCCGAGACGTTTCAGCGCCTCTTGCCAACCCTCTTCGAGCCGCCAGGACGCCGGCGAGAGGCGCTCGGCCAGGTGCAAGCGTTCGAGGTTTTCCAGCCGGCGAACGGCGTGCGGTCGTGAGAGTTTCCGCGCGTCGGCCGCGCGGGCGATATCCGCCAACCGGACGGTCCGCTCAGGGCCGGCGATCGTCGCCAGTTGCCGATCGACGGTGGTCAACCGCTCCTGGGAGACCTCACGGTCGAGCTGCCGCCTCACCTCCAGCGCGCTGCGCGGACCCAGCTCCCTGGTGGCCAATTCCCGCGCGCGGAGCCGCAAGGACTCGGAGATATACGTACGGTCAATTCGAAGCTCCTGGTTTCGAGCGTCGACGCCGCGAACGACCAGGTGGACGTGGGGGTTGTCCGTGTCGTAATGGCAGACCGCGGCCCACCGGAGCTTGCGGCCGAGATCCTTTTCCATGCGGTCAACCAGGCGGCGCGTGTAGTCCCGGAGATCGAGCGCCTCACCGTCCTCCGGGCCGATGATGAAGCGGAATTGGCGTTTCTCCCCTGCGATCGGCGCGCCGAAGTCGTCCCGGCGGACCTCCCCCTCCGGTCCGAACATGCGCCCGGGCGAGCCGTCGCGCTCGACGCCGTCCCGCTCGATGTACGCGAGGTGCGCCCGCGCCGCCTTCGGCCCGCGGTCGCCCATCGGGACATATCGGGCCTTGACCACGCATCGCCTCGCGTTCGGCGGCAGGCGCACGTCGCACCGCGCGCGCGATTGGCGACCGGAATTTCCCGGTCGGCCCAAGCCGCGGGCGAGCCTCAGGAAGATCGCCGTTCGGAGCGGTAAATCTGTGGAGGCGCGGGCGCCACGAACGCGGCGGCCCATCTGGGGCCGGAATATTGGAAGGTCCCAGTCCCGCGAATCGCCGCTCATACACCCTTGCTCTGTTGCTTGGCGGCGCTGATGTCCGTGTCGGCGTCGTCGTCATTCTTCCCGTCGTCCTTCAGAACGTCGGACGCGAGACGCGCGCTGTCCGATAGACGGTGGGAGACGATCTCGACGAATTGGTCGTATCGCTGACGGCCGAGGCGCCGTTTCGCTTCCATCTCGTTCGGTGGCAGCTCCGGGCGGTAGGCGAGCCAGAGTCGCACGAACGCGGCGAACGCCTCGGACAGAATTTCCAGGTCGCGCTCTTGCCGGGCCGATCGGCGGCTCAGCCGGTTGAGGCGCCGCAAGATGAGCGCGTTGTCCTTGTCGCCGCCGTCCAAGTATTCTTCGATCGCGGCCTCTACCGCGGCGCTCTCGGTCAGCCCCTTGGCCCCGCAGTAGGTCGCCAGCCGCCGGGCGAGAGTGGGCACGACGTACGGATGGATCCTGGTCCTGGTGCGCATTTCTGCCTCCCTACTGGGGGTTTTCGCAATCTGGAGGAAAACGTTCACACCCCACCGGCACTTTCCGTCGGAGAGGCCTCCGCGGGCTCCCGGAGAAGCTCAAGTATCCCGCGCACCTATGCACGCTCAGGCGCCGCGACGAGGACCGCGAACGCTACATTTTCCCGAGCAAGCCCAGGCACATACGTGTGCCCGGGCGCTCGCCCTTTATCTTGCAGTCCCAATCTCTCTCCCGACCTCCCCCTCCCTCCCGCTCGATATCCGCCAACTTCGCTGACCAGATCGATCGGTGCGCACCGATCGCGGCGCGGCGCTGGCCAACGGAAATGACCCGCATTCAGGAGCGAGTCGAGATGAAAGCACGGAGCCCGTCGCTTCCGCGCCGGCACCCGCCCGCGAAAAATCCGCGTTCTGGGATGGACATACTACATCCGTCGCGCCGAGCCGCTCGCGATGCATTTTCACCGACGGAGGCTGAGCCTCTCGCCGGTGCCGGTCCCATATCGATTCCTGTCGCGGCGGCGCTTACACCGAAGAATGGTCCTAGAACTGCCAGTTTTCATGGGAACTACATCGGACCGACCAGTAGCATCGACGTTCGGCGAGGGTGCCGCGTTCCCCGCATACCTGGCAAATGCTCGAGGACTCGTGCCAGACGTCGTCGATCGCTCTCCGCATCTCCGGCGTCGGCTCGCCAGCCAGGTAAATCGTCAGGTGCCCGAATTTCTCCTTGATATGGAGGATGCGAAACCGGTCTCGCTCATCCGCGGGCTGAGCGCCGATCTCCGCTTCCAGCCGTTGGAGCAACCGCTCGGTCAGCCCCGCCAGCCGGTCATGATATCGATGCCCCAGCGTGCCAGCGGCTCCGCTTCCATTGTGTGGAGCGGCTTCGACGGCCAGCGCATCTCTGACAGCGCGAGCGGATAGCGGACGGCCATCTTCACGTCCCAACCGGCGTAGTCACCATCGATCGGGCGGCGAAGTCGAACGGTCGTCATGACGCGGCCATTTTCTCATACGTCGATTCGAACACCGAGCTTTTGCGACGGATGACCACGAAGCTGTCCGAGGCAACGCGCCTCGGGAATGATCGTTTCGGCCCAGGGGAAATTCACGGCGCCGAGTATCGATTCAGAGCCATCGAGAACCGTGGTGTCCCAAGAAACGTGCGGTCAGTCGGCCGGGTTCACGCAATGGTTAGCCCGCGCGCCCGGATCCTTCCGCTGGTTCCTGGACATGAAGTGATCGCGACGAGGACCGGAGCGAGCGGGCGCCGGTGGCGGAGGGCGAATCACGGGCGGAGGAAGAAGGCGCCCTTACCGACCTGCAGGATGAGGGCGTGCCGGACCTTGTGTCGCTCGACGCGCTCATCGAGAAGGCGATGGAGCCCTTCGAAAGGAACGGCGCCCGCCCCACTTCTAGAGTGTACCGGCGCGCCCTCAGGCACTTCCGCGACTTCGTGGCCTCTGGACGCCACCTTCTGCGTGGGGATGAACGCGACGGGTAGCCTGCCCCCAGGGGCTGTACCGGCGCCCGCCACAGCTCCCTTCAGTTGTCTGGATAAACGGCGTGCCCCTCTCGTCGCCAATGTCGGTCCGTGACTTCGGCGGTGGCGGTCGCGGTCTGGTTCCATCGAATTCTCCTCTGCGTCTGGAGGAGCTTGCGCACCTCTTTCATGTTTCCGATGAAGTTGTCGTCGACGATGAATACCGATCCACGCCATCCGCCAGCTCTGAAACAGATCGTGGCCGTGTTCGGGCGCCTCAAGCCGATGGCGCCGCAGCTTCGGCGCGCCCCCCTGGCGCGGCCAGCGGCAGCTCCACCGTGAAGACGCAGCCCTTCCCGGGCAAATCGCGCACGCTGAGCTCGCCGCCTCCGGCGCGAACGCCCTCCCGGCTGATCGCCAGCCCGAGCCCCATGCCCGATCTATCGACACCTCTCTGGACGTAGGGCAGAAACAAGTCCTCGCCCTTGCCCAGCGGCAGCCCCCCGCACTCGTCCTCGATCTCGATGCGAAGCCTGTCGCTCGACACCTGCCGCGCGCGCAAGGCAATGGTGCTGCCGGGGGGGGAGAACTTGAACGCGTTGCGCAGCAGGTTGGTGACGGCGGCGGCGACGATCAGCCGATCCGTATCGACCTCCAGCCTGCCGTCGACCGAGGAGACCTCGAGGGTGTAGCCACCAGCGGTCGCTTCGATCGTCGCTGCGACCTGGAGCTCTTCCATCAGTTCGGAGACCTGAACGCGTACGCGCGCCGGAGGCCGGGCGGCCGTCTGGACGACGGCGATAGAGCGGTCGATCATTTGACCGAGCGAATTCAAGGTGCGCTCCAGCACGAGGCCGGTGCTGCCGCCGATGGCGACCTTTCCTTGCTTCAACACGTGAAAGGTGAGCTTGGCCGTGGTGATGAGGTTACGGAGCTCGTGCGCCATGAAGCCGGCGCGCTCATTTTCACGCTCGAACTGCTGCCGCTCGCGCTGGCGCTCGAATTCAGTGACGGCACGCGCGATGGCATAATCGAGACACTTGTTCAGGGCGCGAAAGTCGTCAGTCGAGATCGGCGTGTCGAGGTCGACGGCCAGCTCGGTGATGGCTTGGCAGACGTCGCCGTAGTCGTGGACCAGCTGATCGACGGTGAACCCCACCCGCATGCGATCTCCGCCGTGATCCGCGGCGGACCGACCGAGCTGCGGATCCGTGACGGCGCCACGCGCGCTCTGTTCCTTCAGGACCTCGGTCAGCTGATCGAGGAACAGCGGGACGCCGTGCTCAATCTCCGACTCCGTGGGCCGGGGAGCCATTCGGATGAGAACTTTCTGCCGCGTGAGATCCAGGATCTGCTGCCGGTGTCGGGAGATGAACTCACTAAGCACCACGAGAAAATAACCATCCCCCTGGGGCAACAAACCCACACGACCTCGAGATCGGCCCGATTCCTGGGCTGAATAGCCGACGCGACCGAGCAATCGCTCATCCGCGCGGACGGCCGCCCCTTCCGGTGTCCGGGCGCGTCGGACGAACGGGCGATCCGTTCCAAGCCCGACGACATCGTGTGTCCGGCGCCGTGCAAGGCGGGGATTCCCCCTCAGGTCGATCGGGACATCCCGCGAAAGTCCGCGCGCTCATGGTCCCTCTCGCCTGCCAAGAAAGGTCGATGTCGCCGTGGGGCTTATTCTGATGGCGCGGTGTGGAGAAGAGTGCATCATCGCGGTGGGCGACGACGATGGGCAGAGCGAGCGCGGTGCAGGTGGAGAGAGCGAAGCGCCTGCTCGCGCACGAGGGCGACTCCGGGAACAGCTCCGCCGAATGTGCCGCGGCAGCCTGGAGGCTCTACGAAAAGCTCAACGCCCGATTGGCCCCGCTCCTCGGCTCGGCCGGCGTCCAAGCGCTGTTCGTCCGCAGCGCGAAGCTGGCGCAGGCCCAGCTCGGTTCCCTCGCCGAGGTCGCGAGCCCCGAAGGGATGAACAAGCTCGGCGCGGCTCTGCAGGCGCTGGATCCCTCCGACGCGGCCGAGGTGGCCGCGAACCTGTTCGGGATCTTCCTCGACCTCATGACCACCTTCATCGGAGAACGGTTGACGGTCCTGATTCTGCGAAGCGGCTGGCCGACCATCGAAGACACGGCACCCAGGGAGACCAAGAAATGAGCGACAGCGTTTCGATCCGCAAACTGCCCTCCGGAGTGCCCGGCCTCGACGAAGTGTTGGGCGGTGGGATTCCGGAGTTTTCGTTCAACCTGATCGCCGGCGGCCCCGGGTGCGGCAAGACGACGCTCGGTCATCAGATCACCTTCGCGAACGCCAGCTCCGCCCGAAAGGCGGTGTACTTCAGCATCATCGGCGAACCGCCCATCAAGATGCTTCGCTACCAGCAACAGTACTCTTTCTTCGACGCCGCCAAGATTGGAGACGGCTCGGTGCGCTTCGTCCATCTCGGTCAGGAGGCCCTCGACGGAGGGCTGGCCAAGGTGCTCGACGCCATCGTGCGGGAGATCGAGACCTCGAATCCCGCAATCGTCGTCGTGGACTCCTTCCGCGCCATGGTGCGAGGCATGCTCGCCGGGCCGGCCGGCGAGATGGAGGTGACAGACTTCATGCAGCGCCTCGCGCTGATGCTCACGGCCTACGAGGCCACCACCTTTCTTCTCGGCGAGTACGCCGAAGGCGAGCATGACAGCGCGGTGTTCACCGTGGCCGATGGGCTCTTCTGGCTCACCCAGGCAATCGATCGCAACTCCGTCGTCCGCAAGCTGCAGGTGATCAAGATGCGCGGTCAGGGACAAATTCCTGGGCTGCACACCGCTCGAATCACGGACAAGGGCTATAGCGTCTTTCCGCGGATTCTCAAACCTGAGGAGATCGTTGCCGAGCACCCTCTCAAGAATCGCCTCAAGACCGGCGTGCCGAGGCTCGACGAGCTGATGGGCGGCGGCATCCCACACGGGTACTCGGTCCTGGTGGCCGGCCCTTCCGGCTCGGGAAAGACGGTCCTTTCCAACCAGTTCATCGTCGAGGGCGCCAGGAATGGCGAGAACGGGATCGTGGCCGTGTTCGAGAAGCGACCCAACGACTATCTGCAGACCACGCCCCATGGGGAGGAGTTCGAGAAGCTGGTCCGCGAGAAGAGGTTGGAGGTCCTTTACATGCGGCCGCTGGATCTCTCGATCGACGAGACATTGCTGGAGCTCCGGGATGCGGTGAAGCGTCTGGGCGCCAAACGGGCGGTGATCGACTCGCTATCCGGGTTGGAGTTGGCGCTGGCGCCGACGTTTCGCGAAGACTTCCGGGAATCCCTGTACCGAATGATGGGAGCGCTGACGGGGCTCGGCGTCACGGTGATGGCGACGGTCGAGCTGGCGGACTCCTACGTCGATCTCAAGTTCAGCCCCCAGGGCATCGCGTTCTTGACCGACGCCGTCATCATCCAGCGCTACATCGAGATCGACGGAAGGCTCAGGCGTGCGATGGCGGTCGCCAAGGTACGCGCCAGCCAGCACAGCAAGGATTTGCACGAGTACGACATCACCTCCGAGGGTGGGATCGTCCTCGGCCAGCCGCTCCTGGGGTACGAGGGCCTTCTCACGGGGACTCCCGCGCTGGGCGGGAAGACGAGAAAAACATGAGGGCCCAACAACCCGGGCCGATCGGCACTATTGCAAGTTGAGGGGCGTGGAGCCGTGGTGGGGTCGGACTTTCAGGCCTTCGAAGCGATCGGTGCGCTGGTCGTCGTGCTCGATCCTGACGGCCGGATCATCCACTGGAACCAAGCTTGCGTCGACTTGACCGGTTACTCCCTCGACGAGGTGCGCGGCCGCCGGTTCTGGGAGCTCCTCTTGGTTCCAGCAGAGGTCGAGCCTGCCCGGGCGCTCCTCGCCAAACAGTGGACGACGGAGCGTCCAATTCGCTTCGCGAACCACTGGCTCACCAAGACCGGTGAGCGACGATGGATCGCCTGGTCGAACACGGTGACCAAGAGTGCCGAGGGACACCCCCGTTACATGATCGCGACCGGAATCGAGCGAACGGAGGCTGACCGGGCCGAGGGCAAGGATCGGGAGCTTCTGGCCGAGTTGGGGACAACCCTGGACACGCTCGACCCCGGCGAGACCCTGACCCGTATTGCGAGCTTGGTGGTGCGGGACCTGGCGGACCTCTGCATCGTGGACCTCATCGACAGAGACGGGGAGCTCCGCCGAATGAAGGTGCTCCATCGAGACCCGGGAAAGACGACGCTCTGCGAGGCGTTCCAGCGCCTTCCGGTCGATGGACCGCACGCGCCGGTGGTGCTTTCCGTGGTCCAATCGAAGCACGCTCGCCTGATGGCCGAGGTGTCTCCCCAGTACCTCGAGTCGATCGCTCGGGACCACGAGCATCTTCGGACGCTGCGGGCTCTCGCCCCCCGATCGCTCATCGTCGTTCCCCTGCTGGCCCGTGGGGGGCTGCTGGGCGCCCTGGTGCTCGTCTCCACGGACCCCTGCCGTCGCTATGGAGAAGAGGAGCTCCGTCTGGCGGAGAAGGTCGCGAGCCGTGCGGCCCTGGCCATCGAGAATGCCCGCCTCTACGAGGACGCATCGAGCCTCACCGACGATCTGCGCGAGGCGAACCAACAGATGGTGAGCGCGACGATTCGTGCGCAAGAGCTGACGGAAGAAGCAGAAGCTGCCAAGGCGCGAACAGCAGAAAGCGAGCGGGAGCTGCGCGAGGTCGCGGAGTTTCGGGAGACGTTCATCGGCATCGTGGGGCATGACCTGCGCACCCCGCTGACGTCGATCGGCTTGACGGCCGCCTCGCTCCTCCGGCACGGCCGCCTCGACGAGCGCGCCAACAAGCAGATAGCTCGCATCGTCGCCAGCAAGGAGCGCATGACGAAGATGATCTCTCAACTGCTCGATCTGACGCGCGCTCGCCTCGGGGGAGGGTTCTCGTTCGAGCCGAAGCCCACCGACCTGCGCGAGGTGTTCCAAGGCGTCGTCGAGGAATTTGCGGCTCCGATACAGCTGGACATCGAAGGTGACGTGACGGGGACCTGGGACCCGGATCGCTTGGCCGAAGCCTTCTGCAACATCGCGGCGAACGCGGTCGAGCACGCCGTGCCGGGGACGCCGGTGGTCATCAAGGCGCACGGCGAGGGCCCGGACGTCGTCGTCGACGTCAGCAATCAGGGGGAACCCATTCCCGAAGACGTGCTCCCGTTCATCTTCGAGCCCTTCCGCCGAGCGAGGCAGCACGAGAAATCGCCCACCGGGAACCTCGGCCTCGGCCTCTATATCGCCACGCAGATCGTGCGCTCGGGCAGCGGCACGCTCGTCGCATACTCTACCGACGGCAAGACCACGTTCTCGATGCGTCTGCCCCGCCATGCCCTGTCCCCGACGCTGCCCTCATTGAAGGCCCGGCAGCGCGACTGACAGCGCAGGATTGTCCCCTCCCGCGATCGCCGGCGCATCCATTCCTCGGTTTCGGTCTTAAAGATTCTTCATGAGTCCGCGAGTCGCCGTATGGATGGATAGCGAAGAGGCGAGGGTCTTTCACGTTGGCGCGACGAGATTCGACGAATCGACGGTCCGTTCGCCGACGCGCCACGTTCATCGGCATCCGAAAGACGAGCTGACCCGGACGCACAATCACCCCGACGACGAGCATCGCTTCTTCCGCGCCCTCGCGGATACCTTGAAGGACGCCGACCAGATCCTGATTCTAGGGCCGTCGATGACGAAATTGCTATTCCTGCGGTACCTGCAGAAGACCGAGCCAGCTCTCGAGGCGCGGGTCGTCGGCCTCGAAACGGCGGACCACCCGACGGATCGGCAGATTGCCGCGCACGTGCGCGACTACTTCGGGTCGGCGACCAGCGGTCCCCCGGGACGCGGCGGGCCGTGACCGGCAGGAGGCTGGTCGAGCGCTGGGGTCCCGCCCCATTTGAGAAGCTCGGCCCCACAATGAATAGGACGATGACTTCGCACCCAACGCTGACGAAACAAGGGGTCCGCGACCTCAACCATTACGGACCGAAACCAAGCAAGGCCCGAGCCGAACCGTCCAAATCGCGGGGCGGTGGCGACACCGCGGCTGTCCCGGTGGTCTCCGAAAAGGACCAGACGATCTCCTCCCCCGCCCACGACACCAAGCGGGAGGCGCCATGAAGGAGGCCGAGACGGAGGGCGGCGCTGTGTGAGGAGGCGCGAATGGGCGCGGGCAAACGTGCGAAGGGAATAGGTGCCTCCGGCGGAGTGGCGCTCGGTCCCGCGCATCTCATGCGCGCCCGGGTCGCCGTCGCAGAGAGGCGAATTCTGCGCGCGGACCGCGAGACGGAGTTGGCTCGATTGTCCGCGGCTCTCGACGCGGCAGACGAGCAGCTCGTCGGTATCCGGCGGTTTTTGGATCGGCGGAGCCCCGACGGAGAGGCTTTGGTCGACGCCCAGCGGCTGATGCTCCGCAGCCCGGAGATCGAGGGCGAGACCCGGCGGATGATCACGGACGAGGCGCTCGCTGCCGAGTGGGCGGTGACGCGGGCCATCGAGCGCATCCGGGCGACGTTCGCGGCCTTGTCCGACCCCTTCTTTCGCGCCCGCGGCGCAGACTTCGAGGCTGTGGGCGAGCGGCTCGTTCGCGTGCTCTTGGGGTTGCCGGAGAATCGACCGGGGGCGGGAGCAACGAAGGGCTCGATCGCCGTCTGCTTCGAGCTCATGCCGCTCGATCCTTACCAGCTGCAGAAGGCCGGCGTCGTGGCGATCGTCAGCGAACGGGGCGGTAAGACGTCGCACGCCGCGCTCGTCGCCAGGGCTCTGGGTCTCCCGTACGTCGTCGGGATCAAGAACCTGGCGGCCCGCGTCCTGCCCGACGTCGAGTTGATCGTGGACGGCTCTCGTGGCGAGGTCATCGTCGAGCCCGACGAGGATACGCTCGCCAGCTATCGGTCGCGGATGGCGAGGGGCGGGCAGCGCTCCATCGCCCTGGCGTCGTTGCGGGATCTGCCGTCGATCACGCAGGACGGGGTGCCCGTGCATCTCGCGGCCAATATCGAATCGGTCGCCGGCGCCACAGCCGCGCGCGCCGCCGGTGCCGAAGCGATCGGTCTCATGCGCACGGAGTTTCTTTATCTGGACCGGGCCGATCTTCCCAGCGAAGAGGAGCAGCACGCCGACGCCCTCTCCGTGCTCCGCGCCGCCGAGGGGATTCCGGTGACGTTCCGGACGCTCGATCTTGGGGCCGACAAGCTCCCTGCATCGCTCCAGATCGCGACGGGAGCCAACCCGGCGCTCGGCATGCGGTCGACCCGATTCTTGTTGGAGCGCCCGGACGTCTTTCGTACCCAGCTCCGTGCCCTTTATCGCGCATCGTCGAAGGCGCCGCTGCGGCTGATGTTGCCGCTCGTCTCTGGCGTCACCGAGCTCGAGCAGGCCGCCGCGATCTGCGACGACGTGGCGGGCAGCCTCAGACGGAAGGGAGATCTCGGCAGCGCGCCGGTCCCGCTGGGCGTCATGATCGAGACGCCCAGCGCGGCGATGACCGCGGATCACTTGGCGCGACGCTGCTCTTTCCTGAGTCTGGGGACCAACGACCTCATCCAGTACACCTTCGCCGCAGATCGGGACAACGACGACGTCGCGCAGCTCTATCAACCGCTGCACCCCGCCGTCTTGCGGCTCTTGAAGGCGGTCGTCAACGCCGCCAGCGATGCGGGCGTCCCTCTCTCGATCTGCGGCGACATGGCCTCGGACCCGACGTTGACCTGGGTCCTCATCGGGCTCGGGCTACGCGTCCTTTCGATGGATCCCCGCTCAATCGCCCTGGTGAAATCCGTCATCCTCGCCACGCGCATGGCCGAGGCGGAAGCTCTGACCAGGGAGGCGCTCGCCCTCGAAAGCGAGATTCAAGTTCGAGAGCTCGTCGCGCGGCGTCTGGCGGAGGCCCTTCCTGCCGAGCTCGCCGCTCGGGTAACCGATGACCCGCTCGTGACCGACTGAGCCGCCGTGGCCGTCGGTGGGTTAGCCCACTGATCTGGGTGAAGTGTGCCGACACGTCCTCGGGGAATTTGAGGCCCCCATCCAGCTGGAGGTCGAAGGTGACGTGATGGGGACCTGGGACCCGGATCGCTTGGCGGAAGCCATCTCCAACATAGCGGGGAACGCCGTCGAGCACGCCGCGCCGGGAACGGCCGTCGTCGTGAAGGCGCACCCCGACGGCCCGGAGGTTGTCGTCGACATCAGCAACCAAGGGAAGCCCATTCCCGAAGACGTGCTTCCGTTCATCTTCGAGCCCTTCCGGCGAGCAAGGCATTACGAGAAATCGGCAACCGGGAATCTCGGCCTCGGCCTCTATATCGCAAAGCAGATCGTGCACTCGGGCCGCGGCACGCTCGCCGCGTACTCTGCCGACGGCAAGACGACCTTCTCGATGCGTCTGCCACGCCATGCCCCCCTCCCGGAGCAGCCATTACCGCAAGTGGAGGGACGCGCGTAGGGTTCGTGTCAGAGGGCATTCGGGCCGCAGGTCCTGGACCGTCGCCCGGCGTCGATCCCGCGGCGCGGGTTCCCAGTTGCTCGGCGGCGACGGGTGACCGGCTCCAGGCCGGATTCGAGGACACCGCGTGGCGGCCGGCGGAGATCCCATATGAGTCCCAGGCGCTCCAACAGGCACAAGAGGTAGTAGGTCACGTCGATCTCCCACCAGCGAAAGCCTTGATTGGCCGAGCTCTGGTAGTGGTGATGGTTGTTGTGCCAACCCTCACCGGTCGTCATCAGGGCGAGCAACCAACTGTTGCGCGAACCGTCGGAGGTGGCGTAGCGACGGCCGCCGAACAGATGGCCGAGCGAGTTGATCGAGAACGACCCATGCCAAAGGAGCACCGTCGAAAGGAAGTATCCCCACACGAGAGCCTTCCCGCCGCCGATCAAGAGGAACGCGAGCGCGAGGGCGACGGTCGGAAGGATATCGACGCCCGCGCGATTCAGGAGTTGAAGCTCGGGAAATGTCCTCAGGTCTGACACCATGGCGGCGTTGGTGTCGGTCCAGGTGCTGCTCGCGATCCACCCGATGTGGGCGTACCAGAACCCGCGTCGCAGCGGGGAGTGCACGTCTTTGGGCGTATCGGAATACTTGTGATGCCAGCGATGGTGGCTGGCCCACCAGATGACGCCCTTCTGAGCCGCGCTCTGGGCACCAATGGCGAGGATGAGTTGAAACAGTCGTGAGGTCTTGAACGCCCTGTGCGCGAAATAGCGGTGGTATCCGGCGGTGACCACGAACATCCTGACGAAGTAGGCGCCGATCGCCAGAGCCAGGCCCTTCCACGACCACCCGTAGTAGAAAACCCCGCCGAACGCCGCCAGGTGAACGGCCCAGAAGAGCACCGTCGTGGTCCGAACGTATTCCAGCCAGGATTTCGCGGCCGGTTCAGCGTCCTCGAGCATGGCGTCCACGATCTCGAAACTAAGGTCTGAGCCTCGACGACGGAACCTTCACGGCATACGTCGGAGGCTCGCCTCGGGATGATCCGGGCCGCCGAACACGGCGGGCGTTCAAGGTCGCGAATCAGCGCGCGGGTGTTTCCCCGAGGCGCGTGTCAGGGATTTCCCGATCTGGGATCGCGGAAACGCGATTTCGCCGGCGTCGTGACGATTCCGTTTGCTTCCGCATGAGGCGCTGGGAGTAGAGTCGCGGTCGGTGGACGTGACGGCGAAATGGGTGCTGGTGGTAGACGATGACGAAGATACCCGCGAGATCGTGGTCGAGTGTCTTCGGAGCGAAGGCTACCTGGCCGTCGCCGCGCCCGGAGGCGTCGCCGCGCTCCGAATGATGGGACAAGGAGCCCCAGCACTGGTGCTCAGCGATCTCACAATGGGTGAGATGGACGGGCGAGAGCTCCTCGACTCCGCTCGCGGCTTGCTCGGCAGCTCGATGCCGCCATTCGTCTTTGTGACGGGCGTTGAAGGGTCGGGACGGACAGACGTCGCCGAGCAGGTCCTTACAAAGCCCTATGGCCTGGACGAGCTCTTGAGCGTCGTCGGACATCACGTTCGGGCATGAGAACCAGGCGGTGCCTCCTTCTCGTGGCCGCGTCGGGAAGTCCTCGTCGGTAACCTTCCAAGTTCCAAGAAGGGCGGCCTGGCGAGCGAAGGGATCCCGATCGCGTATGCTTTCGCTCGTGCTGCGTGATCTTCTCAGCTCCGATCGTGGAGAGATTCTCGATCGGTCGCGTGCGAAGCTCTCCACGCGAGCGGTACCAACCCCAACCGAATCCGAGTTGGTAGACGGCCTGCCTCTTTTCCTGGATCAACTGGTCACGATCCTGAGCACGGAGAAGGACGCGCGCGATCCTGGGCATCGCAGCGTCTCCGCGAGCGCGGGGATACACGGAGGGAAGCTCTCACGGATGGGACTGACCGTTGGGCAGGTCGTACAAGACTACGGGAGCATCTGCCAGAGCGTCACGGAGTTGGCCGATGAACGCGATCTCGCGATCACGGCCGACGAATTCCACACCTTCAACCGCTGCCTCGACGACGCCACCGCGCAGGCAGTGACCGAGTACGAACATCAACGTGATCGGGCAATCGAAGGCGTTGGGGCGGCGCACCTCGGTTTCCTGGCGCACGAGATGCGCAACCTCCTCACCACCTCGATGCTGACGTTCGATGCGCTCAGCAGAGGCACCGTGGGAATTCAGGGGAGCACGGGCGCCTTACTGGGACGTAGTCTGCGCCGGATGCGGGCCCTCATAGATCGCACGCTGGCGGAGGTCCGCCTCGGCGCGGGAACCGCCAGGCCGGAGCGCGTATCGGTCGCCGAGCTGATCGAAGAGATCGAAATCATCTCGACGATCGAAGCGAATGATCGCGCCATCCAGCTTTCGGTCGATCCGGGCCCCCAGGACGTGGCTGTCCAGGCCGACCCACAGATCCTCGTGTCCGTCGTCGCGAATCTCGTTCAGAACGCCTTCAAGTTCACACGCCCTCGGGGTCACATCACGGTCCGCGCCCATGCGACGGACCGACGCGTCCTGATCGACGTGCAGGACGAATGCGGAGGCCTACCCCCGGGCAAGGCCGAGGAGCTGTTCCGTCCATTCGAGCAGCGCGGCGCCGATCAGACTGGGCTCGGCCTCGGGCTGAAGGGCGTTCAGGCGAGCGGCGGCGAGATTCGCGTTCGTGACTTGCCGGGATCTGGCTGCCTGTTCACCGTCGAGCTGCCGAGGGCGCCGGCGGCGCTCTGAGCGCAGTTGCGACCATCCACTCCCGTCAAGGGCGGGCCGGCTCGCGCAAAATGGTGGGCGGTTCTTCATCGCCACTCCGTCCGCGGAGAGGCGACGAGGGAGCGGGGCGCGGACGAGGAGCCGTTGCGGGCGGAGCTCTTCAGCGTCAGTCAGCTCGAACAGCACGCACGGATGCTGGCTGGTTTGCACGAGGTCGGTCCCTCCGGCCGCCAGAGGGACCTCCTGTTACCCCGTCTCGCGGCGAACGAGGACGTGCTCGCAGAGGCCTATTCGTCGATCACCGAGGCGCTCAAGGGCGGGCGCGGAGTCACGCCCGCGGCGGAGTGGTTGCTCGACAATTACCACCTGATCGAGGAGCAGATCCGAACCGCCCGGCGGCATCTACCCGGCGGGTACAACCGAGAGCTCCCCAGGCTGGTCAACTCGTCGTCCCGGGGATATCCCCGCGTCTACGACATCGCTATCGAGCTCATCTCTCACGCTGACGGGCGCGTCGATATCGAAAGCGCTCGCGCGTTCGTCGCAGCCTATCAGGCTGTCACGCCGTTACGGCTCGGGGAGCTGTGGGCGATTCCGATCATGCTGCGGCTGGCTCTGCTCGAGAACCTTCGCCGCGTATCGGCTACCGTGACGGCGGGACAGCGTGAACGGGACCGGGCCGGCCAGTGGGTCGATCGGATGATCGAGATCGGGGCCAAGGAGCCCGCGAGCGTCGTGCTGGTCCTGGCCGATCTGGTCAAGGAGACGGCAACGCCCACCACCGCGTTCATCGCGGAGCTGGCCGGCAAAGTCCAGGCGCGAGGACCGGCCCTGGGTATTGCGATGTCGTGGCTGGAGCATCGGATCGCCGAGCAGGGCCAGACGATCGACCAGATATTTCAGCTGACCAGCCAGAGTCAGGCGGCGGCCCAGGTCTCGATCGGCAACAGCATCGGGAGCTTGCGCTTCCTCGGCGCGACGGATTGGCGAGAGTTCGTCGAAGCGGTGAGCGTGGTGGAGGCTACCCTTCGAACGGACCCCGCTGGGGTGTACGCGAGGATGGATTTCGAGACGCGCGACCGATATCGGCACGTGGTGGAGGGGATTGCCAAGAGCAGCGCTCTGTCCGAGAACGAGGTGGCCAGGCTGGCGGTCGAGGAGGCACGCCGCGCCGGGGGGAACCTGCCCGGGGCGGACATTTCCACTGTCCGCGCAGCCCACGTTGGCTACTATCTGGTGGACCGCGGCCGGCGGACCCTGGAGCGGGCGGCCCGGATGCGACGGAGCCCTTGGACGCGTCTCCGTCGGGTCGGGGAGCTGTTCCCGCTCCCCGTGTACCTCGCCGCCCTGGCGTTGACGACAGCGGCGGCCACGAGCCCCGTCGTGCTTTGGAGCGCGGAGATGGGGCTGCGCGGCGCGCGCCTCGTGGGATGGGCGGTCTTGCTCGCGCTGTGCGCGAGTCAGACCGCGGTCGCGTTCGTACATTGGGCAGCGACGATGCTCGTGAGGGCGCGGATCCTCCCGCGACTCGACTTCTCGGCAGGCATCCCGCCCGCGCACCACAGCGTCGTCGCGGTTCCGGCCATGCTCACCGATGCCCGCGAGATCGACGGCCTGCTCGAGGCGCTCGAGGTCCGCCTTCTCGGCAATCGAGATCCCAACCTGTCCTTCGCGTTGTTGAGCGACTTTCGCGACGCCCCACAAGAGATCATGGAGGGGGACGAGGCCCTTCTTCTCAGAGCGCGGGAAGGGATCGAGGCGTTGAACGCCAAATATGAGGGGCATGCGGACTTCTTTCTGTTTCACCGAGCGCGCCGGTGGAACGCGAAGGAAGACGTGTGGATGGGGTGGGAGCGCAAGCGCGGAAAGCTGGAGGC
>Ga0134128_10003654_pt1 | contig 18790 bp, 13 predicted proteins | sample KB31754_FD_96462 | JGI IMG/M metagenome (GOLD analysis project Ga0134128, IMG submission 96462) | Terrestrial soil microbial communities with excess Nitrogen fertilizer from Kellogg Biological Station, Michigan, USA - KB3-175-4 | ecosystem: Environmental > Terrestrial > Soil > Unclassified ... | reverse complement strand
TGCATTCTGCCCTTTTTCTAAAAAATTAATTCTTGATTCCATTCTATTTGTTTTATGGTTTAAAAACTAATAACGACTGAGTTTTTAAAATTGGACAAAGGGATTGTGCGAATGGTAAAACTTTCTTGTTTTTATGACACTACATTGCAGTCCATGTTAAAGCTTTCTTTGTCAAAGCCATTTTTAAAAGGCAGTTTTATAATTTTATTTAACACCCTGTTTTAGTGGAATTAAATTCCTAAAATCTACTTTTTTACTTACCTGATTATCTGTAATAATTACTTTTTGTTTTTCGCCCGCCGGGTTGTATATTACAGGTATGCCTTCCCCACTAAAAATTCCGACTCTGCATGCTTATTTATTGAGGCGGTTTTGTATCATATCGCTGATTGTGTTTTTTATTCCCGCAGCTTTATGTGCTCAAAGGATAATTTCTATTACCGTCAACGACGGAATTAATCCTTCCACGGCGGAATACATTAACCAGGGAATTACGACGGCGCAAAAGAAAAACGCCGAGTGCCTTATTATCAATCTGAATACACCGGGCGGATTGCTCACCTCAACAAGGGAAATTGTGACCAATATTATGCAATCCCAGGTTCCGGTGATCGTGTATGTCTCTCCTACGGGTGCGCGCGCGGGATCTGCGGGAGTCTTTATTACTTTGTCGGCTAATATCGCGGCAATGGCACCCGGAACGAATATTGGCGCGGCACATCCAGTGGATATGCAGGGGAAATCCGATGCTGTAATGAATGAAAAGATCACCAATGACGCGGCGGCTTTTTTAAGAACGATTGCGGAAAAAAGAAACCGGAATGTTCTTTGGGCAGAAGATGCAGTTAGGAATAGTGTTTCAATCACGGAAAAAGAAGCGCTTGAAAATAATGTGATCAATCTCGTTGCGAATGATCAAAAAGATTTGCTGAATAAGCTAGATGGCAAACAGGTAGAATTGAATGACGGATCTAAAATAATGCATACAAAAAATGCGGTTGTTGAAGCGCTGGAGATGGGCTTCTTTCAAAAAGTGTTGAGCCGGCTCAGCGATCCGAACATTGCTTATATCATGATGATGCTCGGGTTCTTTGGACTCATATTCGAATTGTTCAGCCCTGGTGCTATTTTCCCCGGAATTGCAGGCGTTATTTTTTTGATTCTTGCCTTTTATTCCATGAGCTCAATGCCTGTGAATTATGCAGGGATTGCGCTAATAGTTTTTGGAATTATCTTGTTCTTGCTCGAATTAAAAGTCATAAGCCATGGCTTACTGGCGATAGGTGGAATTATCTCAGTCTTTTTAGGATCGATGATCTTATTCAGAACAAGTCCTACTGAAAACTTTGTCGCTTTATCATGGAGCGCCATTATTTCTGTAACGGCCGTTACCGCATTATTTTTCCTTTTTCTTGTTACAATGGGTTTAAAGGCTCAGCGCTCAAAACCCGTTTCCGGCATCTACGCCATGATTGGGAGAACAGCTCAAACCATCAATCAGCTGGATCCTGCGGGCCAGGTTAATTTTATGGGTGAAACCTGGAACGCGGTTTCTGTTTCGCAAAAAGTAAATGAAAACGAGAAAGTAATTGTAAAAGAAATAAAAGGCCTTACTTTATACGTTGAGCCTGTAAACGAACCCTCAATATCCTAATATACATTTATCTATTTAATCTAAAACACTAAAGCATGCAACAATTTCCCCTCGGCCTTCCTATCATAATCGTTATCGTTTTTGTCCTATATATCCTTGCAAGTTCCATCCGCATCCTGCGTGAATATGAACGCGGAGTAATCTTCAGGCTGGGGCGGGTACTAGATGGGGGCATCAAAGGTCCGGGCTTAATTCTCCTGATTCCCATTATTGATAAAATGGTAAAAGTGAGCTTGAGGATCGTGGTGATGGATGTGCCACCACAGGACGTTATTACACAAGACAACGTTTCGATAAAAGTAAATGCGGTAATTTATTTCAGGGTGATTGATCCGCAAAAAGCAATAATTGAAATTGAGAATTATTTAGTCGGTACCTCTCAACTTTCCCAGACGACTTTAAGAAGTGTATTAGGTCAATCGGAGCTTGATGAACTGCTGTCTCAGCGCGAAAAAATTAACATTCGGCTGCAGCATATCATTGACCAGCAAACAGAACCTTGGGGCGTAAAAGTGACACACGTCGAAGTCAAACAAATTGATCTTCCCCAGGAAATGCAGCGCGCCATGGCTAAGCAGGCCGAGGCAGAAAGAGAACGCAGAGCAAAGGTAATTGCCGCAGAGGGTGAGTTCCAGGCTTCACAAAGATTGAGCGATGCTGCAAAAATATTAGAGCAGCAGCCAAGCGCATTGACATTAAGATACCTGCAGACATTACGCGAGATCGCAACTGAAAATAATTCAACTACCATCTTCCCGATTCCTCTGGATTTCTTCAAACCTTTTATTAAAAATATTGACGATTCTGTGAATAAAAGCGGACAGAATATTCCTGGTCCCGTAATTACGGAAAATAAGTAACTTTTTGGCATCAATAATGTTGCTCAATGGTTGCCAACTTTTTAAAGGTTGGCAACCTTTTTTAATGCCAGCCTTGTTGTTTATGAAATTTTAATAGCAACTGAATTCTAAATTTGCTGGTTTATTCTTAAAATATAACAGATGAAAAAAATTGAAATAGGGCATTTGATTTATGAAGACTTTCAGCAACTTTTAACAGCGATGAAGGCCGCTTACCCCCGCTGGAGCGGAAACTACTGGAGCCCCGAAACGATTCAAAAACTGATCAATAAATTTCCCGAAGGACAGATAGTGATTAAGGCAGATGGAGTAGTAGTGGGCTGCGCTTTATCGATTATTGTTAACTATAACAAATTCGGAGATTCGCATACCTACACCCAGATTACAGGGAACTATACCTTCAACACCCATGATCCCTTAAAAGGCGATGTGCTATACGGCATAGAAATTTTTATTCATCCTGACTACCGGGGCTTAAGATTAGGGCGTCGGCTTTACGATGCACGAAAAGAATTGTGTGAGCAGCTCAACCTAAAAGCAATTGTTTTTGGAGGAAGAATTCCTGAGTTTCACAAATATGCTGATACGATTACACCTAAAGAATATATTCAAAAAGTGAAACAAAAAGAAATTTATGACCCGGTACTTTCCTTTCAACTTGCGAATGATTTTCACGTAAAAAAAGTATTAAAAAATTACCTTCCGGAAGATTCGCAAAGTAAGGAGTTCGCCACTTTATTACAATGGGATAATATTTATTATACAAGCGCTACCCGTACCTTATTCAATGCCAAAACCTATGTAAGGCTCGGCTTAATCCAATGGCAGATGCGTCCATATAAAAACATGGATGAGATGTTTACACAGGTAGAATTTTTTATTGATTCCATCTCCGCTTATAAAAGTGACTTTGCCTTATTGCCCGAGCTTTTTAATGGTCCTTTGCTCGCAGAATTTAATGAGATGTCGGAAGCCGACGCCATGCGCGCGCTGGCACAATACACTCCGGAATTTAAAAAGCGGTTTGGTGAGCTTGCCATAAAATATAATGTCAATATCATTACGGGTAGTGTGCCAAGCCTTGAAGGAGATAAACTGGAAAATGTAGGATTTTTATGTCATAGAAATGGAAACATTGAGCAATATGAAAAAATACATATTACGCCTGATGAAGCTAAATTTTGGGGAATCAGTGGTGGACAAACCTTAAAAGTTTACGACACGGATGCGGGGAAAATAGGTATTCTCATTTGCTATGACGTTGAGTTTCCTGAATTGCCAAGATTACTTGCAGAGCAGGGTATGCAAATATTATTTGTGCCATTTTTAACAGACACGCAAAATTCGTATAACCGTGTCCGTTATTGTTCGCAGGCGCGCGCCATTGAGAACGAATGTTTCGTCGCGATAACGGGTTGCATTGGCAATCTTCCGAAGGTAGAAAATATGGATATTCAATATTCGCAATCCGCGGTATTTACACCATGTGATTTTGCTTTTCCTTCTAATGGAATAAAAAGTGAGGCTACGCCCAACACAGAAATGATTTTAATCGCCGATGTAGATCTTTCTTTGCTTGATGAATTGCATGCGCATGGGAGTGTAAGAAATCTGAAAGACAGGAGAACGGATTTTTATGAGCTCAGGCTCAAAGAGCAGCCTTCTATCTGATGGCATCTGAGAGCGATGTGAAAATCAGATAATCAATCTTACGCCGCCTAAGTCTGCAAGCCTGTGTGGAAAGCGGTCACTTGGAGATCCGATGAACATAAAGTTGTGTGGAATTTGCCATTCGCGGCTCAGGCGTTCGATAATTTCCGGACCGAAAACGCCTTGTATTTGAATGTATTCAATTTTAAAATCGGGATAAGCGCGATCCAGAGCCTCCAGGTCGCGCACGAAAGTCGCGTTGGGGGTTTCTTCTTTTTGCAAGACCGTTACGATCTTCAGTTTTTGGGTAATTTCGTTCTCCTCCACGTACAAAATCACTTTATTAAGCACGGCAATGTTATCGCCTTTTGTAAAATAAACGAAAGGCTGCTTCTTTAATTTACGCATTTGTTTCGTAAGGTGAAACCTGCTGAATACGGAAGCTTTTTGAATTTTGTCAAACACTTTATTGGCGTATAGAAGCAGGTAATGGATCACTACTTTTCTTTTCAAAAACATATAGATGATCAGGATTGCGGGAATAAAATATTGAAGAAAAACCACCAGGTAAGCCGGGTGAAGCTTCACGTTTCCATAAAGAGCGATCAGGATACCCAATATGCCAAGTCCTACAATGATCGGCGGTGCATATTCCGGGCGAGGCAATTTAGCACGTTTCACTTTCAGCAAAAGATTTCCAAAACCAAAAAATGCCATCACAGATAAAAAAGAAATTGTATATACTCCGGCCAAGGGAGCCAGTTCGCCAGCAGTAATAAAGAGGATAGAGAAACATAAAAGATAAAAGAGAATAAGAATCCGTGGCGAACTTCCTCTTGAATTTTCTTTTAATAAGTTCTGTGGAAATATCCTGTCTAAAGTCATACGTTTCATCAAACCGCTTACGCCAATAAAGGCCGTGAGGACTGCACCGCTCAAAACGAGCGCAGCATCAAAGGACACTACAGTCGCCAGCCATTTCCCTCCCGTCTGGTTGCCCATAAAAGAAAGAAAGGCGGATTCATGTCCTGCTACTGCGTCCAGCGGCATGATCGAAACTGCCAGCAAAGCAATTATGGGATTAATGATGACTACAAGAATCCACATATTTCTAAGTGTCTTGGGAAACACGCCTGATTTTTGTTCCTCAATGAAATTAGCGGATGTCTCAAAGCCTGTTACGCCAAGCATTGCCGTACTAAAACCAAGAAAAATTGCTGTGGAAAGACTCGTCTTCAATGGAGAGTGAAAGTTGAATTTGGCAATGTCTAACCCATTCATGAAAACATAATAGATGCAACTGAAGATCAATACTGATATCACGATAAGATGAATCATAAATATGACAATAGAAACTGACGCCGATTCACTCATGCCACCAATGGTTAGAAAAAGAAAAATAGTGAGTAGAACCATTGTAGCAATGATCACAGGGAAAACCGGGAAAATGCTATGGAGATAGTGCATTGCCTCTGATGCCGAGAGTACGGCCGTAGCCATGTAAGATAGAATCGTCAGGCAGGCCGCCAGCGACGCATTCCCTTTGCTGGTGGTGTTAAGAAGGATATTATAAGCTCCTCCGTTGAGCGGCAGCGCCCCAACGGCCTCGCCATATATTTTTCGAAAAAAAAACAATACCAGTCCAACAAGCAACAAAGCAATGAAAGCATATTGGCCTGCATATAAAATACAAAGCGCCGACACATACAGGCATGAAGAAGTTATGTCATTGCCACAAATAGCGGTTGCCGCAAGCTGGCCTAATTTTTTAGGATGAGGTGTTTTTTGCTCAGTCATTATTCATGATTTTCTTGCCAAGGATAGTATAGGGGAGACCTCAACGGTTATACTAGTTGGTTCTATTAAAACAAACAATTAATGCAAAGATTTGGCCGCAATATATACATAAATAAGAAACAGGAAGTTTAAGAATTTTTTTCGCTGCCGATGAGTTTGTGTAATTAGAAATTCAATTCCATGCTGGCCTTTATTCCGAATTTTGAAATACCGGGATTGGATAGATAGTTTAACCGCCAAACGGCATCAATTCTTAATAAATGAAAAATATTTCCAATGGCGGCGCCTACTTCCATATACGGAGTTTTGTCGGGAATGGAAAAGTGATAGTTGATGGATGAGTCATAATAACCATTGGCCAGTTTATTTGCTTCCGACATGCCACCGATCACTCCTCTAAATGTGGCGAGGGAGCGCCACTTTAATTTTCTTAAGAACGAAATGTATTTGAAAGGAAAGTTGCCAAAGCCTTGCTGAACAAAAAGACTTGCATATTTATCCGTTGCAAATTCATACCGGTTCATGTTATTGAACGCGTATTTATTGTAATAATAGGTGTCATTACCTTTTTGAACGTTCAACAAAACTACCGGTAAAACACCATCGGTGATGCCTCCCTCAAGTGTATAGGATAATTGACCGATGCGTCCGTCCGTGAAGTCATGTTGAATATTTAAAACCCATTTATTGTAGTTGAAATTACTTTTTAAAAGTCCGTTGTTTATTTTGATTCCCCGTGTATAATTGAGCGTTACGATAGGATAATTACTGCCCAGGCTCCCGCGCCGGTAATGCTGGGTAATATATTTTTCCCGGTAAGAATATCTTAAAGAAACGGACGCTTCATTTACGGTATAATTGCTATTAACGCCCGGCTTAAGCATCAGGTAAGGCAGAAAGCCGTCGTGAGTGTAATACACATTGAAAAATGGCGTGAGCGCGCTGTTCTTCAATTCTGCGCCAATGCCTAAACCATTGTCAAAAAATTTCTTGTAAGTGATATCTGCATCTCTCCTGTTTAAAAGCCTGATCTGTGAATTTTTTACTCTTCTCAAAAAAGACGCAAAAATTGAGTTTTGGTCTAATTCATCCTCGTGCTCGTAAGTACCCGTGATATCGCTGGTGTATGCAAGATTCAGCGTGCTCCATTGTTTTCTGCTAAGTACAAATGTAGAACCCAACAGGTACCTGAATTGCTTGTCAATCGTTGATAGGCCTGCATATCCTTTTAGCTGAATATTGCCATTAAAGGATGAATTGGTTTTTAGACCAAAAGTGAAACGATTTCCTTCTATTTTATTATTGGTATAAATGGAGTACAAGTTTCCAATATCCACGTGCCCGGCAGTATAATACCCCGTTGAAATTGCTGAAATTATTTTTCCATAAGTGACTACAATCGGAATTTTATTCAACGTATCCATTAAATGATAAACCGAATTTTCTGATTTGGTCAATGGCTCAAATCTCCTTGATGTCCATCCTGCGGTATCCATCGGAATTGATTCCGGATCAATTCTTTTTTTATTAAAAGCGGTATCTATCTGGCTGTTATTTAAAATTGCATCTTTATATAACGTCGTCTTTTTAACAATCGCTCCGGTCTTCTTTATTTCCGGGATTGCAATATCGAGGTAGAGCAAGTTTTTGGCAGGCAAAAATTTATGCAGGCTACTCTCTTCAAAATTCTGTGAGAGTTCAAACTTATTTACAAAATTAATATTGGCGTTTTTATCCATGTGCATCACAACAGATTTGACAGCATACGATGTATCCGTGATCCACATGTAGCCTTTGAAAGTGTTGCTGCCAGATTGTATTGGATCAAATGCCACCTGGATGCAACTGTGGTTTTCAAAAGTCAGCGTGTCCAGGATATTATAGTTATAATAATTCAACGCATTATCGGAGATAGGACTTACAAAATTGACATCTACCAATTTTATATTATTTCCATACACATTAATATTCTTGTAAAGCCCATCCACGTAAGTTAGAATCGTTTTATTGCCAACACCGGAACTGTTGATCGCCGTGTAATCATATCTTTCTTTCCACGGATTTTTCTTAAAATAAAAATTTGAGTTGCTCTCTGACAAATAGATCGGCAATGCCGGCTGATGATCTTTTGTCGTATCCATATTTTTTAAAGCAAACGCAAGGGGCTTTAACAGACGGTTGTTTGCCAGCTTTTGAGGAATATTTTTAAACTCCAATTCAATCTTATCGTATACTTCGCATTGATAAGATGAATTATTAAAAACATCATTGATGCCTTTATTTTTGATTACCTTCTTAACCAATCTTTGGGCCCTGGTATATTTCTGCTTCACAGAAATAACTACTGCGTTTAAAGACTCGGACAATGGTGATATTTCAAAATCTATTTCCTGCCTTTGTTCTTTTGAAACCGCTTTTGCCTGACTTTTATATCCAATCATTGAAATGCCGATTGAATCTGTTTTGTCATTGATAGTTAAAACATATTTTCCGTTTTCATCAGTGATAACTCCATCGCCGGTGTTGAGTGAATAAATGCTGCAAGCGGCAAGGGGCAACTTTGATTCGCGGTCAGTTATTTTCCCTGTGATCACGCGATCCTGTGCCAGTAGCTTATTACCAAACATGACAAAGAAAAATAAAAAGAGATGGTATGGGATAAGCCGTTTTATAGATTTAGGGTATTTTTCTAATGACAAAATTATACTACAAAACAGCATTCAGTGAAAATTCTTCTGTTACTATTCTGTGACAATTATTCAGAGCTAAATAAAACCTTTTGAAAAAACATTCTCTGCGTTTTTGGTGGTTTGAGCAGCCACTTCTTCAAAGGTTATTTGCTTAACATCAGCAAGTTTTTGAGCGACGTATTTTAAATAGCTGCTTTCATTTCTTTTGCCCCGAAATGGGATAGGAGTGAGGTAAGGTGAATCGGTCTCCAGCACTAAATGTTTCAGATCGATTTCTTTGAGGACTTCTGAGAGGCCTGAATTTTTATAAGTAATAACGCCTCCTATGCCGAGTAAAAAGCCCAGGTCAATAATATCCTTTGCATTCTGTAAAGTGCCGCCGAAGCAATGAAATATTCCAAAAAGGTTTTTGTTTCCGTAAGATTTAATCACTTCAATTGTTTCTTCCATCGCATTTCTCGTGTGCAAAACGAGCGGTCGCCGATAATGGATTGCCCATTCTATATGAGTTCGCAGACTTTCATATTGCTGGTCTTTAAAAGAGGTATCCCAATAAAAATCTAATCCTGTTTCACCGATCGCTGCAAACTCCCGTTGCGATAATTGCTTTTCAATCTGCTTCAATTCTTCCTTTAAGTTTTCATTTACCGAACACGGATGAAGTCCCGCCATGGCAAAAATGCTTTCGGGATACTTTTTTTCCAAAGCCAGCAAAGAATCATTTTCCGCACTATCGATGGCGGGTAAATAAAATTTTTTTACGCCTTCAGCGTTTGCTCTTTGAATAACTTCATCAATGTCGGTGTCAAACTCTTTTACGTAAAGGTGTGTATGCGTATCAATCAATGTCATGGATTTAACAAAATTAAATTTTTTTTAATGGCTTCTTAAACTTCTTTATGCGACCCATGTCCATACATCTCGCTTTGCTTTTCATTCTAATCTAAACCTTTAATTTTATTTATGAAACAGACTATCATTTTTCCAAAATTTTCTGCTGTACTAATTTTGGCAGGCCTTGTTACCCTCTCTTCCTGTAAAAAGGACAATAATTCCACTGCTACTTCTGATTCTGCGCAGGTAACAGAAGCGGTTCAAAGTGATGCAGTTGCCGAAGATCAGTTTAATGACGTTTTTAATATTACCATGGGGCTGCAGGCTTCTGACGCCGGGGAAGACGTTGGCATAGGCAGCGGCGCCGGAGTTATTTACAGGCCGACAGGTCCCGATGGAACCTTGTCGCCGGACTCAATGTCTCGCTGTTTTACGGTAACTGTGTCACCTAAAACCCGCGGCGTATTTCCAAAAACCGCTGTTTTAGATTTCGGTACAGGCTGCCTTGGAAAAGATGGCAAAATGAGGTCGGGCAAAATTACAAGTGTATATACAGGGCCGATGTTCGTTTCGGGCAGTTCAGTTACTACTACTTTTGACAATTACAATGTAGACAGTTTCAAAGTAGAAGGAACCCACACCATACAAAATAAGAGCACCGCCAATAAATTTTCATGGTCTGCGACTGTGGCTGGCGGTAAGATCACTAACACTCAAAATAATTTTTGGAGAAAATGGGACGGTACGCGTGACCACGAACAAGTAACAGGTAACAGTACACCTTTAAATTTATTAGATGACTCATTTTCAATTACAGGAAATGCTACCGGCTCTAATTCGAACAATAATTCATGGACTTCAACTATCACACAGCCACTTATTCGAAAATTTACTTGTCGATGGATTGACAGCGGAAAAGTTCAGATAACCAGGAATGCTAATCCAGATGCAGCAACGATCGATTTTGGGGATGGAACGTGCGATGCAAAGGCAACTATAACCTACAAAGGAGTCGTTTATAATATTTCCCTTCGATGAAAAAATGTTGTTGATTTGTTAAAAAGTATTTGTTACCTTCACAACAGTTTTCATAGGGTACGGATTAAAAACGGGCTTGAGTATCTACTCAGGCCCAATTTTTTTGATATAGGTTATGGAATCGACTTAAATTGAAATCCTTTTTCAGAATAATATTTCAGCACTTTGGGAAGAGTATAACGCAGTGCCGGTAGGGCTTTCAGGCTGTCATGAAACACAATGATCGAACCGGACCTGGCACTATTAATTACATTGAGATAACAATTTTCAGGTTTGATTGAGGTATCAAAATCGCCGCTGAGAACATCCCACATAATTGTTTTCAAATTGAGTTTTGTACCAAGAAGCGCCCGCGATTGAAATTTGGTGATTCTCCCATAAGGCGGGCGGAATAAATTGCTATCAATTATTTTCCGCGCTTCGATAATGTCGTTGAGGTAAATTTTATCCTTTGTTTTCCAGCCATTCAGGTGATGATAGGTGTGATTTCCCGGTTTATGGCCGGCGTTCAAAACTTCTTTATACACGTCAAAATGGTTCTTAACATTTTCACCTACACAAAAGAAAGTGGCTTTCGCACTAAATTTTTTTAGTTCTGATAATACAAAGCCCGTTGCTTCCGGATTGGGCCCATCGTCAAATGTGAGATACAAAATTTTCTCTTTAGTATCAATTCTCCAGGTACATTCCGGGTAATATTTCCTTAAAAGCCAGGGCGATTTTATCAGGTAAAACATAAGAGTAAAATAAATCAATTTTCGAATAAAATGAATGCTTGTTTATTTGGCAGTAGGATAGTTTGATATAGAGAGGATTAAGTTATAAAGAAAATGAAATTTCTACATTTTCGCTTATCAGTGTCTTCGAATGAGATCACTTAAAATATTAACGTTATTAAATAAAAGTGAAAGAATAGTTAAGTATAAAGGTTGTGATTTCAAAAAACTATCTTTGAGCCAATGAATACCTATCCGCACGACGCCGTGGTTCCGTTTAAGAATTCTTCAGAAAGCAAGAAGAAGCAGGTGGAAAGTATGTTTGATAAGATTGCTTTCCGCTACGATTTTTTGAATCGTTTTTTAAGTGCGGGCATCGACGTAAGCTGGCGGAAAAAAGCTATAAAATTATTAATTCCCTCTGAGCCTAAACACATTTTGGACGTGGCCACGGGCACAGGTGACTTTGCGCTGACAAGCTATCATCTTTTGAATCCTGATAAAATAACGGGCATCGACATCAGTGATGGCATGCTGGAAATCGGGAGGCAAAAAGTATCGCGCGCCGGACTGGAAAATTATATTGAGCTGTTAAATGGAGATAGTGAGGCAATATTGTTTCCGGATAATTCGTTTGATGCCGTCACAGTGGCATTTGGCGTAAGAAATTTCGAAAACCTGGAAAATGGCTTATCAGAGATCAAAAGAGTATTGAAACCCGGTGGAAAGCTGATCGTGTTGGAATGTACAGAACCATCGTTACCTGTGATAAAACAGTTTTACCATTTTTACATGAAATTTGTAACGCCTAAAATTGGAAAGCTGATTGCAAAAAATAATGACGCTTACCGATATTTAAATGACTCTGTACTTCAATTCCCGGAAAAAAAATCATTTATTCAAATTTTAAATCAATCAGGTTATAAGCACGCTTTTTACAAAACATTGACTTTAGGAATATGCACCATTTATTGCGCCGAAAAATAGTTTTAATTATACTGTCATTCGTGTTTTGTTCAACTGCGTCGGTGGCACAGTTGCGTGATGTTATCAACCAGGAAAGCCATGATGATAGGCCTTATCATTTTGGTATCAACCTCGGCTATAATAAATCTCATTTCAATTTTACGCACGATGAGCGTTTCCTCCAATATGATTCCATTTTGGATATAGAAAGTGTGAATAGTGCAGGCATTAATTTGGCCTGGCTTGTCAACGTGAGAATGAGCAATCATTTTGATTTGCGCCTGCATCCGCTGGATCTGACTTTTTCAGAAAAGTCATTTATTTACAAACAGAATTACGAGCCGGATACTACGGTCACTAAAAAAGTGCAATCTATTACACTCAGCTTTCCGGTTCATATAAAATTCAGCAGCGATCGCATTGGAAATTTCAAAGTGTACACCATTGCCGGAGGCAAATTCGACTATGACCTTGCGAGCAATGCTGGCGCAAGCAAAGCAGAAGATCTGATTAAGCTAAACCGTTCTGACCTCAGTGTCGAGCTGGGCCTTGGCTTTCATATTTATTTTCCTTATTTTGTTTTGTCGCCGGAAATCAAGATGAGTAGCGGTTTGCGCAATCTTCATAGCAGGGATCCCAACCTAAAATATTCCAATGTGATTGATAAGATCAATTCCAGGATGATCACATTTTCACTCACAGTCGAATAATTCAATTGAATCAGATCCGGAGCTGGCTTTTAATAATTATAATCCCTTCTTGCGGAATTTAATCTTATTCCAATTCCAAAAATATTGGCATCCGAAAACCCGGTGTATTTTCTAAAAAGATAAGAGCCTTCAATAAAAATATTTTCTTTCAGTTCATAAGAAACAACCAACGAAGCGTTGAGGCATTTTACTTTTCTGCCATCACCAACAAAATATCCGAAATCTTTCGTGCGGGTTGTGTATAATTCAAAGGGATTTGATCCAAAATTAATTCCTGCGGAATCTAAACCCTGGTAATAATAAATAGCTCTTGCATTAATATACCATTTAGGCGCGGGTTGATATTTTAAAATACCAATATATTCCTGTAAGTTAGCGCCCAGCGGGTGCGCCAGCATTTGATTGTAGTGCGTGTAATTGGTCACGGAATCATAATGCGAATAGGTAAAAGGCCTTACCCTGTTGATTTCTACCTGGAGGTCGAGGTTTTTTACAGTGAAGGCGTCAACATATTTTGCGCCGAGTTGATAAGCATATTTATTGGCCCAATAACCATTATCTTTTGTGATTTGTTTAGCGATAAATTCATCGAGTAGAAACTGCCCATAGAATTGAAATTTATGCGCTGCGTTGGCTTTGAAATCAATACCAACATGCGCTTTATCAGGACTTCCCACATTTCCTTCAGCATATCTTAAAAAGATGATCGGGTTTAAATATTCAAAATCAAAATATTGTTTTCTTCCAAAAACAACACTTTCAAACAAGCCAACATTCAACCAATTGGTCACGTTCATGCTCAGGTGATGCATGGCGGCGTATTTTCTCGCTAACAGGTTGTCGCCGCTTTTTTGAAATTGTGGCATGAGCTCCATAAAAATATTCTGATAATTAAATTTCCAGATCCGGGTATTTAATTTTAAAAACAAATAGCTGTTGGCATCGTCACTTAAAAAAAGACTGCGATATCCATCGCCAATAAAATTTTTATCATAGCCAAATTGGATGTCTATATATTTTGTGGCATTAAAAGTTACATAACCTCTTGCATCAAAATAATCGAAAGCTGTTTTCTTAAATGATTTATAGAAACCAACTCCGGGGACGGCATGAAACTGGTTAACGCGGTCCTGGAAAAACTGCGGGCCTCTTTCCTGGTTTTCTGTGATCGTCGTGGAAAAGCCTATCTTGTTAGCGATGCGTCCACGCGCTGTCAAACCTCTTGTATTGAGAAAAAGGTTTGAACTATTTCCTGATTCTTTCGCTGCCTGAAAATTAATAACAGGATTTACGGCAAGAAAAAAATCTTTGGTGTTTACTTCAAAGAGGTTAGGCTTGGTCACGTAAAAACTTTTCCAAAAAGGTTTCTTACTTAAAAAACTTTCTTTTGATCCACTTACCCATTCTGAATTATCCATCAAAAAAGAATTCAGATTGTATTGATCGATTGAGGTGAGATTGCTGCCGTTGATGCGAGCCATACTATCAATATATTCCACCGCGGGGACGATAGATTTTCTACTATAAGGCTTCAACGTAGAAAAGTTAAGTTCCGGGTTGATCTGCTGTTTGATTTCCAGGCGATCGATAAAATCGTAGCTCTTGGAGCCTTCTTGTATATAGGTAGTTTGCGCAAAAATAAATGCCGGACAAAAAAATATGAGCAGGGCAATAGCGCTTTTTTTAATTTGCATTGGGTTGGTAATTAATTATTTAATTTCAAGTTATGCAAAATTATCTTTTTAAACAGATATCTGTGGTCAATGAGAATAAAATCTCTGAAAAGGATGTATACGTTAAGAATGGCCGCATCGAACGAATTGACGACAACATTGATCCAAAAGAAAGAGTGACAGAAATTACCGGGGAAGGAAAGCATTTATTTCCGGGCGTCATAGACGACCAGGTTCATTTTCGCGAGCCTGGGCTTACTCATAAAGCGACTATTTATACGGAGAGCAAAGCCGCTGTGGCAGGAGGTGTTACGTCTTTTATGGAAATGCCTAACACGATTCCCAACGCGCTTACCCAGGAATTACTGGAGGATAAATATGCGATAGGAAAGCAAAGTTCGCTTGCCAATTATTCTTTTTTCATGGGTGTCAGCAATACGAACGCAAACGAAGTTTTAAGGACCAATGAAAAACGGAAAGAAATATGTGGCGTAAAAATATTTATGGGTGCCAGCACAGGAAATATGCTCGTAGACAGCGAGCCTGCGCTACACAAGATATTCAGCGAAAGCGAATTATTGATCGCGACACATTGTGAGGATGAAAAAATAATTAAGGCAAACTATAGCAGGATCAAAGAGCTGAAACCTGTATTGTCTGCCTCTGATCACCCGCTGATCAGGGATGAAAATGCCTGCTTTACATCCTCCTCTTTTGCGATCGATCTGGCTAAAAAGTACAACAGCCGTTTGCATATTCTACATATTTCAACGGCAAAAGAACTAACGCTTTTTACAAATGATATTCCCTTAAAAGAGAAAAGGATCACGGCAGAAGTTTGTGTACATCATTTGCATTTTACAAGCGACGATTATGAGAAACTTGGTTATTTAATAAAATGTAACCCCGCTATCAAGGCGCCGGAAAATAAAGAAGCGCTCTGGAAAGCCTTGCTGGACGATCGTTTGGATGTGATTGCAACCGATCATGCACCGCACACTTTGGAAGAAAAGCAAGGTCCGTATGAACATGCTCATGCCGGCCTTCCTCTTGTGCAACATCCTTTGCTGATGATGCTTTCGTATTACAAACAAGGACGGCTATCATTGGAGAAGATCGCTCAAAAGATGAGTCATGCAGTTGCGGATTGTTTTGAAATAAAAGAGCGTGGTTATATCCGGGAAGGATATTTTGCAGACCTTGTTATGGTTGATTTAAACAATACGACTACCGTAAAGAAGAAGGGTCTTTTTTATAAGTGCGGATGGAGCCCATTGGAAGGTGTTACATTTCCTGCGTCAATTGAGAGGACTTTTGTAAACGGAAACTGTGTTTTTGAAAATGATGGTTATGGAAAAGTAACCTGGGATGAATCTTCAAAAGGAAAAAGGATGTACTTTGACAGGTGAATTGGATTGTTGAATTGTTATACTGTTGAATTGTTGAATTGCCGGAAGTCGTTCTAAACCTCTAAACTCTCTAAACCTACTAAACTAATTCACCAATAAATCACATAAGTTAAATAAATGCAGACAGATAAAACTACTTTAAATGATCTTTCAATATTCAATCATGAGGAGGAGTTTTCTGTATTTAGCAAATTAAATCTCACCAGGACCGTTGGTGGCAGAGAAAAATTGAGGGAGATTTTCAGCAAGTCGTTGAACGATATGGAATCGATCAATAATGTGCAGAAGACTTTGCAGCTTATTCTTGCGAAAGAAAGCCACTGGCCGCTTACCATCAGCAATGGCTCAGTGATGATGATCCATAAATTTTATGAGTCCTCTATTGATAAGCCTCCTGAACATCCTACGCTGACATCTGCTCAATATTATAAATTATTCCACGGGCCGGACTATTCGTTGCTTAAATATTCCACGGGCCATGCTTTTGATTTTATTAAGGGTATGCACCAGATTATAGACATTTTTCTGACTGATGATGCGCCCGAAAATTTAAGGAAGATTCTTACAAAGGCACAAATCCTGCTGCAAAAGCAGCAGCTTCTTATTGTTCGCTCAAAGGAAAAAAGTAGTAGTCTTTCGATCACAGAAGTGATTTCTCTTGCGCATTATATCAGGTATCATTATAAGCAGCAATTTTTAGAATTGATCGATGTTTATTCCAGGCTCGATGCCTGGTATGGAATGGCAATGGCGGTGAAAGTATTTAATCTTTCTTTTCCTGTTTTCATAGATTCAGACGCGCCTGTTTTAAAATCAAAAAAACTTTTCCATATTCTGCTTGAAGAGCCCGTTGCTTATGATGTAGAACTCAATGAAAAAAATAATTTTATTTTCTTAACCGGCGCGAATATGGCGGGTAAAAGCACCTTCATTAAAGCGGTTGGGAATGCTGTTTTTCTGGCCCATATTGGAATGGGCGTGCCGGCAAAGTCGCTGCAGCTTTCGTTATTTGACGGGTTGTTGAGCAATATCAATGTGGTGGATAATATTGCGAAAGGTGAAAGCTATTTTTACAATGAAGTGCAGCGAATAAAAAATACCATTGTGAAAATTACCGATGGCAGGAAATGGCTGATATTGATCGATGAATTGTTTAAAGGTACCAATGTGCAGGATGCCATGAAATGCAGCACGGTGGTGATTGAGGGCCTGATCAAAATTAAAAAATCTCTTTTTATTCTATCCACGCATTTATATGAAATAGGCGAAGACCTGAAGGAATATGCAAATATTGATTTTAAATACTTCGAGACGACGGTAACAGAAGGCAAACTGGAATTCAGCTATCAAATAAAAAACGGAATAAGCAATGACCGATTAGGATATTTGATTTTGAAAAAAGAGAAAGTTATAGAATTGCTGGAGAAACTATGATTTAAAAATCCTGCCGGCATATTTTCAGCTTAGAGATCTTTCGTTATGATTAAAAATAGAGGAGTGATATTGATACTCACAAGCCAAAAAGTAGTTTTTTGATTTTTAATAATCGCTTTTTAAAAACCCTTGCTTCTTTTTCCTGTCCTTGCTTTTTTTAGTTAATTTCATTTCATGTTAGTCAAAACTTTCGGTAGCGCTGTTTATGGGGTAGAAGCCATCACCATTACGGTGGAAGTAAACGTGAGCAGCGGCAAATTCACGTCTATTGTTGGCCTTGCAGATAATGCCGTTAAAGAAAGCCTTGAGCGAATGGAGAGCGCCATTAAGGCAAATGGATATCATTTCCCAAGAATAAAAGTGGTGGTCAATCTTGCGCCGGCGGATATCCGTAAAAGCGGAACTGCCTTCGATATGCCGATTGCGTTAGCGACTTTAGGCGCAAGTGAACAATTGGAAAATCCGGAAAAACTGACTGATTATGTGATCATGGGCGAGTTAAGTTTGGACGGAACCGTGCGGCCAATAAAAGGCGCTTTGCCAATTGCTATTCAGGCTCGCAAAGAAGGTTTCAAAGGATTAATTCTTCCCAAAGAAAATGCGCGCGAAGCCGCTATGGTCAATAACCTGCATGTATATGGCGTTGGGCACATCAATGAAGTGATCGATTTTTTTATTGACGAAAATTCGATTCAGCCAATGATCGTAAATACGCGGGAGGAATTTGCCAATGCGCAAAGTGATTTTGAAATAGATTTCTGCGATGTAAAAGGACAGGAAAATATAAAGCGTGCTTTGGAAATTGCGGCTGCTGGGGGACACAATGCAATATTGATCGGCCCGCCCGGAGCCGGTAAGACTATGCTGGCCAAGCGTTTGCCAACCATTCTTCCGCCATTGAGTTTGCAGGAAGCACTAGAAACTACAAAAATTCATAGTGTGGCAGGAAAGCTTCCTGAAAACGCAACGTTGATTTCCAAACGGCCTTTTCGCTCGCCGCATCATACGATTTCTGATGTGGCCCTTGTCGGAGGCGGCGGCTTACCGCAACCCGGAGAAATCTCCCTGGCACATAACGGGGTTTTATTTTTAGATGAGCTTCCGGAATTTAAAAGGACCGTTTTGGAAGTAATGCGTCAGCCGATGGAAGAAAGAAGAGTTACCATTTCGCGGGCAAAGGTGGCACTTGATTTTCCGTCAAGTTTTATGTTGATCGCCTCTATGAATCCCTGTCCTTGCGGTTATTATAATCATCCTGAGAAAGAATGCAGTTGCCCGCCGGGTGCTGTTCAAAAATATTTAAATAAAATTTCCGGGCCTCTATTGGACAGAATTGATCTGCATGTAGAAGTAACACCG
>Ga0134128_10003653_pt1 | contig 18791 bp, 19 predicted proteins | sample KB31754_FD_96462 | JGI IMG/M metagenome (GOLD analysis project Ga0134128, IMG submission 96462) | Terrestrial soil microbial communities with excess Nitrogen fertilizer from Kellogg Biological Station, Michigan, USA - KB3-175-4 | ecosystem: Environmental > Terrestrial > Soil > Unclassified ... | reverse complement strand
TGCTGCAGCCCTGGCGCGCCGTGCCGGCGAGCACGGCGAGCTCGAGGTGGAAATGGGTGAAGGTGTGGCGCACCACGCCCGGCAGCAGCCGCCAGCCCGCGGCGAAGGGCGCCGCCGCCTTCGCCTCGGCCTCGCTCCAGGGCGATTCGCGCCACAGCGTCGACGGCACCTCCATCATGCCGCCGAGCAGGCCCTTCTCCGGCCGCCGCCGCAGCAGCACCGCGCCATCCGGACGCACCGCCCAGAAGGCGACGCCGCGGCGCACCGGCTTCGCCGCGCGGGCGCGCCGCGCCGGCAGATTTTGCGCGACGCCGGCGGCAAGGCCGCGGCAAGCCTCGCGCCAGGGGCAGAGCATGCATTTGGGCTTCTTCGGCGTGCAGATGGTGGCGCCCAGATCCATCGCCGCCTGGGCGTAGTCGCCAGCCCGCTCGTCCGGGGTCAGGCTCTGGGCCAACCGGCGCAGCGCCGGCTTCGCATCGGGCAGCGGCTCCTCGACGGCGAAAAGCCGCGCAATCACGCGCTCGATATTGCCGTCGACCGGCGTCGCGGCGCGGCCGAAGGCGATCGCCGCCACCGCCGCCGCGGTGTAGGCGCCGATGCCGGGCAGCGCGCGCAGCGCGGCCTCGTCCTCTGGGAAAACGCCGCCGTGGCGCGCGATGACCGCGCGGGCGCAGGCGTGCAGGTTGCGCGCGCGGGCGTAATATCCGAGCCCCTGCCAGGCATGCAGCACATCGTCGAGCGGCGCCTCGGCGAGCGAGCGCAGCTCCGGCCAGCGTTCGAGGAAGCGCGCGAAATATCCCGCCACCGTCGCCACGGTGGTCTGCTGCAGCATGATCTCCGAGAGCCAGACGCGATAGGGATCGGCCGTCTCGCCGGGCGCCGCGCGCCAGGGCAGGACACGGCGATGGCCGTCATACCAGGCGAGCAGCCGCTCCGGCAGCTCCGAGAGATCGATCGGCGCGGCGAGGGTGGCGGCTCGAGCGGTCTGGCGTGAAAGGCGGGCCATGCGAAGCTAGAGGCCGCACTTCTATCACGCGCGGTGCCCCGCCGCCATCGCATGACGTGATCGGCGTGCATTTTTCCCGCTTGCTTTCCTGAGACAGAGCCAGGCGGAAAAAGCTGGGACAGACGACCGTGCGTCCTTCGACTGCTCACTACGTTCGCGTTCAGGGTCAGGCGAATTTCCTTTGTGCCACAAGAAGTTTACCTCACCCTGAGCTTGTCGAAGGACGCAGGGCGGAAGTGCCGCGACTCGCTCGCCTTCTCGCGATTCGCGCCAATTTGCACACGCGTACATCCGGCATCGTCCTGGCACGCGGGCGGCGCGAGCGCTAGCATCGGTGCGGCGGCGATCAAGAGGAAGCAAGGTTGGACGAGCAGCGGCGCGGCAGGGTGCGGGCGATCGCGGCGGAAGTGCCGAAGATTGCCGGCGCCGTCCTCGGCAAACGCGGCTTCGCCGAAGCGCAGCTCGTGGCGCAATGGCCGGCGATCATCGGCGAGAGCCTGGCGCCGGGCGTCGCTCCCGAGAAGCTCTCCTTTCCGCGCGGCGAACGGCGCGAGGGCACGCTGCATCTCCGAGTCGCTCCCGGCTTCGGCCTTGAGGTGCAGCATCGCGAACCCGTGCTGATCGAACGCATCAACGCGTTTTTCGGCTACCGCGCCATCGCGCGACTCGCGCTGAAGCAAGGGCCGCCGCTCGCCGATCCGACCCCGGCGCCGCCGCATCGCCGCCCGCTCAAAAGCGAGGAACGTCAGTTGCTTGACGAGCGTCTGGCTGATATCGACGAGGGCGATCTCAAGGCCGCGCTGAGGCGGCTCGGCGAAGCTGTCCTCGGCACGGCAAAGGACCGCGGCTGATTGCCGTTTCAGCGTCATCGTCTTGCAATGGCCCAGGTGAGGCCGTAGCATCAACATCTAGTGGTCGGAGCGGGGAAATGCGTCAAATCTGGTTGACCTTGGCGGCTCTTACGCTGGCGGCGTCCCTCTCGGGCGTGCCGGCCACCGCCGCCGCCCCGGCGTCCGGGCCGACCCCCACCGCCGAGGACCACGTGCTCGGCAAGGCTGACGCGCCGATCACCATCATCGAATACGGCTCGCTCACCTGCCCGCATTGCGCCGAGTTCGACAAGACCACCCTGCCGGAACTGAAAAAGAACTGGATCGACACCGGCAAGGCGAAATACATCTTCCGCGTCTTCCCGCTGAACGATCTCGACCTGCATGCGGCGATGCTGGCGAGCTGCGTTCCGGCGGACCGCTTTTTCCCGTTCATCAACACGGTCTATCAGGACCAGCTCAACTGGATGAGCGCCAAGGATCCCGAGGCGGCGGTGGGCAGCATCGCCCGGCTCGCCGGGGTGGATGAGAGCAAGATCAAGCAATGCCTCTCCGACAAGGCGGCCGAGGACAAGATCACCAAGCAAGCCTTCACCGCGCAGAAGGAATACGGGGTGGATTCGACGCCGACCTTCTTTATCAACGGCGCCAAGATGGACCCGAACGGCGCCCAGCCCTTCGAGGTCTTCGACAAGCAGCTGACAGCGGCGCTCAAGAGCTGACGCACCGAACAGGACGGATGGTCGCCAGGTGAATTTCTCGAAGCTTCGGCTCAGCGGTTTCAAGTCCTTCGTCGATCCCACCGACCTCGTGATCGAGTCGGGGATGACCGGCATCGTCGGTCCGAATGGCTGCGGCAAGTCGAACCTGGTCGAGGCGCTGCGCTGGGTGATGGGCGAGAACTCCGCCAAGCGCATGCGCGGCGGCGAGATGGACGACGTCATCTTCGGCGGCACGACGGCGCGGCCGCCGCGCAACGTCGCCGAAGTGACGCTGCAGCTCGACAACAGCCGGCGCAACGCACCGGCGCATTACAACGAATACGATCAGATCGAGGTGGTGCGGCGCATCGAGCGCGGCGAGGGCTCGGGCTACCGGGTCAACGGCAAGGAGGTGCGCGCGCGCGACGTCCAGCTCCTCTTCGCCGACGTCGCCAGCGGCGCGCATTCGGTGGCGCTGGTGAGCCAGGGGCGCATCGGCGCGATCATCAACGCCAAGCCGATCGAGCGCCGGGGCCTGCTCGAGGAAGCCGCCGGCGTCGCCGGGCTGCATTCGCGCCGCCACGAGGCGGAGCTGCGATTGAAGGCGGCCGAGATGAACCTGTCGCGGCTCGACGACGTTCTGGCGACGCTGCAGACGCAGCTCGACGCGCTCAAGAAGCAGGCGCGCCAAGCGCAGCGCTACCGCCGCCTCTCCGACCATATCCGCCGCGCCGAAGCGGTGGTGCTGCACCTGCACTGGCAGGCGGCGAGCACCGAGCTCGAAGCCGCGGCCGAGCGATTGACCGCGGCCGAGCGCGCGGTTGCCGACCACACCGCGGCGGCGCTCGCCGCCGACCGCGCGCGCGAAGAGGCGGCGGGCGAGTTGCCGGCGCTCCGCCAGGCCGAGGCCGCCGCCGCCGCCGAGCTGCAGCGCCTGCTGCTGGCGCGCCAGGCGCTCGAAGAGGAAGAGCGGCGCGTCGCGACGGCGCGCGAAGCGGCGAGCCAGCGCATGACCCAGCTCGCCGCCGACATCGAGCGAGAGGAAGAGCTCGCCGCCGATGCCCGCGCCGCGCTGGCGCGGCTCGAGGAGGAGCGCAGCACGCTCATCGCGGCGCGGGCGCAGGAAGAAGCGGCGCAGCGCGATGCCGCGGCGACGCTCGCCACGGCGGTCGCCGAAGTGACGGCGCTCGACGCCGAGCTGACGCGGCTCACCGAGCGCGTAGCACAGGATGAAGCGCGCCGCACCGCGCTCTGGCGCCAGCAGCAGGAAGCGGCCGAGCGCCGCGCCCGCCTTGGACAGCGACAAGAGGAAATCACCCGTCAGCGCGCCGCGCTCGAGGCTGAGGCGGTCGCCGCCGCGGTCAGCGAGGAAGCCGCTGCGGCGCTCAGCGCCGCCGAGGCCGAGGTCGAGCGCACCCGCGCCGCCGCGGATGCCGCCGCCGAGGCGCTGCGCGTCGCGCAGGCGGCCGAGCAGGCGGCGCGCGAGCCGATGCAGGCGCTGGAAGCGCGCCGCGCCAAGCTGCGCGCCGAGATCCAGGCGCTGACCGAGCTGCTGGCCGCGGCGAGCGACAAGCGCTGGACGCCAATCATCGACAGCGTCCGGGTCGAGCCGGGCTTCGAAGCGGCGCTCGGCGCCGCGCTCGGCGACGATCTCACGGCGCCGCTCGATGCCGAGGCGCCGTCGCATTGGCGCACGCTGCCCGTCTATGCCTATCCGCTGGCGCTGCCGGGCGGCGCCACGCCGCTCGCCAGCCATGTCACCGCACCGCCGGCGCTGGCGCGGAGACTGGCGCAAATCGGCGTCGTCGCCGATGCCGAAGCCGCCGAGCGGCTACAAAAGCAGCTCGTTCCCGGCCAGCGCCTCGTCACCCGCGATGGCGGGCTCTGGCGCTGGGACGGCTTCCGCCGTGCCGCCGGCACGCCGACCGCGGCCGGGCAACGGCTGCGCCAGCGCAACCGCCTCGCCGAGCTCGGTGAGGAGCTGAGCACCGTCGAACGCGATTTCGCGGCGCGCGCGGCCGAGTTCGAGCAGATCCAGCGCAGCGCGCGCCAGGCCGGCGAGGCCGAGCGCGCCGAGCGCCAGGCGATGCGCGATGCGCTCTCGACACTGGGCCGCGCCCAGGAACGCGACGCCGAGCTGAAGCGGCGCGCCGCCGCCACCGCCTCGCGGCTGGCAGGATTGGCCGAGACGGCCGAGCGTCTCGCCGCCGATCTCGCCGAAGCCGAGGCGCGGGCGCGCGAGGCGGCCGAAGGGCTCGCCGAGCTGCCCGATCCCGCGCTCGGCCGCGAGGAAGCCCACCGGCTGCGCACCCAGCTCGCCGAGCGGCGCACCGTCCAGGCGGCAGCGCAGACCGAGCATGACCGGCTGCTGCGGGAGGCAGCGTCGCGCGCCCAGCGCATCGCCGCCATCGCCGCCGAATCGCAATCCTGGACGAGCCGGGCCGAGGCGGCGGCGCGCCAGCACGCCACCATCGAGCGACGCCGCGCCGAGGTCAGCGAGGAGATCGAGCGGCTCGATCGCCGTCCCGCCGAAATCGCCGAGCAGCGCGAGAAGCTCGCCGAGAGCATCGCCGGCTCGACCGAGCGGCGGAACGCCGCGGGCGACGCGCTGGCGGCGGGCGAGACGCGGCTTGCCGAAGCGGAAAAGGCGAGCAAGGCCGCCGATGCGACGCTGGCGCAGTCGCGCGAGGAGCGCGTGCGCTGCGAGGCCGGCCGCGAGCAGGCGGAGATCGCGCGGCAGAGCGTCGCCGAGCGCATCACCGAGCGGCTCGCCTGCGCGCCCGAGGCGGTGCTCGCGACGGGCGGCGTCGAGGAAGGCGAGGAACTGCCGGCGACCGAAGAGGCCGAGGCAAGGCTGCAGCGCCTAGTGCGCGAGCGCGACGGCATGGGGCCGGTCAATCTCGTCGCCGAAGCGGAGGCGACGGAGATCGAGGAGAAGCTTGGCGCGCTCAACCGCGAGCGCGAGGATCTGACCGGGGCGATCGCCAAGCTGCGCGAGGGCATCTCCGCCTTGAACCGCGAAGGGCGCGAGCGACTGCTCGCCGCCTTTACGGAGGTGAACGAGCATTTCACCCGGCTCTTCACCCGGCTCTTCGGCGGTGGCCGCGCCCATCTCACGCTCGATCGCGGCGAGGACGGCGACGAGACGCGCGATCCGCTCGAGGCCGGGCTCGAGATCCTGGCGAGCCCGCCGGGCAAGCGGCTGCAGATCATGTCGCTGCTCTCGGGCGGCGAGCAGGCGCTCACCGCGCTGGCCTTGCTCTTCGCCGTCTTCCTCACCAACCCGGCGCCGATCTGCGTGCTGGACGAGGTGGACGCACCGCTCGACGACGCCAATGTCGACCGCTTCTGCACGCTGGTCGAGGAGATCGCCGAGACCGCCGAGACGCGCTTCCTCATCATCACCCATCACCGCCTCACCATGGCGCGGATGGACCGGCTCTTCGGCGTCACCATGGGCGAGCGCGGCGTCTCGCAGCTCGTCTCGGTCGATCTGCAGCAGGCGCAGGAGCTGCGGCGCACGGCGTAATGCCACAGGGCTGCAAGGCGGCCCGTCGTCCTTCGACAAGCTCAGGATGAGGAAAATTCTTCAGGGCCCTGGTCAGGGCCATTCTCGCTATTCCTCATCGTGAGCCTGTCGAAGCACGCGGGATCGTAATGCAGCCGGCTTCCTCGTAAACTGGCGAGCCACAAGGGGCGAGGCGGCACCATGCGCAAGGTCTGGATCGAGGCGGCGCTCAACGGCGCGTGGAGCCGGGCGCTGCAGCCGGGGATTCCCGATACCGTCGAGGCGATCGTCGCGGAGGGGGTCGCCTGCGCGCGCGCCGGCGCCGCCATCATCCACACCCATGCCTATGACGGCGGCGGCGCCCAGACCTTCGACTGGCAGGTCTATGCGCGCATCATCGAGGGCATCCGCCGCCAGGTGGACGTGCCGGTCTATCCGTCGATCCCGTCGGACCCCAGCGACACGAGCGAGGCCCAGGGCGCCGAGCGCTTCGCGCATATCGAGGCGCTCGCCGCGCGCGACCTCATCGAGTTTGCCGTGGTCGATCCCGGCAGCGTCAATTTCACCGCGCGGGCGACGACGCGCGCGGCGAAGCCAGCCGGGACATATCTCAATCCCGAGGCCCATATCCGCCACGGCCTCGCGCTGGCCGCGCGGCACGGCTTCCATCCCGCCTTCGCCATCTACGAGCCGGGCTTCACCCGCGCCGGCGCGGCGCTCGCCCGCGCGCTCGCGGTGAAGCCGCCGGTCTATCGCTTCATGTTCTCCGACGGACTGGCCTTCGGCTTCCCGCCCCGGCCCTATGCGCTCGCGGCGCATCTGGCGCTGCTCGAAGAGGAAGCCGGCGCCATGCCCTGGATGGTCGCCGGGCTCCGCGTCGATATCCGCCCGCTCATCGGCGAGGCGGTGGCGCGCGGCGGCCATGTGCGGGTCGGATTGGAAGATGCGCCCAAGGGCACGCCGATGGGCAATGTCGCCTGGGTCGAGGAGGCGGCGCGGCTCGTCCGCGCCGCCGGCGCGGAGCCCGCGACGGCGGCGGAAATGCGCCGGGAACTCGCCGCGATCGCCGCGGCTTCCAGCACCGCCCGCGTCCCTTGACACTCCCCTGACCCACCCTTATGGTGCGCGCCGTTTCGGCGCCGAGGCGGCCGGGACGCGGGGGCGTTTTCCTCAAGCTTTGCGGGCGCTTCGCCAATGGACGAACGCGACACGCAGGATCCTCTGCGGGACCTGGAACAGCGGCTCGACCGGGCACGTCGCGGGCGGGAGCGCAACGCTTCCGGCGCTTCTGCGCAAGGCGGACAGAGTGTCTTCGGGAGCGCGCTCGGGCTCGCCCTCCGCATCGGCGTGGAACTGGTCGTCGCCGTCGTGGTCAGCACGGCGATCGGCTGGGCGCTCGATCGCTGGCTGGGGACCGCGCCCTGGCTGATGATCGGGCTCTTCTTTCTCGGCGTCGCCGCCGGGATGGTGAATGTGTGGCGGACGGTCACGGGCATGGGAATGGCCGTGGGATACCGGCGGCAGCAGCCGACGGGCGAAGAGCAGAAGAACGTGAACTGGTCGGACGACGAGGAGTGACGTGGCCACCGAGAACCCGCTGAACCAGTTCGTCATCGAGCGCCTCATCCCGATCCATATCGGCGGCGTCGACGCCTCCTTCACCAATGCCGCGCTGCTGATGACGCTGGCCGTGGTGGTGGTCACCGGCTTCATCATGCTGACCATGCGGAACGCCGCGCTGGTGCCGAACCGATGGCAATCGGTGACGGAGATGTTCTACGAATTCGTCGCCGACATGGTCGAGACCAATGCCGGGCACGGCTCGGCACCCTATTTCCCCTTCATCTTCACGCTCTTCGCCTTCATCCTGCTCGGCAATCTGCTGGGCCTCATCCCCTACAGCTATACCTTCACCGGCCAGATCATCGTCACCTTCGCGCTGGCGATCACGGTGTTCATCGGCGTCACCATCATCGGCATCGTGCGCCACGGCTTCCATTTCCTCCGCCTCTTCGTGCCGCAGGGCGTGCCGATCGTGCTGCTGGTCCTGCTGGTGCCGATCGAGATCCTTTCCTACTGCATCCGGCCCTTCACGCTCTCGATCCGGCTCTTCGCCAACATGATGGCGGGCCACACCATGCTGGCGATCTTCGCCGGCTTCGTCGCCGTCCTCGGGATTGCCGGCGTGCTGCCGCTCGCGGTCGACGTGGCGCTGGTGCTGCTCGAGCTGCTGGTCGCGGTGCTGCAGGCCTATGTCTTCGCCATCCTGGCCACGCTCTATCTCGCCGACGCGCTCCATCTGCACTGACGCGCGGCGACTTCCGGCGCACCCAAGAAAGCAATCAACTTCAACCCAGAGGGACTGACCATGGACTTAGCATCTGCAAAAATGATCGGCGCGGGCATTGCCTGCATCGCGCTGGTCGGCGCCGGCATCGGCATCGGCAATGTGTTCGCCGCGCTCATCAACTCGCTGGCGCGCAATCCCGCGGCGCAGGTGACCCCCTTCGCCTTCCTGGGCTTCGCGCTCGCCGAGGCGACCGGGCTCTTCGGCCTCGCCATCGCCTTCCTCATCCTCTTCGTGTTCTGAGGACGGCGCCGCTTCCAGGAAAGTCCGCGCCATGCCGCAGCTCGACATCTCCACCTTCCCGCCGCAGCTCATCTGGCTGGCGATCACGTTCATCGTGCTCTACCTGCTGATGGCGAAGCTGGGCCTGCCGCAGATCGCGCGGGCGCTCGGCGTGCGGCGCGAGCGGATCGACACGGATCTGGAAAAGGCGCAGCAGATGAAGGCCGAGGCCGAGGCGGTGATCGCCGCCTATGAGCGGGCGGTCGCCGAGGCCCGCCAGCAGGCGCAGCAGATGCTGAAGGAGACCACCGACCGGCTCAACGCCCAGGCGGCGGAACGGCAGCGCGGCCTCGCCGAGAAGCTGGCAGCCGAGACCGGCGCCGCCGAGCGCCGCATCGCCGAGGCCAAGACGGTGGCGCTCGGCAATATCCGCGAGGTGGCGGTCGAGGTCGCCCGCGCCGCGGCGGCACGGCTTGCCGGGGCGGAGATCGACGCCGGCCGCGCAGCGGCGGCGGTCGATGCGGTGATGCGGGAGCGTTCCTGATGCTGCACGAGCTCGTGAGCGGCCACGAATTCTGGGTCGCGATCGCCTTCATCATCGCCATCGGCCTGGTGATCTGGAAATCGACCGGCGTGGTGACCGGCATGCTCGATTCGCGCGCCACCAAGATCAAGACGGAGCTCGACGAGGCGCGCCGGCTGCGCGACGACGCCCAGCGCATGCTCGGCGAATATCAGAGGAAGCAGCGCGACGCGCTCAAGGAGGCCGAGCAGATCGTCGCGCTGGCGAAGAGCGAGGCCGAGCGGAGCGCCGCCGAAGCGGCGCGCGAGCTCGAGGCCGCGCTCCAGCGCCGCCAGCAGCTCGCACTCGAGAAGATCGCGCTGGCCGAGACCAAGGCGACCTCCGAGGTGCGCAACACCGCGGTCGACGTCGCCGTCGCCGCCGTGCGCCAGATGCTGGCGCAGCAGCTCGATCAGCAGCGCAAGAGCGCGCTCATCGACACCGCAATCGCCGAGCTGCCGCAGCTGCTGCATTAAGCGGAACCGCCTCCCCCCTTGAGGGGTGGGGGGGTGACGCAGGCACGGCGTGCGAAGCTGCGGCATCCCCTCCCCGTCCCTCCCCTCAAGGCAGGGCTATCGCATGTGACAATCCGCGCCCTGACTGAAATCGTCATCGCCGTGCTTGTCACGGCGATCCACGATAAATGCGCCGATGGCGAGGCGTGGATGACCGGGACTCGGCCTTTCGGCCGGCCCGGTCATGACGACAGAGGGAAACTGCGGCACACATGCGATTGCCCTGCCCTCAAGGGGGACAGGGAACTCTGTGAATCGGCTGAGAGCGCTCAGTGAACGGCGACGGCGATCTCGTGGGCGCCGGCCCAGATCATCTTGGCCGCGACATAGAGGATGACGAGGAGGCCGAGATAGGCGATCCAGCGGTGGCGCAGCAGCAGCGAGGCGAGGAGCGCCGCCGCGCAGCCCATGAGCAGCACCGAGATGACGAGGCCGATGGCGAGGAGCAGCGGGTGGCCGAAGGCGGCGCCGGCGACAGCGAGCGCATTGTCGAGCGACATGGAGACGTCGGCGATGATGATCTGCCAGAGCGCGCCGGCGAAGCTCTTGTGGGCAGCGCGCTCGGCATCCGCGGCTTCTTCGGCCGAGAGCTCACGCCAGAGCTTCCAGGCGACCCAGAGCAGCAGCAGCCCGCCGGCCAGCAGCAGACCCAGAATGCGCAGGAGGGTGGTGGCGACGAGGGCGAATGCCAAGCGCAGCAAAGTTGCCGCGCCGATGCCGAGCCACAGCGCCTTGAGGCGCTGTTCCTGAGGCAGGCCGGTGACGGCAAGCCCCACGACGATGGCGTTGTCGCCGGAGAGCACGACATTGATCAGCACCACCTGCCCCAGGATGGTGAGGGCCTCGACGGTGGCGTGATCGACGACACCGCCCATTTCCCAGCTCACGCCTCTCCGTCCGCCACGCTGCGCCGGGCGTCAGCCTAGCGGAGCGCGCCCCGGCGCTTCAACCGGAGCCGGCGGATTTCCTCAGGCGTGGTAGTCGGCGGCGGCGGTCTCGTCGAAGGCGGCGCGCGCGGACCCGGCGGCATTGAAGACCGGGGTCAGCACGATTGCCACGATGAGGTTCAGGATCACCGTGTAGAGCGCGGTGTAGCCGGGCAGGACGAAGCCCGCGATGTGCAACGGAAAGGTCGGCGTGAGATGCGCCGCCGCGGCCATCCAGGTGCCGGCCACCATGCCGACCGCCCAGCCGATCAGCAGCGCCCAGTCGTTGAACCAGCGGGTGAAGACGCCGAGCATCACCGCGGGCAGCGTCTGGATGATCCAGATGCCGCCGAGGAGCTGCAGATAGATCGCGTATTGGGTCGGAATGAAGAGGGTGAAGACCAGGGCGCCGAACTTGACGATCAGCGACACCCACTTCGCCATCTGCGCTTCCTGCTTGTCCGTCGGGTTCGGGTTGATGAACTCGCGATGGATGTTGCGGGTGTAGAGACTGGCGGCAGCGATCGACATGATTGCGGCCGGCACCAGCGCGCCGATGCCGATCGCCGCGAAGGCGATGCCGACGAACCAGGATGGAAAAGAGTGTAGCATCAGCGCCGGCACGGCGAAGCTGTTGCCGAACTGCTTGAAGCCGGCGGCGAATTCAGGAAGCGTCGCGACCCCGGCGGCGATGGCGAAGAATCCGACCAGCGCCAGCAATCCCAGCATCAGCGAATAGCCTGGCAGCAGCGCGGCATTGCGGCGGATGGCATGGCCGCTGTTCGCGCTCAAGATGCCGGTGATCGAGTGCGGATAGAGGAAGAGCGCCAGCGCCGAGCCGAATGCGAGCGTCGCATAAGCGCCGTAGGCGCCGGTGGTGCCGGGGCCCGGGACAGCGAGCAGCAGCTTCGCCGGCGGCACGGCGGCGAAGATCCTGCCGTAGCCGCCGAGCTGGATCGGCACGATGATGACCGCGGCCAAGGCGGTGATGTAGATCAGGATGTCCTTGACGATGGCGATCGAAGCCGGGGCACGCAGGCCGCTCGAGTAGGTGAAGGCGGCGAGGATGATGAAGGCGATGATCAGCGGCAGGTCGCCGGCAAGCCCGTTGCCGTAAATGCCGAGCCCGCCGATCACGACCTGCAATCCCACGAGCTGCAGTGCGATGTAGGGCATGGTGGCGACGATGCCGGTGAGCGTCACGGCCAGCGCCAGCCAGCGATTGCCGAAGCGGCCGCGCACGAAATCCGCCGCGGTGATGTAGCCGTGTTTGCGGGAAACCGCCCAGAGCCGCGGAAAGACCAGGAAGAGAATCGGATAGATCACGACCGTATAGGGCACGGCGAAGAAAGCGACCGCGCCGGCGCCGAAGGCGAGAGCCGGCACCGCGATGAAGGTGTAGGCGGTGTAGAGATCGCCGCCGATCAGAAACCAGGTGATGAGCGTGCCGAACCGCCGGCCGCCCAATCCCCACTCATGCAACAGGTTGAGATCGCCGCGCCGCCATCTCGCCGCGACGAAGCCGAGCCAGGTGATGAACGCAAAGAGCAATACGAAAATGACGAGAGCGGTCCAGTTCACGCCCTGCACGATGTTCCCCCCTTACTGACCCGATGTGGCGCAGCGCTGCCGTCCGACACGCGCGCGGCTCAACCTTCGGTGGCGAAATAGACGATGGCGGTGAGCACCGCGCCGATGATCACCCAGAGCAGCTGATACCAGTAGAAGAACGGAATGCCCTGCCAGTAGGGCGCTGCCTTGTTGAAGAAGGGCGGCCAGAGCACGGCCACGCATTGGATAAGAAAGAGCAGGTACCACCAGCTCCAGCCACGCCGCTTGCCGCCGCTTTCCGCCATCGCCGTTTCCCCCGAATGAACGTCGCGCATTCCGACCGCCGCCTTGCCAGGCGAGCCGGCCACCCCCTTACATCACAAAAATTCCACTTTCGGCGGAACCGGTCAAGTCGAACGCGCGCCGGGTAGTGTCTCAGTTTGAAATCCGCCCCAGCGTGAAGCGCGGAAGCCGGATCATGTAGTAGACGATCAACGGCACCCCGATCAGGCTCGGGATGAACCAGAACGCGACTTGGGGCAGTTCCCGCCATAGAGGCAAGTTCTTCCCATTGTCTACATAGAACGCAGTAAGCATCAGGATATAGGACGCGCCCATGCCGGTCAGATGCCAGCGCAGCAGACGATGACGGATAGCCGTTCGGCCAAGATAGGCAGACGCAAAGGCGAGCGCGCCGAGAATGAATAGCGGATAGTCCTCGGCCCATCGCACTATCGACAGGATGCCCATCGTGACGAACACGCCGAACAGGCTCCAAAAGTATATCGTGCCAAACTGCGAATGCCTGCCACGTCCCTTCTGCCGCAGCATCGCGCCGAGTCCAGAAAGCACGGCGACTAACGCGAAGGCGATGTGTGCGCCCACAATTCCAAGAAAGATCGGCTCGGCTGAGGGAATGGAAATACCGAGAACTTGGGTCGTATCTGCTCCAGTCATGCTGCTGCACCTGCGCGTTGCGGCGCGATATCAGCGCGAAAATCCGGCCGAGATTTCAAACCGAGACGCTACCGCGCGCCGCGGCTCAACCCGCGAGCGCCGCCTCGGCGGGATTGTGCGCCAATCCTAGCGCCGCAGCCACCGCCGGGTGCGTGACCCGCCCGGCGGCGATGTTGAGCCCGGCGCGCAGATGCGCATCGTCGGCGAGCGCCTGACGCCAGCCCTTGTTCGCCAGCGCCAGCACGAAAGGCAGGGTGGCGTTGTTGAGCGCGAAGCTCGAGGTGCGCGCCACCGCGCCTGGCATGTTGGTGACGCAGTAATGGATGACCCCCTCCTCGACATAGGTGGGCGCCGCATGGGTGGTGGGCCGGCTGGTCTCGAAGCAGCCGCCCTGGTCGATGGCGATGTCGACCAGCACCGAGCCCGGCAGCATCGCACCTACCATGGCGCGGCTCACCAGCTTCGGCGCCGCAGCACCCGGCACGAGCACCGCGCCGATGACGAGATCGGCCGAGAGCACTTCGCGCTCGATCGTCTCCACCGTCGAGAACAAGGTGTGAAGCTGCGAGCCGAACTGCATGTCGAGCTCGTAGAGCCGCTGCAGCGAGCGGTCGATGACGGTGACATAGGCCTCCATGCCCATGGCCATGCGCGCCGCGTTGGTACCGGCGACGCCGCCACCCAGGATCACCACTTTGGCCGCGGCGACGCCGGGCACGCCGCCCAGCAGGATGCCGCCACCGCCCTGCTCCTTCTCCAGGCAATGCGCGCCGACCTGAATCGACATGCGGCCGGCCACCTCGCTCATCGGCGCGAGCAGCGGCAGGCCGCCGCGCTGGTCGGTGACCGTCTCATAGGCGATGCAGAAGGCGCCGGAACGCAGCAGGGCTTCGGCCTGGGCGCGATCGGCGGCGAGGTGCAGATAGGTGAAGAGCACCTGTCCCTGCCGCAGCCGGGCGATCTCGGGCGGCTGCGGCTCCTTCACCTTGACGATCATCTCAGCGGCGGCGAAGACCGCGGCGGCATCGGCGGCGATCCGCGCGCCGGCGCGGCGATAGGCGTCATCGTCGAAGCCGATGCCGGCGCCGGCGCCGGTCTCAACCAGCACCTGATGCCCGTGATGAACCGCCTCGCGCACGCTGCCGGGCAACAGGCCGACCCGATACTCGTGGGTTTTTACCTCCTTGGGCACGCCGATGAGCATGATCGCACCTTTGATTCCCGCTGGAACCCTAGCAAAGGATTCACCTTTCGCTAACCATGTTCGGCCAGTGTCGAAACGGCACTGCGTTGCGGGGGCGTTCGATGGCGAATATCACGATCCTTTTGATGATGTATGTGGCGGTGGGGGCCGCCCTCTTCGCCCAGCCCGGCCCGGGCGCGGCCGAGCCCGCCGATTTCATGCCGCGCCGCCAGGGCCAGATCTTCCGCGAGAGCCTGCCGGCAGTGCTGCTCTGGCCGCTCTTCCTCTGGCGGCGGCGCGGCGACTGACCGCCTGTCGCTTCGGCCACCGGCCTGCCATAGTGGGCCGATGCAACGCCGTTCCCTGCTGCTCGCCCCGCTCGCCTGGCTCATCGCCCGCCCGGCGCTCGCCCATTCCTTCAAGCTCGGCACGATCGAGATCGGCCATCCCTGGGCGAAGCCTGCGGTCACCGGAAAGGCAGCGGTCTTCCTGGCGCTCGCCAATGAAGGGCCCAATACCGACCGGCTGATCGGCGGCAGCTCGCCTATGGCGGCCGGGACGGCGATCTGCGCCGCCGACGGCTCCGTGCTCAAGGAGATCATGCTGCTGCCGCATCGCCCGGTCGCGTTCCGGCCCGGCGGCAAGTACATCGCGCTCGACGGGCTCAAGCGGCCGCTCACCGTCGGCGAATTCTTCCCGCTCACGCTCCGTTTCGCGAAGGCCGGCGAGACAACCGTCAAGGTGATCGTCGAGAACGCACCCGCGGAGCAGGGTTAGGCGCATCCCGTTTAGTTGGAAATCAGGCCGGTCTTTCGTCCCTCTCCGCGCGAAGCGGGGAGAGGGACGGGACCCGTGGCTCGCAAGAGCCACGGGGAGGGTGAGGTGTCTTTCCGCGGCCTGATCGCATTTGCCGTCGCTACCCACCTCACCCGGCTCGCTGCGCTCGCCACCCTCTCCCCCCGCTTGCGGCGCAAGCGGGGGGAGAGGGGCTATTCGAAGCTACCATGTACCGACCACACGTCGCTTGCCCCGACCCGCACTAATTCCGGAACCCGGGATCCTTGGCGTCGAGGAGGCGCAGGAGCGCCGGCCATTCGCGTTCGCCGCAAGGGGTGGGCGATTCGACGAATTGCCGGGCAGTGTGCTGCAGCACGTTGTCCGAGAGCCGCGTCAGCTTGGCGCCCGTCCCCATCAGGTCGATCTGAATGCGACAGGACTGCTCGAGGTAGTACATCAGCACGAAGGCCTCCGGCACGGTGGCGCCGACGGTCAGCAGGCCGTGATTGCGCAGCACCATCGCCGGCTTGTCGTCGAGGTCGCGCACCAGGCGGGAACGCTCATCGAGATCGAGCGCGATGCCTTCGTAATCGTGGTAGGCGACGCGGCCGTGGAACATGGCCGAATGCTGATTGATGTGGAGCAGCCCTTCCTCGAGGCAGGAGACAGCGATCCCCGCGCGCGTATGCGTGTGCAGCACGCAGTTGACCTCGGGCTTCGCCATGTGCACGGCGCTGTGGATGACGAAGCCCGCCTTGTTCACGGGATAGGCGGCGTCTTCGACGATGTTGCCGTCGTAATCGATCTTCACCAGGCTCGAGGCGGTGATCTCGTGGAACATCAGCCCGTAGGGATTGATGAGGAAATGGCCGTGCTCGCCCGGCACGCGGGCCGAGATATGGGTGTAGACGAGATCGTCCATGCCGAAATGGGCGATGAGCCGATAGCAGGCGGCGAGCGCAATGCGCGTCTCGCGCTCGCCGGCGCTGAGCTCGCTGCGGCGCTGGAGCGCGGTGACCTCCGCCATGGGCATCCTCTCCTTGGTTTCCGTCCGTCTTCGGTTGGCGTCGATCCTAGCTTGCTGCGGCGCGCCCGGGGAATGCCGATTCCGCAGGGCTGTCGAGCAGCGCCGCCACTTCCCCGGCGATGGCGAGCGAGGCGGTAAGCCCCGGCGATTCAATGCCATAGAGGTTGACGAGGCCGGCGATGCCGTGCTCGGCCGGGCCCTGCAGCCGGAAATCCGCCGCGGGCTCGCCGGGACCGCTGATCTTGGGGCGGATGCCGGCATAGCCCGGCTGCAGCGCGCCGTCGCGGAGATCGGGCCAGTATCTGCGGATCGCGGCGTAGAAGCGCTCGCCGCGGCGCGGATCGACGGTGTAGTCGATGCCGTCGATCCATTCGACATCCGGGCCGAAGCGTGCCTGCCCGGCGAGATCAAGTGTCAGATGGACGCCGAGCCCCGCCGCTTCCGGCACCGGGTAAATCAGGTGGCGGAAGGGCGAGCGGCCGGCCAGCGTGAAATAGACGCCGCGGCAGAAATAGTCGCGCGGAATCGAGGCCGGCGGAATGCCGGCGATGCGGCGTGCGAGACTCGGCGCGTGGATGCCGGCGCTGTTGACGAGCAGGCGGCAGGCAAGGCGCATCGGCTCGGCGCCGCCGATCTCCAGCAGAAAGCCCTGGTCCTCGACGCGGCCGCTCACCACCGGCGCCCGCAGCGCCACCAGGCCGCCCGCCGCCTCGAGATCGGCCTGATAGGCCAGCATCAGGCCGTGGCTGTCGATGATGCCGGTGGAGGGCGAGAACCAGGCGCCGATGGCGGCAAGCGCCGGCTTGAGCGCACGCAGCTCGTTGGCGCCCAGCCATTCGAGATCGCCGACGCCGTTCGCCTCGGCGCGCTGCTGCACGCCGTTGATCACCGGGATCTCGGCCTCGCTGCAGGCGACGATGAGCTTGCCGAGGCGGCGATGGGAGACGCCGCGCTCGGCGCAATAGGCGTAGAGCTTGTGCTTGCCGGCGAGGCAGAGCCGCGCCTTGAGGCTGCCCTTGGGATAGTAGATCCCGGCATGGATGACCTCGCTGTTGCGCGAGGAGGTCTCGGAGCCGATCCAGCGCTCCTTTTCGAGCACCAGCACCTCGCGACCCGAGAGCGCCAGCGCGCGGGCGACCGCCAGCCCGACCGCGCCGGCGCCGATGACGATGCATTCGACGCTCTCGGTCATCGCCGCCATCCCCTCACTTCACTGCCCTGCCCTCACTTCTGCGGCTTCAGCCAGGTGACGTCGTTCTTGTAGAGCGGCACGGTGGAGATGCTCATCTTGGCGCTGGCATCCTTCACCTGTCGGCTGTAGACGACATAGACCAGCGTGTCGCTCTTCTTGTCGTAGATGCGGCGCACCGCCAGCGATTTGAAGATGAGGCTGAGGCGCTGCGAGAACACCTCCTCGCCACGCGGCCCGGTATTGATGTCGCCCACCGTGATCGGCCCGGTCTGGCGGCAGGCGATCGAGGAATTCGAGGGATCGACGAACCAGTTCCCCTTGGAGAGCCGGTCGATCAGGCTGCGGTCGAAATGGGCAAGATGGCAGGTGACGCCCTGTACCTTGGGATCGGCGACGGCATCGATGACGATGCTGTTGCCGGTCCAGTCGTTGCGGAAACTGCCGACCTCCTCGGCGAGCGCCGGGACGGCGACGGAAAGGGCGAGAGCGGCAGCGGCAAGCACGGGCAGCAGGCGCATGGACGATTTCCTCGGCTGATCGCGGGCGCGCTAGACTAACTCCGCTCACATGCCGGCCGCCAGCAGCGCCACCGGGAAATCGGCGAGCAGCTCGGCCATGGGTATCGTGCCATCGCGGCTGTCCAGCGCGCGCCCGGCAAGCGCATCGCGCCACTCGGAGGCGTCGGGGAGCCGCACCGCCGTGTCGCCCCAGTCGATGGCGCCATCGGCGCCGAGCAGCGGAAGGATCAGCCGCGGCACCACGGCGACCACTGCCGTTCCATCGGCGAGGCGCGCAAAGGCGCAGAGCCGGTCGGCATGGCGGCCGCTGGTCTCGAGCGGCTGGTAGCTGCCGCCGGCGAAGAGCTCGAGCGCAGCCGTGCGCAGCGCCAGCGCGCGCCAGGTGAGAAAGAGCTTCTCGCGCCCGTCGCGCCAATGTGCCGCGAGCTCGGCGAAGGCCTGCCGGTCCATCTCGCGCGCGCCGAAGCGGCTCACGAGCTCGCCCAGCAAGCGGCGGCGCACCGTCCAGTCCACCGGGCGACGATTGTCGGGATCGACCATGCTGAAATCCCAGAGCTCGCCACCGCGATAGGTGTCGGGGACACCGGGCGCCACCAGCTTGATCAGCGTCTGTGCCAGGCTGTTGACCGCCGCGGGGCGGGCCAGGCTCTCGACGAAGCCGTGCATGTCGGCCAGGAAAGGGTTGGGCTTGGCGCCATCGAGGGCGCCCGCAACGAAGCGGCCGAGCACCGCCTCGTAATCGGCGTTGGGATTGCTCCAGCTCGAACGCTCCTTGGCCTCGCGGACCGCCTTGGTCATCGTCGCCTGTACCCGGGCGGCAAAGCCCTCCATGGCCTCGGCGGCGTCGGGCAGGAGATCGAGCGGCCAGGCGCCGAAGACTGTCTGGTAGAAGAAATACTCGTCGTTGCGGTCGGGCGCCGGCTCGCCATCGATCTCGCCGCGGCGGAAGCGGTTGAGCCGCGACCAGAG
>Ga0134128_10003652_pt1 | contig 18792 bp, 21 predicted proteins | sample KB31754_FD_96462 | JGI IMG/M metagenome (GOLD analysis project Ga0134128, IMG submission 96462) | Terrestrial soil microbial communities with excess Nitrogen fertilizer from Kellogg Biological Station, Michigan, USA - KB3-175-4 | ecosystem: Environmental > Terrestrial > Soil > Unclassified ... | reverse complement strand
TTGAACGCAACGGTGCACGATCGCCTGGATCAATGTCGTAAGGACCAACAGCGACTCCGCTCGTTCTTCCTGCAGTCACACCTCCCGATGGGAGGGGTGACAGGATTTATCTGACTATCTGTAGCCGCTACAGCGTGCGGTGCGCGTAACCGCAACCGCGCCGAAAGCGCTCCGCTGGCGCGTCGCAGCTAACCCTGTCTCTTTTCGCACCACCCCGTATTTAAAGAAAATCCACAATCCGGTTTTCCTCGCTGGCGGCGGCAGCAAGTCCCGGTTAACGTGTGCGCTTGGTTCGTCAGACGAATGAGGCCCGGTAACGTGTGCTATTTTGCAGATTCGCTTCCGCGCTCCAGAGCCTGATACCTTCCGGGCCGGAACGTCGGCCCCTTTCAGCCCCACCCGGAAAGCAAAACGCGGGTGGATGTGCCCAGTCACAGGAGAACTCGAGATGGGCAGCAAGTTATACGTAGGTAATCTGAGCTACAACACAACGAGCTCGGATTTGGAACAGTTGTTCGCGGCGCACGGAAGCGTGCAGTCGGCGGAAGTCATTTCTGACCGCGACACGGGCCGCAGTAAGGGCTTTGGATTCGTGCAGATGGGCACCGACGAAGAGGCGCAAGCCGCGATTGCGGGCCTCAATGGCCAGCAGCACGACGGCCGCACGTTGACCGTCAATGAAGCCAAGCCTCGCGAAGACCGTCCTCGTGGCGGCGGCGGCGGTGGTGGCCGTGGCGGATTCGGTGGCGGCGGCGGCGGTGGCCGCGGTGGCTACGGCGGTGGCGGCGGCGGCGGTGGCCGTGGCGGCTACGGTGGTGGCGGAGGCGGCGGTGGCCGCGGACGCTACTAAGCCATGATCTTCTGCGACAATTGAAGATTCGAAATCGAGGCTCGCCAACCGGCGGGCCTCGTTTTTTTCCGCTTCAATCTACCAATACAATGGATCACACTGGACGACGTACTCCTTTAGCCGCCCGGCTTGTCGGGCGCTTCGTCTTTTGCAACGGAAGCGCCCGACAAGCCGGGCGGCTAAACCTGCGTGTCCGAGATCAGGCAAGCGAGGAAAGCCCCTGGAGTTCGGAAGGACAGATCGCCATGAGGTTCAAGGCAATCATCGTATTTTCTGTAGTCGCATTATTTGTAGCCCCATTGCTGGCGCAGCCCAAACCCGCGGCTCGTACCCCTGATGAAGCAGCAGCGCTGGTTCCCGTGATCAAGGGCATCGATGGACGCATTCAGAGCATGGCGCTACGGATGTCCTTCACCCCGGACGAACCGCTCTACAACCTGTCGCTGATGGTCGACAAGCCGGATCGCTGCACGCTGATTGTTCGCGATGGAATCGATGAGACTCCCCTGCTGCTGGTCGCGGATGGGCATGTGCTGATTTATGACCTCCCGGGCCAGGGGATTTCGCTGCTCGATGGGCAGCCCAGCTTCGTACTGGCCGACAACGGAAAGAAGTTGAATCTGGGCTTCGGATTTGTTGCCGGGGCAAAGGCGCCGGAGTTCGACCGGATCCTGATCGACCTCCCATCGGTCATTGAAAAGGCATCGAAAAACCGACGGCTCATTCCGATGGGCCCGTCGGAATTCAAACTTTCAGGTGAAACGGAGCTGGAGAGCCGGGTGGTGGCCGACATTGATCAGGTACTCCCCTGTCCGCTGACACGGCTGGAGATTTACAGGAAGGGGATCGCGCATCCGGAATTGCGGATCGGGCAGTTGGACATCAATCAACCGTTGCCGCCACATGTCGTCCATTTTCCGGATCTTGGCGAATTGAGTAAGCACCTGAACGTCGAACGGCACGAGGGTGCGCTGGATCGACGAGCTTACGCGCAGCAGATGGCGAAGATTGCCATGACGCTTGCCTACCGTCGGGCCATTCGGCATCCCGAGCAGCGCACGATCGTCGCGCAAAAGCTTCCGCCGGCCGTCGATTGGGATGTGTTGAAGCAAAAAGATGCGCAGATTTCATCGCAGCTGAAATCGCTGGTTGGAGGTTCAGGCGCTGCGACTCAGCCGACAAGTGCAAAAGATTGATCCGACTTCACGACGCTTCAGATTTGTCGTTTGCCGCGCTACCGCCCTCCCGCATTTTTAATGCGCGAATCGCCATGAACATCGGGATTTCCTTGCGCGCCGTATTCTCGGCAGCGGCTCTCGGTCCGCTCGTGCTGGTCTTGTGACTCGGCCATTCTTCGAGCGCATCGATCAGCAGGCCCGCATTCGACAGGGATTTGACATAACTCTCGATAGGCTTGTGGAACGTCCAGGTGTAGCCGCCGGGATCTTTGCCGGGATGCATGACGATGGGGATCTTGCGGGGAACCAGATAACGATCCACTCGGCGGTATTGCGCCTTCGATTTCAAATCCCACCCCCAGCTTGATTCCTTGGGGCCGCGAAAAGCCGGGTGCATCATCACGATGACAAACCGCCCGCCCATGCGCAAGAGACGAGAGACATGGCCGAAAACAGGGCCAATGGGGTGGATGTTCTGAATCGCCAAAATGCAGGCGGCCGCATCAAACGAATTGGCCGGGAGCGACGCGAGTTCACGCGCATCGGCGCAAAGGTAGCGAATATCGGCAGGCCCGCGTCGGCGCGCAGCTTCGATCAATTCTCGCGCAGCGTCTACGCCTGTGACTTTCATGCCGGCTTCATGAAGCAATCGGCACAACACGCCCTGGCCGCAGGCGATATCGATGGCATCCTGCCCAGCGCGAGGTTGAAGCAGACGCAGTGCGCCCGGCAGCACGACGTTCTGGTGATATTCACTTCCCGATTCGCCAACGAGCTTGTCATACCACTCCGCCGCTTCGCCCCAGTCGGTGGCGGGTCCTTTGGCAGGCTGAGGCGAATTTCGTTTGTCGTGTGCCATGTTCTTCACAGATTCAAGCTTGCCTGATACTGGCGCACAAAGTAGGGTCCGCACCGCACATGAGCAATGGGCCGATCCATCATGTAAGCAGATAAGTCAATTCGAATCATTGCAGAAGTGACAACCGTCAAAGACAATCCGACACAAAACGACATCGAGCAAATCAGCCCGATGCTCGGACTTCCAGAATGCAGTGCGATGACGTTGCGTCCGCGCGGCGCGATATGGAGCTCAAACTGGCTTCAATTCTTTCCGCCACGGCAGATCGTATGGCAGACGGTGCGCCTGCCGATCGCCCATCTTCCGGCGTCGCTGGAAGGCTTGCGCATCCTGCATATTTCCGATCTTCATTTCCGCAGGTTGTACTCGCGCGCGTGGAACATGCTGTTAGAGAAGATTGTCGCAAATCCGCCCGATCTGATTCTGATCACTGGCGATTATGTGGACAGCAAGCTCAATCCATATCCGGCTTTGCCGCTCGCTCGAAAGTTCCTCAATGGCCTGCGGGCGCGCGACGGGATCTTTGGCATCGTGGGAAATCATGACGATTACGTCGTCGCCTACGAGCTGAGCGATACACCTGTCACGTTCATCGATGGCAAACGCATTCTCGCCCAAGTGCGACAGACGCCAATCGAATTAATCGGATTACCCGGCGGGCTGCGGTTTGATCTGGAAGCTGCCCTGATCCGCAGTTTTCCGCCGCGCGATCAGACAATTCCGCGAATTGTGCTCTCCCATTATCCCGATCATCTTCGCTATTCGCGCGGTTTGATCCCCGATCTGTTTCTCGCCGGCCATACGCATGGCGGACAGGTCTGCCTGCCGGGCGGCATCCCAATCATCAAACACGATGCGCTTCCGCGCGGGCTGACGCATGGAATCCATCATGTCGATGGAACGTGGCTGGTCGTCAGCCGGGGATTGGGATCAACAGGGCTGCCGATTCGTCTGTTTTGCCCGCCGGAGGTGATTGAGATGGAACTGACCCGCGGTTTGTATGCAAACGACAGCACATCAAGCCGTCTTAATGCTTGATGAGCCAAGCGGTCGCGCGAGATATTTCAATTGGTCGGCCCGACGGGATCGGGTGCGGCGCCGCGCTCTTCCTTCCAGCTTGCCTGCTGCGGCTCATTCGCCGCCGAAATCGAATCCATTTCCGTCAAGTCCGGCTGCCAGTCGAGATTCAGAAGATCGGGCAGATCGGCTGGCCAATTCAAAACGCTATGGCCGACATAAGCATCCCACTGCGCCTGCAAAACCGGATGATGCCGCAGGAACATTTCCCACGCCGCCAGATAAGCGCGCAGAGTGAAAGTCTTGTCATCGTGACTGGCCACTTGCCGCTTGAGCAACGTGACCTGGTCCTGCGATTCAGCCAGTTGCTTCTGCATCTCCGCGAGCTTGGCGTTGAGCACTTCGTTTTCGCGCGAGAGCTCGGCCTTGCGGTCCTGAGCCGCCTTGAGCTGGGCCAGCGCGTCGTCATACATTCTTTTGATCTGCTCGGGCTTGATGTCTTCCCCAAAGCCGGGTTTGGCCAGAAAGAGGATGGCCATAGCCACAATGAGGCACGTACGCATAACGACTTCCTTTCCCGATTTCACTACTCGGCGGGTTCAGCCGACATTCTAGGCAGGTCGGGTCCATGGCTACAATGGAATAAAAGGATTGAAAGATGATTCGGTTTGCGTGCCGAAACTGCAAGCAGATGCTGGAAGCCGCCGACGACCAGGCCGGCAGCGCCGTTCAATGCCCGCATTGCGGCATTCTCAATGACGCGCCCAGCTTCAGCGATCTGGAACAGCTTGCAGAAGACGGCACTTTTAAGATGAGCGATGCCGCGCCTCCCGCTCCTCATACCCTTTCGGACCTGATGCACGTTTACTCCCGTTATGACCAGCAGGGAGATCAGATCGACCATCGTGGGCCGGTCGTCGATGAAAATGAGGCCTACGAGATTGCGGAGGAGCCGGATGCGTCGCGGAAACCCAAATATGACCCGGACACCGGCGAGCTCATCCGCCCGCTCGAAACATCGCAGAATTCCACAGCAGTGGTGCCGGTGGACCAAGCGGCCATCCCGATGGCTCGCCCCGCCCTGACTTATGCGACCGGAGCGTCGGCTCGAGGTGCGGGGCTCGGATACGTCCTAATCGATTTGTTTCGCCCGATGAATATGCTGGTGATGACGTTTATCGGTGGCGCCCACATCTTTCTCGGGTTCCTGATGTACTTGGCGGCGTTGGTGCATTTTCTTTTTGCCGTGCCGATGCTCATCTGCATGCTCGCCCTGTTACTGAGCCACTGGGGGAACGTCGTGGATGAGATCGGTCGGGAGGGTCGCACCGAATTGCCGCGCCCCTTTCGCGATATGCGTTGGGGTGAAGACGTCTGGCATCCTCTCTACGCGCTGATGCTCGCACTGCTGATCTGCTATTTGCCGGGCAGGTTGGTTTTGATGATCAACCGGCACAATCACTGGATCATCGGCATAAGCATCGGCCTTGAGGTCATCGCCACCTTCTTCTTCCCCGCGGTTTTCTTGACCACGTCCAACAGCGGCTCGCTTGTCAACCTTCATCCAAAGCGTTTGCTGGGCGTGATTTGGGCTTGCGGCGCCGGCTACGCGATTGCGGTGCTCGCCTGGACGCTGGCGATCGTTCCCTATTTCTGGCCGGTGATGGTGACGGCGACGGTCTGGTATGCGCCACTGATTTCGTGGATGCCCTGGTGGGGATTGGCGCCGCAGTTTGTCGCGCCGGCAGGAATCCTCGGCGTCTTCCTCATGCACTGGTTCTGCTGGACGCTCGGTCTACTGGAAGGCACGCACCACATCGACTTTCCGTGGGTGCATCAATATCACGTTCGCACGTCACGGAACGAAAGGCCGCTGCCTGTCCCCAAGCCGGCGGTTCCGCGCGGGCCGCATGGATCTCCAGATCGGGCGCGAGAGCTCAATCGCCGGCCGTTGCGCCGGAATGTCGATGGCGTTTGATTCTTATTGCTTGAAGTCCGCTGGCTTCACGCCGCGCTTGAACTTATTGAAACCGATTTGCGTGGGATTGAATGTGCCAACGATTTCGACATTGCTGTTGGGATCGATCTTGTCTTCCATGCCCATGGCCCAGTAGCAGGCATTGATCACCAGCCGGCGAACGCCTTCGTTTTTGAAATCATCGCTCTGGCCCATGGTTGAGGTGAAAACGCGGGCGGCTTTGCCTTCGGTGCCGGTGTAGGTTTTGGTCCAGGCGACGGGAACCGGTGCTTTGCTGGCGACAGGCGGATCGGTTGGATGCATCCCCGCCAGCGGCTGGCCGAGAATCAATGGGCTTGAATCGCCCGAGAGCTTCTTGATTCCATACACGTCCGACTCGGCCCAGATATTTTTCACGCCGCACACGATCGGATCATTCTCGCGACCCGGCGCGATGATGCCGCGCGTGCTTTCGCGCTCGTGCGCGCCATAGTGGCTGATCCACGTTTCACCCAGCACCATTCGGCCAAATCCGCCGGTCGATGAATTCCAGCTCCATTTCGCAAACTCGCTGCTGCGCGGGAACTGGAACGAATGCGTCGCCGTCCGCAGTCCGATCATCGGCTTACCGCTGTTGGCGTAATCGAGAATGTGCTGAAACTGCTCTTTGGGCAGATCGCGGAAGCGCATGAGCATCACCATCAGATCGGCATGATCCAGCGCCTCGAGTCCCGGAATGTTGTTCGGCGTCGAAGGATCGATCTCGCCGGTCTTGGGATTGATGGCAAAGAGAACCGTGCAGGTGAAGCCATGATGATCCGCCAGAATCTTCGCCAGCATCGGCATCGATTCTTCAGAGCGGTACTCGTCATCGCCGGTGACAAAGACAATATGCTTGCCTTTACCCGGGCCGTCTTTGCCCTCGTAGGTGACCCACTGATCTGCGCCTCGCGCCAGCGGCGCGCAGCAGAGAGCCAGCAGAAGCACGATGATCGCACGCGAGAGGAAATGCATTTTCATGTGGTGACCCATAATTTCACCCCTCCTGACCTATACGCGCCTGCGGCTCGATTGTGGTTTCGCCGGCCATCGTCTTGACGCGGCCGACCACCTGACCCGAGGCATCGATGTACAGCCGGCCGCCGAGATTCGTCACGTCGCCGCCGATAACGCCGCTGTGAATAACCTTTGCCTTGGGATGGACGGTCATATCGCCGCTGATATTGCCGTAGACATGCACGCGGCCCCCGCGCTTGACGGTCAGGCTGCCGTAGATGGCGCCGCGCATGTAAAATTTTGACCCCGCGGCGGCCGTCACGTCGCCCGCGATCGAGCCCCAGAGCGTGTAAGGCTCTTCAATCGTGATGTTGCCGGCGATATTGCCTCGGTCTTCCTTGTCGGCCATGCGGTGTTTCCGAAATCGATGTATTTAAAAATATCCCCTGCTTCTTCCGGCGCATCGCCTTAACCGGCGGGGTTAACCGGCTCTGCCACTTCGGCTTCGCCTAATGCGAAGCGCAACCCGCGCCGGCTGCGCGCGTGGACGACCAGAAGAATAAGCAGCATCGCGACCGGATACGCCACGTAGCGCACCCACTTCAGGAACTCCGTCCAGCCGACATTATATTGCGTGGTATCGAGGTCGCGCGGGAAGTCGTAATCGCGCACCAGTTCCGGCCAGGTATACAGCGCTCCCGGAATTCGCACGTCCGGCGTCGCCTGGGCGTTGACTCCCGGTTTCGTAGTGGAGGTTGAATAGACTGCCGCCGACGCGCGGATTGTATTCGTATTGAGCAGTGCCTGCAGCGGAAACAGCAGGCAGATCAGCACGACGCTCCAGCAGAAGGCGGATGTGACCTGTGAAACGCCGATTAGCCGCCCCACCAGCATGATCTTTACGATCACCAGTAAAACGGTCGCCAGAATGATCGGCAGCAACACGCCGGCGTAGTTGGTGACGTCGATGCAGTATTCAAGAAACGCCGCGATGCGCGGCGAGCCAGCCGAATCATCGCTGGGCCGAATCTGCACCGTCGAGCTATAGCGGGCGATGAAAAAGATCGCGAGCTGCACGATCAGGCAGGCGAAGATCAGCCAGAACAGCACATTCTTTGCCCGCCGCGCCACGAGCATCGCATCCGCATAATCAGCCGCCACGGCCAGCGTCGTCGGGTTCGTGCGCGTCATCGGTTTCCTTCAGCTCCAATTCTCCAGCCTGCGCCGACAATTTCCTATCGCAAAGCCGTTCGATTGGCAACGGTTGCCGGGGAGAGCCAAGCGCGAAAAGCGAGACACCAATACTGAACTTTGGGATTTCGGACGCTTAAACTTTTTGCACCTTCTCCCCGCACCCCGTCTGCGCGCTCTTCAGCACGGCATCGCACACCGCCTGCGTATGCAGCGCATCGCGGAACGTCGGATGCGCCGGCTTCCCCGTCGCCAGTCCATCCAGAAAATCCGCCACCTGATGCACAAACGAATGCTCGTATCCAATCTGCAAGCCCGGCACCCACCAGTTCTTCATATACGGATGATCGCCATCGCTCACATGGATCGATCGCCAACCCCGAAGCTGCCCTTCATCGCGATGCTCGAAATATTGCAGCCGATGAAGGTCATGCAGATCCCACGCGATGGACGCGTGTTCGCCATTGATTTCAAACGTGTACAGCGCCTTGTGCCCGCGCGCATATCGCGTGGATTCAAAATTCGCCAGCGACCCATTCTCAAAATGCCCGATGAACGAGCAGGCATCATCAATGCCGACCTTCTCAATCTTGCCGGTGAGATTGTGCTTGCGTTCCTTGATGAAGGTCTCCGTGATGGCCGACACATCCGCAAGATCTCCATTGAGCCAGATCGCGGTGTCGATGCAATGAGCCAACAGATCGCCCGTCACACCGCTGCCCGCCGCGGCAACATCCAGCCGCCAAAGCGCGGTCCCACCCTGAGGCAGATCCGGACTGATCGTCCAGTCCTGCAAAAACTTGGCGCGATAATGGAAGATGCGACCGAGCTTCCCTTCGTCGATCAGCTTCTTAGCGAGGGTAACCGCCGGCACGCGCCGGTAGTTGTACCAAACCATGTTCGGCACCTTCGCCTGCTCAACCGCCTTCACCATCTCCGCCCCCTCGGCGGTGTTCATCGACAGCGGCTTCTCGCACAAGATCATCTTGCCTGCTTTGGCTGCCGCGAGGGCAATCTCCTTGTGCGTGTTGTTCGGCGTGCAGATGTCGATCGCATCAATGTCCTTGCGCTCAATCAGCTTCCGCCAATCGGTCTCCGTCGATTCATATTCCCATTTGCTCGCGAACGCCTTGACCTGCTCCGCATTTCGTCCGCACGCCGCCTTGAGCACCGGCTGATATTGCAGATCAAAAAAATTATTCACGCGCCGATACCCGTTCGAATGCGCGCGCCCCATGAAGCCATAACCGATCAAGCCGATGTTGAGCTGTTTCATATGAACCTCGATTTGGATGGAAAAGCCGAGCCGATCGACCGGCGCGATGTTTTATAGCCAAACCGCCGCCCCCGGCAAGCAGCGCAGCGATTCACCCATGTCGCCGCCGCAGCGTCTTGTGCCGTTTAGCCGCAACCGCTTGCGGTGCGCGTCGAGAAGCGCGGACGAACAGACCATCATCAAAGTTGTAAGGGTCCAGGAGGGCGTTGCTTACTGTAACCCGTTCGCGAGCGGAAAATCGCGCACCGCAAGCGGTAGCGGCTAAACGACTGTGGGAAAAAACTGCTGTGATCAGCGCCGGACGGATGGTTCGTGCTGATACTTCTCCAGCAGCGCCTTCAGCCGCTGCACGATGTCGGGCTTTCGATCGTAAAGATTATTCATTTCCCCCGGATCGTCCGCCAGATTGTAGAGTTGTCCGATCGGTCCTCCCGGAGACGGTTTGACCGTCGCCGGCCTGGTGAATCCGCCGCTCCCGAGGTGGGGGATCAGTTTCCAGTCTCCCTGTCTGATGGCCAAAACGCCTTGCGACGATTCCATCACCGTTGCCTCGCGAAGCGAGCCTGTGATTTTGCGCCCCATCATCAACGGCAGCAGATCATAACTGTCCTCCCCCTCGCTCGGCGCCAGGGGTTTGCCTGATGCCGATGCAAACGTCGCCATCATGTCGGTGAAGCAGATGGTTTGATCGCACTGACTGCCCGCCGCGATCTTGCCGGGCCAGCGCGCGATGAAGGGCATGCGATGTCCCGCTTCCCAAATATCACCCTTCATGCCCCGCCACGGTCCCGCGGCCGAATGCCCGAACTTTTTCACATCTTCGGGATACCAGACCGGCCCATTATCGCTCGTGAAGATCACCAGCGTATTGTCCGCCAATCCCGCGCGATCGATCGCCTTCAGCACCTGCCCGACCGCGTCATCTACCTGGGCGACAAAATCGCCATACAGTCCGCCCATGCTCTTGCCGCGGAACTGCTCCATCGGCAGCCAAGGCGTATGCGGCGCGGTGAACGCGATGTAAAAGAAAAATGGTTTCCCCGATGTGCCAGCTTTTCCTCGCGCCTCCAGATATTCAACCGCCTTGCGCGTGTAGGTCGGCAGAACATCAACGTGCTTGAACGAGGGAGCGATCTTACCCCCGCGCCAGAAGGCGCCCTGAATCGGCGACCAATCGGGTGAACTGTGCGCGGCGATATTAGCGGTGGGAATCTCGACGCAATGATCCTGATCGATAAAGAAGTACGGCGGGATGTCCAGCGATGCGTGCTGGCCGAAGAAGGTATCGAACCCATGATCGATCGGCCCGCCGCGCAGTGGCCCGGCGGAGTTAAAATGGTCGCCGCCGTCGAAGCCCTCGTGCCATTTTCCGATCATCCCCGTCGCATACCCGCGCTCGCGCAGCACCGTCGCGATGGTCGCCCGGCCCGGTTCGATCAACGCACCGTTGGCGGGGTTCGTCACGCCGTGATTGCGAAACGGATATCGCCCCGTCAGCAGCGCATACCGTGACGGCACACAAACCGCCCCGGCAGCATGCGCATCGGTAAACCGCATCCCCTGGCTCGCCAGCCGATCGATGTTCGGGGTCGGGATTTTCGAATCGGGGTTGAAGCAATGCGGATCCCCATACCCCATGTCATCAGCCAGAATGAAAACAATGTTCGGCCGCGTCTCCGCCGCCCGAAGTGGCTGGCAGCTCAACCAGGCAAGGCAAAGAACGACAAGAAGAGCTTTCGCGTTCATGCGAGTTTCCGTTTTCGACGCGAGTGTCAAAAATGATGCCGGAATCTATCGTAACGCAATGAAGCCCAATATGCCTTCCGATCCCCTGTCGTTTAGCCGCTACCGCTTGCGGTGCGCGTCAGAGAAGCGATGAAGAAACAGCCGTTATCAAACTCAAAACCTCGGCGAGGGCGCTGCGCAGCAGCGTGAAATAAAGCAGAATAGTCAGGACGTCCGACCGCATGGTTCAATACGATCGAGCATCTAAACGGATCCGTCCTGAGTCAGATCAACCCCATCGTTGCTCAACTTTGACCGATTTGCGATCGTCTGCGCGGCGCTGTCGCCAGGGTCATCAGACTTCTATACATTTGTCTACCTTCACCGGGCCAGAGAGCCCCGACCCAATGACAAATCAACACAACGGAAATATATGGTCTCCAAATCATCCGAAAAGTCGACAGATTGTGAGTCGGTGAGAGCTCAAGTCATCGAGCATTACGCCCAATGTTGGGCCTCTCCTTATATCGACCACAGACTCATGCGGGGGCGCGGAGTGGTCGATATCCCATGTTTCTCCGTCCTGGCTTTCACGCCGCGCAAAGGCCGAAGTCTTTGGACTTATGCAACCTGTGGGATGTCGGCGACCGAATCTCGGACCAGGGTCGAGCTCCACTTGTTTTCGCAGAATGATTGCCTCGCGCACGTCGAGACATTGACTGTCATCGCGCACTATCACGCGACCGGAGCAACCATCAAACTCGGCGACACGGTCAACTTCGGACGCCCGTGGATCGAGGGATCGTTATGCCAGTATGGGCTGATCTCGCGCCCTTACCTCGACGGCCCCCGTCTCGAGCAATCTCCCGTGGCGCAATTCTTATGGCTCATTCCAATTACTGCCGAGGAGCGCGAACTCAATATCCGATGCGGATTGGAGAGCCTCGAGAGTAAGTTCGAAGCCGCGAACTTTAACTATGCGGATCCATTGCGAAAGAGTGTGGTATGAGCGGGAAATGCCTTCTCGGGCTTCTTCCGGCACGCTGACGGATGTGACCACAGACAATGTCCACCACGCGGCAACTTCTGCATCTATTCGAACAATGGCGCAACAACTACGGCGCTGAGGGGCGAACGCTCGTTTGCGATGGGCCCATCGGTGGAGATGCAGCATGGGAAACCTCGCCGCTCCGCATTGTCTTTCTCCTCAAGGAGCCGCACGATCGTAATTCGATTCTGGAAAAGTGCGGCTACGACCTGACCGAACTGTTCCGGCGGCCGGAGCTCTACGTCGGCAATCGAAAATCCGCGGAGCGGGTGCTGGGGCGCTGGGCTTATTGTCTCCAACAGATTCATGCCGGCAATTCGTTGCGGCGCGAATTCGACATCCTGCAGCCAGATGTTGTCGTCTGCGGCGGCACATACCGGACGGCGTCCATTGTCTTTCCCGAATTGCAGCTTCTTAACTCCGGCTGCCAGTGGGTGCGGTGCGCGTCCTGCGTCTGGATTAACCATGTTCATCCGTCGTGCCGGGAGAACAATTCGATAAAATACGACAAGCTTTTTGCGGCGTATCGTAGTTCACTTTGCGCTTGACCGCTGATCAAATCGCGGCGGGATAAACCGGTCGGACGTCCCTGATGTCGATTTGATACATCCGTTTATGTCAAATCTGCGGGGCGGGGCGGGTGCATCTTGCACAGATCGCCGGCATTCGTGCGGCTCCTTCAAAGTGGAAGGCGGGGAAGAAGAAGTGGACGTAGATAAATATGAAAAATCTCTTGACAATCGTTGCGCGGCGCTAGTGTCGCGCGAGCGTCGCGCGCCGCGCGCAGGACAGAATTGCAAGTGTTGTGTGAACAATGGATTACGAGTTATTAGCCTCCTAATCACGGCGCGCGGCGCGCAAGTGTCGCGCGCCGCGCGCGAGCTATAAATGGCCGGCATGCCCAATTCCGAAACAAAAGATAAAAAAAACGGCGCGATGACCATAGTTAGCGCTTCTATATATGGAATGACGAGGTTTTTGAACTAGGGAGGCGGGGATATGGGCAGGCGTTCTGAGATGTTTGGCCTCATCCAAGCGCGTCGCGAACCATCGCCTGCTGATCGGCAGGCAATCGTTCGACGAGGTTCTGGGCCAACTGATGGCCTTTGGGCGACATTTTTCGCCAGGTCTTTTTCAGGATGTCGACAATTTTGGCGCGGTCATGTTGGCTCGCAAACGTCGCGAAGGTGCCTTCGAGGAAGACCAGACAGGCGGCATCTTCCAGCGCCTGGGCTTCGGGGTCGGCTTTCAATCGCTCTTTGCGGATCAGCGACTGGACCCGGGCGATCGTGGGATCGTCGTAGCCGACCGAGCGGAGAATGTCGGCCGCCTGGTCGGCATGGAAGCGGGCGAGGGTTGTTCGCCATTGGTGATAGCCGGGGCGGGTCATGGGATAGGTGGAGCGAGGAATGGTCCATCGGCGAAGGTGCTGGCTGCGAACCGCCAGGCGAAGGGGTTCGGAAGCGGCGGGGTCGAGCTGCGCGAGCCAGTGGGTCATGCGCTGGCCATAAAGTAAACACTCGGGGAGGGAATGGTCTTGGAACTGCGCGCGATGAGGGTCCTCGCTGTTGGCGGCGTCGATCATCGCAAGAGCTTGTTCGAAACGGGTGGGCATGGAGTCCATAGGGTGGTTTTTTGCGGTCATGCACCGGCGCCAAGATTGCCGCTTGCGGCTTCGCGCACGGGCGCGTTGTGCTGGCGCGAAGCCGCAAGCGGCTGCCGGGGATGGGTAGCCTACACCTTCGTTGCGGTTCCCTCTATAATGCCGCGCCAGGAACGAAGTAAGACAGATGGAAGGAGTCCGCGTGGCCAAACGATCGCCGCTGGCAGAGAAACTTGGGGAGATTCAGGACCGCATCGCGGCCGCCGCGAGCCACGCCAAGCGGGAAGCGGGCGAGGTGACGCTGATCGCGGTGACCAAGACCGCCGCCCCGGAGCAGATCCGCGAGATTTTGACGCTTGGCGTCACCGACTTGGGCGAGAGCCGGGTGCAGGTGCTGGCCCAGCGCGGCGCGCAGGTGAAGGAATTTCTCCAGCGCCGTCAGGGGCAAGCCGACAGCATTCCGCCGGAGAAGCTCCGATGGCACATGATCGGCCACTTACAGCGCAATAAGGTGAAGGCGGTGCTGCCGATCGTTTACATGATTCATAGTATCGACAGCCTGAGATTAGCCGAAGAGCTGGACGCGCAGGCCGCCAAAGCGGGAAGACGTCTTCCCGTCCTCATGCAGCTCAATGCCAGCGAAGAATCGCAGAAGTTTGGCGTCGCGGTTGGGGCGGCAGTTCATCTTGCCGAGCAGATCGACTCGATGCCCAATTTGCAGCTCAGCGGCCTGATGACCATGGGGCCGCTGGAAGCGCCCGAGAACAAGATCCGCTTGGCCTTTGCCCGCACGCGTGAAATCTTCGAAGAGATGCGCTGGCACAAGATCGGCGGCACGAATCTCCGCCACTTAAGCATGGGCATGAGCAACGATTTTGAGATCGCCTTCGAGGAGGGCGCAACGCTGGTGCGCATCGGCACAGCCTTGTTTGGCGGAAAAGTGCAGGATCACGAGGAAGTCGAAGACTAATCATCCCCCCACTCACTCCGTGCCTGACATCGATTTTTTCAACTTCTTTCGATACGCGTTGGCGACGGTTGTGACGATCTATGCGACGGTGGTCACGCTCCAATCGCTGTGGGGCTGGTATGTGATGCTGGCCGGCAGCGACAAGTACATGACCATGATTCGCCGATATTTGATTCTGCACGGCCTTCGCCTGCGGTTTCGAACATTCTGGGGCGATGTGATTATCAGCGTGCTGCTGTGCATCGCGTTTCTGCTTTTGTGGCAGGGACATCACATGATTTATGACCTTGGAGATCGAATCGAGCATGTCCGACAGCTCACCCCATAGCGGTGAAGTGAAGCTGCTGCCGGGCGCTGCCCCGCAGACGCAGGTGACGGTGGTGCGCGAACCGCCGGAGGCTGACGTTACGCCAGCGACGCCGCAGCGCCAGCTTTCGGAATTGCCGAAGGATGAGCTGAATCATTTGGCTGAGGAATTCGGGCTCGATTCGACGCAGTTCAAATCTCGCCAGGACCTTGTCGCGGCAATTCATTCGCGTCGCCAGCTCATCGCCTCGATGAATCGGGATGCGATGCTGGATGTGGTGCGCTGGGGGCGTCGACCCATCACGGCCAATGCCACCAAGGAGCAGATCGCGCAGGAAATCGCCCGGATTCGATTGATGCGATTTGCAGGTCTACCGCAGCGCGGGTTGATGGTGCTGGCGCAGATGCGCGACATTGAAGTCGCCGAGAATGAGCCGGTCCCGAGCCTCGTTCGCAAGCTCAAGCGCAAGGAAGGATTGTTTCACAAGCTCAATCGAAAGCGGCGCGCAGTGCTCGGCGGGATGGTCGCCAGCATGATCGGGGAAACGGAAAGCGCCGCCGATTACCAGTTTCTGCCGGCTGAGACGACTTCGCCGGATGTGGTGCCGCCGCGCACTAGCACCATTAAAGAAGACATCGAAGAGTCGGGCCTGATCGGCGGCATCACCAATCGGCTCAAGAAAAACGCCGATGCTTATCTCAATCAGAAATTGGATGAAGTCGAAGCGCGCATCGATCGCAAGCTGGACGAGATTGACCGAAGGTTAGCCGAGTGGCGCGATAAGGAAATCGCCAATCGCATTAAGATTCTCAAGATCACCTTGTGGGCCAGCGTCGTCGTGGGCGCGTTTTCGCTGATCTATTCGTATGTGACGGTGGTGCTTTTCCCCCGCACGCCAAGCCACGCCCCCGCGCCGCATGCGCAGCCTGCGCTTCATCAGCCGTCCCACAAGGGATAATGCTTAGTGCCCCATTTAAATTTCAACGGCTCCGATGTCGAAGGATTGGTCGAAACGCGCGCGGGAAGTGCGAATTTGAATCAGAGCGCTGTCGCCAAATTCAAGACCGATCTGCAGGCGATAGATGCCGCCTTCGACAAGGCCGATCGGGCAACGCAGACCGACGCCCTCTTCCGAGCGGTTGGTGACCAGCACATGCAGGCGGTTGTGTTCCTGCCCGTCAATGATCCGCGAAATGGTGGCGATGGTTCCCAGGGGCCGGCGGTAACTTCGGCGGCGCTCAGTGGAGTGAGGAATGGTGGCCGAGACTTGTGGAATGATGCTTTCGAAAACCTGAGTGTCGGTGATCATCGCGTTTACTGCTCCAGTCGCCGTATCGGCCCAAAGTGGAGCACGGTTAATGAAGGGGCCGCCCGGCAAATTCGGCGCGTTCGACGCGCGAAGGGCCGGTCGTATAATTTGTGGGCTGGCGCCAGTGACTGCCGCGATTGGCGGGTGCGGGTGCCTTAGAAGTCGATTCGGAGCGGCCTTAGTAAAGCGCGTTCGATTGACTTTGAATTGGGATGAGCAAGGAGTGACAGGTGACAACGACGACGGCGGCTCGGGTTTGCAAATCTTATAAGGTGCTGGTCGGGCTCGAGATTCACGTTCAGCTTGCGACCGACAGCAAGATGTTTACTGGTGCGGCCAACGGCTTCGGCGGAGAGCCCAACTCGCAGGTCGATGCCCAGGTGCTGGGATTGCCCGGCGTGCTGCCGGTCATGAATCGCAAGGCGGTTGAATATTCGATGATGGTGGGCGTGGCGCTCAATTGCCAAATCGCAAAGCACACCAAGTGGGACCGCAAGAGTTATTATTATCCGGATCTGCCGAAGAATTATCAGATCAGTCAATATGATTTGCCGCTGTGTTATGGCGGGAATTTTGAAATTGCCGGTGAGGACGGCAAGCCGGTGCCGGTACGCATCCGCAGGGCGCATCTGGAGGAGGATGCCGGGAAGTTATTGCACGAGGCGCCAGGCGGTTACGCGATTGACTGGAGCATTGTCGATTTGAATCGCGCCGGCACGCCTCTTCTCGAAATTGTCACCGAGCCTGATCTTCACACGCCAAAGCAGGTGTCAGCTTTTGCGCAGGAGTTGCAGAAGCTGGTGCAATTTTTGGGCGTCAGCCATGGGCAGATGCAGATGGGTCATATGAGATTTGAGCCGAACATCAATGTCCATATCACCGATCAGGACGGCAAAGTTTGGAAGACGGCGATTACTGAAATAAAGAATCTGAACAGCTTCAGCGTGCTGGAGCGCGCGACGGCGTATGAAGTCCGGCGACAGATCCAGCAGTGGGAGGAAACCGGATCGCTGGGCCGAAAGAGCACCTATGGCTGGGATGAGCCGACCGAATCGACGTTCCATCAGCGGGATAAGGAAGAAGCCCATGATTACCGATATTTTCCGGATCCCGATCTGGTGCCGGTCGAGGTGGATGATGCGTGGCTCGAGCAGATCAAGGGCCGAATCGGCGAATTGCCTGCGACTCGTCGCAAGCGATACATTGAAGCCCTTGGATTGAACGAGAAAGATGCCGTCATTCTGGCAGGCGATCGAGCAACCGGCGATTTCTTCGAGCAGATCCTGGCCGGCGGGGTGGATGCGCGGCGGGCATCCAGCTTAATGGAAGCGCTGCGAGAAGTTTCAAACGATCGCAATGTTCCGCTGCCGAAGCTGGGCATCGGGGCGCAGCGGGTTGCCGAAATCGGGCAACTGGTAGCGGGCGGGAAAATCCCGGCTAATAAAGAGTCGGCCCGAAAGCTGCTTGAAGCATTGATGACCAAGGACCGCCCTGCCGAGCAGGCGGCGACTGATTTGGGGCTTTTGCAAAGCACCGATACGGGCGCGATCGATTCGGCAATCGAACAGATGCTCGCACAGAATCCCAAGCCGCTGCAGGACTATCGCGCCGGAAAGCAAACCGCGTTTGGTGCATTGGTCGGCATGGTGATGAAAAATGGGAAGGGATTGAACGCGAAAATGGTGCAGGAGCGACTTCGCGAAAAACTCGGCTGATGGTCAGCCGCCTGAAGGTCAGGCTTATGTCATTCGGACGCCAGAAAAACATGGTCCGCCGCACTTCGCGCCCCGACGAGTCCTTTCACCGCAACCGCCGGCGGCGCGCTGTGGATCGTGCGGCGATGCTCGATCCCTCCTCACACAAGCCATCCTTGTTAATGCAAATATTGCGTGCCCTGGGCCTGAGGCGCCGGCGATAGTCCTTCCACGGGCGCTTTCCGTATGAGCTCCCATATTATGAGCTCCCATACCACTCCAATTCGTCTCGATTTAAAAAAGGACGAGAAGCTTGAAATCGAATGGCAGGACGGCGTCGTCTCCACCTATAGCGTGTCTCTGTTACGCTCGATGTGTCCTTGCGCCATCTGCAAAGAGGTTAGAAATGAGCGGGAAATCAGTAAAAAGAAGAGCCTCCTGACTATTTTGCCCGGGAACTATTCCACGCCTATTGCGGTTGTGTCGGCCGAATTAGTGGGCAATTACGCGCTGCGCATTGAATGGTCCGACCAACACGGATCAGGAATTTATTCTTTCGAATATCTGCGCGAAATTATTTCGAGGAATTCTTGACACGCCAAGAACCAAGATGTAATGTGTCCCAACTATTAATTAGTTTCATTTCGTTCAGTCAGATCTTTGGCCGCGACAAAAAATTTCACTTCAACTCCGTCGCGCCGATCCGTTCTGAATGAATTACGGGAGTGGACCCGCAGCCGGTGATCCGTCTGCCTCCCGCAAGTCTAAGTTTCATTCTGTGTGGGTGACACCTGGGAGGTGTTCATGTCTCG
>Ga0134128_10003650_pt1 | contig 18792 bp, 19 predicted proteins | sample KB31754_FD_96462 | JGI IMG/M metagenome (GOLD analysis project Ga0134128, IMG submission 96462) | Terrestrial soil microbial communities with excess Nitrogen fertilizer from Kellogg Biological Station, Michigan, USA - KB3-175-4 | ecosystem: Environmental > Terrestrial > Soil > Unclassified ... | reverse complement strand
TGCGATGCGGTGATCGATCTGCTCGCCGATGCGCACGCACGACTCGCCGGGACACCCCTCACCATCGTCACTCCGGTTGTGCTCTCGAGCGCCGACAACCGCAAATCGCTCGCGCATCTCGCCAAGATCGCTGGCGCCCTCGATGCTCTCGAGCTCCCCAAGCTCCGCCGCGCCCTGGTCGCCAACAGAGTCACCCACTCGGATGCTGCAATCGCCGCGTTCAAGGAGCTCGCGCGCTGGGCTGGGGAACACGGATTCAACCTTTGCCAGACCCTGGTGCCGGACGCCGCCGTGTTCAGCCGCGGCGCCACGGACGGTTACGACCTCAAGGCCGTGGCGGCCACCGACACCGGCAAGCTCGAGGAGGCGGCCGCGAAATACCTCGACGCCGGCGATTTCGCCAGGCTCACCGAAACCGGCGCGCGCCTCACCGCCATCCTCGAGGCCCAGCGCCTCGCACCACTACTCGAGCGGCTCGCCGGGGAAATTGCCGGAGCTCACGGTGGATGAGGTCACCAACGCCCTGATCGCAGGCATCTCAGCCAAGGTCAAACTGCTCGCTGAGAACGCCGAGGCACGCGTAGGTGCCGTCGGCGAATCGGCCGCGGAGGACATCAACGAGGCGGTCTGGACTCTCGCCCAAGCAGGACAGGCTGCGGCTCAGGAAGCTGCACGACGCGCCTCAAGGCTCACCGCGTGGCCGGCCATCATCCTCACCGTGCTGCTCTCCGCGACGGCGCTCTGCATGGCGTTCATCGGTGGGACTTACTACGGCGCGAGCGGCCACACCGCCGAGAGCTCGCCACCGAACGCCCTCGCCGCTTGGGCGCTCACGCCCGCCGGCCACGAGGCCTACGCGCTCGACAAAGCGAACGCCGCAACTGGCGGGATCCGCATGTTCACTCTCTGCAGCATGCCGGGTTGGCGCACTCTCGAGAGCCACGATAGGGCACTCTGCATGCCCTACCCTCTGGACGCCTACCAGGCGAAGTACGACTCCTGGGTCTTGCCGCGAGACCCTCGACCTAAGCCGCCCAAACTTCCCTGACTCCATCGAGGAGGGCCGTTTTACGCCAAACCGTTGCCGTTTGAGGCTAATCGGCCTTCGGCAAAGAATAGCGGCGTACGGTCAGGGCATCCTCTTCGCACGTGATCTCGAGCACCTGGTTGATCAAGTCAGGCTCGGCTTGCAATTCCTCCAGTGCCTGTTCGAAGAGCTCGAGCTGCATGTCCAGGTCCATGCCGGACGGGCCGTTGAGGCAGATCAACCCAGCATGGATTTCGACGCCGGCGTACTGGCCCGTGGCGCCTGGTTTATCGGCCGGGCCGCGAAAGTCCACGGAATTCTTGGTGACGAAGGTCCAGTCCCCATCGAGAATGATGGGCTTCAGCTCCCAGTCCTTCAGGCCGGCCCAGTTTCGCCACACAACGTGAGACGACTCACCATGTCCCTTGGCGTAGGCGAGTCTGACGAGTTCCGGGCTGAGGCACTCGTCGACCAGGAACTTCATCCAGTAGTCCTGCGGCGAGGCACGCGGCGGTCTGCAACGACGACTGCACCCTTCGGAAGCTCGTCGCTGTTCCGCGGACGCCCACGGGCAGGGTTGGCCTCGGCGTAGATCGCTGCCAGTTCGACCTTGTTTGCATCGAGCGATGGATAACCGGCGAGGATGCGATCCATGGGAAGACCGGCCGCGACCGAGGCGGCAACATCATGAACCGGCACACGGGTTCCCCGCAGCACCGGTGCGCCTCCGAGCACTTCTGGATCGGAGGCTACGGCATCCCGGGCGGCCATCAGACGTTCCATACGCTCATGCGTGCGTTTGACGAATGGCCCTAGATCAATGGTGATGAAATCATGCCGCACGACCCAATCTTCCTTAGCCGGCGACACGAGTGCGCCCCTGCGAGTGCAAAGATTCCGCAGTCGCACGCCGGCCTCCCGGATGGTGAACAGCCGCTCGTCTGACGTCAGCCGCTTGGCGGTATCGAAGTAGAACGCGATTAAAGTGCAGCCGATGACGGCGACACGCCGGCCGTCATCGGTGGAGAAGAATCCCTCCGGTAGGATGCGCTCATCGATCGCGCGATTGACGTCTCGGAGCGCAACGCGCGCGACTACCGCAGCTTCGCTCGGCTTGAGCATCTCGATAGCGAGGCTCATGGTTGCTTCCAATAAATATTCCGATGCGTCGGAATATATACCTCGGGAGCGGCGGTTTCAATGCGCGGGGTGCAGCTTCTTCATTGGATCGCCGTTCATGGCCTTTCTAAGACCCTCCGGAGGATTTGATACAGGAAACTAGAGGAAGATATAGGAGGTCACGTAAGCCACTGTATCTGAACCAATTTTTTGGCCAATGCGGAAGAGATGCAACGCTCTCGCGGAAGAGATGCGAGGGCGGAACGGAAGCGTTGCAACGAAGGAGCGGAAGAGTTGCAAGGGTCGAAGCGGTTGTTCCGAGAGTTTCGCCTTTAAATTCAATGGCTTGGCTCCAAAGCGGAAGAGATGCAAGGTCCTCGATTCCTTTAGAAAATTCCCCTGATATTTCCGGTGCTTAGCGCTTACCGGGTGGAGATGCCACTGGAATTCGCGGAAGAGTTGTCAGGCGATCGGGCCCCTGAGGGGTGCGCCGATCCCCTCAGACCTGTGTCAGGGCATCTCGAGGAACGTGCGGCCGAGACGGCAGCAGAGTGACACCGGCGTCGGTGAGCTTGAGCTTCGCTTCCGGGTAGGCCGCCTGCACCCGCTTCAGCGACTCGACGAAGTACGACCGGAACTTGCGCAGCAGGGTGTAGCTGTGGCCGAACTGCCCGGACAGCTGCTCCCAACTGACCGTGCTAGGCCGGGAGAGGTGATACAGGCGGTGCACCAGCCAGGCGTAGACATCGAGATCCATCGGGCTTTTGCGCAGCTGGCGGATGGCGCGGGTGGAGAGCGGCGCGGAACGCTCGAGGATGGAGTCGTAGAGCACAGGGGAGAGCAGCAGGCTGCTGCCCTGCCCTACCCCGGCGAGCGCATCCCACCACAGCCGTGCTTCTTCCACGAACAGCGCCTGGCGGATGTGCAGGCCCGTGCGGCCGCTGGCGTCACGGATGTTCTCATCGACGGAGATCGCGCAGTGCATGAGGCGCAGCAGCTGGTTGGCATACACCCGCAGGGAACCCCGCTCGCCGTAGCTGACGGGCACGTCCAAGCGGCCCAGGAACTCGTGCAAGGTGGCGCCCAGGTGGATTTCCGGTGAGCGGGTGCGGATGGCCTCGGAGGCGCAGTACATGGTCAGCAGTCGCGCCGGGACGCCGTAAGGCAGGCCGGTATCGGGCCGCGTCGTGGACAGTGTCACTTCGAGCCAGCCATTGCGGCGGGTGAAATGGACGATGCCACCCGGATCCATGTGCGGGAATGAGCACTGGATCAGCGGGACGTACTGAAACGAAACTCCATCACTCAACGCGATGGAGCTGAGCACGGGCTGGCCTACCCCCGGTGAGCGGGTAAGTGTTGGAACGGAGGCGGTGACCGCGGCGGGTGAGCCTGAGAACGTCGCGGCGCTCCTGCGCGCCACGCGCTCGGCCAGCGCTCCAACCGCCAGGATCGGGAGATCGCCCTGCCCTCCCCCGCCAGCCTCGCTTCGCGTGGGAGAGACCGATGCCGCGGCGCTGAGCTTCGCGTTTCGTCGGCGCCGCAAGGCCGACTCGACCGGTACCTTGAAGGCGGAGTTGGAAACTCCAGGGAATCGTGTTCGGATCCAGTCCGCGGGGAAGCCGGCTATGAGCAGCTGCCGCACAGTGAGCTCAGGCGACAGCCCGGTTTCGGCGAGCAGCCGGATGTGGCGCTCAAACCGAGCCGGATCCGAAGCCGCCTGTATATCGCCCATTCGCCGCCACCGTCCCGCCCGATCGTGAATCTACGATGGTCCCGCGCACGGATTTCTGTTACTTTTCCTTCAATATCCGTGTACCGCGAAGTCCCTGGGAGCATAGTGTGCCAGCGATTACCGCCCTCGACAAGCTCCAGGCCATCCTGACCGCCAGCGAGAGCTTCCTGCAGAGGATGCACGAGCTCGGCGCCGAGCCGCATCAGCGCAAGGTCCTCCAGCGCCTCTTCAGCCCTGGCGAGGCCGCAGACATGGTCGGCCGCGACCGCACCACCCTCGCCCGCGCCGAGACCGAGATCGGCATGGCAGCGCCCGCCCGCAACCCCGGCAACAACCGCCGTGTCGGTTACACCCTCGAGCAGATCCAGGCCTTCCGGGCTCACTTCCAGACCTTGCCGTGGCGCGATCCGGCGACCGATCCGCCGCTGGTCCTGGCGTGCCAGAATTTCAAAGGCGGTGTCGGCAAGTCCACCACCTGCGTGAACCTCGCCCATTATCTTGCCCTGAAGGGCTATCGCGTGCTCGTCGTCGACACCGACAGCCAGGCCACCACCACCTCCATGTTTGGCTACGTGCCGGACGCGGAGATCACCGCCAACGACACCATCCTGCCCTACCTCGCCAGTGAGCAGCCGAATCTCTCCTATGCGGTTCGACGCACCTACTTCCCCGGCCTCGATCTGATCCCCGCCTGCCTGGCTCTCTACGAGGCCGAGATCGCAATCGTGATGCGGGTCGGGGCTCAAGCCACGCGCGAGCAACGGGTCGCTTTCTTCAGTGAGCTGAGATATGGCATCGAGACCGTCGCTCAGAACTACGACCTCATCCTGATCGACAGCCCACCGGCTCTCGGCATGATCTCCATCAATGTGCTGCTGGCCGCCGACGCGCTCGTCGTGCCCTCGGCCGCCCGCATGTTCGACTTCTCGAGCACCGTGCAATTCTTCCGCATGGTGCACGCCTATATCGGCCAGCTGGACCCGACGAAGAGCTACCGCTGGATCTCCGTGCTGACCTCGCTCTTCGATCGGCGCTATGAGAGCCAGAAGCAGTTCGTCGAGGTCATGCGCGCCTGCTTCGGCGACTCAGTGTTCCAGCGCGTATTCTTTCATTCGAGCGCCGTGATCAATGCCGCGGCGCAGTTCGCCACTCCCTATGAGCAGGCCAAGCCCGATCGCGCCGTGCTCGGCATGATGAACAACGTATTCGAGGAGATAGAGCTCGCAGTGCTGCGCGAGTGGCCGTCGAAGGCCGCCGAGCTGACCCAGAGGGCGATCGCATGAGCCGGGGCGGGGAGGGCATGGTCCGAGCGGCGAGGCCCCGGTCGCAGGACGAAGTTTCGTCTCGAAACCTGCGTAACATATTGAATAAAGAGGCAAATATGGCATTTCAGGTAGAGCGTGAAGGAGCCTTCGACCATGGCCAGTAAGCTCTTTGGCGGCACCAATCTGAGCGACATCGCCCGTTCTCTGAAAGATCAACCCGAGTCCATGCCCTCCGACAGGCCCGCGGTGCGACCCATCCTGCCGGCAGCCGAGATGGCCATTACCGGAAGGACCCTGCCGCCGCTCGAGCGGGAGAACATCTTCTCGGTCGACCCAAAGCGCGTACGGCCTTGGCGCTTCCATAATCGTGCCGACAGCTGGTACACGCGCGAGCGCTGCCAGGATCTCATCGACTCCATTGCCCGCGACGAGCAGCAAGTGCCGGCCGTGGCTCGCAAGCTCACTGGTGATCCAAACCATGACTACGAGCTGATCTATGGCATGCGCCGCCGCTACGCCTGCGAGGTGCTCGGCAAGAAGCTCAAAGTCCGCGTCATCGAAGCCGACGACACGCGCGCCGCGGTCCTGATGCACATCGAGAACGCGGACCGCCAGGACATCAGCCCCATGGAGCGTGCGCTGTCCTTCCAGAGCCAGATCGAGGGCGGCGTCTTCGCAACGCAGGACGCCTTGAGCGAGGCGATTGGCCTCAGCAAAGGGCAGGTGGCCAAGATGCTCAAAGCGGCGCAGCTGGTGCGCCACACGACGATTGGCGCGCTGTTTCCCGACAAGAGCGCGGTGCCCATTGAGCAGAGCTACAAGCTCGCCACGCTCATGGACCGTCCCGGTGCCAAGGAGGTCGTGCTCAAGGCCGCCCAGAACCTGAAGAAGGGGGACAAGGAGCGCGAGCCCGGCGCCGTGCTCAGAGTCCTCATCGAGAGCCTCGATCGCTCGAAGAAGTTCGAGCCCGTCCAGAAGCATTACAACGTCGGCGCCTCCCGGAGAGTCATCGTCACGCGCAACGCACGTGGCAAGGTGACACTGGCTTTTCCGCAGGGCTTGAAGGGAGTCGACAAGGGCGAGGTCCTGACGGCGGTCGAACAGATCGTGAAAGACCTGGGGTAGGGGACCTACACCGCAGTGTTTCCGATCGTGCAGGTCGACCCTGCCAAGATCGTCCGGGACGAGCAGCTCGGCAGCAAGAGCAAGTTCTGGTACGACAACGACCAGGGCGAGCGCTGGCTATTCGGAAGAAGAGGCTGCATCAGCACGATCACACCCTCGACAACATCGTCCTGGCGATCGAGACGATCCTCCCGGGTCAGCCGGGCCTCAGGATTTCCATCCTGAGACAGCTTGCCGGGTGCTTCGTGCTCGACGCACTGATTGGCAATACGGATCGCCACCACGAGAACTGGGGCCTCATCTACAGCGCCGACGGACCCAACACTGCACCTGCCGGCAACACCGATCGTCATGAGGAGGATTGGCGCGTGATCTACAGCGCCGAGAGAGCGAGAACCGCGCTCTCACTCATCGCGGCCCCCTCCTTCGATCACGCCTCTTCGCTCGGGCGAGAGTTTCTCGACGCCAAGCGTGCGGAGATCCTGAAAAAAAAGCAGATGGAGTCATACGTCCGTGGCGGACGCGGCGGGATCTACGTCCGAAAGAGCGACAAAAAAGGCGCGAACCCCGTCGAACTGGTAAAGTACGGCGTCCGGAAATACCCTGGGCTGTTCCGCCCCGCCTTGGCGAAAGCGGCTGGAGCCCCAATCGAGAAGCTTTACTCGCTGGTCGACGAAGTGCCCCGGTCACGCATGACGGAAGTGGCCTGTCAGTTCGCGAAGGAGTTTCTGCGATGCAGCCATTACCAACTCAGTCAGGTATGAAGTCCCTATTCCTCGCGTGGCAGGCGCCGCAGCAGCGCTCGTGGTTTCCCATTGGACGCCTCGATGTCGTCGGCCAGCATTACATCTTCAACTACACCAAAGGAGCGCTGCAGGCAGAAGAGCAGGTCGGCTTCAAGCCGCTGACTGCCTTCCCGGATCTGAAGCGCTCTTACGAATCGTCTGAGCTCTTTCCGCTGTTCCAGAACAGAGTGGTGGATCGGAACCGGAGAGATTTTGACGACTACCTGAAGTCTCTCGGCCTGACGGAGCCGGATCCGATTGCCATCCTGGCTCTGACCGGTGGTGAGCGACAGACGGACAGCCTGGAAGTCTTTCCCAAGATCGAGAAACAGCCGGACGGAAGCTTCATGTGCCGGTTCTTCGTCCATGGTCTGCGCTACATCCCCAAGTCCGCGGTGGATCGAGGTCTGATTCTCGAGGTAGGTGAGCGGCTCGGCGTCTCGATCGAGCTGACGAACCCGAAGACGAAGTTGGCCATTCAACTCACCAGTACGGACTATCACTTTGTGGGATGGACACCGCACTACCTCGTCCAGGACCTCCTGAAGGTGATTTCCGGTGGGCCGGCTGCGGTTGAGGCTCGTGTGCTGCGGGTCAACCGGGAAGCGGTCCCCGCGAATCGACGTGTCCTGGTCGAATTCAAAGGGCGCTTTCCCAAGGACATCGAGCCGATGTCGAGCGAGCCGTTCCAATTGATCGGAGAGCGGGGCCGGCACTGAGGCCGATCGCCAGGGCGGCAAAGGGAGGGCTTGTTCAGCGTGCCTCGACACCTGGCTCACTGGTGGGTCTGGGAAAGAGCGTATCGAGGGGTAAGGCCGTCGAGGGGGAGGGGGCCAGAAGCGCAGCTGGCGCACCGGTCGACAAGATATGCATAATTTGATATATTCGCTTCGCCGCTCGAGCGGGCGAGAGCGTTGCCTCCCATGAGCAATGCCTTGCGTGATCGGTGGCTGCCGGAGGTCGAGGCCGAATTCGACGCCTTGCTGCATCGGAACCGCAGCGTGTGTGCGAGGGTCGGAAATCTGTTTCGCGCCTTCGAGAAAGTGGTGAGCGATGGCGTGGATGGATTGGGGCAGCCGCTCGGGCGTTTCGGGTCGGCGGACGTTTACGTGATGTACGCGGAACCTGTGCTGCTGTGCTTCGCGGTGAGCGGTGATGAGATTGCGATCGTGAAGTGGTCCGAGATAGGCACGGAGTATGAGCAGCAACAGGACTTGGAAGAGGCAAAGCGGCGCGCTGCGCGGCTGTTTCCGTGATTGGAGGGACGAGAGTGATGTCAAAGAAGCTGGATGAGCTGCGCCAACGAGGCCTGAAAAGCGAGGCTTTTCGGGAGGGGTATGCTGCGCGCGATGCCCTCATCCAGCTCGGCACGATGTTGCGCCAAGTACGCGAGGCCTCCGGTATGACGCAGCTGGAGCTGGCCGAGCGCGTCGGGATGACTCAGCCGGCCGTGAGCCGAATCGAATCGGGATTCGGCCCGCATGGCCCGGAGATCGACACGGTCATGAGGTTTGTCCAGGGCTGTGATTTTGAACTCGTGATCGGCGCCAAGCACCGCGAGACCGCGGGGATAGCGGACAACGAGAGCGCTCACGCCGGCGAGAAGCAAGAATTCCACACGACCCTCAGCAGCCGGGCGTGAGCCCCGACCGCAGCCAACCCCAAACCGCGAAGCGCGCCGGACGCTGAAGGCGATGCGAACCGGTGCGGGGCTCGAGCTGCTGGCCGAGGCGGTGGGATTCATCTCTGCCGCGGCGCTCGCTTGGCAGGCGTATCGCCTCATGCGTCACCTGCGGACCGTCCATGAGCTCCGCGAGGTGGCCCAGAGGCAGGCCTCAAGGTCGACCGACATGCAGGAGCGAGCCGAACGGACGGCACAGTCCCTGGAGCAACTAGTCACGCGCTGGGATGCGGTCGACTATCGGCTAGTACTGATCGGCTTGATCGGCCTGGCGCTTTCCTTCGTGATTAAGTTCGCCTGGATCGCGTGGGGAAGGTAGGGTAGGCGTGGGCGCGCTCAATCTTGCGCGGCGGCCAACCCCCTTGGTCGACGGTGTTTAGGACAGTGGGTTGGACTGTGATTCGAGGACGCGCCGCGGGTATTATCGAACCCTAGAATTACATCACCGTGCGGAATTCGGGGGCGGTCATGAATCGGTTGGGAGGCTGATCCGGGTATGCCATTGGAACTGGCAGTCTGGCGGATTGATGGCGACTTGCGTGCCGTCGGGGCCTCAGGACTCGATCTCGAGGAGCGTCTCGAGACGTTGCTCGATCAAGACGTGACCATCGCCAATCCGGGCTGGATGATCATTGGGAGGCAGGTCGACACCGGATTCGGCGGGCGCGTGGATCTCCTGGCAATGGATGCGGTCGGAGACCTCGCGGTCCTAGAACTCAAGCGCGATCAGACTCCGCGCGAAGTCATTGCCCAAGTGCTCGAGTACGGTTCGTGGGTCGTGAAACTGACGGGCACCGAACTCGCGCCGATCTACCGGAAATACGTCGAACGCTTTCATCCGGAACGAGGAGCGGAATCGCTCGACGATGCCTTCTGCCGTCGATTTGGTGCAAAGGAGCTCCCAGAGGACCTCAATCAGGATCATGAACTGGTCGTCGTCGCTGCGCAGTTCGATGCGACCAGCGAACGCATCGTGGAGTATCTCGCCTCGGTTCACGAGGTTGGCATCAACGCGATCTTCTTTCGTGTATTTAAAGACGGCGATCGGGAGTACCTCGCGCGAGTCTGGTTGCGCGATCCCACCGAAACTGCGGCCGAGCCGGATTCTCCTGCGACCAGGGATTGGAACGGAGAGTACTACGTCTCTTTCGGTGGCGGCCGTGATTGGGAGGAGGCACGTCGGTACGGATTCATCTCCGGCGGCGGCGGCGCCTTCTACAGCCGAACGCTGAGCATGCTCAGTCCGGGCGATCGCATCTGGGTGAACGTGCCCGGCAGCGGCTATGTTGGCGTAGGCGAGGTAATCGGCAAGTCGGAGCACATTGACGATGCCCGCATCCAGCATGTAGACGGGCTGAAGGTGTCACCTAATAAGATCGATGGTCTGAAAATCGTGCAGTCTGCGCACGCTCACGACCGCGGGGAGATGGGCGAATACATCGTCCCGGTCAAATGGATCAAGACCGTGCCACTTGCGCAGGCCGTGAAGGAGCGAGGATTATTCGGTAACCAGAATACGGTCGCTCGGCCACGCGCGGAGCGCTGGCGGCACACCGTAGAAAGGCTACGAGTCAGGTTTGGCATCCAAGGATAGTGCCCGAGAGCCCCGCTCCATTCTGCAAATGCCCGCCATCACGAATTTCGCATTCCTGGCTGAGCACGATCCGCAGCTGGTGCGCTTTGGGATGCTGGCGGAGCGCTATTTTCCCGACGATCCCAACACCTGTCTGATCAAGCTGCGGCAGATCACCGAGCTCCTGGCGCAGCTCGTGGCCTCGCGCACGGGGCTTTTCGTCTCAGCGGAGGAGGGGCAATTCGAGCTGCTGCGCCGGCTGCAGTTCCGCGGCCTCCTACCTCGCGAGATCGCCAGTCTCTTTCACGAGGTGAGGGACTCCGGCAACAAAGCTGCGCACGATGGCTCTGGGGATCACCGCACGGCACTTGCCATGCTGCGGTTCAGCTGGCAGTTGGGCGTCTGGTATCACCGGACCTTCAAGGATCGCGGCTACAAGTCGGGAGCGTTCATTCCGCCGGCCGCGCCCGAAGACGAGAGCGCCGAACTCCGGGCTGAGCTCGATCGTCTGAAGGGCGAGCTCGAGGTCTATCGCAAATCGGAGGCAGGTACTGCAAGACGCCTGGAGGCCACAGAGGCCGAGCTCCGCGCTGCTCGCCAAGATCAGGCCTTTTGGGAACAGATGGCGAGCGACGCCGAAAGTGCCAAGGCCACCCTCGCTGGAAAACTCGCGTCTCTGCAGAAGGCTGCAGCAGGCCAATCCGCAGCCGAGGTCGATCGCCTGGTAGCAGCTGCCGATGTCGCCGCGACAGCGATCGATCTGGATGAGGCGGACACCCGGCAGTTGATCGACGATCAGCTGCGAACCGCAGGGTGGGAGGTGGACACCGAACAGCTGACGCATTCCAGAGGCGCGCGCCCGGAGAAGGGTAGGAATCGCGCAATCGCCGAGTGGCCGACAGCCGACGGCATTGCCGATTACGTGCTGTTCATCGGCCTGACGCCGGTCGCGGCGGTGGAGGCGAAGCGCCAAAACACGGACGTGTCCGCTTCGCTCCAGCAGGCGGAACGCTACGCTCGCGGGTTCGCAATGAGCCCCTCTCTCTCGACCTACGGGGCGCCATGGCGCGAATACCGACTACCTTTTGTCTTCTCCTCCAACGGCCGGCCTTACCTCGAGCAGATCAAGACTAAGTCCGGCATTTGGTTCCGTGATCTGCGGCGCGCCCAGAACATCAGCCGCGCTCTCGCCGACTGGTACACGCCTGAGGGGATCGAGAACCTCCTCAAGAAGGACGAGGGTAGGGCGGATGCGAAGCTGGCTGGGGAACCCTTCCAGTATGGATTCCCCCTGCGGCCGTATCAGCGTGCGGCCATTGAAGCTGTGGAGCGCGCCGTAAGCGACGGGCAGCGCTCGATGCTGCTTGCCATGGCAACCGGGACCGGGAAGACCAAGACGTGTATCGCCCTGGTCTATCGATTCTTGAAGGCTCAGCGCTTCCGGCGAATCCTCTTCCTCGTCGACCGGTCCGCCCTCGGGGAGCAGGCGGCCAACGCGTTCAAAGAAACTCGGATGGAGAGCCTCCGCACTTTCGCCGAGATCTTCGGCATCAAGGAGATCGACGAGCAGCGGCCCGCCCGGGACACCTCGGTTCACATCGCAACGGTGCAAGGCATGGTGCAACGTCTGCAGTACGCTCCCGAGGATTCCCCGCCGCCAGCGGTCGATGCGTACGATTGCATCGTCGTCGATGAGTGCCACCGCGGTTATCTTCTCGACCGGAAGCTCTCTGACGCGGAGATGACGTTCCGCGGCTTCGACGACTACGTGTCGAAGTATCGCAAGGTCGTGGACTACTTTGACGCCGTGAAGATCGGCCTCACGGCTACGCCCGCGCTGCACACCGTGCAGATCTTCGGAATGCCGGTCTTCACCTACAGCTACCGGGAAGCGGTCGTCGATGGGTATCTCGTGGACCACGAGCCGCCCATCCAGATCCGTACCCAACTTGCCGAGAGCGGCATCGGGTGGAAGGTCGGTGAGGTAATTCCGATCTACCACGTCGAGCGGAGCCAGATCGAGCTCTTTAAGACCCCCGATGAGATCAGGATCGACATCGACGGCTTTAACCGAAAGGTGATCACGGAGTCCTTCAATCGAGTCGTCTGCGAGCAGCTCGCCGAGCACATCGACCCGGGCCTCCGAGCCAAGACGCTGGTGTTCTGTGTCAATGACGCCCACGCGGATCTGGTCGTCGATCTTCTCAAGCGCGCCTTTGAGGCTCGTTATGGCGAGATCGACGACGACGCGGTGCTTAAGATCACAGGCACGGCCGATCAGCCGCTCAAGCTCATCCGGCGCTACAAGAACGAAGCGAATCCGAAGGTGGCCGTCACCGTGGATCTACTGACGACCGGAATCGACGTGCCGCAGATCTGCAATTTGGTGTTCCTGCGGCGAGTGAACAGCCGCATTCTCTTCGACCAGATGTTGGGGCGTGCGACACGCCTGTGCGAAGAGATCGGCAAGGACTCCTTCCGGATCTTCGATGCGGTAAAGCTGTACGAGGATCTGGCGGATATGACCGCCATGAAGCCGGTAGTTGTCGATCCGCAAATTGCTTTCTCGCAGCTCATGCGAGAGCTCGCGTCGCTCCAAGGCGAGGCCGACCGACAGGGCGTGCTCGACCAGTTCGTGGCGAAGCTGCAGCGCAAAAAGCACCACTTGGATGAGCATGCGACGCAGGATTTCGAGACGACCTGCGGAATGGCTCCGGACGCTTTCATCGCGCGCTTGCGGTCCATGAAACTCAAGGATGTGGCGAGCTGGTTCGCACAGCACCCTGCGCTCGGCGAGATCCTAGACCGCAAGGGTCCGGCTCGTCCCGCGCCGATTCTGGTCTCGACGCATGAGGATGCCATCAAGTCGGTCGAGAGGGGCTACGGTGCTGCGAAGAAACCGGAGGATTACCTCAAGGAGTTCATCGTCTTCGTCCAGGCGAACCGCAACCGTATTCCCGCGCTCACGGCCGTCTTGACCCGACCCCGAAACTTGACCCGCCAGCAGCTGCGCGAATTGCAGCTCGAGCTGGATCGCGCAGGCTTCACGGAGCGAAATCTGGAAGTCGCCTGGCGCGAGAAGACCAACGAGGACATCGCCGCGCGGATCGTCGGATTCATCCGCCAGGCGGCCCTCGGCGATGCGCTCGTGCCCTACGAGGAGCGGGTCGATCGGGCTTTGGCCAGGATCCTCGCCTCACGGCCCTGGAAGGAGCCACAGCGGCAATGGTTGCGGAAAATCGCCGAGCAGACCAAGGTGAACCTCCTAGTGGATCGCTCCGCGCTTGATGAGCCCGATCTCGTCTTTCGGCGAGAGGGTGGGGGATTCAAGCGCCTGAACCAGGTGTTCGACGGAAAACTCGCGCAGGTGCTCGATGAGTTCAATGACTCGATCTGGCCGCCTGCCGCATGAAAGGTATATATCAGAGATCATGACCGAAGCGACGCACGATATCGGAGCAAAGCTCTGGAACCTATGCAACGTCTTACGGGACGACGGCGTGACGTACCACCAGTATGTAACGGAGCTTACGTACCTGCTCTTTCTCAAGATGGCGAAGGAGACGGGAACGGAAGACGAGTTGCCCGCGGGATACCGGTGGGACGACCTCGAGGCGCGAGCGGCGCCAGATCGGCTCGAGTTCTACAAGCGCCTCATCCTGCACCTGGGCTCCCGCGGCGCCACCCTCGTGCAGCAGATCTTCGCCAATGCGAGCTCGTTCATCCGAAAGCCCATCACGCTCACGACACTCGTTAAGGAGATCGACCAGCTTAACTGGTACAGCGTCAAGCGTGAGGGCCTCGGAGATCTGTACGAGGATCTGCTTGAGCGAAACGCGAGCGAAAAAAAATCGGGCGCCGGACAGTACTTCACCCCGCGGCCGCTGATCGATGCAATCGTGGAAGTAATGAGGCCGAAGCTGGAGGACGTGATCCAGGACCCAGCCGCCGGCACAGGGGGCTTTCTGATCGCCGCGAACCGCTACATGCGGGAGCATAGCAACCCAGATCGATGGACTGAGGCGCAGCAGAAGAGGTATCGACGAGGTACATTTTTCGGCATGGAGCTGGTGCAGGATGCGCACCGGCTCGCTTTGATGAACCTGATGCTCCACGGACTTGATTCCGACCCCAAGGTATCGGGCATCTTCTTCGGCGACACGCTCTCCGAGGAGGGCCAGCGGCTGCCGAAGGCGACCCTGGTGCTCACCAACCCTCCATTCGGCACCAAGAAGGGCGGGGGTCTGCCGACGCGCATCGACTTCACCTACCCGACCAGCAACAAGCAGTTCTGTTTCCTGCAGCATGTCTACCGGACGCTAAAGCCGGGTGGTCGGGCAGCGATTGTGCTGCCGGACAATGTGCTGTTCGAAAGCGGCGTCGGCAAGCAAATCCGGGCGGACCTTATGGACAAGTGCAACCTACACACGATCCTGAGACTTCCGACCGGCATCTTCTACGCTCAGGGAGTGAAAACGAACGTGCTCTTCTTCGCTCGCGGCGAATCCGACAAGGGCAACACGAAGGAAGTCTGGGTGTATGACCTGCGCGCCAACGCCCCGCAGTTCGGCAAGCGCACGCCGCTCACGCGCGGGTACTTCAAGGAATTCGAAAAAGCGTTCGGCAGCGATCCGGCCGGCGCGCCGAGTTCCTTGAAAAAGCGCAAGGACACGGGTGAAGAGGGCCGATTACGGCGCTTTACACGGGAGTGGATCAAGGACCGAGAGGACAATCTCGATATTTCCTGGCTCCGGGACGAAAGCGCGGGAGATGGGGAACGGATGGAGGAGCCCGCAGTGCTGGCACGGCACGCCATGGAGGAGCTCAAGGGGGCAATCGAGGAGCTGAGGGGCATAATGGTTGAGCTGGGAGAAGGCCAAGAGGTGGAGGCGTGAGTCAGTCCGAGGAGTTGCCACGCTCTTGGGCTCGCGTCCGACTGGGCGATGTAGTCCCGTACGGGGAAGCCGAAAAGGCTGAGCCCGCGGATATACCTGCTGACGCGTGGATGCTAGAGCTCGAAGACATCGAGAAGGACTCGTCGCTACTCATTGAGCGCGTCAGATACTCCGATCGAAAGTCCAGGAGCACTAAGAATCGATTCCGCCAGGGGGACGTTCTTTACGGAAAGCTTCGACCGTACCTGAATAAGGTCTTGATCGCAGATCGCGACGGATATTGCACGACTGAAATTGTTCCGATACGCGCTACCGCAGCCGTTGACCGTCGCTACCTCTTCTATTGGCTTAAGCATCCGGAATTCCTCGAATACGTCACCGGAGTCAGCCACGGCTTGAACATGCCGAGACTAGGAACGGACGCGGGACGGAACGCGCCCTTCATTTTGGCTCCGCTTAGGGAACAGCGTCAGATCGCAGCAGCGCTGGATTCGATCTTCCAGCGACTCGGTCGCTGTCGTCAACGGCTGGAAGTGGTTCCGGCGCTCCTGAAGCGGATTCGCGAGGCGGTTCTCGAGGCGGCGGTGTCGGGAAGGTTGACGGAGGAGTGGCGACAGGTCCACGGAATTGATCAGTCCTCATGGCGGAGCGCCAAAATCGGCGAGCTCGTAACCGCACTCAACGGTCGCGCCTTCCCAAGCATCGATTACTCGTGCAACGGTGTTCGACTTGTTCGGCCTGGCAATCTGCATCCTTCGGGCCGAGTGCAGTGGAACGATCAGAATACCGTGCGACTGCCTGAAAGCTACACTCACACGCACAAGCAATATCTTCTCGGCCAGGGTGAGCTGTTGATGAACTTGACTGCCCAGTCGCTAAAAGACAACTTTCTGGGCAGGGTGTGCATCAAGGACGATCCCGAGCCGGTGCTCCTAAACCAGCGAATTTGTGCGTTTCGTTCGATCGGGCCAGAGGATGTCCGGCCGTACTTGTTTGTTTACTTCCGGGCACCGAGCTTTCGGCGATTTGTTGACACACTCGATACAGGTACCCTCATCAAACATATGTATACAAAGGACGTGCTCGCGCACGAAGTCTCGCTGCCCACCCAAGCGGAACAGCAGGAGATCTTCCGGAGAGTCGACGCACTGTTTACTCTGGCGGCCAACCTAGAGGGTCAGTGCGGAGAGGCGAAATTGCGCATCGACAGACTTATGCCTGCAATTCTCACGAAGGCGTTTGAAGGGCAGTTGGTGGCGCAGGATTCGAGCGAGGAGCTGTCGAGGGAGATGCTAGAGCGGATCAAGGGAGGGCATGAGGCGCGCGAACCGAGTGAGTTACGACGACCACTGGGAAGCGTGCACGGTCCGGGGCGGGGGAAGAAGGCCATAGTTGCGGGAAGGGAGCCGAGAGAGAGGAAGAGGGCGTGACATCCTAAGGAAGTTACGACCCGGGGGAGTGAGGTGCAGCGAGCTTTATCGAGTCACGCGCGATGCAGCGGACGATTGGTGCGCGCCGGACGCAGCCATGGATGTACGTAAGCGCCTTACACAGGCTGGAATTCCAAATGGCATTTACGACCCTGAGTGACGAGGAACAGAACGAGTATTGGCGACTGTATCGGATGTACCTGCGGGAGGCGCGACGTTGCGAGCGTGCGAATGCCCATCTAGCCGGCTGCGTAATGCTCGGTTCCGCGTTGGAAACTCTTCTGAGCCTCATGGTCGAGGTTTTCGCGGACGATGCGGAGAGAACTGGCAAGATCCCTCTGAGGGGCGGCAAGCCCAAGTCTCTCGTGGATTGGGATCTCGGAGAGCTCCTGAAAGTGGCAAAAGCAGCCAACTGGTTGCCCGCCGCCCTCAAGCTCGGCGATGACTGGGATGGCAGGAGGGCACGCATTGGCGATCACGCTGAGGTCGTCCGGATGGTGCGAAATCTGGCACACCCCGGACGCTACCGGAAGGAGCATTTCAGGGGAAGAGTAACTAGCCTAGCGTATCAACGCCAGTATAGGCGAGTTGAACTCTGCAAGGACTGGCTTGCCGATCATGCGGCCTCAGCAAGTGATTCGCGCGGTGGCACCACTGCCGAACCGGCTCTGACGAGTTCTCAAGACTTCAACGAGACCACGGCGAGATAAGAGTCGGCGCACAACGAACGCCACATGAAACGGAAAGGGCTTCATCTGACCAGGGACAGATAGCTGCCTAACATGTCATCCGAAAGCATTGAATCACTTATCGAAGGGGCAGAACGACTGAAATCGTTCTACGGCGTGTGGCCAGGCTTTCACGACGCCGAGGTCACTGAGTTACACCTCTGGCGGGGTCATGTCTACCCGGGCGACTGGGACGACCGGAACGTCTTCCCTATCTTGACGGCAACAATCCTTATGTCGACGCAGCCGGATACAAGCGGCGCCGATCGAGACGTCCTTGTCACCATGCGATTTCACGACGTCTCTGAACTCCGCATCCAGGACTTTAACCACAACAATTCGATCGTCGACCTGTTAATCACGAAGCGGCCGCGTGGAAATTTCACCACTGGAGAGCCGCTCCCGCCTCATTTGCTTGTGACTCTTACGCAGGGATTCGTAAGCGGCCGGGAAACCCACCTTCCTGCTGACACGGCCGGGTAAGAGCATACGTGTCCACTTATTGGGGAGATGGACACGTGAACACCATCGTGATCGAACGACGCCGGCGGCGTCGGTATAGCACTGAGTTCAAAGCGGAGGCGGTGACGGCGTGCCGGCAGCCCGGGGTCTCGATGGCTGCGGTGGCGATGTCTCGATCGTTGAACGCGAACCTGCTGCGCCGATGGGTCGTGGAAGCGGAGCGTGCGGCCGAGGCGCCTCGAGTGAGCCGGCCACCCAAAGCACTGCCGCCGCCACCGGTTGACACGCAGCGGTTCATAACCGTGGCGATCGAAAGGCCGGCGCATTCCGATCCGCGGATCCGGGTCGAGATCCGTCGGGGCTCAACGGTGGTGAGCGTGGACTGGCCACCATCTGCGGCGCGCGAGTGCGCTGAGTGGCTGAGGGGCTTTCTGAAGTGATCCGGATCGATGCCGCCTGGTTCGCCGTCGAACCGCCGCACCAGCCGCATGAAGGTACTCCTGCAGGACGGGTTCGGGCTGTGGCTGTGCGCCCGGCGACTGTACCGGGGACGTTTCATCGGGGCTTGCTTGGCGCGCAGCGGACACCTGCCGCTCACACCGGAGCAGTTGCAGGCGCTCATCGTGGGGCTGCCGTGGGAGCGACTCGAGGAGTATGGATCGATACGCGTGTTGTAACGGACCTGCGCTGTTAGTTTTATAACTCCTGTGGCATTATCGACAATATGGAGTCGACGCCCGATCTGAGGCAGATGAACGCAGAAGCGCTGCGCGAGTTCGCCGCAGGGCTCCTCGGACAACTGGCGCAGAAGGACGAGGTAATCAAGGTAAAGCAGCTGAAGATCGATCAGCTGACCCACGAGATGGGGATCCTCAAGCGCTGGCGATTCGGTCGCCGCAGCGAGCAGCTCGAGAGCGGCCAGCGGAGCCTGCTCGAGGAGTTGATCGACGAGGACCTTGAAGCGATT
>Ga0134128_10003649_pt1 | contig 18792 bp, 10 predicted proteins | sample KB31754_FD_96462 | JGI IMG/M metagenome (GOLD analysis project Ga0134128, IMG submission 96462) | Terrestrial soil microbial communities with excess Nitrogen fertilizer from Kellogg Biological Station, Michigan, USA - KB3-175-4 | ecosystem: Environmental > Terrestrial > Soil > Unclassified ... | reverse complement strand
GACTTCGTCTCGCTGACGATGCGAGTGCGGCCGGACCCTTACCTTTGGGACGACGTGCTGCATCCGGTGTTCCAGATGAATCTGCCGGAGGGTTACCTGCTGCAAGTGCTGCAGGAGCAGTTCGGCCCGCACATCGGCGCGAGCCCGATGGCGCTGCTTTCGGTGATTGGCCGCAACATGGTCGGGCGGATTCAGGTGGCCCCATCGGGTGCCGACTTGGAAGAGCCGCCAAAGCCGGTTGATGTGGCCGCCTTGCTCCAGGGCGACAACTCGGAAGAGGCGTTCAACGAACTGGTGCGCCAACACGCGACCAGCGGCGTTTCAGGCGTCGTTCCCAAATTTCTCGATGGTGACATCGCCAAGGTGAGCAAGGGGGTGAGCAAGAAAGCCACGCTCTTTACTCATCAGCACATCATCAAGGGCTCGTCGCGGTTGCTGCCGTTCGTGTCCTTGAACGAACATCTGTGCATGCAAGTGGTACGGCGGGTGATGCCCGCTGCCAGAACCGAAGTCTCCCGCGATGGCCAAGCCCTGGTCGTGCACCGCTTCGACGTGGATGAAAGCGGCGCGCGGCACTGGGGCATGGAGGATTTTTGCGCGCTGCTGGGTCTGCGTCCCGCAGCAAAGTACGAAACCACGTGGGAACGCATCGCCAAGGCCGTACGCGACCACGTGCCGGTGGCCAATCGGCCAACGACCTTTCGGCACATGACGACCCTGCTGCTGCTGACTTACGCCTTGCGCAACGCCGACTGCCACGCCAAGAACCTCGCACTGCGGTACACGCGACACGATGATGTCCATCTGGCCCCAGCCTACGACATGATCACCACGGCGGCCTATCCGGACTACCAGCGAAACCCGCCAGCCATCGCGTTCACGGGCAAGAAGACCTGGGACCCCGGCAAGAGCCTGCATACGTTCATCACAACAACGTTTGGCCTCTCCATGCGCGAACAGGTCGAGATCGTCGACCAGATCGCCGCAGCTATGGCTGAGGTCGGTCTAATGGTTCGCGACGCGATGCAGCAGCATCCTGGTTTTGTCGACATCGGAAAACGCATGCTGCTGGCGTGGCAGGAAGGGATTGATGGGCTCCGCAGCAAGCGCGTCTATGCTCTGGGTGATGCCACCTTGGGTGAGGCATTCATTGGCTTTTCGGACCCTGAGCGAGTCAGGGCGTCGCATGCCGTGATTGGACGATCGGATTTGCTTGGGGGGCCAAAGTGATCGTGTCTGCCGCCTTTGACTGGAAAGCAAGGTCATGCCGCGCCGTTTTGTGCGGCATACGAGGATCATTCGGCTGCCTGAAATCAGAAGCTTCAAGCACCTTCCGGACGGCAGGATCAGGACTAGGGGAGAAGCACGTTGGATAACGTCTTTACATTTCGTGATCGGATCATCGACGAGTACAGCTTGTTCTCCCGGAGCTTTACCCGAATCGCAGCAGATGACATTCGCGGAGAAGTGAGCGCCCAGTGCGACGCTGGTCGTTACTGGCCTGAGCCCCTCATCCAGATAAATCCTAATTATCAGCGCAAAGGCACGGTCCAAGAGCTGGCCGAGAAGGGCGTGCTTAACCATGCTTGTGCAGAGCTCTTTCAGGTAGGCAAGACTGAGTCCAGTGCCAAGCCACTCTTCCTGTACGCCCATCAGTTGGAGGCACTAGCAAAGGGTCAGAGCGGACAAAGCTTTGTCGTTACCACGGGAACGGGCTCCGGCAAGTCGCTGGCCTTTTTCCTGCCGGTCATTGATCGAATTCTGAAGGCGAAAGAGGCTGATACCAGCCCTCGGACCAGGGCGATTGTCATCTACCCGATGAATGCGCTTGCAAACAGTCAACTCGAGGAGTTGGACAAATTTCTCTATGGCTACCCGCCGGGAAAGCAGCCCTTTACGGTGGCTCGATACACCGGCCAAGAGAGCAGTGTGGAACGCGAAGCTATCGCGAACAATCCGCCCGATATCCTGCTGACGAATTTCATGATGCTCGAGCTATTGCTCACACGTTATGAAGATACGGATCGGCGTGTGGTGGAGCACTGCGCGGGCCTTGATTTTCTGATTCTGGATGAGCTGCACACCTACCGCGGACGCCAAGGAGCTGACGTAGCCCTCTTGGTGCGCCGGCTTCGTGAGCGCTTGCAAGCCGTCCAAATGGTTTGCATCGGTACCTCCGCCACCATGTCCAGTGCCGACAATCTCAGCGACCGCAATAAAGCAGTTGCTACGGTTGCCAGCAAACTGTTTGGAACAAAGATCTCGGAAAACGATGTCATCGGCGAGACGCTTGAACGTGTCACCGATCCATCTAAAGATGTCGCGGCGATCCGCCATTTGCTCAAGGATTCGCTGCAGCGGGATTCTTACACATGGCCAACCTTCGAAGCCTTCAAAACGGATCCGTTGGCTATCTGGGTAGAGCTGACGCTCGGTATCGAACTGTCGGACCACGAGGCGCCTCGACGTGCCAAGCCGCGCATGCTCAGCGAGGCCACTCAGCGCCTGTTGAACGATGCCCAGTGCTCCGAACAGCTCGCTCGTGAGGGATTGCAGAGATTTCTTCTTGCTGCTCACGAGATCCATACGCCGCAAGGACGACCGCCTTTTGCGTTTAAGTTGCACCAATTCATCAGTGGTCCAGGAAAAGTGCATGCAACGTTGGAGCCGCATGGAGAGCGTTACATCACCCTCGATGCGCAGCGCTTTGCACCTGGTCGCCAGTCCAGCGGAGTGTTGCTCTACCCAGCCCACTTTTGCCGGGACTGCGGGCAGGAGTATCACCCCGTGTGGCGTTCTGAGCAGGGCAATATTCGATACAGCCCTCGCGAAATTGACGATGTCACCGCCGATGACAATGAGGATGTTCGCTTTGGGTTTCTTTGTCCCCTTCAAGATGGACAGATGTATCAGGGACGTCTGGAAGATCTCCCGGAAGCTTGGATCGATCTCACCAAGACCGAGCCAAAGATCAAGAGCAATTACAAAAGGGCGGTGCCTTATGAAAGCCAAATTGATCCCCAGGGTGCCGAGGGCCGCGGTGAAAGCTATTGGTACATTCCCGGAAAGTTTCGCTTCTGTCTGAACTGTGGACAGCTCCACGAAGCACACGGCAAGGACATCCATCGACTCGCCAGTCTCTCAGGCGAGGGTCGTTCGTCGGCCACAACCATCCTTACTTTGAGTGCTATCCGTCAATTGTTTGCCCAGACGGATATCCCGGAGGGGTTGCCCGATCCTCGCAAGCTCCTGGGCTTCTCCGACAACCGTCAAGACGCTGCCTTGCAAGCGGGTCATTTCAATGACTTCGTGTTCTTGCTGACGCTTCGATCAGCTCTAATTGGCGCGCTCAAGAGCAATCATGGGCTGTTGACGGAAGAGCATCTTGCCGATGCCGTGTTCAAGGCGCTGGGATTCGATCGTGTTGATGAGGCAACGCTCACCGAGTATTTGCGCACCCCGAAACTGATGGGGCTGGCGCGTCAGGAGGCACAACGCACTCTTCGCTTCATCATCGGCTACCGCTTGCTGCGGGATTTGCGTCGAGGCTGGCGCTTCAACAATCCCAATCTGGACCAGCTGGGGTTGCTGGCCATCAGCTATCGCGGACTGGAGGACTTTTGCGCGGAACAATCCCTCTTTGAAAAAGCTGGCTTGGTGCTTGGCAAACTGGCGCCAAAGAATCGGGTCGCCTTGTACCGACAGTTGTTCGACGAAATGCGCCGCGGGCTGTGTCTGGATAGCCGATACCTGGATCCCGTCGAACAAGACAAGGCAAAGAACAGTGCTTACTCATACATCAACGAACGGTGGGCATTCGCATACGACGAAACTCTTGAAACAGCTAGATACCTGATCCTCGGCAAGCGGCCGGAATATCGCGGCAGGCCGCGCGCAGACGTGGTGAGTGGAGGCCCTCGCTCGCGTCTCCTGAAGTTGATCAAAAACGCGCCGTGTTGGAAAAACACCGCCTTTGCGGGCCAGATCCATCTTTGGAAGGAGAAGGAATGGGTGGAATTGGTGGAGGCCATGCTGCAGGCTGCCGTCAACTACGGTTATGTGCAGAAGCACGGCATCGACAATGCAATGGTCGGATGGCGTCTGAGCGCAGCTGCGCTTGACTGGAATTTGACCAGCGACCAAGAGCTGAGCGCGGAGGCCAAGCCTAACGCATTTTTCCGCAAGCTCTATATGAGCGTGGCAGAAATCCTCAGCTTGCCGGCCCATCCTCTGTTCGACTTTGAGGCGCAGGAACATACCGCTCAGGTGGATTCTTCACGTCGACAACTGCTTGAGCAGCGCTTCCGATTCACCGAAAAGGATCGTCAGGATTGGGCGGACAACCCTGCCCACGATGCGCCGCTCGAACGCCTGCCTGTCATGTTCTGCTCGCCAACCATGGAGCTCGGGGTCGATATTTCCGCTCTCAACACGGTGTACCTCCGCAATGTGCCGCCCACGCCAGCCAACTACGCACAACGTAGTGGGCGCGCGGGGCGCTCCGGCCAGCAGGCGTTGGTAGTCACCTATTGCGCAGCGCAGAGTCCGCACGATCAATGGTTCTTTCATCACGCCAGTGACATGGTCTACGGCGTGGTCAAGGCGCCCACTCTCGACTTGGCCAATCGCGACTTGGTGGAAAGCCATCTGCATGCCGTCTGGTTGGCGTGCGTACAGTTGGTGCTTGATACCAGCATCGCGCCCCTGCTTGATCTTCCGCAGCCAGGCAAGCCGGTGAAGCAGGAGCTTCAGCAACGCTTCGCCGAGCCGGATGTTCTGCAGCGCGCGCTGACAAGTGGCCTGGCTGTCGTGGACCAATTGGCTGACGAGCTCAAGGGAAGTGGTTGGTTTTCCCACGCCTACGTCGTCGATGTTATCGAGCGTTCGCCCCAAGCATTCTCTGCGGCGCTCGAGCGGTGGCGCGTGCTGTTCGACGCTACCCGCAAGCAGATGGAGATGGCTGATCAGATCGTCAAAAGCCACACCGCGTCGCACGGCGAGCGCAACAATGCCAGCCGCCGCTACGGCGATGCGGCGCGGCAGTTTGCCGTGCTCCTCAAGACCGGCAATACGCAAAACACTGACTTCTATACCTACCGTTACCTCGCCAGCCAAGGCTTTCTGCCCGGTTACAACTTTCCGCGTTTGCCGCTGATGGCCTGGATTCCTGCGCGCGGCGGCGCCAATGCAAGCGGCAAGGACGACGAAGGCAGCATGGTCAGTCGGCCGCGCTTCCTGGCACTCTCCGAGTTCGGGCCGCGCAGCTTGATCTATCACCAGGGACGCATGTATCGCGTCGTGCGGGCCAAGCTCAACGTGGGATCTGCCGACCACGTCTCCAGTAGTAGCCAGCTGGCCACCATCGCGTCACGCATCTGCAGTCAGTGCGGCTATGGTCATTTGGGCGAACCGGGCGAAGGAGATCCGCTGTTTGATCGCTGTGAGCATTGCGACGCCCTATTGACCGAAAGCGATTGGGTCAAAGAGCTGTATCGCATTGAGACGGTGGAAACCGTGCCTGTCGAGAGAATCTCCATCAACGACGAGGACCGCCAGCGTCAGGGCTTTGAGTTGCAAACCACCTATCGCTTTCTGCCCGGCCCTGACGGGCTCGTGCAAAAGAGCCAGGCCGAAGTGCGGCAGGGGGATGAGGTGTTGGCTGCCTTGGTCTACACGCCCGCGGCGCGGCTATGGCGGATCAACCGGGGCTGGCGGCGCCGCAAGGACAAGAATCAGCTGGGGTTCTACATCAATCCGATCACCGGAACGTGGAGCAAAAAGGACGACCCGAACGCAGAGGAAGGCGACGGGGCCTCCGATGAGTCGCTGCTCGACAAGATTCCCAATCAGCGCATCGTCCCGTTCGTCGAAGATCACAGGAACCTACTGATCCTCTCGCCCGTGCACCCCTTGTCGCTGGAAGCGATGGCCACGCTGCAGTCTGCACTCAAGCGCGGCATCGAAATGACCTTCCAGATCGAGGAGGCTGAGCTTGTTGCCGAGGCTTTGCCCACCACCGATGAGCGAAGAGCCTTGATGTTCTATGAGGCCGCTGAAGGCGGAGCCGGCGTGCTGACTCGACTCGCCACTGATCCGAGCGCCCTTGCCCAAGTAGCTGACGCCGCGTTGCGCCTGATGCATCACAACGCGCCCAAGGGTGCGTGGTCCATGGATACCCTGGAGAGTCTTGAACAGAAGCAGAACGGCTTCTCTATCTGCGAAGCTGGTTGCTACCAGTGCCTGCTGTCCTATTTTAATCAACCCGATCACGACAACATCAACCGCCGCAACGTCGATGCATTGCGCCTGTTGGTGGCCATTGCCAACGCCGAGGTCGTGTTGACAAAGGGTGGGCCGCCCCTGGCTTCAGCCGATGCGATAGGCGATGGCGAAGATGCGTTGCTGCACGATTGGCTGGCCGCACTGGATAATGCAGGTCTGAGGCGTCCAGATGCCTTTAACGTGCCCGTCAGTCAGGGGGCGGCCACAGCCGCCGGCCAATATAAGTCGGCGCGGACGTTGGTGTTCCTGGAAGCTTTGAGCCCCGATATGTCTGCCAGCCTGACCGACAAAGGCTGGGGCGTAGTTGACCTGTCTGATCCAACCCAATGGGCCGCGCAGTTTGCGGCCCACCCCGAAGTGTTTGGCAAGAGCGAATAGAACTGATGAATGCGCAAAATCTCGACTTCATGCCAGGCAACTTGGTGCGTGCCCGCGGGCGCGAGTGGGTTGTACAGACCGACTCGCAGTCCGACTGGCTGCGCCTGCGCCCGCTGGGCGGTGCCGACGAGGACATCATTGCGCTCATTCCGGATCTCGAGCTGGAGCCCGTCGAACCGGCGACGTTTTCATTGCCCGACCCAGCACGGCCCGGCAACCATGCCGCAGCGTTGCTGTTGCGCGATGCGCTGCGCCTGAAACTGCGCGCAGGCGGCGGCCCATTCCGCTCGTTCGGCAATATCGCCGTCGAGCCGCGGTCCTATCAGTTGGTGCCGCTGCTGATGGCGCTGCGCTTGGCCACCGTGCGTCTGCTCATCGCAGACGACGTAGGCGTGGGCAAGACGATCGAGGCGGGGTTGATTGCGCGCGAGTTGCTTGATCGCGGAGAGATCAGCCGCATCGCTGTCCTGTGCCCGCCGCATCTCGTCGAGCAATGGCAGAGCGAGCTGGAGCAGCGTTTCAATCTGCAAACCGTCGCCCTGACATCAGCCAGCGCCGGCCGACTGGAACGCACACTGCCAGTCGGCGTTGGCCTGTTCGACCACTACCCTGTCGTCGTGGTCAGCCTCGACTACATCAAGAGTGAAGCCCACCGCGATCATTTTCTCTCCACCGCACCCGAGTGTGTGATCGTTGATGAGGCCCATACCTGCGCTACCGGCGGTGAGGGCAAGCAACTGAGGTTTGCACTGTTGCAACGTCTGGCTGCCGATGAAGAACGCCACCTCATCTTGCTTACTGCTACTCCCCATTCGGGCAACGAGAGTGCGTTCTACAACTTGCTCTCGCTGTTGAACCCGGCCTTTGGCGCCCTGCAGGGCCGTACCGCGGCAAGCGACCCGTTGCGCCAGGAGCTGGCACGCCACTTTGTTCAGCGCCGCCGCAAGGACATCGAGGAGTGGCAGGTCGAGTCCGAGGGTGTTCGTGCCTTTCCGAAGCGAATGAAGACCGATATTACCTACCAACTCACCGGTGATTGGGGCACGTTCTTCGACGCGGTGCAGGCTTACTGCCGCGAGATGGCGGAGACCGTGGAGCAAACCGGGCCGGGTGCTGGTCGGCTTATTTGGTATGCCACCCTCGCGCTGCTGCGCTGCGTGGCATCGTCGCCGGCAGCTGCCGTCAAGGCACTGACCACGCGTTTGGAGAATGGCTGGGCCAGCGAGGATTACCTTGCCGATGAACGTCTCTACGACGGTGACGCCGGCGACCTCGCCGGCAATGATCTGGAACCCCCCGGCCAGCTGCAGGAAACCGCCCATCTGCAAGCCCTGATCGCCGAGGCAGGGCGGCTGTGCGGTCGGGCGGGCGATCCCAAGCTCGCGGTGCTGATCAATCACCTCGAGGGCCTGATGAGCGACGGCTATCACGTCGTCGTGTTTTGTCGGTACGTAGCCACGGCCCTTTACGTCGCCGAACACCTGCGCAAGCACTTTACCGGAGCCACCGTGGAAGCGGTCACCGGCGAATACACGCCAGAGGAACGACGCGAACGGGTTGAAGCCATGGTGGATGCCGAGCAGCGCATTCTGGTGGCCACCGACTGCCTGTCCGAGGGCATCAACCTCCAGCATCTCTTCACCGCCGTGGTGCACTACGACCTGGCCTGGAACCCCACACGCCACGAACAACGCGAAGGTCGCGTCGATCGTTTCGGCCAGCAAGCCAATGAAGTGCGTTGCACCATGCTGTATGGACAAGACAACCCAGTCGATGGCTTCGTGCTCAACGTCATTCTGCGCAAGGGCGAGGCGATCCAGAAAGAGCTTGGTGTACTGGTGCCCATGCCCGAAGACGAGCAGCGCATCAATCAGGCGTTGGTCAAGGCCGCACTGATGCGGCGCAGCGACGCGAATCGCGATTCACCGCAGTTCCGTTTCGATTTTTCTGAAGTCGAACAACTACTGACGCCGCTGCAGGCCGAATGGACGGACGCGCTCGAAAAGGCCAAAGCCAACCGCACCGTGTTTGCCCAGCGTCGTATTCGACCTGACGAAGTCATGCCCGAGTGGCAGAAGCAGCAGCAGGCGCTAGGCAGTGAGGAAGATGTTCGACGCTTCGTGCACAGCGCATGCGCGCGCCTCAATGCACCGCTCGAGCGCGCATCACACGAGCGCTTTCGTCTGCTCCCCCAGCATCTGCCCGAAGCGCTACGCCTGCGCCTGGCGGATGAAGGCTTCAGCAAGCCGCAGATCATCGACTTTTCGCAGCTGCATCGCAGCCATCCGCTGGTCACCCTGCTGGCCGAGCATTTGCTGGAGGAGGCGTTGCAGGGCGACAAGCCCATTGCAGCCCGCTCTGCGGCTACGGTCACTGCCGACGTGGATGTCGTAACGACCCTGTACCTGCTGCGCCTGCGACATCAACTGAGCTACGTACGTCGCCGCCAGCCGCACCAACTGATGGCCGAAGAAACCATCACGCTGGCCGTACGGGGCCGCAGCCAGCCGGAGTGGCTAAGCGATGAAAATACCGGTTTGCTGCTGCAGTGCGAGCCCAGCGCCAACTTGTCCGCAGAACAAATGGGACGCGAGGTCCGCGCCGCCCTGGACTTTTTGCAAGCGCATCCGGAACGTCTGGAGAAGTTGGCGCAGCAACGTGCCGACGCCCTGTTGGAGGATCACCGCCGCGTGCGCGAAGCGGCCCGCGATGTAGGGCAATACAGCGTGACACCGTGTCTGCCGGTGGATGTCATCGGTGTGTATGTACTGCTCCCCGACGCGCTGTAAGGCTTGAGTAATGCGACTGACCCGAACCAAATCCCACGTTGCTCTCAGCCTGCCCAGCCTGCGTCTGGAGGGCAGCTTGTTGCTGCCCGATCAGCTGGAAAAGGCGGCCCTGGGCAAGGCCGACTACCAAGGCGAAGCGGACTACCACACGCCGAAGGGCCTCAAGGTCAAGGACGACTATAGCCGCGCGTTCCAGATCGCCAGCGCGCAGTGGAAACACTTTTCCGCGCAGCAAGAGCGCACCGACGTCGATACCGCGCAGCTCACCAGCAACTTTGTGCAAGAGCTGCTGCGCGATGCCTTGGGCTACAGCCAATTGGTCAGCGTCGAGGGCGTCGACGCAGGCGACCGTCGTTATCCGATCACCCTGATGGCGGGTACGGTGCCCGTGGTCGTTGCGCCGCATACTCTGGGCCTGGACGAGCTCGACGCGCGCTTTGCCGTGGCTGGCAGCGGTAGCCGCAAGAAATCCGCATTCCAACTGGCACAGGAGTTTCTCAACGCCAGCTCGGACCATCTCTGGGCCATCGTCAGTAATGGCAAGCAACTGCGCCTGCTGCGCGATGCCGCCACACTCACCCGCCCAAGCTATCTGGAGTTCGACCTGCAAGATCTGCTTGCCGGCCAGCGCTTTGCCGAGTTCGCCATGGCGTGGCGTCTACTGCATGCCAGTCGCGCAGGCCAGCCGGGTGAGGCGCCGCAGGGTTGCATCTGGGAACTCTGGCGCAGCAGCGGCCAGCAAGAGGGCACACGCGTACGCGACGGTCTGCGTGATGGCGTGACCCACGCATTGCTGACACTTGGCACCGGTTTCCTTCAACATCCATCCAACGACGCGCTTCGGCGTGATCTGCACGATGGCGCCCTCGACAAGGAGCTGTACTTCAAGCAACTGTTGCGCCTGATCTATCGCCTGATCTTCCTGTTTACCGTTGAAGATCGCGGTGTTCTCCATCTCAGTGATGACAGCAAGACGGCGCTAAAGGCCCGCCGCGCCTATGCCGAGGGCTATGCCTTCGCGCGCCTGCGCGACGTCAGCCTGCGTCGCCGCGCGCGTACGCGTTTCGATGATCTGTGGCTGGCTGCGCGCGTCGTGTTCCGCGGTCTGGCAGGCGGCGAGCCCAAGTTGGCGCTCCCGGCCTTGGGCGGTCTGTTCGCCAAGACCGAGTGCCCGACGCTGGATGTGGCCAACTTGAGTAATGCCAGCTTGCTTGAGGCGATCAAACATCTGCGTTGGGACAGCAGCACCGGCACGCTGGCACCGGTGGACTATCGCAACATGGGCCCGGAAGAGTTGGGCTCAGTCTACGAAAGCCTGCTCGAGCTGGTGCCAGAAGTCGATTTGCCGCTTCGGAAGTTCGGCTTCGCCGGACTCACCAGCGACGGCAGCACCCAGGGTAATGCGCGCAAGATCAGTGGTAGCTACTACACGCCCGATTCGCTGGTCCAGGAACTGATCAAGTCAGCGCTCAACCCTTTGATCGCGCAACGCTTGGCCGAGCACCCGACGGATCCCATCGAGGCCTTGCTTGCTATCAAGGTGATCGACCCGGCCTGTGGTAGTGGTCACTTCCTGCTTGCCGCCGCCCGGCGTCTGGCGGAAGAGCTGGCCGCGCTGCGCAGTCCTGAAGGCGCGGTCAAACCGCAGGACTACCGCCACGCCCTGCGCGAGATCATCGCCCGCTGCATCTTCGGCGTCGATCGCAACCCGATGGCGCTGGAGCTCTGTCGCATGGCGCTGTGGCTGGAGGGCTTTGAAGAAGGGCGTCCGTTGTCGTTCCTCAATCATCACCTGCAATGTGGCGATGCCTTGTTGGGGCTGGTTGACCTCAAGGCGCTGCAGGTCGGCATCTCTCCCGCGGCCTTCAAGCCGCTTTCCGGCGACGACAAGAACACCTGCAAAGAGCTGGCAAAAGACAACAAGGCCGGGCTGAAGGCGCTTGAGAAGGCCTTCGACAAGCGGCAAACCCTGTCGCTGGAGTTCGAAAAGGCTCCCGGACTGGCTGAGCTGCAGGCATTGGAAGAACTGCCGTTTGAAACCCCTGCCGATATCGCAAAACGCGAAAGCGCATACGACGCTATCCGTGCCCAGGCTGGCGACAGTCGACTAGCGCATGCGGCCGATTTGTTGCTGGGTGCCTTTGTGCTGCCCAAGACCGAACAAAATGCAGACAGCGTGCCGACCAGCGAAACCTTGTTTCTGGAATTGTTCAGCGAATCGCGTAGTGCCAAGCATCAGCAGCAATTGGACGCAGCGCGTGCCGCCTGTATCGAAGCACGCGTGTTGCACTGGCCCCTTGTCTTCCCGCAGGTTTTCAAGCGGGGCGGCTTCGATTGCATACTGGGAAATCCTCCTTGGGAGCGGATCAAGCTGCAGGAGGAAGAGTTCTTCGCCACGCGAAGCACGCTGGTGGCCGAGGCGAAGAACAAGGCGGAGCGCAGCCAGCGTATCGATTGGCTCTCGCAAGGTCTGTTAGCTCAGCATCTCTATCCCCAGCAGGCGCAGAGCCCGGAGGCCGGCACGTCCGAGCAGCGGCTATATAGGGAGTTCTTGAGCGCTCGTCGTACTGCCGAAGCAGCCAGCGTTTTTGCGCATATTAGTGGAAAGGAGGGGGGGCGATATCCGCTGACTGGCGTGGGAGACGTGAACACGTATGCGCTGTTTGCCGAGACCATACGTAAAATCACTAGAAACAATGGTCGGGCGGGCTTCATTGTGCCATCTGGATTGGCAACGGATAACTCAACCAAAGGCTTCTTCGGCGATCTGATATCGAAAGAATCACTTGACAGTTTTTTTGAATTTGAAAACGAAGGATTTTTTTCGGGCGCCGGGCAGGGTCATATGTTGCGATTTGCGCTTACAACCCTTGTTGGTTCCGCTCAGAAAATTTCCGAAACACGGTTCCTATTTCAGGCCAAAAAATTGGAGCATTTATACGATCCTGAGCGTGTATTTACGCTTAGCGCAGATGATATCGAGCGGGTTAATCCAAACACACTAACTTGCCCAATTTTTCAGTCGCGTTTCGATGCTGATCTTACAAAAAAAATCTACGAGCGAATACCTGTGTTGATTCGAGAATCGCGGGGCGATACGCCGGAACAAAATCGTTGGGGCGTTAGTTTTATGCGGATGTTCGATATGGCCAATGACAGTCATCTCTTCAAGACCTATGACGATATGTCAAGAGACGGCTTTGACTTAGTTGGTAACCATTTTATACGCGAACCGCAGCAGTTTGTACCGCTGTATGAATCGAAAATGATGCAGCTTTACAATCACCGACACGGCGATTTTGCTGACTCCGAACACGAGCGTGCACATATTTTGCCGAGAATAGCTGAGGCAAGGCTAAAGAATCCGGAATATTTAACCACTCCCTACTACTGGGTTTCACAAGAGGCGGTGTCGGATAAGTGTCGCGATCAGCATTGGGACAAAGATTGGTTTCTTGCTTGGCGCCGAATTACTGATGCCAGAGCAAGCGCTCGAACTGTCATTTCTACGATTATTCCGAAATCCGGCGTTGGAGATAGTATCTTTATACCATTACTGCGTGATTTCTCTGATCGTAGGATATATGCCTGCTTCATGGCGAATATGGGGGCGTTGGTTTTTGATTACGTTGCGAGGCAAAAAATTGGTGGTCTTAATTTGAACTATTTTACCTTAAAGCAACTTCCCTTTATAGACTTCGATTCTTACGATACTGCAGATATTCATTTCATATCGACTCGGGTTGCTGAGCTTACTTATACGGCCGTCGACCTCTGCGGGTGGGCGGAAGATCTATCATTGGGTGCCGTTCCTTTCGAGTTTGATATCAGTAGAAGAGCTTCTGTCCAATCTGAGCTTGATGCGTATTATGCAAAACTGTACGGGTTAAGTCGCGAAGAGTTGCAATTTATTTTGGAGCCTGAATCTGTTAAGCCAGGCTATCCTTCCGAAACATTTTCCGTGTTAAAGCGCAACGAGGAGCGCGATTTTGGTGAATACCGCACCCAGCGTTTGGTGCTTGAGGCGTGGGATAAATTGGACAGCGGGGAATTGCGCTAATGCTCACCCACCTCAAGCTCGACAACTTCAAGATCTGGCAGACCACCGGTGCGATGCGTCTGGCGCCACTGACGTTGTTGCTGGGTACCAACTCCTCGGGCAAGTCCAGTCTGATCCAGAGCCTGTTGCTGATCCGTCAGACCGTGAAAGGCGACGATCCAAATCTGGATCTCAACCTGGGCAATCCCGATGCCCACGACTCGGTCACCCTGGGCCAGTTCAGGGATCTGCTCTGTCGCCATGGCACGGCCAGCGAGAGCATTCCGGCTAACCAGGTAGGCATCGAGTTTCGCTGGAGCGAGCGGGGTGACACCAACTCCACGCTCTTTTCGGCACGCTACCGCAAGGGCCTCTCTGGTAGCGCCGAGTTGGATTATCTGCGTCTAGGAAGAGATGGTGAAGGTTTCACGGTTACACGGCCGAAGGCCGGCATCTACCGGTTGCAGATGGCCGATGAGCGAAAGTCCGTTGGTCAGAGCGCGGACTATCGCCCGCAGCGTTCCTTCGCGTTCTCACCGGCAGCCATTGCCAAGCTGGGTGCGCGCGGGGAGTTGATCGAGCCTATCGGTCCATCGCTGCTAAATGAGCTCGGCAAGATCATCTACCTCGGCCCAGTACGCCGTCTGGCGCAGCGCGACTACGTCTGGTCGGGCCGCATGCCGGCGCATATCGGTGATGACGGCGCCAAGGCTGTTGACGCACTGATTGCCAGTGGTGTGGCCATCCAAGAGGCGAAAAGGCGCAGTCAGCCCGAACCTAAGGAGGCGTCACTATTCAACCAGACCATCGTCTGGCTCAAGGCCATGAACCTGGCCGACGGCTTGTCCGTGCGCGCGCTGGGCAGCTCGTCGCGTTACGAGCTTCTGATCCACAACAATGGCGAATCGTCCAACCTCAAGGACGTTGGCGTCGGTGTATCGCAGGTGTTGCCGGTCATTGTGGCGGCGCTATTCGCCCAGCCGGGCCATATCGTTCTGATCGAAGAGCCGGAGAGCCACCTGCATCCGCTGGCCCAGTCCGAGCTGGCGAATTTGTTTGCCCATGTAAGTGCCGAACGCAAAGTTCAGTTCATTGTCGAAACCCACTCCGAGCATTTGTTCCGTCGCATGCAGACCTTACACGCACGGCAGACAGTCACGCGAGAAGACTGTGCCATGTACTTCGTGGAGCGAGACGGTAGGCGCGCGAGTCTGCGACCCCTGGAAGTGGATGAGGTGGGGCGTATCCGTAATTGGCCGTCACAGTTCTTTGGTGATGCGCTGGGCGAGACGAGGGAGCAGGCAAAGCTGGCGATCGAGCACGCCAAGGAGATGAGGGCAAAGGATGGCTAGGTTCTTGATTGATACAAACGTCATGATGGCTGCAAGTGCTGTGTCTGAAGTATCCAGAGTGGCGCCATATGCCATGCCACTGGAGCCCGAGCTTCGCGAGCTGGTGTTTGACTGGTTGCAGCAGTTTGAGCTTGCGGACGACAGGATCGTGCTTGATGAAGAAGGCCTGATTCGAGACGAATACGAAGGCAATCTGCCCCACAATTGGCGGGAGCAGGAATACGCGATGCAAGTTCTGCAGCATAAGATCGACCACTATCTTGCAGACTACGTCCCCATCGACTTTCGCATTGATGAGCACGGGGCCCAGCATCTCTTGAGTGAAGCTTTGGAACATCTTGTTTCGGATCGCGCTGATCACAAATGGGTTTGCTGTGCACTGGCTGCTCATTTACTTCATGAAGAAATGCCCCCGATTGTTTATGGCGCCGAGACCGATTGGTTCATTGCTGAAGCTGGTTTGATCCCTGAGGGAATAAAGTTTGTTCGGCTGCTCCCCGACATTTGGTACGAAGAAAGGATCGCCTAGTAGTGAGCACCTTCTTCCGCTTTCCACATACGCCACATCTGGCTTGGCTGGGTGCAGGTCAGCCGCGCGGTGACAAAGTCTTGTCTACGGAAGAAGCGACCGTCCTGCTTGGTAGTAGTGTCGTGGTGGAAGAGAAGCTAGATGGCGCCAACCTCGGCCTTTCGTTAGGGCCTGATGGTCAGCTCCGTGCGCAGAACCGTGGGCAGTACCTGCTGGAGCCCTATAGCGGTCAGTTCGCCCGACTAACGCCATGGTTGGCGCAACATCGTTTTGCGTTGACAGATCACCTCGACAGCACGCATATCCTCTTTGGTGAATGGTGCGCAGCCAGGCATTCGCTCGACTATGAAACGCTGCCCGACTGGTTCTCGTTGTTCGACGTCTATGACCGCGAACAAAAGCGCTTCTGGAGCAGCACCCGACGCAACGCACTGGCCAAAGCGCTTGGACTTGCCGTGGTACCGCAGCTCTACCACGGTCGATCAACCCTGGCCGATCTCAAGAAGATGTTGCAGTCTCGAACCAGCCTCTACCGCAGCGGTCCGCCGGAAGGTCTGGTGATACGCGCAGAATCAAAAGGCTGGTGTGAGTCCCGGGCCAAGCTGGTGCAGCCCGAGTTCACCCAAGCCATTGGTGAGCATTGGCGTAGCCGGGCGATCGAGTGGAACCGCCTGCGGCTCTTGAATGAGCCCGGATCATGAATCCCTTGCAGCGCGCGCTGATCGAAAAGGCCGGTCACGACCACGGCTTTGAATACGTGTTGTCTGGCGATGATCACACCGTGCGTCTGGCGTCAGCGCTGCATCGAGCGCAAGCGGCTGTGGCTGCTCGCGAGCATGGGTTTCTGCTGACCTTCTCGGCAACGGGGTCCGGCTTGCTGAACGCCGAGCTGGCCCGTACCTTTCCTGCGTCTGTATTACCCGACGGTCGCTTTGTCGCGAGCAATCATGGCGACTTGGCACTCTTCCTCCGCCGCGCCGCCGCGCTCGCGCGTGCGCTGCCCAATCAGGCTGCGATGGATTTCGAGGCCGAAGTCCAAGGTGAGTTGGCGCAGCTTGCTTCCGATCAGATTCGCGACACCGAGGTTGAACGTCTGGTGCGGCAGCGCGTAGGTCAGCAGACCCTTCGCCAGGCCATGCTGAACTATTGGGGAAATGCCTGCGCCGTCACCGGCATCACACACACAGCGGTGTTGCGAGCCAGTCACGCCAAGCCATGGGCCGAGTGCAAGAGCGATGCAGAGCGACTGGACGTGTTCAACGGCTTTCTGCTCAGCGCCAACCTGGACGCCTTGTTCGATCGCTTCCTGATCAGCTTCAGCCCCACCGGGACGCTTCTCGTATCGCCATGCATTTCGGCACCGGACCGGATCTGCCTCGGGCTTGATCTATCAATGCATCTGCGCTGGATTGCGGACGAGCACCAACCGTTTCTCACGTTTCATCGAACAAGATTCGCGGCGGTGTCGTGACGGTTGCAACCGACGGATTGCTTCATGACCAATCCGGTGACGCCTTTTTGACGACCGCAGTTCCGTTCCAAATCGTTGTTACTGGAGATCCTCATGTTCATTGACGTCAATAAATATGAACCTGCCGTGCGCAAGATTCTCGAGAGCGACGACGAGGTTCGTATGGCAGTTGCGTTCTGGGGCAAGGGCGCTGCGGAAATCATAGCGGCGCGGAACGGTAGGCCAACCCGGATTGTTTGCAACCTCGCGATGGGCGGTACAAATCCGGATGTTGTCGAGCAGCTGATGAAACTGAAAGGCGTGCGGGTTAAGCAGGATGACCAGCTTCATGCCAAGGTTCTCATTGGCGCAACGTCGGCCCTCGTGGGGTCGGCAAATATGTCGGTTAACGGCTTAAGCCTCGAAGGGCCTGAAGTGGGTGGGTGGAACGAAGCCGGTATAAAAACAAGGAGATCGTCCGAAGTAGCATCTATCGGAGCATGGTTCGACGAACTTTGGGCAGGTGCGCGCCGCATTACGTCCGCGGATATCACTGATGCGCGCGAGATATGGCTGAGACGCCGACACAATCGCCCACTCAATCGTGGCGGCAAGACGACCGCAGGGTTTAGTCTGAAAAACGCCAAGGCGGGCTCGCTCGCTGACCGCGCACTCTACTTTGCCATATTCCGGAGTAACCGCCTGTCCCCTGAGGCTGAAGACGTTCGCCAGTCCGCGGTGTCGAGCGTAGGGGGTGAAATTTCTTCTACGGGCATCCGTATCGACTACCACGCATATGAAGGCTGGGACGACCTGCCGCGAAATACGGACGCAGAGATCATCGACATCCACTATCGCAAGAACGGCACCGTCAAATGCTTTGGGGCCACGCGCAGGATCGAGAAGAGAAACAGGCGAGTGAAATATAAGGATGGGGAGCACGGACACATCACGCTGGCCATGAGAACACCGACGGTCGCCGGGATACCGTTTGGCCCTAAAGAACGCGTCGCGTTGGCGGCGGAGATCCAGCCGTATATCGAGAAGATATGGAACGAGGTGACTCAACTCGATGAGGATACTGGGGGCGTCACCATTGTTGCGGCGGATATGAAGCGGTTTATCGTGGGCGGTAAGACTGGGGTTCTAACCCGGTAACGCGGACGTTCTTCCGTGATACCGCTGACGCAGCAGAAGACGTTTAGTACGAGCCAAAGGAACCCGCATGACAACTGCGCCCAAGATCGAATCAAGCGACTTAACCATCCGCAAGGACAGCGAAGCTGCCTTCGTCGACGACAAGACCTTTTACGATCAGGACAACGTGTTCTAAGTGGACATGCGCACGCCGCCTGTAGAATGACCCCCATGCACATCTTCAAATCCTTCACCCTCGAAGCCGCCCACCGCCTTCCCAACGTGCCGCCCGGCCACAAGTGCGCGCGCCTGCATGGCCATTCCTTCCGCGTCGAGATCCACGTGACGGGCGAGCCTGACCCGCAGCTCGGCTGGGTGATGGATTTTGCGGATCTGAAAACGGCCTTCCAGCCGCTGTACGACCAGCTCGACCATCACTACCTCAACGACATCGAAGGGCTGGAGAATCCGACCAGCGAGATGCTGGCGCGCTGGATCTGGCAGCGGTTGCAGCCGCGCCTGGCGGGGCTGGACAAGGTGGTGGTGCATGAGACGTGCACGTCCGGGGCCAGCTGCAGCAGCACGAGTTTGTGACGCGTTGCGTTAGAATCACCATCGCTGTAAATATTCGTTTTGGCTGAATATTTGTTGACTGGTCTGGCCATCTCCTGGATTTCATGTTGCGTTGCAGCAGAAAGCTTGCTAAGGTAGCGCCCACTACCCCAAACCTCGACGAGGGCAACGCCATGAATCAGCAGATCAACAACCAGCTTTTCGCTTTCACCAAGCAGTTCACCGACAGCGCCTTCAAGGCGCACTCGCTGGCCCTGAAGGGT
>Ga0134128_10003648_pt1 | contig 18797 bp, 16 predicted proteins | sample KB31754_FD_96462 | JGI IMG/M metagenome (GOLD analysis project Ga0134128, IMG submission 96462) | Terrestrial soil microbial communities with excess Nitrogen fertilizer from Kellogg Biological Station, Michigan, USA - KB3-175-4 | ecosystem: Environmental > Terrestrial > Soil > Unclassified ... | reverse complement strand
CCACGCCGGATCGCAATCGAGATCGTCGACGAGTCGGCGCGTCAGCGGGTCGCCGCATGCCGCCACGATTCCGGTGATGCGTGCAAGCCGCGCGAGCGTGTCGCGAAGGCCCGAGAGGTCGCGTGGACGCGCGGTGCCGAGCGCGATCCGTGCGACGATCCGCTCGACGTCGACGCAGCCGCCGAGCGCGGTCGTGAGCGCCCGGACAGTCGCCGCGTCGCTGCGGAGCCCCGCGATCGCGTCGAGCCGCGAAGTGGCCTGCACGCGGTCGCGCAGCGGGTGCGTCAGCCAGTGACGGAGGAGACGGCTTCCCGCGGCGGTCGCGCAGCGGTCGAGCAGCGAGAGCAGCGTCGGCTCGGGCTCGCCGGCGAGCGTGCGCGTGATCTCGAGGTTGCGCCGCGTGGCCGCGTCGAGGGTGACGAATTCGCGGTCGGCCTCGACCGCGAGCGAGCGCACGTGCTCGAGTGAGCTTTGCTGCGTCGCGGTCGTGTACGTCAGCAGCGCTCCGGCGGCCGAGAGGGCGAGTGGGGCTGCGTCGACGCCGAAGGCCGCGAGATCGCGCGCACCGAGCTGGCGTGCCAGCTGACGCTCGGCGTTCGCCCGGTCGAAATGCCACGACGGGAGCGCGTGCGCCGGCACCGACCGCCCGCGCCACGCGGGCAGAGGAGCATCCTCGACAACGAGGAGTTCCGCGGGCTCGATGCGCTCGAGGACCGCGCCGCACTCGGCACTTGCGACGTCGGCGAGCGTGATGCGCCCGGCGGCGAGCGCGAGCCACGCGATGCCGGTACGCGAGGCATCGGCGAATATCGCGGCGAGTGGGGCCTCGCGCCGCGCGTCGAGGAGCCCCGCGTCGGTCAGGGTTCCCGGCGTGACGATTCGCGTGACCCTGCGCTCGACGAGCCCCTTCGCAGCTGCCGGATCACCGACCTGGTCGACGATCACCGCGCTCTCGCCGCGGTCGATCAGCCGCGCGAGGTGCTGGTCGAGCGCATGGTAGGGAACCCCCGCCATCGGAATTGGTGCGCCGGCCGACTGTCCGCGCGCGGTCAGCGTGATGTCGAGCAGACGTGATGCGCGCTCGGCATCGGCGTAGAAAAGCTCGTAGAAGTCCCCCATCCGGTAGAACAGCAGGCGATCGGGATGCTCCTGCTTGAAGCGCAGGTACTGCTGCATCATCGGGGTGTGCTTGCCGGATCCCGGGTCGTTCAAGATTTTCTCGCAAAGGACGTTGCCGAAGACGGCTTGGGGTGCGGCCACGGTTGCCCGCGCCCGATTATCGCCGAGACGCGCCGGAAGACGCGTGCCTGGACTCCGATCGGCGTCGCTTCTCATTGTGCTGAGTAGTGCGTATTATGTACAGAATTGTGCACGCTTATTGTGTTGGCATGTTCTCGACCAGGAGGCCGGCATGGGAATCACCGCAAACGACGTTGTCTCGCTGTCGCAAGCCCGCGCCGGTTTCTCGGAATTGGCGGAAGAGGTCCGGGCTGGCGCGGAGAAGATCATCACCAAGAACGGCGAGAGCTATGTTGCGCTGATCGATGCGCAACGGCTGGATCATTACCACCGGCTGGAGCGCGAACGAATTCACCTGCTGCTGACGAGCGAGGCCTCCAGGGGTCTCGACGACGTCGCCACCGGCCGCGTGAAGGATGCCCGAGGGGCCATCCAGGCGATCAAGCGCCGGCGCAGCGCGTAACGTCGGTGGAGCGGTTGCGATGGCGCGGAGAATTGTCGTCAAGCTCGTTGCGAACTTCGAAAGGAATCTTGCCGACGTCGAGCGCTTTCTGACCGAACGCGAAGCGCCGCGTGCGTTCGACGCGCTGCTCGATGAACTGACGGATACGGTGATTGCGAATCTCGAGCGGTTTCCCGCGATGGGGCGCCAATTCCTCGCGCATCCGGCGCGTTCGATCGAATCCTCGGCGGCGCTCGAGGCATTGTGCGCACAGTTGTCGGCGATTACACCGGACGCCGAAGCGCTGCACGAATACGTCTTCGACGAGTACGTCGTGCTGTACGCGGGGGTCGGCGCAATCGTCTATCTGCTGGCGATCCGGCATCAGCGACAGCTATCGTTCGATTTCCAGTTTCATTGGGGCGGATCGCCGCGATGACGCGTCTCGCTCCTCGTGTGGCAGCGTCACGGGTGTTCGCGGCGATCGCGATCGCATGGTCCGCGCTCGCGGCGGCGCATGCGGACTGGCCGATGTTCGGCTGGAACGTCGGGCGCAGCAGCGCGCCCGAAGTGCCGATGGGAATCGCCGAGGGCGATCTGCCGGCCCTGCAGCGCCAGCAGGTCCGCATCGACGGAACCGTGGACGCGTCGGCGATCTACCTGCACGGCGTGACGGTGGCAGGCGCGACCCACGACGTCTTCTTCGTCACCACGACGTACGGCAAGACGATCGCGATCGACGCGGATCGCGGCACGGTGTTGTGGGAGTTCACGCCGCCGAGCTACGAGCGTGTGAAGGGCACCTACCGGATCACCAATGCGACGCCGGTCGCCGACCCCGGCGGCGAGGCGATCTACGCGGCGTCGCCCGATGGCGTGATCCGCAGGCTCGCGGTCGCCGACGGCCGGGTCGAGTGGAGCACGTCGATCACCCGGCTGCCTGAGCGCGAGAAGATTGCGTCGCCACTTGCGTTCTTCGGAGGCCGCGTGATCGCGACAACCGGCGGCTACATCGGCGACCGGTCCCCGTACCAGGGCCACGTCGCGATCCTCGACGCGAAGTCGGGCGCCTTGCTGCACGTCTGGAACGCGCTGTGCAGTAATCGGCACGAGCTGATCGATCCGTCCACGTGCGCGGAGAGCGGTGCGGCGATCTGGGGCCGGGCCGGTGCAGTGATCGACGCGAGGACGGGCAATCTCTTCGTCGCCACCGGCAATGCGCGGTGGAACGGAGCCGAATACTGGGGCGACGCTGTTCTCGAGCTCGATCGCGACGCGACGAACATGCTCGGGAATTACACGCCGACCAACACCGAAGAGCTCGACGCGACCGACGAGGACCTCGGTTCCAGCTCACCGGTCCTTGCCGGCGGTGCGTACGTCGTTCAAGGTGGCAAGGACGGGAGGTTGCGTGTGCTCGACTGGCGCCGGATGGCAGGGACCGTCGCGCATCGCGGTGGCGAATCGTCGCGCGTGCGCACGCCCGGAGCCGCGCGGTTGTTCACGGCGCCGGTGGTCTGGCATCGGGCGGGAGCGATCTGGATCGTTGTGGCCACCAGCGGCGGAACCTCGGCGTGGACGCTCGACGGCGATACGCTGCGGCCGCAGTGGCAGAACGCGCATGCCGGCACCAGCCCGGTGCTCGCCGACGACCTACTGTACGTGTACGACCCCGGCGGCGGCCTGCGCGTGTACGGGGCGGAAAGCGGACGCCTGCTCGCCGACCTCGAATGCGGCAGCGGCCACTGGAACAGTCCGATCGTCGTCGATGGCCGGATTGCGCTGCCCGAAGGCAACGCCAACGATCACGCGACGAGCGGGGTGCTCGATATCTGGCGCGCGGCGAGGCACTGACCGGCGTCAGTGCGCCTTCGGCGCCGGCCCCTGCACGACCTGCATCAGGTCATCCGGCTTCACGTACCTGGTGAACGCCGCCCGGACTTCGTCCGCGCTGAGCGCGAGGAAGTGCTTCGCGGCGACCATCGGCTGGTCGAGGGGTTCACCGCGGTAGCTCCACGTCGCGAGCGCGCGCGCGATCCGGTTGACGCTCGACACTCCGACCGGGATCGAGCGGATCTCGTACTGTCGCGCATTGGCGAGCTCGGATTCGGTGACCGGCTGGCTGCGCATCCGTTCGAGGTTCTCGCGCACCAGCGCATCGGCGGCAGGAACCTTGTCGGGGTCGCTGGCGTAGCTCACGTAGAACACTGCGCGGCTGCGGTCGATCGACAGCGCGGAGCGGGCGTCGTAGGCGTAGCCGTGGCGGATGCGAATGTCCGCCATCAGCCGCGACGCGAAACCGGTTCCGCCGAGCACGTCGTTGCCGAGTTCGATCGCATAGCGGTCGGGGTTGGCGAGATCGAGCGCGAGCATCTGCGCCATGATGACCTCGTCCTGCCCCGAGTACGGATTATCGACGGCGGCATAGCCGGGCCCGTTGACCGGGACCCTCGGCGGCACCACATCGGGCCGTGGACCCGTCGCGGTCCAGGCGCCGAACCAGCGCTGCACAACCTCGCGCGCGGCAGCGGGCGTCACGTCGCCGACGACGACGATCGTCGTGAGATCGGGACGGTAGACGCTGGCGTAGTAGCCCTTCACGTCGCCGAGTGTCAGGGCGTCGACGGTTGCCGGCGTCGCTTCGCGCAGGTGTGGATCCCGCGCGGGGAGGAGCCCCTGCCGCAATGCACGGAACGTCCGATAACGCGGTGACCGCAGCTCGCCGGCGAGCGCGCGCGACGTCGTCTTCTGCACGATGGAGAACGCTTGTGCCGGCAGCGCAGGACGAAGCTCGTTGTCGGCGAGAAGCTGCATCCCGCGGTCGAAATGGCGGCTGAGGACTGCCAGCCCGAAGTCGGTGCCTGCGGACTCGGTTGCCGCGATGTCGTCGAGCGCCTTGTGAAATGCGCTGCGATCGAGCGTCGTCGTGCCGTAGTCGAACAGCCCGGCCAGCACGCGCCCTGCGCCTTCCTTCCCGGCAGGCTCCTGCAACGACGGATCGTGGTCGATGTGGCCGACGACGGTCACCGTGCGGCTCACCGACTCGGGTTGCACGATCAGCGTGATCCCGTTCGGGAGCGTCGTTCGCGTCGGGTCGAGCGTCCAGTGCGGAGCCTCGAGCCTGGCGAGGGGGGCAGCGGCCCAGGCCGGGAGCGCGACGTCGAGACTCTCGGTGCCACCGAACGACTCGCTGCCACCGAACCCGCGACTGTTCGCCGCCCGCTCGCCGGTTTCGCTCGGTGTCAGCACGACGACGACGCGCGCGTCGGCCCGCAGGAACTCGTGCGCAACGCGGTCGACATCGGCAGGCGTGACCGCTTCGATGTCGCGCAATGCCGCAGCGGGCGAATCGAGGCCTTGCCAGGCGAGCGCCTGCGACCACGCGCTCGCGAGGTCGACAGCGCTGTTGCGGTTGAACTCGAACTGGGCCTCCTCCGAGCGCTTGGCGGCCTCGACCAGCTCCGGCGGGACGCCTCGCTCGAGCAGCGCGCCGACGACGCCGTCGAGATGCCTCTGCGCTTCCTTCGCGTCGCCGCCCTTGGCGAAACCGACCTCGATGGCGGCGATTCCGCCGCGGCTGAACGGCTGCGTGTCGGCGGCCGCCGAGAGGACCTTGCCCTGCGCCGCGAGCTCCTGCAGCGCGCTGCGCGGATTGCCGAGGACGTCGATCAGCACCTGCGCGGCCGCATAGTCGCGCGCCATCATGCCCGGCATTCGGTACAGGAACTGCACCGTGCCGGTGCCGTGCGGCGTGGTCATCTCGATCGTCCGCGGTTCGACCGGCGCGAGCGCAACCGCCGCGCGCGCGGGAACCGGCTTCGACGGAATGCCTCCGAAGAGCGCCTTCACGCGCTCGAGCGTCGCCGCGGGGTCGACGTCACCGACGATCACGAAGATCGCATTGCCGGGCTGGTACCAGCTGTCGTAGAATTTGCGCAACGTCTGCGCGGTCGTGCGATCGAACGACGGCCGGGTTCCGAGCGGATCCTCGGCATACCCGGTTCCCGCGTAGAGCGTCCGTTCGGCGTCGATGAAAGCACGATAGCCGGGATCGGCGATGTCGCCGGAGACCTCCTGCTCGATCGCGCCCTTCTCGGCGTCCCAGTCCTTCTCGGTGAGCAGCGCGCCGCGCATCCGGTGCGCCTCGATTTCGAGCAGGATGTCCAGGTACGCCGACGGTGCGACGAAGTAGAACTGCGTCGCATCGTTGGTCGTGAATGCATTGTTCTCGCCGCCCATCTTCGCAGTGATCTCGTTCAACTGCGCGCCCGACAGACCCGAGCTGTCGCGGAACATCATGTGTTCGAGTGCGTGCGCGGTGCCGGGAAAACCGGCCGGCGTCTCGTAGCCTCCGGCGAGATAGGTAACCTGCGTCGTCACCATCGGCGCGAGCGTGTCGCGGACAATGACGACGCGAAGGCCGTTGGCGAGCGTCGCGCGCAGCACTTCGCCGCGCTCGCCCGCCGCAGTCGTGCTCGAGGCGGGCGCTGCGGAGCGCGCGGATTCCGGTGTGTTCGAAAGCGGGGCATGCGTGGCAGGCGTGCTGCAGCCGGCAACAACGAGCGCTGCAGCAAGCACCGCGATGAGGATTCGGACGTTCGGGCGCATTCTGGACATCTTGGACAGGTCCTCGGTCGGGAGCGGGTGCACAAAAGACGGCGCCGATCTCGCGCCGACGCAGCGCGCGATGTCGCGTGCACCGATGGTCGCAATTCTTCCACACCGCCACCGCATCGGCCCGCATACAGTGAACGCAGGCGCCGCGACCGCGATCGGCGCGAGAGTCTCGTCGATGACCGCAATGCGGGCGGCAAAGTTCATTGCAGGTTGTCTCGGCTGCCTCGCGTTCGCCAGCGCCGCGATCGGGGCGGGTGGCGCGCCGAATTTCGCGCCGACGCAGCGAAACGTAGTCTACGGAAGCGATCGCGCCGAGCGCTGCGACGTCTATGCGCCACACGGCGTGGCGCACGCGCCTGTCGTGTTCTTCGTCCACGGCGGCGGCTGGGCGCACGGCGACAAGGCTTCGCCCGGGCGCTTGCATACGCGCAGGCGCGTGCCGCCGAATACGGCGCCGATCGGTGGCGGTTCATCGTCATGGGCCACTCCGCCGGGGCCCACCTGGTCGCACTGATCGCCGCCTCGCCGACGATCGCAAGCGACGCGGGCATCGTCGCGCCCGCCGGCCGCGGCTGCCCGGCGGGGCGCCGCAGGAGGATCCTCAGTGGGTTTCGGCGAGCGGAGCGGGCCGCCACTTCGCGAGCCGGTTTTCGAAGATCGTCACGGCATACTCGGCAGCGAGTGCCACCACCATGATGATGACGATGGCTGCGTACATTCCGGCAGTGTCGAACGCGCCGCCGGCAATCTGGATCAGCACCCCGATGCCGTGGCGCGCGCCCACGAACTCGCCGACGATCGCGCCGACGATGGCAAAGCCGAAGCTCACGTGCAGCGACGCGAAGATCCAGCTCATTGCCGACGGCACGATCACCGACCGCGTGAGCTGCCACTTCGACGCGCCGAGGATCCGCGCGTTCGCGATCAGGGCGCGATCGGCTTCTCGAACGCCTTGGAACGCGTTGGAGAACACGATGAAGAACACCATGACGAACGAAAGCGCCACCTTCGATGTGAGGCCCAGCCCGAACAGCAGGATGAAGATCGGAGCCAGCACGACGCGCGGCACCGAATTGAACACCTTGATATAGATCGTCAGGACATCGGACGCCATCCGGTTGCGCCCGAGCGCGACCCCGGCGAGGATGCCGAGGATGAAGCCGCTGAAGAAGCCGAGCAGCGCCTCCTCGATCGTCACCCAGACATGGAACCACAGTGGCGTCCCGTCCGCGCCCTGCGTGATCCATTGGTACAGGCGTGCCGCAATTGCCGACGGGCTCGAGAAGAAGAAGACGTCGATGATCTTGGCGCGAGCAAGCAGCTCCCACCCGCCGAGAAGCACGACCAGCAGCAGCACCTGCCAGAACCGGACGGTGAGCCTGCGTTTGCGCTCTGCGCGCGCCGCCGCGGCTTCGATCTCGGCATCGGACGTTCCCGGTCTGAATTCAGGGATCGGAGGTGCCAGCGTTTCGCTCATCGGGCGCTCCCTAGCCTTCGCTGCAGCCGCTTCGAATCCAGCTCGCCGCGCGAGGCCTATACCGCGGCCTCGCTCCTGGCGGCGCCCTTCATGACTTCGTCACGAAGGTCGTTCCAGATCGTGTGCGAGATGGCGATGAAATCCTGCTGGTAGCGGATCTCGGCCGCGACGCGCGGGCGCGGAAGCTCGATCCGGTAGACGGATTTGACCGTCGCGGGGCCCGCTGTCAGCACATAGACCTTGTCGGCGAGCGTGATCGCCTCTTCGAGATCGTGGGTCACGAAGACCACCGACGCGCCCGATTCCGTCCATAGTGCGAGCAGCGCCTCGTGCATCAGCACGCGCGTCTGCACATCCAATGCCGAGAACGGCTCATCCATCAGCAGGATGCGCGGCTCGTTGATGAACGTCTGTGCGAGCGCCACCCGCTTGCGCATGCCGCCCGAGAGCTGGTGCGGGTACTTGGTTTCGTGCCCAGCGAGGTTGACGCGCGCGAGCCAGCGCCGGGCCAAAGCGTAGGCCTCGGTCCTGGGCTTCTCCCGAAACAGCGGGCCGGCGACGACGTTATCGACGACGTTGCGCCACGGAAACAGCGCGTCGGTCTGGAACACGAAGCCGATACGCGAGTCGATGCCGTCGACCGGCTTTCCATACAGTCGCACTTCGCCGCCCGAGGGCTTGTCGAGGCCGGTGATCAGGTTGAGCGTCGTCGACTTGCCGCAGCCGGTGGGGCCCACGACGGCGACGAATTCGCCGTCGTCGACAGTCATCGTGAAGTCGCGCAGCGCCGTCATCGACTTGCCGTCAGGTGTCACGAAACGCCGGTTGACCCGAATCAGCTCGATCGCCGGCGCCTGCGCGCCGGACGGCGTCGACGTCTGAGGTGCCGCTGCGTTGCGATCTGCCACGGGACCGGCGCACTGCGCGGGGGGCGCGGCTACTTCGCGTTCTTCACGAACTCGGTGGTGTAGGTCTTCGACAGATCCACCTTCTTGCCCTTCATGCTCTCCTTCGCCTGCAACACCGCGAGCACCGTCTCCGGACCGCCTTCGGGCATCACGCCGTCGGGCGTGAACATCGACTTGCCGTCGGCGAGGGCCTTGATGTAGGCGGCCTTGTCCGCGGTGTAGAAGCTCTTGGGCATCTTCTCGGTGATCTCGGCGGCGGTGTGCGTATGGATGTACTTCAGCGTCTTGACGAAGGCGTTGGTGAGCTTCTGCACCAGTTCCTTGTGGCTGTCGACGTAGCTCGTCTCCATGTAGAACGATGCCGCCGGATACGTGCCGCCAAGCGCCTCCTTGGTCTTCGCGACATCGCGCATGTCGACCAGCACCCGCGCCTGGCCGGTCGCAAGCAGGCGCGAAATGGTGGGCTCCGTGGTCATGCCGAGCTGAATTCGGTCCTGCTGCATCGCCGCGATGAAGGTCGTGCCTGCGCCGACGCCGAGCACCGTGTACTGGCCAACCGGAACCCCGGCGCGCGTGGCCAGGTACTGGGTCAGGAAGTTGGTCGACGATCCGAGTCCGGTGACGCCGAGCGTCTTGCCCTTGATGTCCGCCATCGACTTGATCTCGGGATGCTTGGTCGAGACCATCTCCACTTCGCCGGGCGCCTGGCTGAACTGCACGACCGATTCGACGAACTTGCCCTTGGGCTGCAGGTCGACACAGTGGTCGTAGAAGCCCACGACACCCTGGACCGCGCCGGCGAGCAGCTCCTTCTCCGCGTTGACGCCGGCGCCCTCGTTGAGGATCTGCACGTCGAGGCCTTCGTCCTTGAAGTAGCCGAGCGATTCGGTCAGCGCGGCGGGGAGATAGATCTGCTTCTCGATGCCGCCGACCATGATGGTGAACTTGTCCGCGGCGTGCGCGCCGCTCGGCGCGGCAACGGTCGCTGCGAGGGCCAGTACGGCACCCAGTACGGCGCGTCGATTCGTCATGGCATGGTCTTTCATCGGTTGATGGCGGGGAGATCCGCGGGAAAATGCATGATCGTGGCAAGCCACGAACGATGATGCGTGGTCGGGGTGAGAGGATTTGAACCTCCGGCCTCTACGTCCCGAACGTAGCGCTCTACCAGGCTAAGCTACACCCCGATGTCCTGCGTCGGCGCACGGGATTCGAGCGTACCGGGCGGATCCGAGCAGCCGGAGCCGATCAGTAGGTTCGCTGCGCCGCAAACGCGGCCAATTGTAGCAGAGCGGCTGTCTCCGGAGCTTCGGGCAATCCGTCGAGGCATGCCGCGGCGTCGCGCGCCTCGAGCGCCGCGCGTTCGCGCGACCAGGCGAGCGCGCCCGTCGTTTCGAGGGCCGCCGCGACGGCGGCGAACTCGCTGCGTCCTCGTTCGGACACCGCGTGGCGGATCAGTCCCTTCTCCGCGTCGCGGCCGACGGCGAGCGCGCGGATGAGCGGCAGTGTCATCTTCCCCTCGGCGAGGTCGTCGCCGACGTTCTTCCCGATCGCGCCCGCATCGCCGGAGTAGTCGAGGACGTCGTCCATGATCTGGAAGGCGATGCCGAGGTGCCGGCCGTAGCGCGCGAGGGCGTCTTCGCGCCCCCGCCCCGAACCGCCCAGAACGGCACCGATCCGCGCAGCGGCCTCGAACAGCGCCGCGGTCTTGCGCTCGATCACGTCGACATAGGCGCGCTCGTCGAGCGCCGCATCGCCGGTGTTCATCAACTGCATGACCTCGCCTTCGGCGATCCGATTGGTCGCGTCCGCGACGATCTCGAGCACGCGCATGCTTCCGACGCCGACCATCAGCTGGAACGCGCGCGAGTACAGGAAGTCGCCAACGAGCACCGACGCGGCATTGCCGAATGCGGCGTTCGCCGTCGCGTGTCCGCGGCGCAGGTCGGATTCGTCGACGACGTCGTCGTGGAGCAGCGTCGCCGTGTGGATCATTTCGACCACGGCGGCGAGCACGCGATGGTCGGTTCCGCCGTACCCGCAGGCGCGCGCGGCGAGCAGGAGCAGCGCCGGCCGCAGTCGCTTGCCGCCGCTACCGATGATGTAGTCCGCGACCGTGTGGATGAGCGCGACGTCCGAGCGCAAACTGTCGCGAAGCACTTGGTCGACGCCGACCATGTCGGGGCCGATGACGGGCTTCAGGAAATCGACGGTCACGGGTCCGGCGGGCGGGGAATTTCCGAGTGGCATGGCGGGCAGCCGCCGCGCGCCGCGCGATCGAGTCGCGTAGGCGATATCCCCCGCGGCTCCCGCTGCGGCGGAGCGAGGGGTGCATGTTACCGGAGAAGCTGGCGCGTCAGCGAAGCGCCGTATCCGGGCGCCCGGGTGGCGTCGGCGGACGCCCGCGGGGATCGTCGCTGCCGGGGTCCTCGCTGCCAGTGGCGATGGCAGCGAAAATGCGATATGATTTAAAGCTTTCCGATTCATTGCCGGACATGGTCCGCGCGCCGAGTCGGGCGGGCGTGGTCAATGACCGGAAACCGAGGGGATCCGAGGAGCCATTCATGTACGCGGTCGTGAAAACCGGGGGCAAGCAATACAAGGTCGCCCCGGGCGAAAAACTCAAGGTCGAGCTGCTCCCGGCGGACGTGGGCGCCGAAGTGGTGCTCGACCAGGTTCTGATGGTCGGCGACGGCGCGAGCGTCGATATCGGTCGCCCGGTCGTCACCGGCGCGGTGGTCAAGGCGACGGTCGTCGCGCATGGGCGCGGTGAGAAGCTGCGCATCTTCAAGATGCGCCGGCGCAAGCACTACCAGAAGCACCAGGGACACCGGCAGGGCTACACCGAGCTCAGGATCGATTCGATCGCCGGCTCAGGAGAACAGCATGGCGCATAAGAAAGCCGGCGGCAGTTCGCGCAACGGCCGCGACTCGAAGGCGAAGCGGCTCGGCGTCAAAGCCTATGGCGGCGAGGCGATTCGCGCCGGCGGCATCATCGTCCGCCAGCGCGGTACGCTGATCCACCCTGGCACCAACGTCGGGGTCGGCAAGGACCATACGCTCTTCGCGCTCGTCGACGGCACCGTCGACTTCGGTGTGAAGGGCGCACTCGGGCATCGCTACGCGAACGTCCTCGCCTCCCAATGATCGGTGGGGCAAGACCTGACCCCAGTCGCAATCAACGCCGCTCGATCCACCACATCATCGCCAGCGCTACGGCGCTGAAAAACACGAGCGGGAACACCGCCGAAAACAGTGGCGGCCAGTCGTTCAGCACGCCGAGATTCGAGAACAGGCGGCCGAGCAGGAAGAACGCAAGGCCGATCATCGTGCCGGCGAAGATCCGGAAGCCGATGCCGCCCTGCCTGCGCTGAAAGTGCGCGAACGGCAGCGCGAGCACCATCATCACGAGCACGGCGGCCGGGTAGAAGATCTTGTTCCAGAACGCGATCTCGAAGCGCGACGCCTTCTGCGAGCTCTTCGTCAGCACGCGGATGTTGTCGTAGAGCGCGCCGAGCTCGAGCCTTTCGGGCGCAACCTCGTAGACGTCGAGGATCGACGGCCGCAACACCGTCGTCCACATCCACGTCGGCGCATGCGTCACCTGCACGCGGTCGGCGCCGATCTCGGTGGTGTCGACGTCGTCGAGCTTCCACTCGCCGTTGCCGAGGAACGTCCCCGAGCGCGCCGTCCGCACCGCCTTCAGCCGCAGGTCGCTGCCGAATTCGTACATGCGCACGCCGAGCAGCGTCATGTCCGCGAGGACCGTGCGAATGTTGACGAAGGTGAGGTCCTGCTTGAACCAGAATCCCGACGTGAACTGCTGGGCAACGACGTGGGCGTCGCCGCCGCTGCCGGCCGAGCGGACCGTCTGGGCGAGTCGCTCGGCGGGCGGGGCGAGATACTCGCCGGCGAGGAAGGTGGCGAGCGCCAGCGGCAGGCCGACCCGCAGCACCGACCAGACGAGTTGCCCGATCGACATTCCGGAGACGCGCATCACCGTGTATTCCGAGTTGGCGACGAGCTGCGCCACCGCGAACAGCGTGCCGATCAGCGCCGCGACGGGGAACAGCTCGTACAGACGCGACGGGACGTTGAGCAACACGTAGACGAGCGCCGAGCTGATCGTGTAGGTGCCGTGCCCGACGTCGCCGAGCTCGTGAATGAGGTCGAAGAAGGCGAAGAGCGCAAGGAGGGCGATGAAGATCAGCAGCGTCGCGAAGAGCACGTCGCGTCCGATGTAGCGCTGCAACGTCTTCATTCGCGGCGGCTCACTGTGCCGGCGGCGTTGCCGCCCGGTGCGCCGGAAGGAGGCGGGCGAACAGGCGGGCGAACAGGCCGGCGACCGACAACTGGTGGCGAAACAGCACGACGACGATCGCCAGCGCCACGAGGTGCGGCAGAGCGAGACCGGCCCACAGAGGCAGCCGCCCCTGCGCGATCAGGCTCTGCACGATGTTGAGGCAGTTGCTGTAGAGCATGTACAGGAACACCGCCGAGAAGAAGTTGAACGAGCGGCCGACCCGCGGATCGACGTAGGCGAGCGGGATGGCGAGCAGCGTCAGCACGAGTGCGGAGATCGGCACGGAGATGCGCCAGAACAGCTCGGCGCGCCCAATGCGGTCGCCGCTCGCGAGCAGCGCCGCGGTGGGCAGTGCCTTGCTCGACGTCGGCACCGAGCGCACCTCGGATGGCTCGATGCGCCGGCCGAGACGCTCGAATTCCACCACGCGGTAATCGGCGGTCCCCGGCGTCCCCTGGTAGCGCCGGCCATGCTCGAGCACGATGAAGCGGTCGCCGTCCGGCATGTCCTCGAGCTTGCCGCGCGCCGCCACCGTCGTCGCGTCGCGCCTGTCCTCGATGCTATGAAGGAAGACGTTGCTGACCGTATTGTCGAGCGGGTTGATGCTCTCGACGTAGACGACGAGGTTGGCGCGCGGAAACTCGCGAAACAGCCCGGGCGTAACGACCGAGATGTCCTGCCGCGCCTTCATCTGCTGCTCGAACTCGACCTTGTGTCGCTCGGCCCAGGGTGAGAGGAACAGGGACAGCACGACGATCGCGACGAGGAACGGCGTCGCGAACAGCAGGATCGGGCGCAGCCACGCCGTCAGCGACTGTCCCGACGTAAACCAGACAATCATCTCGCTGTCGCGATACCAGCGTGAAAGTGTCAGCAGGACCGTCAGGAAAAGCGCGACCGATAGCAGGATATTGAAGTAAAAGAGAGCGCTGAATCCGAGCAACGTCACAATCCCGTCCGGCGCGACGACCCCCCCGGCGGCATCGGCGAGCAGCCGCAGCACCAGGTTGGTGAACAGGATGGCGAGCAGGATCAGGAACAGCCCGACCGCGGTGGCGGTGAGCTCGCGGACAAGGCTCCGCCTGAAGATCACGTCGACAGGAAACTTTGACTTTTCACGGGGCTTTTGCCAATAATGCGCATCAGACGCCCATGCGGCACAAAATCGTCATTGGCAACCGGCGGGGAGCACGATGGAATTTACCATAAAAAGCGGCAGTCCCGAGAAGCAGCGCAGCGCCTGCGTCGTCGTCGGGGTGTTCGACAACCGCAAGCTGTCGCTGTCGGCCGAGCTGATCGATCGCGCCTCGAACGGCTACATCAGCGAGATCATCAGGCGCGGCGACATGGAGGGCAAGCTCGGCGCCACGCTGCTCCTGCACAACGTCCGCGGCACGCTCGCCGACCGCGTGCTGCTGGTTGGCCTCGGCAAGGAGCGCGACTTCCGCGACCGCGAGTTCCGGCAGGCGATCCGCAACGCCGTCAAGCTGCTGAACGAGACCGGCTCCTATGAGGCGGTGATCTACCTGACGGAGGAAAAGGTCAAGCGCCGCGAGGTAGCGTGGCGGGTCGAGCACGGTGTCGTCGTCGCGATGGACGCCGTCTACCGATTCGAGCAGATGAAGAGCGAGCCGGCCGAGGTGCGCCGGCCGCTGCGCAAGCTCACGCTGTCGGTGCCGCAGCGCTCCGATCTTGCGGCCGGCGAAGCGGCCGCCGCGCGCGGTCTCGCGATTGCGCATGGCGTCGATTTCACCAAGGATCTCGGCAATCTTCCCGGGAACGTCTGCACGCCGCGCTACCTCGCCGAGCGCGCGCAGGAACTCGGCCGGGAGTTTCCAACGATCAAGGTGACGGTGCTCGAGCGCCCGCAGATCGAAGAGCTCGGCATGGGCTCGTTCCTGTCGGTCACCAACGGCAGCGTCGAGCCGCCGCGCTTCATCGTGCTCGAATACGATCAATCGCCGCGCAAGCAGAAGCCGCTCGTTCTCGTCGGCAAGGGCATCACGTTCGACTCGGGCGGCATCTCGATCAAGCCGTCGGCCGACATGGACCACATGAAGTACGACATGTGCGGTGCCGCGTCCGTGCTGGGCGCGTTTCGCGCGATCGCCGAGATCGGTCCGAAGCTCTCGCTGGTCGGGCTGATCCCGACCTGCGAGAACATGCCCTCCGGGAGCGCCACGAAGCCCGGCGACATCGTGAAGTCGATGTCCGGGCAGACGGTCGAGGTCCTCAACACCGACGCAGAAGGGCGATTGATCCTCGCCGATGCGCTCACCTACGCCGAACGCTACGAGCCCGAGGCGGTCATCGACGTCGCAACGCTCACCGGGGCAATGGTCGTCGCCCTCGGCCACGTCGCCTGCGGCGTATTCAGCAGCAGCGACACGCTGGCACGCGCACTGCTCGCCGCCGGTGACGACGCGTTCGACCGCGGTTGGCAACTGCCGCTTTGGGAGGACTATCAGGAAGGGCTCGCGAGCAATTTCGCCGATTTCGCCAACGTCGGCACCCGTGCCGGAGGCAGCATCACGGCGGCGTGCTTCCTGTGGCGCTTCGCGCGCAAGTACGACTGGGCGCACCTCGACATCGCCGGCATCGCGTGGAACGAGGGCAAGGAGAAGGGTGCGACTGGACGCCCGGTGCCGCTGCTCACGACCTGGATCCTGGGCCGCGAGAGCAGCGCGTGAGCGATGACCTCGATCGACTTCTACAGCCGCGTCGCCGATCCGCTGCGATTCGCGGCGCAGCTCGCCGCCAAAGCGGTCGGGCAGCACGGGAGCGCGCGCGTCCTCACTGCTGACGCCGCGTCGACCGCGGCGCTCGACCGGCTGCTGTGGCAGGAGTCGGATGTGTCGTTCCTGCCCCACTGTCGCCTCGGTCATCCCGACGCGAACGAGACACCGGTGCTGATCGACGAGTCGTGCGAGCACGCCGGGCCGGCCGCCGTGCTGATCAATCTGCATCCCGAGCCGCCGCCGTTCTTCAGCCGCTTCGAGCGATTGATCGAAATCGTCGGCGCGCAGGAGCACGAGCTCGCCGCCGGACGCGCGAGGTACCGCTTCTACCGCGAACGCGGCTACGCACTCGAGAATCACGACCGTGCCGGATTCGACTGATGCCGACCGCGCGCGAGCTCCTCGAGCAGGCCGATGCGCTGATGCGCCGCAATCGCCGCAATGACCCCGTCGTTGCGCTGACACCGACGGAGATCCTGCCGGAATATGGGGCGCCTCAGGCCGCCTCGGAACACGCAGGTCTGACGGTCGACGAGCGCGCATCGAGTGGCGAGGGTGACGATGCCGACTGGCTCGCGAGCCTTGCCGACCTGCCGGTGCTGACCGACGTCGTCGAGATCGAGCACGTGTCCGCAGCGTCGCTGGCGCCGACGGTCGAGTTGCCTACGGTCGAGTTGCCTACGGTCGAGGCGCAGCCCGCCGACGCGACCGAGCCCGCCACCGACTGGTCGGCGCTTGCCGAGGAGATCCGCGCCCAGGTCCTGCAACGGCTCGACCTCTTCACCGACACCGGGTTGCGCGAGCAACTCGGCGCGCATCTGAAGCCGATCGTCGACCGCGCAAGTGCCGAGCTCGTCGACACGATCAACCGGCAGGTCGGCGAGCTCGTGCGCAGCTACGTCGCCGAAGCGATCGAACGCGAGATCGAGGCCTGGCGCGACCACAACGGCTGAGCCCGGCGGTGCCGAGGCTCGCTGCACCGCAGCGTCGCCGCTCCGTGCGGGTCTTTGGATTCGTGTCGCGACAGGACTAATATCCGCGTGTCGCCGGGACCACCCGGCCCCCGAGTGGAGAGTCGACCGAATGGCCACCACAGCCGCCGTACCCAGCGCGACCATCGCCGCCCGCATCGACCGGCTCCCGTCGTCGAGATATGTCCGGCACCTGATCCTGCTGCTCTCGCTCGGCGGCTGCTTCGAGTTCTACGACCTCTTCTTCACCGCGTACATCGCGCCCGGGCTGTTCAGGAGCGGCATCTTCACAGCGACGACGAAGGCGCTGTTCGGTATCGAGGGCTTTGCGAGCTTCGTCGCGGCGCTCTTCGCGGGGCTCTTCGTCGGCACGATCGTGTTCAGCCAGCTCTCCGACCGCCACGGTCGGCGCTCGATCTTCACGTTCTCGCTGCTGTGGTACTCGGTGTGCACGTTCATCATGGCGTTCCAGTCCACCGCGATGGGCATCGACATCTGGCGCTTCATCGCGAGCATCGGCATCGGCGTCGAGCTCGTCAACATCGACACCTATATCTCCGAGCTGGTGCCGAAGGAGACGCGAGGCGCGGCGTTCGCGTTCAACCAGTTCGTGATGTTCTGCGTGGTTCCTATCGTCGCCTTCATCTCGTGGCTGCTGGTCCCGCAGTCGCCGTTCGGCATCGACGGCTGGCGCTGGGTGGTGGCGATCGGCGCGGCCGGCGCCGTCTTCATCTGGTGGATCCGCCTCGGGCTCCCCGAGTCGCCGCGCTGGCTCGCACAGCACGGCCGCCACGACGAGGCGGCGCGAATCATGGAGGACATCGAGCAGCGCGTGCAGAACGAGACCGGCCAGCCGCTGCCGGCGCCGCAGATGCTTGCCGACGAAACCGATTCGGCGAAAGGCTCGTGGGCCGAAATCTGGAGTCCGGCATTCATTCGGCGGACGATCGTGCTGATCGTGTTCAACCTGTTCCAGACGGTCGGCTACTACGGCTTCGCGAGCTGGGTCCCCACGCTGCTGATCGCGAAGGGGATCACGGTCACGAAGTCACTCGAATACACGTTCATCATCGCCGTCGCCAATCCGTTCGGTCCACTGATCGGCCGCACGTTCGCCGACCGTTTCGAGCGCAAGTGGCAGGTCGCGTGGGCGGCAATCGCGATCGCGGTGCTGGGGCTCGTCTTCTCGCAACAGACGGAAGGGTTCTGGATCATCGTCGTCGGCATCCTGGTCACCCTTGCCAACAACTGGATGTCGTTCGCGTTCCACGCCTACCAGGCCGAGCTCTATCCAACCCGCATCCGGGCGCAGGCGGTGGGCTTCGTTTATTCGTGGAGCCGGTTCTCGGCGATCTTCAGCGGTTTCATGATCGCGTTCTTCCTCAAGGGATACGGCAATACCGGCGTGTTCACGTTCATCGCACTCTGCATGGTCGTCGTGTTCGTGGCGGTCGGCGGCTTCGGGCCGCGAACGACGCGGCAGCGGCTGGAACAGATCGCGCGCTGAGCGACTCCGCGGTCCCGGGCCGGGCCCGCGCGGCGTCCGTCCGCCCGATGCGGGTGTGGCGCGCGCGCAACCCCGGGGCCGGATCCTGGCGCTCGTCCGCCGAGCGGGGAACACCGCCGGCGCGAGTCCTGCTACACTGTGCGCGATGATTCGTGCGACTTCGTTCTGGGGCTATTTCTACTTTTCGGACCACGCCGAGGGCCGCGCGCACGCATAAGAGACACGAAATCGAATACGGCGCATCGGGCGGCCCCTCAAAAGGCCGCCCGATGCTTTTTGCGCAATCGATTCATGCACGAAGGAGAACGAAATGATCATCGTGATGCAGCCCGAGGCCGGCGAAGCCGAAATTGCCGCAGTCGAAGCGAAGATCCGCTCGCACGGCCTCGAAGTCCACGTCTCGCGCGGCACTGAGCGCACGCTGATCGGCGCCGTCGGCGACGAGCGCCGACTCGACCCCGAAATGTTCGATCCGATGCCTGGGGTCGAGCGCTCGATGCACATCCTGAAGCCGTACAAGCTCGTCGCCCGCGAGTGGCACAAGGCGAGCAGCGTCGTCGACGCCGGGGGGGTTCCGATCGGCGGCGCCGATGTG
>Ga0134128_10003646_pt1 | contig 18802 bp, 21 predicted proteins | sample KB31754_FD_96462 | JGI IMG/M metagenome (GOLD analysis project Ga0134128, IMG submission 96462) | Terrestrial soil microbial communities with excess Nitrogen fertilizer from Kellogg Biological Station, Michigan, USA - KB3-175-4 | ecosystem: Environmental > Terrestrial > Soil > Unclassified ... | reverse complement strand
CCATTGCCCTCGGCTTTGCTGTTGGTTTTGCCGAGGGACTCGCTGTGCTGGACCTGCTCGGGGCCGATCCGCGGCTGGCCCGCTACCCCTACCTTGCCGCCGCGCGCGGTGACTTCCTGGTCCGGCTGGGGCGCTCCGGGGCGGCCAGGACGGCCTTTGATGAGGCACTGATTCTCGCCGGAAATGACGCCGAACGGCGCTTCCTGCAGGCCCGGCTGGCCGAACTTGCCGGTTGAACGGGCGGGCCCATTGAACGGGCCTGTTGAACGGCGGGCGGGTTCACGGGTTCCGCGGGACATCCCCGGATGGGGGACACTTGAAGTTCCCCATGACAAGGCGGCACCAGCATGCTTAACCTCCGGCAGGACACCGACGGCTTCATCCACATGAGCCGGCACTTTCCACGAGGGATGACAATCGCCATCACCTTCACTGACGGCAGCCGGGGCGAATTCGCCGGCTCCCGGCTCAACGAGCTCTACGACCGGGCCCTGGCCGCCTACCGCCGGGGCAACAACCTCGACGCCAAGGGCTTTGACCGGGCCCCGCAGAAGATCCACCGCCGCAACGCAGTGGGGTTGGTGCCCGTCAGCCCCGACATGGGCGGTTGATGGCGCGCACGCCGGCTGGCTTCGGGAGCACCATGATGCATGGCGGCCCTTGATATATTGATTGAAGCTACAAGTAGTTGTTTTGTCGTAGCATTGGCCAACCACCCGTATTCCCGCTCCCAAGGAGATTGCATGAGCCCCACACTTCGCGAGCTGCGCTCGCCCGACTGGGCCGCCGAATCTGTGCCGGACGCTGTGGCAATCCTGCTCCACGGCTTCGGCTCCAACGAGCGTGACCTGGCCTCACTGGCCCCGGCGCGGGGGCTGAACCTGCCCTGGGCCTCTCTGCGGGCGCCGCTGGAACTCGGCTACGGCGGCGCGGCCTGGTTCCCCATCGGCACTCCCGGTGACCCCGTTCCCGGGCCGGTGGAGCAGGCAACTGACACCCTCTGGGAGTGGGTTGATGCCAATGCGGACCCGGCAACGCGCATCGTGCCCATCGGTTTCTCACAGGGCGGGCTCATGGCCACCCAGCTGCTGCGCACCCGGCCCGGCCGCGTGCTGGCCCCCGTGGTCCTGGGCGGGTTCGTGCTGGGCGCACCGCAGCCGGGCGACGACGCTCTCCGCGCCTCCATGCCCGCGCTGTTCTGGGGGCGCGGCGCCGAGGACAGGGTCATCGCCCCGGTGGCAATCGCCCGCACCACCGAATTCCTGCCGAGCCACACCTCGCTGGTCGAGCGCGTGTACCCGGGCCTGGCTCACAGCATCAACAGCCCCGAGCTCGACGACGTCCGCGGCTTCCTCGCCGCCGAAGTGGGTGCCGCGGCGGTAGTCGGCGCCTGAGCCCGCCGGCCAGCCCAGGGCGGGCCGGGCCTCGTCAGGTCTTGCCCTTGCCTTTCTTGTCGTCCACAATTCCGCCAATCAGCCCGCCAATGGCGCCTCCCAGGACGCCGCCGGCAACCCCGCCGAGCAAGGTGCCCAGGCCCGCCCCGATCCCGGCCAGGCTTGAGCCGTAGCTGACCCTGGCGATCGAGACCGTTGTCGAGCCTTCGGGGCCCACTGAGACTTCAAAGGACCCCAGTGCTGCCGAGGCGAGCACCAGGGCCACCGGGCTGGGCTTGGTGCCCGCGAGCATTTTGGCGTAGATGTCCCGGGTTTCAAAGTAGGCCTGCAAGGCATTGCCCTTTGGCTCGCCTGCCTCATAGCCGAGCTTGTACAGTCCAAGCAGCGTCTCCGCCTCGTCGTCGCTAATAACCTCGGCCGCCGTCAGCCTGGCGAGCACGGCCCGGTGCTCGGCCACGTAATCGCCCTTGAACTCTTCCATGACGCCCCGCGCCTCGACCCGCGCGGCGTGCATCAAGTCCGGCAAGCCGACAATGATTGCTGGTGTTGTGTCCATCGTGCCCCTCCTTTGGGTGCACAAATAACGCTACGCCGCTACCGGACAGTTGTGACCAGTGTCACATTTGAAAATTGTTGTCGATCCGCCGCCCGCCCAATCGTCATCCTGGTGAGGCACGGCCACGAGGCCAGCCAGCCGCCGTCGTGCTTGGCACAAAAGGCGTTGCCGCCCGTGGACGGCACCGCCCCGATCAAGGAGAATGAACCATGCGCTACACACTGCTTTTGCACTACCCGGAAATGGATGCAGCATCGCTGGGCGAGGAGGCCATGGCCGAGGGGCAGCGGGCCTTCAGCAGTTACGCCACGGCGTTGCACCAGGCCAAGGTCCTGATCAGCGCCGAAGTGCTGCAGCCTTCGTCGAACACCACCACGCTGACCAAGGCCGGCGGTACCCTGCGCGTGCAGGACGGGCCGTTTGCCGACACCAAGGAACAGCTGGGCGGCACGTTCGTCATTGACGTTGCCGACCTCGACGCCGCCATCGAGTGGGCGGGGAAGGCCCCGTCCGTGGAATGGGGTGCCGTGGAAATCCGGCCCGGGGCCACCTACACCGTGGACGGTGCCTGGACGCCCAACGCATGAGCCAACAGGGGGCGCGGGCTGCGGCGGACCATGCTGCCCGCGCCTCCTACGGGCACCTTGTTGCCCTTCTTGCAGCGTCCACGGGCGATCTTTCGCTGGCCGAGGACGCGCTTTCGGATGCCTTTGAACAGGCACTGCTGAGCTGGCCCTCCGGCGGAGTCCCCACCAATCCCGAAGGCTGGCTGCTCACGGTGGCCCGCAACAGGCAGCGCGACACCTGGAAATCAGCCTCCCGCCGGACGTCGCTGCCGTTGGAGGAGGCGGACGGGAACGGAGGCACCGCGATGTCGGCCCTGGATGAACTCGATGTTGACGCCATAGGGGACAAGCGCCTGGAACTCCTGTTCACCTGCGCCCACCCCGCCATTGACCCTGCAATCCGGACGCCGTTGATGCTGCAGGCGGTCCTGGGCTTTGACGCGGCCAGCATTGCGTCCGCCTTTGCCGTGCCGGCCCCGGCCATGGCGCAACGCCTGGTGCGGGCCAAAAAGCGCATCAAGGCGGCCCGGATTCCGTTCGCCGTGCCCGGCAGGGACGCCATGCCCGGGCGGCTGCCCGCCGTGCTGGAGGCCATCTACGGCTGCTATGCACTGGCTTTCCCTGAAGCGCCGGAAGGGCGGGGCGGGGACATGGCAGCTGAGGCGCTCTATCTGGCGGTGACCCTGGCCGCGCTCCTCGACTCTGAGCCGGAGGCATGGGGCCTGGCGGCCCTGATCGCCTTTTCCCAGGCCCGCGCGCCCGCCCGCCGCGGCCCGTTTGTCCCGCTCGAGGAACAGGACACCGCCCTGTGGGACCGCCGCCTCATGGAGGAGGGCGCATCACTGCTGCGCCGGGCCGCGGCCGGGGGCGCCACGGGGCGCTTCCAGCTGGAGGCAGCCATCCAGGCAGTGCATTGCGAGCGCGCACGGACGCACGCCACGGACTGGGCCGCCCTGCGGACCCTGTATGCAGCGGTTGTGGCGGTTGCACCCAGCCTCGGCGCGCGGGTGGCGCTGGCGGCGGTGATTGGCCGTGCCGAGTCCCCGGCAGCCGGCCTGGCGGAACTGGATGCCCTAGCCGTACGGGAGGATCCGGCCGGGGCGGCCGCAGTCGAGCACTTCCAGCCCTTCCTGGCCACCCGGGCGGACCTGCTGGCCCGGGCCGGACGACGGCGGGAGGCGGCGGAGGCGTTCACGGCCGCGGCTGGCGCCACCCCGCAGCCCGCGGTGCGGACCTATTTGTTGCAGCGGGCTGCGGAACTGGGACCGTAGGATTGGCCGCTGCCCGAAACCCGGACTGTCAGCGTGTCCATCACCCGGGCGGGGCACCGGACCGGGATTGAGGGCTGGTTTGGCCAACCCGGGGACGTGTCGATGCGGGTGCCGGAGACGGCAGTCCCACGGCGGTGATGCCGGAGGGGCCGCGCTCCCACTACGCTGTTCCCATGACAGCCTTGAAAGTGTTTGGACTGGACATCGACAAACTGGCCGGCCGGCGCAACGGCCACTACGTGATCGAGGAGGCCGCGCGGGTGCATCCGCGCACGCGCCGGGCCTTCCGCTGGGTCAATTGGATCCTGGCCCTTGAGGTCCTGGTGGGCCTGAGCGCCATCGTCATTGCCCTGGTGCTGGAAATCCGCGGCACGCCGGTGGGCTTCGCTGTGCTGTTCCGCGGCGTGGTGGTGCTGTTCATGACGCTGACCCTGTTCTTCTTCGCGTGGCGGGCAGAGCAGGGCTACTACTGGGGCTACCAGCGGCTGCGGCTGTTCAGCCAGATCTTCCCCGTCATCACCTTGGTCGTGGCCACCATCCCGGGGCTCTACCCGTACTGGATGGTGGTGGAACAGATCATCTTTGCCGCCCTCATGATCGGCATTGCGGACTTCCTGACCAGCGACCACATGCGGGACGCCTACCCCAGCCCCAAGCGGCTGGCGGAGCGCCCCCAGCACTGAGGACCTGGACGACGCCGGCTCCCGCACCTGGGAGGGCGGCCCGCGGGAGGTGCGGGCCGCCGTCGTGCTTCCCTGCTGGCGGCCCGCCGCGCCCTTCTAGAACGTGGCCGCGTCGATCACGAAGCGGTAGCGCACGTCCGATGCCAGGACGCGTTCGTAGGCTTCGTTGATTTTGTCGGCCGGGATGACCTCGATCTCGGCGCCGATGCCGTGCTCAGCGCAGAAGTCGAGCATCTCCTGGGTTTCGGCGATGCCGCCAATCGCGGACCCGGCGAAGGACCGGCGCCCCCCGATCAGGGAGAAGACCTGCACGGGCAGGGGCTGCGGCGGGGCACCCACGTTGACCAGGGCGCCGTCGAGCGCCAGGAGCTGCAGGTATGCGTTGATGTCGATGGCGGCGCTGACGGTGTTGATGATCAGGTCGAAGCTGCCGGCAAGCTCCGTGAAAGTGTTTTCATCGCTGGTGGCGTAGTAGTGGTCGGCGCCGAGCCGCAGCCCGTCCTCCTGCTTCTTCAGCGACTGGGACAGCACGGTGACAGTGGCGCCCATGGCGTGCGCCAGCTTGACGCCCATGTGGCCCAGCCCGCCCAGGCCGATGACGGCAACGTTTTTCCCCGGCCCGGCGCCCCAGTGGCGCAGCGGCGAGAAGGTGGTGATGCCGGCGCAGAGCAGCGGGGCGGCCACGTCCAGGTCCAGTCCGTCGGGGATGTGGACAACAAAGTTTTCCGTGACCACCACGTGGGTGGAGTAGCCGCCCTGGGTGATGGTCCCGTCGCGGTCCGTGGAGCCGTACGTGCCGACGTTGCCGTTGAGGCAGTATTGCTCCTCTCCGGCCAGGCAGTTTTTGCATTCTCCGCAGGAATTGACCATGCAGCCCACGCCCACCCTGTCGCCCACCCGATGCCGGGTGACAGCTTTGCCGACTTTGGTGACGATGCCCGCGATCTCGTGGCCCGGGGCCAGCGGGTACGTTTGCGGGCCCCAGTCGCCGCGGACCGTGTGGATGTCTGAGTGGCAGATGCCCGCGTATTTGATGTCGATGAGGACGTCGTGCGGGCCAACTTCCCGGCGTTCAATGGTGGTGGGCATGAGCGCGCCCGTGGCGGACGGGGCGGCATAGGCGTTGACGGTCAACATGGGGATCTCCTGTGGTTAATGGGAGGGTTTTGCGCGGCCGTGGTTCGCCGCGAATTTCCAACAGTTCCACGCTACGTCCGCCGGGAGGCAACGTGGGAGGGTCTGCCAGTCCCTGTCAGCGAAGTCACAGCGGCGGCAGGGGTATTGTGGGCTGGAAACGGTCCGCATGCAGCAAAGGAAGGCACACCGTGGGCAATCGAAATCCCGAAGTGGACGCCTGGTTCGACAGCTACGACAACCCGCAGCGCGAGCTCGTCGCGAGCGTGCGGGCCTACATCCTCTCCCTCGATCCGGCCCTGGGCGAAGCCATCAAGTGGAAGGCGCCCACGTTCATCTACAGGGGCAATATAGCCTCCTTCTTTCCGCGCTCGAAGAAGAATGTCACCCTCATGTTCCACCAGGGGGCCTCGATCGATGACCCCCTGGGTCTGCTGGAGGGCGACGGCGACGTCTCCCGGGTGGCGCGTTTTGCCGATGCGGCCGATCTCGAAGTCAAGAAACCGGCACTGGCCGCAGTCATCCGTGCCTGGATGGTGGCGAAAGGCTGATCCGGGGGCGCGGGCTGCCGCGTGAAACGCCGCGGGGCCAGCGGATGACGCCGATGTTGAAGTCGATGGTGCCGATTTCGGCGCCCAGGCTCGCATTGGGGTAGGCAAGCTCAAAGCCGCGGGTCAGGCGTTGGCGATCACCGCAGGATCTTTCCGGCAAGTGCGTTGGCGCCCACGTCGTGGTGGCGGCCGGTTCAATGGACGTGGCTCTGCCAGTCCGCGGGCACGCGGGTTGAGGGGCCCGGGGAGCCCTGGTCCACGGGGCGGTGGCTGGGCGGGGCAAGCTGCGGGCCGTTGAGATAGCTCTTGGTCCGGTAGTCCCAGAACCAGTCTTCGCCCGGTTCGAAGCTGCGCACGATCGAGTGGCCTGTGGCGGCCGCATGGGCGGATGCGTGTTGAGCGGGGGAGCTGTCACAGCAGCCGATGTGGCCGCATTGGGCGCAGCGGCGCAGGTGGACCCACCACCCTTCGGCGGCTTCGCATTCGACACAGCCGGTTCCTGTGGGCGGAACTGCGGCATCGATTCCCGTGAAGTGGTCCATGGGGCCATCTCCTTAGCTTTGGTCGGGCTTCAGGACAGCACAACTTTACGCCCGGTGGGTGGATTTGCGGGAGGCGTGGGGTCCGTTCCGGCATCCCGGTCCGTCCGGCCCTGCGGTCCGGATCGATCTCCGGTGCGGCACGATTCCACTGGCCAGGGTCCGCCGCTGCAGCATGGCTGGCGTGGAGAAACCGCAGCTGCGCACGTCGTGGGAGTAGAACTCCTCCATGACCCATTCCGCGAAGTTTGATGCCCGCCTGGATGGCGGGGTGCAGCGCGGCCCGAAAACCGTGTGCAGGCGAGGTCCATGGTTCCCCAATAGTGGTGCACCGGGCTGACCTTGCCGCGGAAGGAGGAACGGAAGGTGTTCAATACGCGGTCGGCCTGGACCCGCTGGCGCCAAAACAGCTGGACGGCCGCTGCGTCATAGGAGTTGTGGACGCTGTCCTCGGCGAAGGGAATGGCGGGAACCACCTCCACTGGAACGGCCCTGACGGCGGTTTCAAGTCCCAGCCCTGCCGGTGCGGCCATGGTGTCCCCATAGAATTCCGACGTCGGCTTGGCGTCAAGGCCGACGCTTGCCACAGAGCCATTGCCGGACCGGATGGCCAGGCGGTGGTCGAAGAAGTCGAATTCCATGTCGAAGGGGTCGGAAGGGTGGGGGATGGAGTGCGCCGACAAGCCGCGGGCCGTCACATAGAGCAGCACCTGCCACTCCAGTGGTTGAACATCGGGGCTGCGCCATGCGGACCTTGCCGACGATCTGCGTCCACAGCTGCAGGGTGTCCCGGGTCCCCTGCCAGTCCTCGACACGCAGTTGCGGCCAGGATCTCTTTCCCGTGTAGTCCTGAACCGTCATGTGGCCTCCTCCGGCCGTGAGCGCAATCCGGCACGGGCGCCGCGACGGCGCAATGATCGGCCTGTCCATGCCGATCGTCCCATTTTTGCCTTCGCGAGGCGCGAAAGCGCGAGTGCTTCAACGAAGGCCCGTGAATCGACGGCCGAACGGGCATTTGACGGGGGTGTTGCGCCGAAACATCCACGTTAAGTGCCGGTTCGCGCGGGGGGTGGTGGCCGGTTCGCGCGGGGGGTGGGGCCGGTGCGCGCGTGCCTGGCTGACCGCCAAAGGGCCGGAGCCCGGGGCTATGCTCACAAGGGAAAGAGGAGGAATCCATGCCCAACTTTGGGGCGCCGTCACACATAGACCTGTCCGTCAACGATGCCGAGTCCAGCGCACGGTGGTACTGCGAGGTGCTGGGGCTGCGCCGGGTGCGCCGTGCAGACCTGGAGAACCGCATCATGATCGTGCTGCTGCACCAGGCCACAGGGCTGGTCATCGGCCTCAACCAGCACGCCTCCGTGCCTGTCACCACCTTTGACGACCGCAGCGTCGGTTTGGACCACATCGGCTTTAGCGTGGGCGAGCGGGCTGACCTCGACTCCTGGGAAGCAAAGCTGACGTCCCTGAATGTGGTGCACTCCGTCCCCCAGGACACGGCCAATGGCGCTGCCTTGGTGTTCCGCGACCCGGACAACATCCAGCTGGAGTTTTGGTGGACCCGCCGGCCCTGACCCGGTCCTAACCCCGCCCACCCCGCCGGGCCGCCGTCGTGCCTGAAGCCGGATGCCACATGCCAAAGGGAGGGGCCGGCGTGAACCGGCCCCTCCCTTTTAGTTTTGTGATGACAGACTGTCGTTACGGTGCCGGGGTGAGCCAGCCCGCCCGGGCGCTGCCCCAGCCGGTCTCGCTGTCCCAACCAGTGCCGACCTTCAGCGTGGTGTTCGTGGTGTTGAACGAGCGAACCGAGTAGACGTAGCCGTTGCTGGCGTCCAGCCCGTTGACGAAGTCGACGCGGATGTTGCCCGCATCAATCCCGGCACCCGTCACGTCGTGGAAACCCGACGGATCGGCGTAGATCGCAGGGTTGAGCAGTCCCAGCCCGTGGCCGCTGGCCTGGATCTTCAGGGCCGTCATGCCGGCAAACAGCGGCGAGGCGAGGCTGGTTCCGCCGATCCGGTAGGTGTCGTAGAACGCTGAACCCGGGAAGGTTTGCGTCTGCCCCACCAGCATGCCGGTGGTTGGATCGGCATCCATGGACACATCCGGCAGCGCGCGGCCGCCGTTGGGGCTGTGGATGCCCGCGTCGACCTGGTAGAGCGGTTCGGGGATGTTGGAGGAGAAGCCGCCGCCTCCGCCATACTGGAACGGCACGGACTGTGCCCATGCCCCGTTGGCCAGCGAGTACTTGGTGGTCTGCCAGCCGGTTTCCCCGGTCACACCGGCCGGGGTGATGGCGGTGGAGGTGCCGCCGACGCCCGTGACGAACGGGTCCGAGGCCGGGTAGTCGGTTTGCGGCGTGCCAACGTTGGTGACTTCGTCGCCGGAGTCGCCCGTGGAGAACACGTAGCTGATGCCCTGGACAGCGCCCTGGAGGAAGGCGGTTTCGTAGGCCTGGAACAATGCCGGCTTGACGACGTCGCCCACCCCGCCCCACGAATTCGTCACGATGGTCGCGATGCCTTCGTCGTTGATGCGGGTGAAGGTGTCAAGGAGGTCGGAGTCCTGGCAGCTGGCGCCGGCGTAGTAGCGGATGTTGGCCGCGGGTGCCATGGCGTGCACTGCTTCAACGTCAAGCGTTTCCTCGCCGTACCAGCCCGAGGCATCGCACTGCTTCGGGGACTTGTTGCTGTTGACCTGGGTGAAGGCCTTCGGCAGGCTCTGGCTGAACTGACCGGCGGCAAACGGCTGGTCACCAGTCTGGACGGCGTACTTGTTGGCATCCGCCTCAATGGTGGCGGAGGCGTAGGCGTCGGTGATCGCCACCGTTACGCCGCGGCCGTCAAGCCCCGCTGCTGCCCCTGCCTCATAGGCGTTGCGCAGCTGCGGCCCGGTGTACCCGCAAGGGGCATAGGGCAGTGTGGCGCCGTTCAACTGGGGAAGGACGGTGTGGTCCGGTGTGGGCAGCGTGGCGGGGGTTTGGTCCCCGTACCAGTGGGAGCAGACGGGCGCATTGCGGAAGCCGGCGCTGGGAGGCGAGGGCTTCTGCGTCCGGGGTTCGACGACGGACACCGTGGTGTCGAGCCCCTGTATGGCAATGACGGCCGAAGCGACCGAAGCCGGCGCGCTGGCGCTGCCTGTTGGCGCCTGCACGTTCAGCCCGTCATGGCTGAAGTTGGCGATGGTCACCCCGAATGCCTTGTCCGCTGCGCGCACATTGCCGGAGACATCAACGTAGCGGTGGTTGGCGTCCACCTTGACCTTCAGGCCCGCGCCGCTCAGCCAACTGCTGACGGCACTGACAGTTGCCCCCGTGGCGTCAAACTGTGCGTGGTACTGCGCGGGTGTGAGGAAGTGGTGGGAGCTTGAGGCTGCCTCGGCGGCGGACTGCAAGGCGGTGAGCCCGCCGTTCGGGGCAAGGTACACGCGCGCGCTGACCTGCCCGTTCGGGGAGGCGGCGCCAAGGTTCTTCCCGTGCATCAGCCACCCTGGCGACGAGTTCGGAATTGGTTTGGGTGTGGGGGCGGCGTCGGCGACGCCCGCTCCGGTGACCGCGGCGATGACGGTCACAACGACCGCCATTGACACTCCAAGGAAGTGTTTGCGCATTCCAGGATCTCCAGACTTTTTTAAGGGGCTGTGTGACGGCTGTCGGAAGCCCGCTGGGTCAAGGCTAAGACCAGCGGGCCGATGCGGCAATGGTTTTTGCCATGGAAAAGGTTGCCTTATGCAAGAATCGCCGCCAGGCGGATTGAGGGGAGTGGCTGCTGTTGCTTGGACCCGGCGGGTCCGCGAAAACCCCTTGCGCTGTGAACGGCTCTTGGATATCATAAGCGCACTTACTATTTGTCGAAGGAGACTCGCCATGTGGACAACACAACACCAGGGAACGACGGCGGCGGAACCGGGAGCGGTCTGGAACGCGCTTGCGGCACTGCATTCAGGGACCAGCCTGGGCCCGGACTCGGACCTGTTTGAGCTCCACGGCCCGTTCGCGGCCGGTACCCGGCTGACCGTAACCCCGCAGGGCCAGGACCCGATGGAATCGGTCATCACGGAGCTGGAACCCGGGCAGGTTTACGCCGACCAGACAGTCTTTGGAGGCCTCACCCTGACATTCCGCCACCGGTTGGATGCCGGGGCCGCGGGTGGGACCACCGTCACGCATGAACTGGAAATCACGGGGGAGCGGGCCGATGAGCTGGGACCGGAGCTTGGTCCCCAAATCAGCGGCGACTTCCCCGTGGCCATGGGGGAGCTGCTGGCAGCTGCCGAACGGGGCGTCCGTGCCTGACCGCTCCGGGCCCGACACTTCACTTGGCAGCCGCTATTCATCCTCGGCGCAGAGCCCGGGCCTGGCCCTCTGGCACGTCACGAACCGATGGCAGGCCGTGATGCGGGCCGCGCTGGCACCACATGGGCTCACGCATGTGCAGTATGTGTTGTTGGCAAGCCTGGTCTGGCTCCACTCCGTTCAACCGGACCGGCAAATGACGCAGGCGGCGCTGGCCGAACACACGGCCACTGACGTCATGATGACTTCCCAGGTGCTCCGCACCCTCGAAGCCAAGGGCATGGTGGAACGGGCGCGGCACCCCGGAGACGGCCGCGCCCGCATCCTGCGCACCACGCCCCGTGGAATCCAGGCGGCCAGGGCGGCCACCGGGGACGTGGAAGCCGCGGACGCCTCGTTCTTCGGGCGGCTGCCCGAGTTGGGCGCCTTCACTGACGCCCTTAACGTGCTCAGCTAGGCAGCCCCGCCGGCATGCCGCCAACTGGCAGCAGGTGGTTGGGGAGCCTGTTTCCCGGGGCCCGGCCGCGGATCTCGAGCAGTTCGCGGGCGTGGGCGTGCAGGCGCCTGTCCTCGTCCGAGACAGGCAGCCACGGCGGGACGCGGACGGAGTTTCCGGAATGGTCCCGGGCCACCATGACGGTCAGGCAATAGGTAGTCAGGTTCATGTCGCGGCCCTTGGGATCTCCCGAACGGACATGGACGGCGATGTGCATGCCCTTGGTCCCCGTGTAAACCAGCCGGGCTTCAACTTCCACCACGTGGCCAATCAGCAGCGGCCTGTAGAAGCGCACGCCACCGGAGAACACCGCCACGGCATCCGTCCCGCAATACCGGGTGGCGCACACGTACGCGGCCTCGTCGATCCACTTCATGACGATCCCGCCGTGGACCTTCCCGCCCCAGTTGACGTCGGTGGGGGCGGCCATGAAGCGCAGCACCACGCGCTCGGCGGTGCCTTCATCCGTGTACGCCTGGGCCTTCATGGCGGCCACGATCTCCTCGCGGACCTTGATTCGGGCCAGGGCGTCATCGCGCTGCCGAATTTCCTCCGGCGAGGCAGGGGCAAACTGCTGAACAGGGGTTGGCCTGCCGTCGGCCCCGACGGCCACGAAGATCACCAGGCACTGGCTGCGCATGGTGGGGGTGCCGCCCTTGGGATCGCCCGAGGACACCACGGTGCGGATGTGCATGGAGGACCGCCCCGTGTAGACAATGGTCGCCTCCACCTCCACCATGTCCCCGCTGTTGACCGGGTCGGCAAAGTGGATGTTGCCCACATAGGCCGTCACGCAATAGGACTTGGCCCACCCCACCGCCGCGGCGTAGGCGGCCTTGTCGACCCATTCGAGGACGGTGCCGGCGTCGACCGATCCACTGTGGCCCACATCGGTGGGGGCCGCGAGGAACCGGAGGGTTACGGAATTGGCTGCAGTTTCAGTCATGGGAAAAGTTTATTGAAGACGCACCAATATGGGGCATGGGCGTCCTCATGGCCAATTCGGGGCGTCACAATGCACGTGTTGCTGCCGCAGAAATTTCCATCAATTCGTGCGTCACGAAACGGGGAATCCGCCTCACAGCTGCCGTGCGGGGGCTGGGGTAATATCCAAGGATATGTGCATTTTGATCAATCGCGACTATGGGGAGTAGTCGTGGGATCACTGGAAAACGGAAATGACAACGTCGACGCGCCCAGCGACGAGGACTTGATTCGACAAGTCCGCAACGGTTCCACGGAAGCCTCCGGGCTGCTGTATGAACGGCACCTTGACAGCGCGGAGGCCACGGCCCGCAGGCATGCCGGCAATTTCAGCGACGTTTCCGATCTGGTGGCCGAGGCGTTTGCGAAGGTGCTCGCGGCCATCCAGGGCGGCAACGGGCCCCAAGTCTTCTTCCGGGCCTACCTCCTGACCACCTTGCGGCGGCTGGCCGGCGCCCTGCGGGCCATCGACGGCAAGCGGATGGTCACCGACGACATGGAATCGGTCATGGAGGTTGACGACGGGCCGGATCCCTTGGTCTCCGCCTTTGAAGACGAGGTGGTGGCGCGCTCCTTCAGGGACCTCCCCGAGCGCTGGCAGGCCGTGCTGTGGTACTCGGAAGTTGACGGGATGGCACCTGCTGCCATTGCTCCGTTGCTGGGCCTGGCCCCCAACGCTGTGTCGGCCCTGGCCGCCCGCGCCAGGGAAGGCCTGCGCGTGGCATACCTGCAACACCATGTCGGTGCGGTGGAAGCCGGTTGCGAAGCGTATGCCAAGCACCTCGGGGCCTACGCCCGCGGAACCTGGGCGCCCAGGCGGGCCGACAGGCTGGAGCGGCATCTGGAAAGCTGCACGGAATGCGGCGCAATCCTGCTCCACGTCAAGGACGTTGGCGCGGGCATGCGCGGCATCATTTTTCCGGCACTGGCAGGACTCGCCTACTCCGGCAGGGAAATGGCGAAGGGCGCGGCCCTGGATGTGGGCAATCTGCTGGGTGCCGGCCAGCACGGGGCCGGGATGGGCATGCGCGCCCTGCTGACCTACTCGGCGGCCGGGCTTGCCACGGCCGGCGCGCTGACCGCGGGCCTGTCCGGTGGCGGGCTGTTTGTACCGGACCAGGGCCCGGCGATCCCCGGATCCCTGCCTGCAATCTCCCTTCCCGCCCCGCCACCTGCCGGGGACATGCCGCCGGACGGGCCCCCGGCAGTGCCGGGCAACCTGGCAGCGGACCGGCCCGACGGCATCCTGGTGGTCAACCAACAGCCCGCCACCCCGGGCCCGGCAGCGAAGCCGGCGGCCAAAGCCGCGAAGCCGGCCGCCCGGCCGGTCGCAGCCCGGGAGACGGAAAAGGGGGAGGCCCAGGACGGTGATGCGCAGGGGGAGGACTCCCAGGGACCAAGAACGACGGCGGCGCCCACCGCCGTCGTGTCCGTCAAGCCGCCGCTGTTGCCAGGCAAGGGGCAGACAGCCCAGGCGGCGCCGGTGCGCATTCTGGTGACCGGAAGCATTGTGTCGCAGGGCCTGCTGGAGACGGCCCTTGAGCTCAATGTCTCCATCAGCGGAGCCCTCGGGCTGAAAGCGCCCACTTTTTCAGCCAAGGTGCCCTAGCCGGCGCCGCCGGGCACACGGGCGTGGCGCAATTCGGCCTCCAGCACGCCAGCCTTGCCGCCGGGCCCGGGACTTCTTGCAAATAGTCCGTCATGAATGCCCGGCAGGGCACTCTCTTGTGGTGGACGGGGTTGGCGGAGACGAGAAGGGGAATGTGTGCTCAGGGTTGAGAACGGGGCAGGCAAGGGGACACCGGGCAGCGCCGGCTGCGCAGGCGAAGGACGGCACGATGACAGGGAACTGACAGTCATCCCCCGCGAGTGGACCGCTCCGCTGCGGGGTTGCCTGGACGACGTCCCGTCAGCCGGTGCCATTCGTGTCCTTTCAACCACCTTTACCGTCAGCACGGCCTGCGAAGGCGAGGCGCCTGAAGTGCTGCGGATGGACATCCCCGTGGCACTGACCCTGGACACCGAAGGCCTGGCGGCTGGAAACCTCTGGGACTCTGTGGAGATCGCCTCGACCAGCGAGGGCATCAGTTATGAACGGCTGCCGGCCAGCGAGGGGTATTTCACCCCGGACAACGTGGTGTGGGCCGTCCACAGGTTTCGCCTTGCCTGCCCGCTTCCCACGGGACGGCCGCTCACGGTTGAATGGATCCTTTCCGCGGCGGACCACGGCCTGGCGGGGCCACGGCTTCAGCCACACAGCTGACGGGCGGACAGCCTTGGAACCGCGGCGCCCCGTGCATGGTCCGCGCCCCGGCCATGCACCGCGATATTTTCCTTGACGGAACACCGTGTCCGCGCGCATCATTGCCACCACCGGCAGGGTCCATACGAGCGGTTGGGAAAACGACAATGCCAATGATCGATGTGCATGCAACAGCGGGCACCTTTGCGGACAAACACCAACTGGCCAAGGACCTTGCCGAGGCGCTGAAAACTATCGAGGGTTTCCCCGACATCCCGATGTTCCGGCAAAACACTGCCGGCTTTGTGCACGAATTGCCCGAGGGCGATCTCTCAAACGTAGACGGGGACAGCCACTACGTCCGCGTCCAGGTGCTGACGAACGCCGGCGCACTGGATCGGGACAAGCAACTCGCCGTCGTTTCGCAATTTACCGAACTGGTGGCGAAGGCAGCCGGAGACCCAACGCTGGCCGGACGCACCTGGGTGCTGCTGACCGAGGCCGTTCCGGGCGGTTGGGGCCTTGGCGGGCACGCCAACACCAATGACGAACTTGTTGCTGCCGCGCGCCGGCAGATTGGCGAACTCCAGGCCAAGAAGTCGGAGCCCCAGGGGGACTGACCTCCCGGATGGCCGCCACGCGCACCTGTCCATGATTCTGCCGTTTCATCAGTGTGCGGCTTCGCCATGCCCACAGTCCGGCCGTGAACCTGCCGGGGCGATGACGCATGCGCCCGACGCCCACCCCTGCGCCGCCGAAGTCATGTTCACTAATGTCAAGGTTTGTTTATTTTAGGGCGGAGTGTTGCCAATCACAACGCCGACCCTTTACAGTGTGTACTGTATACAGAATTTTGACTCTCACAAGGAACCCTCATGCCCAAAGCAATGAAGCTTGCCGCCCCGCTGCTTGCCCTGGCCCTGCTCTCCGGCTGCGCCACCGGCGGTGTGCCGTCCGCCGCCGGGACCAAGCTCAGCAGCGACGCCGCCGTGTCCGGACAAATTACCGTGTGGAGCTGGGATGTGGCCGCCACGGCCCTCAAGCGGCTGTCCAAGGAGTACACGAAGGAACATCCCGGCACCACCATCAACGTCGTGGACATCGGCTATGACAACGCTTACGACAAAATGTCAGTGGGACTGCAGGCCAATAGCGGGCTGCCGGACGTCATTACGGTCGAAACGGACCACATGCCGGCATACATCCACCAGTTTCCCAAGGCGTTCACGGACCTCAAGCCGCTCATCGGCGCGGATGAGGCCCAGTTCGACCCCTCCAAGATTTCGGCGTCGTCCAGTGCCGACGGCAAGCTCCTCTCCATGCCCTGGGATTCGGGCACGGTGGCGCTCTACGTGCGCACCGACTACTTCAAGGCTGCGGGTGTTGACCCGAACAAGCTCGCAACCTGGGATGACTTGATCACCGCGGGGGAGAAGGTAAAGGCTGCCACCGGCCACGCCCTCATCTCCACCGACCTCTCCACCGGCAGCCTGTTTCAGATGCTGCTCCAGCAGCAGGGCCAGGGCATCTTCACCCCCGACGGCGCCATCAACCTGACCTCAGCTGCCGCCGTCAAGGCACTGGCGCTGATCAAGACCATGAACGACAAGGGCCTGCTGGACAACGTCAAAGGCTGGGACGGGCGCGTGACGGCCACCAAGAACGGCAAGTCCGCAGTCATGCCCGAGGCCGTGTGGTGGATCGGCACGCTCACAGGCGAAATGCCGGAGCTCGCCAACAAGATCACGGTGGTGCCGCTGCCTGCCTTCACGGCCGGAGGCACGCAGACCTCCAACGACGGCGGCTCCACCCTCGCCATCCCCACCCAGGCCAAGAACCCGCAGCTGGCCGGCTCCTTCGTGAAGTTCATGCTGGCCAACAAGGACAACCAGGTGTCCATGATGAAGGACGAGGGCTTGTTCCCGTCGTATCTTCCGGCCCTGGATGCGCCCCTGTTCCACGCACCCCAGGCGTACTTCGGCGGTGAAAAGGTCTATGAGCTCTTCGCGGCCCAAACACCCAAGATCCCGTCAATCATCTACACCAGTGACAATGCCAAGGCGGGGGACACGGTCTCCAGCGCCGTCGTGGCTGCCGTGCTCAACCATCAGGACCCGGCCGCGGCATTGAAGTCCGCGGCGGAGCAGATCGCCACCGCCACCGGGCGAAAGATCGCCCAGCAACCATGACCAGCACACTCCTGCGGCCCTCCCGCCGGCCGTCCGCAAACGCGGGCGGCCGGGCGGGGGCACGCTCCACCGCCCGCCGCCGCCGGCCCGGCTATTGGTTTGTCCTGCCGGCGGTCGGGCTCTTCGCCATCTTCTTCCTCTACCCCCTGCTGTCTTCCCTGTGGCAGAGCTTCTTCTCGACCACGGGCGGGGAGTCCACGTGGGTGGGAGGTGCACAGTACCTGCGCCTGTTCCACGATCCGCTGGTGGCCAAGAGCTTGTTCAACGTTGGCCTCATCCTGGTCATTCAGGTCCCTCTCATGGTCTGTACGGCGCTGGGACTGGCCTACCTGCTCAACCAGTCATGGCTGCGCTTCCGCACCGGATTCCGTGCCATGCACTTCCTGCCCGCCGTCACCACCCTGGTCGCGTATTCCCTGGTTTTTCGGGTCATGCTCGCCACGGACGGCGGCGCCGTCAACCAGCTGCTCGCCATGGTGGGCATGTCACCGGTGGACTGGCTCAACAGCGAAGCGTGGTCCCGTGTGGCCCTGATTGCCTCGATCACGTGGCGGTGGACCGGCTACAACATGGTCATCATCCTGGCCGGACTCCAGGGAATCCCCGCCGAGCTCTACGAGGCCGCCCGCATTGACGGCGCCGGCCGGTGGGCCATTTTCACCAAAATTGTCATCCCGCAGCTGCGCCCCGTCATCCTCTTCAGCTCCATCACCTCCACCATCGGCGCCCTCCAGCTGTTTGATGAAAACTTCATCCTGACCGGCGGCGGGCCCAACAACGCCACGCTGACCCCTGTGCTGTACCTCTACAAGGTGGGCTTCCAGCAGTTTGACTTTGGCTATGCCTCGGCCATCGCCTGGCTGCTGGTGGCCATCATCGCGGTGGTTTCCGTGGTGCAGTTCGCGATCATGAAGGAAAAGAAATGACACAGACGCTCAAACGGCTTCCGGTGTACCTGGTACTGCTGGTCGGGGCAGCGCTGAGCATCATCCCGTTCCTGTGGATGGTCATCGCTTCAACGCATACGACGGCGGCCCTGTTTGCTACGCCGCTGCCCCTTCTGCCGGGCGGCGAGCTGTGGAAAAACCTGGCCCGGCTCCAGCAGGAGACCAACTTTTCCCAGGTGATGCTCAATTCCCTGGTTGTCGCCGTCATCTATACGGCCTTTTCCTGCGTGGTCAGTGCCATGTGCGGATACGGGCTGGCCAAGTTCCGCTTCCGTGGCCGCGGCCTGGTGCTTGGCGCGGTGCTGTTGACCATGATGATCCCCATGCAGGTGCTGCTGGTTCCCCTGTTTCAGATGATGGCAAGCCTGGGCTGGGTTAACAGCTACCAAGCTTTGATCCTGCCGTTCCTGGCCAACGCCTTCGGGATCTTCCTCATGCGCCAGGCATTCCTCGACTTCCCCGACAGCCTGATAGAGTCGGCCCGCATTGACGGCGCCGGGGAATTGAAGACGTTCTACCGCATTGTGATGCCGGTGGCCCGCCCGCAGCTGGCCGCGCTGATGATCTACACCTTCATCAGCCAGTGGAACTCGTTCATCTGGCCGTTGCTGATGCTCAACACCGAGGACAAGTACACGCTGCCCGTGGCCCTGAACACCATGATCGGGCTGTCCCGGGTGGACTATTCAGGCCTCATGCTCGGCTCCCTGCTGGCCACCCTGCCACTGCTGCTGGTCTTCATCATTTTTCAAAAACAATTCGTATCAGGACTTATGGGAGGGGCGGTCAAGGGATGACCCGGACGCTTGAACTCGATGGAATCGCCTTCGGCGGAGACTACAACCCGGAGCAGTGGCCGCGGGAGGTGTGGGAGGAGGACATTAGGCTGATGCGCCAGGCCGGGGTCAATTTCATCACCGTCTCCGTCTTTTCCTGGCCCCTGTTGGAGCCTGTGG
>Ga0134128_10003645_pt1 | contig 18811 bp, 17 predicted proteins | sample KB31754_FD_96462 | JGI IMG/M metagenome (GOLD analysis project Ga0134128, IMG submission 96462) | Terrestrial soil microbial communities with excess Nitrogen fertilizer from Kellogg Biological Station, Michigan, USA - KB3-175-4 | ecosystem: Environmental > Terrestrial > Soil > Unclassified ... | reverse complement strand
TGCTCGAGCCTACTCGCGCGAGTCGAAGTCCTTCTCGACAGTGACTCTGAGCTCCACCGGGCCGTTCTGCTGAGTCCCTGAAAGAGCGGTGAGGTCGGTCGAGCACCACCTCTTGGCCGCCTCCTCGGGAAGGCGCACCTCGATCAGATTGTCCTCGAAGGCGACACCGATCGCCTTGGCCCCCGGTGCAATCGCGAGCCGATAGATGAGCGCGCGGTCCGGCGCGAGCTGGATGCGCTCTTCAATACATCCGGCCGAGGCGAAGGCTCGCATCTCTTCCGCGTCCGTCCGGATGCGCAGGTGCTGCCCGCGGATGCGCAGCTTCATGCGCTCACCTGCGGGCGAGCCGGTCGGCCGCCGCAAGCAGCCGCTCCGCTTGCAGCAGGTGCGGCCGATCGATCATCTGACCATCGAGGCTCGTGACCCCCACGTCGGGCGTCTCCGCGAAAGCGGCGACGATGCGACGCGCACGCGCGATCTCGCTCTCGCTCGGTGTGAAAGCTGCGTTGATCGGCGCGACCTGCTCCGGGTGTATGGCGAGCTTGCCGCTGAACCCGTCCCGGCGCGCCCGCGCGAGCTCGCGCACGAGGCCTTGGGCGTCGCGAAAATCCGCATGCACCCCGTCGATCGCGGCCACGCCGGCGGCTGCGGCCGCGAGCAAACACAGAGATCGGGCGAGCTCGAATACGGGCGTCATCGAGCCGTCCGCCTCGACTCTCGCGCGCACGCCGAGCGAGGCGCCGAGGTCCTCCGCGCCCCAAGTGAGCCCAACGAGCCGCGGGGCGCCCGCGGCGAGCCGCTCGATCGCAAGCACGGCACGGGCAGTTTCCGTCGCAATGACGAGCACGCCGATGGATCCGGCGCGCAGCCCCTCGCGCTGCTCGAGCGCAGAGAGATAGTGGTGTGCCTGCACGAGCTCCTCCGGAGTCGAGACCTTCGGCAGCACGATTCCATCGGGCGCGCCGCGCGCGATCGCCGTCAGGTCCTCGAGCAAATCGCCGCTCGATGGTCCGTTGACACGTACCCAGAGCCTCTGCGCACCGGGATTCGCACGCCGCTCCGCGAGCAACGCCGCGATACGCTCGCGCGCGACATTGCGCCGCGCCGGCGCGACCGAATCCTCCAGATCGAAAATCAATGCGTCCGCGCCGCTCTCGAACGCGCGCAACTGCTTGCGCTCGCTGTCGCCCGGGACGAAGAGCCACGAGCGCTCGCTCGCCGCGACTGCATTCCCGCTCATTCCCCCTGGCCCCTCGTTCGGCGGCGCCATGCTGACCTCCTCACGGGGCGGGCTGCTTGAGCATCAGGGCCGCGCGCAGGCAGGAGGCGACCTCCTCGTTGCGCTGATTGAATGCGCGGTGCTCGAGCGTCACGATGCCGCTCTCCGGGTGCGAGCGGCTCTCGCGTTTGGCAACCACCGTCGTCTCGATGCGCAACGTGTCGCCGACGAATACCGGCTTCACGAACGCCACCTTCTCCCAGCCGAGGTTTGCGACGGTCGTGCCGAGCGTCGTGTCGTACACGGAGATGCCGACCATCAGGCCGAGCGTGAAGACGCTGTTGACGAGCGGCGCGCCGAAGACCGTGTTCTTGCAGTACTCGGCATCGAGGTGCACCGCGGCCGGATTCATGGTGAGCGCGGTGATGAGCAGATTGTCGGTCTCGGTCACGGTGCGGCGCGGCGCGTGCTCGAACCGCTGTCCCACCTCGAACTGTTCGAAATAAAGCCCCGCCATGCGCCCGATGATATCAGGCGCAGGGACGCGCCCGTTGGCGCCGGCGTTGTGGGTTCTCGAGCAGGCCGCGCGCCGCGCGGTCAACGCTCCGGCAGCTGGATATCGGCAAAGAGCTGCGCGACCTCCGCGGCGGTTACCATGCGGTGCGCGCGCTCGACGAGCCGGCGATCGAGATGCGGCGCGAGCAGCTGCACGAACTCGTACATGTAGCGGCGCAGAAGCACGCCGCGGCGAAACCCGATCCACGTGACGTGTGCGGAGAACAGATGCGACGCATCGATGGCCGCGAGATCGAGGTCCTCCTTCGGGTCCACGGCCATCTCGGCGACGATGCCCACACCGAGGCCGAGCCGCACGTAGGCTTTGATGACATCGGCGTCGCGTGCAGTGATGGCGACGTCCGGGGTGAGCGTCGCTTTTGCGAAGGCCTGCGGGAGCGACGAGGGCCCGGTGAAGCTGAAGGTGTAGGTGACCAGCGGATAGGCGGCGAGCTGCTTCAGGCTCGGCCGGGGGATCGTCGCGAGCGGATGATCGCGCGGCACGACGATCACGCGATGCCAGCGATAGCACGGCAGCAGCGTCATGTCTCCGAAGAGGTGCTCGGAGCCCGTCGCAATCGCGCAATCGATGCGGTCCTGCGCCACCATCTCCGCAATCTGCTCCGTCGTCCCCTGGTGCAGATTCAGGCGCACGTGCGGGTAGCGCGCGCGGAAATCGCGAATGACCTCCGGCAGGACGTAGCGCGCCTGAGTGTGCGTCGTGCCGATCGAGAGACTTCCCCGCCCCTCGTCGCGCAGCTCCGTTGCGAGATCGCGGATCGCCTGGGTCTCCTGCAAAATCCGCATGGCCCGCTCGATGACCTGCTGGCCTGCCGGCGTGATCCGCGTGAGATTGCGCCCCTCGCGCGTGAAAATCTGAAATCCGAGCTCATCCTCGAGCAGCTTGATCTGCTTGCTCACCCCCGGCTGGGAGGTGTGCAGCTTCTGCGCCGCGGCGGTGATGTTCAGACCGCTTTGTGCGACCGCGGCCAGATATCGTAACTGGTGTAATTTCATGGACTTGGAGACCCCCGGCCGCTCATAACCGCGCCGCAGACCTTGAGAAGAAAAGGTTCGTTCTGTTACCTCATTGTGACCGATACAGTACCGCCCACGCATCATGGGCCAAGTACTCACACTCGAGCTCGAGTCGAAAGCGGCGGCGATTCAGGAGCTGCTCGCCGATTCCGTGCGCCGCTTCGGGCGTCTCGTATACGCCACGAGCCTCGGTGCGGAGGCGGTGGTGCTCACGGACATCATCTGCACGGATGTCCCCGAGATCGACATCGTGAGCATCGATACCGGGCGGCTGCACGAGGAAACTTACGAGCTGCTCGAGAAGCTGCAGCGCCGCTACGGCAACCGGATCCGTGTCGTGTATCCGGATGCCGCGGAGCTCACCGGGCTCGTCGGGCGGCACGGTATCAACGGTTTCTTCCACAGCCCCGAAGCTCGCCTCTCCTGCTGCCACGTCCGCAAGGTCGTGCCCTTCCAGCGGTTCGTCGCCGGCTACTCGGCGTGGGTGACGGGCGTGCGGCGCGAGCAATCGAAAATCCGCTCACTCGCCGCACCCATCGAATGGGATGCCCAGAACGGGCTGCACAAGGTGAGCCCCCTCCTCGAGTGGACCGACGGCGATGTGTGGTCCTATATCCGCACGCGCAAGCTCCCGTACAATACCCTGCACGACCGGCAGTACCCGAGCATCGGCTGTGCACCGTGCACGCGGGCCGTGCAGCCGGGCGAGGACAGCCGCGCCGGCCGATGGTGGTGGGAGAATCCCGAAGCACGCGAGTGCGGCCTGCATCCTCGCGTGCGCACGGCGGCTGCCCAGAGCTGAGCCGATCCTCGCACGACTCGGCCGAGCCGAGCGAGCCGCCCAAGCCGATCCGGACTAGCGCGGCCTCATCGAGGCGCGGACGATCTCGACATGGACCATCTGCCGATCTTTTTGCGCATCGCGGACCGTGAAGCCGTCGTCGTCGGCGGCGGCGCAGTCGCTGCGCGCAAGGCGGAGCTGCTGCTGCGTTGCGGCGCGCGCGTGACGCTCGTGGCGCCTACCCTGGGCCGAGCTGCCGCGGAGCTTTTCGCGAGCATCGCCACGACGAGCAGCCCCACGACGAGCAGCGCCACGGCTGCGCATCGTCTCGCTCACATCGCCGCGGAATTCCATCCGGCGCACCTCGACGCGGCCGTGCTCGCCATCGCGGCCACGGACTGCCGCGAGACCAACGCACGGGTCGCCGAGGCAGCTCGTGAGCGCCGCGTTCCCATCAACGTGGCGGACGATCTCGAGCATTCGAGCTTCATCTTGCCCGCAATCGTCGATCGATCCCCCGTCATCGTCGCGGTAGGCTCGCAGGGCTCCGCGCCGGTCCTTGCTCGGCGCCTGCGCGAGCAGCTTGAAGCGCTGCTCCCTGCTCGCCTCGGTGCCCTGGCGCGCTTCGCAGGCGCGCGGCGGGTGAGCGTCCAGCGCGCCCTTCCCCCGAGCGAGCGGCGGCCTTTCTGGGAGCGCATCCTCGGCGGCCGCATCGGAACGCAAGTGCTTGCCGGCGATGAGAGCGGCGCGGCTGCGGCATTCGATGCGGATCTCCGCGCGTCCCGCTCGCGCGGGCCGCGCCTCGGGGAGGTCTATCTGATCGGCGCCGGGCCGGGCGACCCGGACCTGCTGACGCTGCGGGCGCTGCAGTGCCTGCAGGAAGCCGACGTGATCCTCTACGATCGGCTCGTCTCCGAAGCGGTGCTCGATCGCGCACGCCGCGAAGCCGAGCGCGTATTCGTCGGCAAGCATTCGGAAGCGGGTGCGGCCGCGCAGGAGCGCATCGACGCGCTCCTCGTCGAATACGCGCGGCGCGGCTTGCGAGTGGCCCGGCTCAAGGGCGGCGATCCCTTCATCTTCGGGCGGGGCGGGGAGGAGATCGCGACGCTCGCCCGCCACGGCATCCCGTTCACGATCGTTCCGGGCATCACGGCGGGACTCGCTGCGGCCGCGGCAGCGGCAGTTCCGCTCACGCAGCGGCAACTCGCCCAGTCGGTGACGTTCGCGACGGCGCAATTCGCGGAGGACGACTCCCTCGACTGGCCGGCGCTCGCGCGGCCGGGCCAGACCGTCGTGTTCTACATGGTCGTCGCGCAGCTCGAGCGCATCGTCGCAAGGCTCCGCGAGGCGGGCGCCCCGCCCGACCGGCCGGCGGCGCTCGTCGAGCGGGCGACGCTGCCCGGACAGCGCGTGATGCGCACGCGCCTCGCCGATCTCGCCGCCATTGCGCGCGCTCGCAGGGTCTCGGCACCGGCGCTGCTCATCATCGGCGAGGTCGCGGCGGCTCCCGAGGCGGGCGCGATCGAGTCGCTCACGACAACCCTGAGAGGCGTAGCTTGACCACGAAAGTGCAGAACGGCTTTGCAGGAACGGTCGGTCACACACCGCTCATCAGGCTCAGACGCCTGAGCGAGGAGACCGGGTGCGAGGTCCTCGGCAAGGCCGAATTCATGAATCCGGGCGGCTCGGTCAAAGACCGCGCAGCGCTCGCGATCATCGTCGATGCCGAGAAACGCGGGGAGCTGCGCCCGGGCGGTATCGTCGTCGAGGGCACCGCCGGCAACACGGGAATCGGTCTCGCGCACGTCTGCAACACGCGCGGTTACCGCTGCATCATCGTGATGCCGGACAACCAGTCGCCGGAGAAGTACCGGCTCCTCGAGATGCTCGGTGCCGAGGTCTACAAGGTCCCCACCGTTCCCTACAGCAATCCCAATCAATACCAGAAGGTCGCGCAGCGCGTCGCCGCATCGCTCCGCAACGCCATCTGGTCCAATCAGTTCGACAACACCGCGAATCGCCGCACGCACATCGAGACGACGGGCCCCGAGATCTGGGAGCAGACGGACGGACGCATCGATGCGTTCGTCGCCGCGGCGGGCACCGGCGGTACGATTGCGGGCGTTTCGGAGTTCCTCAAATCGCGGCGCGATTCGGTGCGCTGCGTGCTCGCCGACCCTCCCGGCAGCAGCCTCTACGAATTCGTCCGCAACGGCGTTCTCAAATCGACCGGCAGCGGCTCGATCACCGAGGGCATCGGCACCGGGCGCGTGACGCAGAACTTCGCCGATGCGCCGCTCGATGACGCCGTGCACGTCGAGGATGCGGAAACCGTGCGCTACGTGTATCGGCTCCTCCACGAGGAGGGTCTGTTCCTCGGCAGCACGAGCGGCATCAACGTCGCGGCCGCGGCGCGAGTCGCGCGCGAGCTCGGCCCCGGACACATGGTCGTCACCGTGCTTTGCGATGGCGGCGCGAAATATCAATCGAGGCTTTTCAACCCCGAGTGGCTCGCCCAGAAGGGACTCGCGGCAAGCGCCGTCGAACCTCGCCGCGGCGAGCGCATCCATCTGGAGAATGTCCTTGTCGCTTGAGCGCTCGAAGCTCGCGACGGTCACGGATGCCGTGATCGTCGGAGCAGGTCCCATCGGCTTGTTCCAGGTGTTCGAGCTCGGGCTCCTCGGCCTGCGCGCCGAGGTCATCGACTCGCTCCCGCAGATCGGGGGTCAGTGCATCGAGCTCTACCCCGACAAGCCGATCTACGACATCCCCGCCATACCGCTGTGCACGGCGAAGGAGCTGATCGAACGGCTCGCCGAGCAGATTCGGCCGTTCAATGCCGGACTGCACTTGGGCCAGGAAGTCACCGAGGTCGTACCGCGTCCCGACCGCCGCTTCGATGTCGTGACGAGCCGCGGGCTACGCTTCGATGCAGGCGCCGTGATCGTCGCGGGGGGTGTCGGCTCGTTTCAGCCACGCCGCCTCGGGCTCGAAGGCGCGGAGCGCCACGAGGGAACCTCCATTCACTATCGCGTGAAGGATGCGGCGCAGCTCTGCGATCGGGACCTCGTGATTCTCGGCGGCGGGGATTCCGCGCTCGACTGGACGCTCGAGCTCGTCGAGAAGGCACGCAGCGTCGTGCTCGTGCATCGCCGCGCCGAATTCCGCGCTGCGCCCGCCGCGGTGCAGCGCATGCTCCACTTGCGTGAGGAGGGGCGGCTCGACCACATCGAGGGCCAGGTGCAGTCGCTCGTCATCGAGGACGAACGCGTGCGCGGCGTGCGGGTGCTCGCGCGCGACGGAGTGACACGGACCGTCTCGCTCGATCACCTGCTCGTCTTCTGGGGACTGCATCCGAAGCTCGGGCCGATCGCCGATTGGGGGCTCGAGCTGCACCGCCGTACGATCCGCGTCGATACCGCGCGTTTTCAGACGAGCGTGCCGGGCATTTTCGCCGTCGGCGACATCAACGATTATCCCGGCAAGAAGAAGCTCATCCTCTCGGGCTTCCACGAAGCGGCGCTCGCCGCGTTCGGCGTGCGCGAGCACCTCGCCCCGGGCGAGAAGGTGCATCTGCAGTACACCACGACGAGTCCGCTGCTGCAGAGGCGGCTCGGCGTCAGCGGCGCAGCGCCGCAGTCGCAGGAGGATTCGCGAGCGCGTGCAGGAGGGCCTGGTTGAAGCGCTCGGGGGCCTCGATCTGCGGGACGTGCCCGACACCTGCGAGCTCGACGAGCCGTGCGTGCGGAATGCGCGTAGCGGCAATGCGCCCGAGCTCGGGGTAATTGCCGAGACTTGCCGCGACCGCAGGGGGCGCGGACTCCCGAAACGGCGCCGCCCGATCGAGCGCACCGACGACGAGCAGCACGGGCATTGCGAGCCGACCGAGCTCGTAAAGCACCGGCTGAGTGAAGACCATGTCGGAGATGAGCGCCTGGTTCCAGTCGAAGCGCTCGCGGCCGCTGCCCTCGTGGAGCGAGGCAAGCACGCTCACCCAGACGCCGTACTGCGGCATCCAGCGCCCGCCGTAATAGAACGTGCGCTCCTCGCTCTCGATCGCGCGCGAAGTGGTCGCAAGCTCCATGGCGTAGCGCTCGTCGATCGTGCGGTAGAGAACGCCCTCGGCTCGCCAGTCCTCGAGACCGAGGGGACCGACCAGCACGAGGTTCTGCACTTCGTTCGGAAACATGAGCGCGTAGCGCGCCGCGAGCATGCCGCCGAGATCGTGGCCGACGAGCACGACGCGTCCGGCCTGGATGTGCCCGAGCAGCGCGTGAGTATTCTCCGCGAGCTGCTCGAAGCTGTACTGGTAGTTGATCGGCTTGGAGGACTTGCAGAAGCCGAGCTGATCGGGCACGACGACACGAAATCCCGCCTGATGCAAGGCTGCAATGGTGGGTGCCCACGTCGCGCCGCAGAATCGCCTGCCGTGCAGCAGCACCGCGGTGCGCCCCGTGCCGATTCCGGTGACCTCCGGCCCCACGTCCATGTACGCCATGACGTAGGTCTGCGCCTGAGTCTTGAAGCTGTAGAGCTCGACGCCGTAGGGGTACTTGAAGCCCTCGAGATTCGGCCCGTAGGCCGGAGTATCGGCCGCCGCGGCCGCGCGTCCGAAGAGGAGAAGCAAGGCGCCGGCTGCACCGAGGAGCAGCGCGGGAACGCCCCTTCTGATCGCATCGCGGCGCATCGTGGTCAGAGCCTAGCAAGCCGCGGGATGATGCGCGAGGCGAGGCGCGGCAGGGGCAGCGGCCCGCGAGCGTGTGGCCTGCAGCGGGGCGCTCCGGGGCAGCGTATCCTTGCGGCCGAAGTGATGGAGATCCTCGCCTGTCCCGATTGCGGGCTGCGCCAGTGCCTGCCCCCGCGCCTGCCCGATGGATGGCGTGCTCAATGCGGGCGCTGCCGCCGACCGCTCGCCCGCCCCTCCTCCCACGGTCTCGATCTCGCGCTCGCGGCTGCCGCCGCGGCGCTTCTCGTCTGGATCCCGGCGTGCCTCGCGCCGATCATGAGGGTGTCCACCGAGGGCGTCGTGCGCGAAAGCGGGCTCGGAGGCAACGTCGCGGCGCTCTGGTCCGGAGGCTTTCCCTCGCTCGCCCTGATCGTCGGGGCATTCAGTATCGCGGCGCCCTGGATATATCTGCTGCTCGTGACCGTCGTACTGGTCGGCGTGCATGTCGGTGGCTCGAGCAGCCGCTCGGGGGCGACCGCTTCCGCCGGAACGCCGGTGCTCGGCATTCTCTTTCGCTGGGCGCTGTACTTGAGGCCCTGGACGATGATCGAGGTGTACCTGCTCGGCGCATGCGTCGCCTACAGCCGCATCGAGAAAGTCGCGTTCGTCACGATCGGCACGGGCGGGTGGTGCCTCCTCACCGCCGCGATCCTGCTTCTGGTCGCCGATGCGCTTCTCGATGAGCGCGCCGTATGGGCGGCGCTGCCGATTCGCGGCCCGGGCGCGAGAAGCCGCGCCCGGCCGGTCGCGAAGCGCGTACGCAGAGCGCGTGGGCCGGCGGCGCCGGCCGCATGCACCGTCTGCGAGCTCGCCGCCCCGGGTGAGCGTGAGGGCGACCGCTGCCCGCGCTGCCGTGCGCGTGTGGCCGCGCGCAAACACGCCTCGCTCGAGCGCACGACCGCGCTCGTCGCCTGCGGATTCCTGCTGTTCATTCCGGCGAATCTGCTCCCGGTTCTGACGATCGACCGCCTCGGACACGAGCAGGCGAGCACGATCCTCGGCGGAGTGTTCGAGCTCGCGCACGATGGACTGTGGCCGCTCGCGGTGATCGTGTTCACGGCGAGCATCGCCATACCGCTTGCGAAGCTCGCCGCCTTGAGCTGGAATCTCGTGCTGACGCGTCGCGGGTCGGCGCGCTTCCTCGTCGCGCGCACGCATCTGCACCGCGCGATCGACCTCATCGGCCGCTGGTCCAACATCGATGTGTTCATGGTCTCGATCCTGCTTGCTCTCGTGCAGTTCGGCGCGCTCACGCGCGTGCGCGTGGACCCGGGGATGATCGCGTTCGCAGCCGTGGTCATCGTGACGATGATCGCCGCGAAGTGCTTCGACAGCCGCCTCATGTGGGACGCGGCGGAGAGGCGCGAGTGACGGAGCGCGATCGGGACGCAGAGGAGCTCGCGGGGCGGCGCCCCGAGTTCCGCGGCGCAGGCTCAGCCGATCCGGACGATGCTCCGCAGCCGCAAGCGGTGCTCGTGCGGCGACGCTCGGCGCTCTCCTGGTTCTGGCTCGCGCCGATCATCGCCGCGGGCGTCGTGCTGTGGCTCGCGTGGCGCGCGCTCGCCGCGCGCGGCCCGCAGATCACCATCGCGTTCACGGATGCGGGGACGTTGCAGCCCGGTCAGACCACCGTCAAATACAAGGGCGTCAACGTCGGGCTCGTCGAGTCCGTCGAGCTCGCGCGCGATGTGTCGCGCGTGCTCGTGCACGCGCGCATGTCGCGCAGCATAGAGCCTTATCTCGCAACGGGGGCGCGGTTTTGGATCGTGCAGCCCCGTGTCGGCGCGCAGGGCATCTCGGGGCTGACGACGCTCGTCTCCGGCGCCTATATCGAGATGTATCCCGGACACGGGGAGGAACAGCGGCAGTTCACCGGACTCGAGGAGCCTCCAGTCCTCAAGCCCGAGACGCCCGGGCGCTTCTTCACGCTCCTGGCCCCCGATGCAGGCACGCTCATTCCGGGCGCCCCGGTCACCTATCGGGGCCTCGCCGTCGGGGAGATCGAAGGCTCATCGCTCGCAAGCTCCGGACAGCAGGTCGAGATCTACGCCTTCGTACGCGCCCCCTTCGACCATCTGGTGCATCCCGAGTCGCGGTTCTGGAACGAGGGCGGCATCGTCGTCAACGCCGGCGCCCAGGGGGTGCGCATCCGCATGAGCTCCTGGCAGCAGTTGATCGCGGGCGGCGTCGCGTTCGACACGCCCGAGTGGTCGCTGCAGGGGGAGCCGAGCGCGCAGGACGCGACGTTCACGCTTTTCGACACCCGCGGGGAGGCGCTGCGCTATCCGCGCCGCCCGCCGATCTTCTACGGCGTCGAATTCGCGGGCAACGCGCGCGGCGTCGGCATCGGAACACCGGTCGAGCTCGAGGGGACGGCGATCGGGGAGGTCACCGAGTCGCATCTCATCTTCGATCCGCACACAAAGCGGCTGCACACCGTCGCGAAGCTCGCGCTCGATCCGAGCGTCATCGAGGTGACGGGCGTGCCGCGTTCCGAGTTCGCTCAGCACCGCAAGGCGCTCGCCACGGGGTTCGAGAATTTGATCGCCAAGGGGTTGCGTGCGCGCCTCGTCTCCTCGAGCCTGCTCACCGGGCAGAAGCTGATCGCGCTCGATCTGCTGCCGGGTGCGCCACCCGTCCAGCGCCGCGAGGAAGTCGCCGGAGTTGCCGCGATCCCGACGGCGCCCGCGGCGGACATCGACGATATTCTCGCGAGCGTGCAGTCGACGGTGCAGCACCTCGCGCGCGCGACCTCGGGGCCGCAGCTTGCGCACGCTCTGCAGTCGCTCGATTCGACGCTCACCCGGCTCGATCAGCTCACGACGAGCCTGCAGCCGCAGGTGCAGACGCTCGTCGCGAGCCTCGAGGCGACTTCCGCATCCATGCAGCGCGCAGCCGATGCGGCGAATGGCGTACTCGGCACCAACGGACGCCAGAGCGTCGATCTGCCCCGTCTCATGCACCAGCTGAGCGATGCGGCACGCTCCGTGCGCGAGCTCGCCGACTATCTCGACCGCAATCCCGATGCACTGCTGCGCGGCAGGCGCGGCGACCGCTAGGCAGCGTGAACGCGAGCGCTCTCATTCTGTCGCGACTGCAGTTCGCGTGGGTGATCGCCTGGCACATCCTGCTGCCCGCATTCACCGTCGGGCTCGCCTCCTACATAGCGGTGCTCGAGATCCTCTGCATCACGCGCCGGCGCGAGGTCTACCTCGCGCTGTCGAATTTTTGGACGAAGCTGCTCGCCGTCTCCTTCGGCATGGGCGTCGTCTCGGGGATCATCATGCCGTTCCAGTTCGGCACGAACTGGAGCCGCTTCTCCTACGCGACCGCGAACATCATCTCGCCCCTCATGTCGTACGAGGTGCTGATGGCGTTCTTTCTCGAGTCGGCATTCCTCGGCGTGCTGCTCTTCGGGCGCAAGCTCGTCCCGGGTTGGATGCATCTCATCGCGGCGCTCGCGGTCGCGGGTGGAACCCTCCTCTCCTCGTTCTGGATCCTCGCGACCAACAGTTGGATGCAGACCCCGGCCGGGTACCAGCTCGTGAACGGGCGATTTTTCCCGACGAACTGGCTCGCGATCATTTTCAATCCGTCTTTTCCCTACCGGCTCGCGCATACGGTCGTCGCGTTCTACATCACGACGGCTTTCGTCGTCCTCGCGGTCGCGGCGCATTACGTGCGGCGGGGCCGCTTCGAGGCCGAAGGGCGCACGATGATGAAGATGGCGCTCGGTTTGCTCACGATCCTCGTTCCGGTGCAAATCGAGCTCGGGGACATGCACGGTCTCAACACCCTCGAGTATCAGCCTGCGAAGCTCGCCGCGATCGAGGCGCATTGGGATACCGGGCGGCGCATCCCGCTCATACTGTTTGCGATACCCGACGACGCGCACGCGACCAATCACGATGAGATCGCGATTCCCGATCTCGGCAGTCTCATCCTCACTCACGATCCGAACGGGCTCGTGCGCGGCCTGAAGGATTGGCCGCGTGATGAGCGCCCGCCCGTCGCTTTTCCGTTCTTCGGCTTTCGTATCATGGTCGGGCTCGGGGTTCTCATGCTCGCGCTCATCGCCTGGAGCTGGTGGGTGCGCCTCAAGGGGAGGCTCTTCAGCTCGACCGTGTTCCTGCGGGCGTGCGAATTCGCGGCACCGATCGGCTTCCTCGCAGTGATCGCCGGTTGGACGACGACGGAGGTCGGCCGTCAGCCGTGGACCGTCTATGGGCTGATGCGCACGGCCGATTCGGTGTCACCCTCGCTCACGGGCATCGACGTGGCGCTATCCTTCGCGGGCTACGCCATCGTGTATCTCATCATGTATCCCGTCGGGATCCGGCACATGATCCGGCTCGTGCAGCGTGGGCCCGCCGCGCCCGTCACCGAACCGGATGCGATCGAGAGCGGTCATCCCGGCAGGCCGATCGGCGCGTTGCAGCCAGCGGATGTCCGCGGCGCGCCCGGTCCGGAGATGCGCTGATGGTGCCGGCACTGATCCCGGATTTCGTGCCCGCATGGATTTTCCTGCTGGCCCTCGGCCTGTTCCTCTACGTTCTGCTCGACGGTTTCGACCTCGGGGTGGGCATTCTCTATGGCTTCGCCCGCGATCCGCAGGCGCGCAGTCTCATCATGAACTCGATCGCGCCGATCTGGGACGGCAATGAGACGTGGCTGGTGCTGAGCGGACTTGCGCTCTACGCAGCTTTCCCGCTCGCCTTCGCGATCATCCTGCCGGCCGTGTATTTCCCCGTGCTCGTGATGCTGCTCGCGCTCGTGTTCCGCGGCGTCGCCTTCGAGTTCCGCTACAAGGACGCGCCGCACCGCACCTTCTGGGATCACGCGTTCTCGTACGGCTCGACCATCGCAACTTTCGCGCAGGGCATCGTCATCGGCTCCTACATCCAGGGCTATCAGGTGGAGGCAGGACGCTTTGCCGGAACCTCGCTCGACTGCTTCACACCGTTCTCGATCTTCACCGGATTCGCGCTGCTCTTCGGCTACGGATTGATCGGCGCGGGCTGGCTCATCCTCAAGACCGAGGGAGCCCTGCAGGAGTGGGCGCGCCGCATGGGCCGTCGCGCCCTCATCGGCGTGTTGATCGCGATCGCCGTCGTGAGCGCGTGGACGCCCTTGCTCGATCGCGATATCGAGCAGCGCTGGTTCACGTGGCCCGACATCGCGATCTTCATCCCGGTGCCGATCCTGACGGTGGTGCTCGCATACTGGGCGTGGCGAGCCCTCGCACGGCCCTCCTCCGACCTCTCACCCTTCCTCGCCGGAATTGGTCTCTTCGTGCTCTCCTACAGCGGGATCGCCATCAGCCTCTGGCCGATGATCGTCCCGCACCACTACTCCATGTGGCAGGCCGCCTCCGCCCCGAGCACCCAGGTCTTTCTACTCGTCGGCACGCTGTTCCTGCTGCCGATCATCCTCATGTACTCCGGCTGGTCGTACTGGGTGTTCCGCGGCAAGGTGCGAGCCGACATCGGCTATCACTGACTGTGGAGCAATGAGCCGACGAGCGCGACGGCGGCGATTGCCATGATCAGGGTGGCAATCCACCCGAGCGCGCGCAGCCAGGCTGGAAGGGGAAAGGACTTCGCGCCGATGCGCCCGGAAACGAGCACCATCATCGCGATCATGATCGGCACGGCCACCAACCCATTGACGACCGCCGCCCAGAAGAGCATCGCGACGACATTGACTTTCGTCGCCGCGAGCGCTGCGCCGCCGAGGGTCGCGGTCGCGATGATTCCGTAGAAGCCTCGGGCGCTGCGCGCGGGCAGCTCGAGGCTGCCGCGCAACCCCGCCGCGTCCGCCACGGCGTAGGCGGCTGAGCCTGCGAGCACCGGTACGGCTAGCAGCCCGGTCCCAACGATGCCCGCGGCGAATAAGAGGAAGGTGAGCTCGCCCGCCACAGGTCGCAAAGCCTCTGCCGCCTGTGCCGCGGTTTCGATGTGCGTGATCCCGCGCGCGTGCAGGGTTGCGGCGGTCGTCGCGATGATGCAAAAAGCGATCACATTTGAAAGAGCCATCCCGGTCCACGTATCGAGCGATATGCGCCGGTAGCGCGCCTCGGTCTCCTCTGCGCCACGCGCCGAGTCCGCCGGGCTTCGAGCGGCGGAGCGGGACGCCGCGGGCCGTTTGGCTCCCGGGTTGCGGAGCCGCTGCTCCTCCGCCTCCTGAGAGGCCGGCCAGAAAAAGAGGTAAGGACTGATCGTCGTGCCGAAAACGGCCACGATGGTGAGCATCAGGTCCCGATCGAGCGCAATCGACGGCGCGAACGTTGCGACAGCGACGCGACCCCAGGGAATATGCAGCGTCAGCGCCGCAATGACATACACGAGCAGGACGAGTGTCAGGATTCTGAGATACCCCGCATAGCGGTGATACGGCACCACGATCTCCGCACCGAGACACGCGAGCCCCAAAACGATCGAATACGCAAGCGCAGCGCCGCCGACGACCAGGTGGAGCGAGGCGCCCATTGCGGCGAGGTCGGCAGCGATGTTGAGGGTGTTCGCGACGACGAGAAGCAGAACGAGCCCGTAGACCACCGAGCGGGGAAAGCGCTGAGCAATGCTGGAGGCGAGGCCGCGCCGCGTGCGCGCGCCGATGACGGCGCTCACCATCTGGATCGCCACCATGAAGGGCAGCGTGAGGAGAACGGTCCAGGTAAGCGCGTAGCCGAACTGCGCGCCGGCCTGGGAGTAGGTCGCGATGCCGCTCGGGTCATCGTCGGCGGCGCCGGTCGTGAGGCCGGGCCCGAGCGCGCGCCAAAGACGCTTCGGCCAGAGGATCGGGAAGCCCGCCGAGTGTGCGGTTAGAGCGGCAGGCGCAGGGGCCTGAGCGCGGCCCGGGAGATCGACCGCCTAGCGGCGGCGATCGCCCGTCAGCTGCAGAAGCGAGATGAACAGATTCACGAAGTCGAGGTAGAGCGCGAGTGCGCCGTAGATCGACTTCTTGGTGGTCATCGCCCCGTCCTCACCGTACACATACATCGCGCGAATGCGCTGCGTGTCATAGGCGGCGAGCCCCGTGAAGACGATGACGCCCATCACCGAAATCGTCATCTGCAAAGCGGTCGAATGCAGGAAAATGTTGACGACCGCGGCGATGATGACGCCGATCAGCCCCATGAACAGGAACGAGGAGAAGCGCGACAGATCGGTACGAGTCGTGTACGCGTAGACGCTCGTCGCGGCGAACATCGCGCCCGTTACGAAAAATACGCTGCCGATGCTCTCCCGCGTATAGATGAAGAAGATACCCGAGAGCGATAGTCCGAAGAGCGCCGCATAGCCCCAGTAAACGAGCTGCGCGGTCGCAACGCTCATGCGCTCGATGCGGTAGCCGAGCAGAAAGACGAGCGCGAGAGGCGCGAACAGCACGACCCAGTACCACGGAGTGCCGATCAGCGAGGTGTAGAATCCGCTCGCCGCGCCCGCGTAGGCCGTGATCCCCGTGAGGACGAGGCCGCCTGCCATGTAGTTGTAGACTTGCGCGAGATAGCGGCGCAGACCCGCATCGGCCGCCGCCGCATCGACGGGCCGCGGCCTGAAGTACGGGTAAGGATTGGGATTCGCCATAATTGCTCCTCCGAAGAATACGCCTATTGTAACCGCGGCCGTCTACGCGCGCACATGGGGTCGAGCTGCGGAAAATCAAGCCCTTGGACGTATACCCTGATGTGAAAGCGGTCCACATGACCGCCGCTGCGGTGAGTGGAGCTTTCTTCCTTCTGCGGGGGCTCGCCGTGCAGCTCCGAGCCCGCTGGCCGCGCGCTGCCCCTGCGCGCTACCTGAGCTACGTCGTGGACACGATCCTCCTCGTGGCAGGCGCGACGCTCGCGACCATTCTGCCGCATGCCATGTTTGCGAATGGGTGGCTCGCCGTGAAGCTCGTCTTCGTCGTGGTGTACATCGTGCTCGGAATGTTCGCGCTCAAGCGCGCGCGCACGCGGTCCGGGAAGCTCCTGTGCCTGATCGGCGCGCTCGCCACATTCGCGATAGTCGTGTCGATCGCGGTGAGCCACAGTCCGCTCGGGCCGCTCGCGTGGTTGATACGCTGAGCCCGCGGATGAGCAGACGCGCGCGCGAGCGGACGCGCGGGCGAGCGGCGCGGTCAGTAAGTCGAAGCTGCGGTGCCCGGCATCAGGGACTCATCCTGCGCGGCCCGGCTCGCCCTGTCCGCGGGCTCGATGAGCGGCAGGCGCACGATGAACGTGCTGCCGCGGCCTGCGCCCTCGCTCATCGCCTCGACGCTCCCACCGTGCATCTGCACCAGCTGGCGCACGAGCGCGAGCCCGATACCCAGTCCGGCCTCGCCCTGCGCGCCCGCGTGCAGCTGCGAGAACATCTCGAAGACGCTCGCGAGCGCGCCGGGAGGAATGCCGATGCCGGTGTCCGATACCGTGACGACCGCATGGCCGTCCTCGCAACCCGCTTCGAGTGTGATGCGGCCGCCGCTTTCGGTGTAGTTGATCGCATTCGAGAGCAGATTCGAGAACACCTGCATGAGGCGATCCGGATCGCCGTGGACCTCGAGCGGCTCGGAGCCGATGCGCGCATCGAACCCGAGCCGCTTCGCATCGAGGAGTCCCCGGCGCGACTCGAGCGAGCCGGCAAGCACCTCGTGGATCGAGACCCGGCGCATACGCAACGCCATCTTTCCTCGGGTGATCCGGCTCACATCGAGCAGATCGTCGATCAACCGCACCAGGTGCGTGAGCTGCCGCTCCATCATCTCGATCGTACGCTTGGCAGTGCCCTGCATCGGCACGGCGAGCTTCAGGATTGCGAGCCCGTTGCGAATCGGGGCGAGCGGATTGCGCAGCTCATGCGCGAGAGTCGCGAGAAACTCGTCCTTGCGACGGTCCGCATCGCGCAGTGCCTGCTCCGACCGCTTGAGGTCGGATACATCCGTGAACCAGACGGCGACCCCGTCGCCGAACCGCTCCACGACGTTGTGAAACCAGTGCGTGATGCCATTCGGACCGGGCTCGAGGTCGAGCTGCTGCGGGGTGCCCGTCTCGACCGCGCGGCAGAACGCATCGAAGAGTCCGGGGGGCGCCCAGCCCTGCGGCAGCACCTCGCGAACCGGACGGCCGAGCAGCGCTTCCGGAGGGCGGTTGAGCAGGCGGCAATTCGCTCGGTTGACGTACGTCCAGCGGAAATCGACGATGCGCGAGCTCGCATCCCGAATCGCCGTGAAAATGCCGAAGCTCACGTCGGAGGAATCGAGCGCGATGCGCAAGCGCTGCTCGGTCTCGCCGCGGGCGCGCTCCGCGCGCTTCGCCTCGGTCACGTCGCGATTGCTCTCGAGCACTAGCTCGATGCCCTGCGCATCGCGCACGACCTGCATGCGCGAAGAGACGGTGACTTCCCGCCCGTCGCGGCAGCGGTGACGGAGCTCCCCGGTCCACTGCCGCGCCTCGCGGAGCGAGCACATGATCTCGGCACGGCCTGCGAGCGGCTCCGAGGCGAGCAGCTCGACGGGGCGCCGGCCGAGCGCCTCGCTCGCCGTATAACCGTAGAGCTCCTCGGCGCCCTGGTTCCAGAACTCGATGGCCCCGCCCTGGCGCCACACGAAGATCGCATCGTGCGAGAGCCGCAGGAGCTGCGAGAGGAGCTCCTGGGAGAGGCCGTCGGACTCGGGTAAGTTCATCGTGCTGCGAGGATAAGCCGCTCGGCGCGCAGCCGTCCACGCGCCGCATGGGGAATGCTATTCTTTGCACTCGAGGCCGCGGACCCGCCAGGCGGGGCTGCCGCGGCGGCTCGACGCGAATGGGGAGGCCGGGCATGGAAAGAAGAACACGCGTGCTCCGCGCAACCAGCATGGGCATTCTCTGCGCGGGGCTGGCCGTCGCGCTGCTCTCGGGCTGCGGTTCGGATTCACCAGCGGCGACGATGGCGACGAGCAACGCGCGCGGCACGCTGATCGAAGACCCGCCGCTTCGCATCGCCTCGCTCGATGCCGCCGCCTTCGCGCAGCAGCTCGGCGCATCCCCCTCCGGAGAGCAGCTCCTTGTTCTCGCCGGCCAGCCCGCCTGCGGCGTCGATTTCTACGAGTTCCAATATTGGACCGTTGGAGCCAAAGGGGAGCCTGCGACAGCGTCCGGAGCGCTGATGGTGCCGACCGGCGCCGCCAGCTGCTCGGGCGGGCGCCCGATCGTGCTCTACGCGCACGGCACGACGCCGGACAAGAGCTACAACATTGCGGACGTGACGAACCCGGCGAATACCGAGGGCGCTCTCGTTGCCGCCGTGTTCGCCGCGCAGGGCTACATCGTCGTCGCGCCGAACTACGCGGGCTACGATACTTCGACTCTCCCCTACCATCCGTTTCTCAATGCGGATCAACAGTCGAAGGACATGATCGACGCGCTCGCTGCCGCGCGCGCCGCGCTGCCACACTCCTTCACGCCGCAAACCACGGACGGCGGAAAGCTGTTCGTGACGGGGTACTCCGAGGGCGGCTACGTCGCGATGGC
>Ga0134128_10003644_pt1 | contig 18819 bp, 19 predicted proteins | sample KB31754_FD_96462 | JGI IMG/M metagenome (GOLD analysis project Ga0134128, IMG submission 96462) | Terrestrial soil microbial communities with excess Nitrogen fertilizer from Kellogg Biological Station, Michigan, USA - KB3-175-4 | ecosystem: Environmental > Terrestrial > Soil > Unclassified ... | reverse complement strand
TCCATGATGGCCAGCAACCCGATCTGCTCACCGCGGCGCTCGAGTTCCTCGGCAACGGCGAAGGCGATGTTTCCGCCCAGCGACCAGCCGAGCAGGTGATAAGGACCGGCTGGCTGCGCGGTCCTGATCCGGTCGGCGAAGTCGCGCGCCACTTCTTCCATGTTCACCGGCAGCGGCTCTGGTCACCGCAGGCCACGAGACTGGAGGCCGTAAAGCGGGTACCTGGCGTCGACGTGCGGGAGCAGCGCGATATAGCACCAGCTAAGGCCCACCATGGGGTGCATGCAGAACAGCGGCGGGCCATTGCCCCCGGTCCGCATCGGTACGAGCAGATCTAAAGTGCCGTCGGATCTTCTGGCATTCGAGCGGAATACCCTCAGATTCTGCATGTCTTCGGCAATGCTCGGCCGGCGGGACTCCTGCTCGGCTTGAGCCGGCCGCTCGGCCACGTTCTCACCGGCCCCCGAGAGCTCGGGGGTTTCGCACAGCAGAGGGGGCACATCATCGTGCATCGTGGCCTCCGGCTGAGGGTTGGGCGTGATCCGATGCTAGCCGAGGCTGGACTGGACGGCCCAAGTGCCGCCATTTCGGGCCATAGCCGCCGCGTTGGCAGTCAGGGCGGCACGCCTTTGGACCGGCCCCGTTGCTGCCGCCCGCTTAAGAAGCCGGATGCAGCCCGCGCAAATCTTTCTAAATAAAGAGGGGTAAAAATTTGCGCGGCTTCGGGCCCTGTTTCCTGAGGTTGCCGAGCGGGGGCACCATGGGTGCGTGGGTCATCGGGTGGTCGAGCGGCAGGCGCGGGACTTCCTGGCGGGTAAGTACGGCGCGGTCGAGGAGCTGGAGCCGCTGAGCGGCGGAGCCTGGTCTTCTGCCTACTCCTTCAGCCGCGCCGGGCGCGCGCTGGTCGTCCGGTTCGGGCCCAGCAGGGACTGGTTCGCGGCCGACAGGGCAGCGGTGTCGTTCTCCTCGGCCGAACTCCCGGTGCCCGAGGTGCTCGAAGTCGGCGAAGCCTTCGACGGCGCCTACGCCGTCTCCGTCCGCCACCACGGGACCTACCTGGAAGATGTCAGGCCCGATCAGTCCGAGGTGGCGGGCCCGATGCTGGCATCCCTGCTCGGCGCCCTGTTCAGGGTGCCGAAGAGTCCGGACTTGCCGGTTCGCTGGCACGGGCGGCCACCTGGCAGCGGCCTGTCCTGGCGCGACTGGCTCTGTGGCCGCCTGACTGACGACCCGGCACAACCAGTGCACGGCTGGCGTGCGGCCCTCAGCGCCGACAGCGACCTCGACCGGATCTTCCTGGTTGCCGAGGCTCGCGTCCGCGACCTTGTCGGGGCCTGCCCGGAGCGGCGCGACCTGGTCCACGGGGACCTGCTCCACGCCAACGTCCTGGTGACCGAAGACGCCAGCCGCCCGAACGCGGTCTTCTCGTGGAAGAACTCGGTCCGCGGCGACTTCCTGTACGACACGGCCTGGTGCACCTTCTGCACGATCTGGTATCCGGGGATCGCGGCGCTGGACCTGTGGCAGCTGATCCACCACGAGCCCTCGGTCCAAGGCGACGCCAGTGCCCTGGTTGATGCTCCTCTGCGGCACCACTGCTACGAATTGGTCATCGGGCTCGGGGCCCTGGCCTGGAATACCTGGGTAGGCGATGCGCCGGTGCTTCACCAGGCCGCCGCCCGCCTAGACGAAATTCTCGAACGAGGACCACTCCCTGCGATCGGTTCCCGGTTCGGGAGGAATCCTTTAATTAATCGCTAATTGGTTCGGCTCCGGTGCTGGCAGGTGATGCCGGCTGATCGTGCTGCTGCTTCAGCAGTCGGCGCTGGTGGCGGACGATCAGGACCAAGCTCACTGCCACGAGCCCGATGGTGAACCACAGGCTGTAGCGGGAGACGGTCTTGGCCGCGACGACCGCGCCGTGGCCAAGCTCGTAGCCGAGCCCGGCGAGCAGGCCCGTCCAGAGCAGGGCACCGATCAGGTCCAAGATGAGGACCGTGACCAGCCGCATCTCGGCCCAGCCCGCAACGGCGAAGATGACGGCCCTCGGGATCGGGAGAAAGGAACTGAGCACGATCGCCGGCCACGTGAACTTGCGGCCGGCCCGGTGCGCTCGCGCCACCCGTTGGGCGCCTGGCAGGGCCATGATGAACCGCTCGCCCCACAGCCGTCCCGCCCACCAGTACAGGGCGTCGAACTTCATCAGCCCGGGAATCGCCGCGAGCACCACCACCGCCAGCGTCCCGTGCCCGGCCTGGGCGAAGGCGGCCGCCGCGATGATGGCCTCGGTGCCGCCGTTCAGCAGTTCGGCCACGACCGGGTGAGTGCCGACCAGCGAGACCCGCAGCGGCAGCAGGACCCAGTAGGACAGGCCGCTGAGCACAATACCCAGCCAGCACGCGATGTCCGCGGCCCGGGGCTTCCCTTGCCAGGGCAGCCGCGGATCATCCCGCGGACCGGCCGTCACCGCGGCCGCGGCCGGGCCTTCCGCGGCCTGGACAGGTTCCGGCTCGGGAACGCTCATGAAGCAGACTCCTTGATATTGGCGCACCCTGAGCGGCGACAACCCGGAGCACGCCCCGGCACGCACAGAACACCGTATTCGGTATCTCAGCCACCCGGCACCCGCAGCGTCGGGCCCGCGCGCCAGATCGACAGGGCTAAGTATCGATGCTGCGTCCGGATCGACTCAGGTGTGCGCGTAGTCATCGCGGCGATCGTGCCGGATGGTGACCCCGGCGACCGGGTGGCGTCGGCGAAGTCGTCAGTAAAGCGGGCTAGTAGCGTTGGGTCGGTGGACCTGGCTGGTTTGATCGCTATCGATGTGCACGCGCACGCCGAGATTTCTTCTGACGGGCGCACGTCTTTGAGCCCGGAGCTTGAGGCGGCCAAGGCCAGGTACTTTAAGTCGGGGAATCCGCATCCGACGATCGATGAGATGGCTGCCTACTACGGCGAGCGGAAGATGGCCGCAGTGGTCTTCACCGTGGACGCGAAGAGCGCCACGGGGCATCGGCCGGTGCCGAACGAGGATGTTGCCGCTTCCTGCGCCAGGTATCCGGACGTGCTGATCCCGTTCGCCAGCCTGGACCCGTGGCGGGGCAGGGCGGCGGTGCGGCAGGCCCGGCGGCTGGTCACCGAGCATGGCGTCCGCGGGTTCAAGTTCCATCCCTCGCTGCAGGCCTTCCATCCGAATGACCCGATGGCCTACCCGCTGTACGAGGTCATCGAGCAGCTCGGCGTGCCGGCGGTGTTCCATACCGGCCAGACCGGGATCGGCGCCGGCGTGCCCGGCGGCGGGGGCATCCGCCTGAAGTACTCCAACCCGCTGGACCTCGATGATGTGGCGGCGGACTTTCCCGGCCTGCCGATCGTCCTGGCGCATCCCTCGTTCCCCTGGCAGGACGAGGCGCTCGCCGTGGCCACGCACAAGCCAAGCGTGTACATCGACTTGTCCGGCTGGTCACCGAAGTATTTCCCGCCGCAGCTTGTCCGCTACGCGAACACTCTGCTGAAGGACAAGGTCCTGTTCGGCTCGGACTTCCCGGTGATCACGCCGGACCGGTGGCTCGCCGACTTCGACACCCTCGACATCAAGCCCGAAGTCCGGCCGCTCATCCTCAAGGAAAACGCGGCACGACTACTCGGACTGGCTGGGCCAAGTTCCCAGTAGCCCGCAGAGACGGGAACGGCCCTGTGCCTCGTGATGGGCGGCCTGGTCTTGTGCGCGGGCATCTGGCGAAGCGAGAATTTCGGCGGCAGCGTCGTATTGCGCGCCGTGTGCGGATTGGGCGGTCTGGCCGGTCCGCTGGCGTTCCCGGGCTGCGTGTAAGGGACGTCTTAGCCCGGGTTAGGACGTCTTAGCCCGGGTTAGCGTGAAATTTTGCCGGTTTTATCATGGTTCCGGAGTCCGTAACCAGGGCTAAGGCCGCGTAACCAGGGCTAAGACGTCCGTAACCCGGGCTAAGACAGCGTCGCTACGTGGGTCGAAATGATCTGTTTCATGGATTTCACTGTGAACTCAACTCGCTGCGGTCTTTTCCTACAGCTGGGTGCCCTGATCTATTACGCCCTGTTCTATGCTTCAGCCCGTCGCCCGAAGGTCTGCTCCGGCCGGTCCCCGTGGAGGCGTCGGGCCTGGCCGCAGGCTGCTGAGAAGACCCCGGTGGTGACAATTGGCATACGGGCAGACAAGCTAGTGGTCTGCCTTGGGTGACGAGCGCGCAGACGGGCGCACGGTAGGGCGCACCGACGGGCGCACAGTAGGGGATCGGGAAGGGACGCAGAACGCATGCCGGACATCTTGACTGCCTATGCGGAAGGCCAGCCAGACAAGCTGGCGGTGATCGACGACCGGCCCGGCGGCGGCCTCGTCACGTGGACCTACGCCGAACTCGAAGAGCGTTCGAACAAGCTCGGCAACGCGCTGGCCGCGCTCGGCGCCGAACCGGGCCAGAAGGTCATCTGGTGCGGACCTAACTCGCCCGAGATCGTCAAGATCATGCAGGCGACCAGGAAGGTCGGTACGGTCGCGGTGCCGCTGAACTACCGGCTCACCGTCGAGGAAGCCCGGTACATCACTGCCCACTCGGACTCCTCGATCGCCTACGTCGACGCCGAGTACGCGCACCTGTTCGCACCGGAAGACGAGCAGTCCGGCTTCCCTGGCTCGCTGCGGCACGTCATAGTGTTCGGCGGACCGGCCCCCGACGGCATGCTCAGCGAGGACGACCTGGTCGCCGGTGCCTCGGCCGAACCGCCCGAGGAAGTCCAGCAGGGTATGGGTGCCGCCACGATGATCTATACCTCGGGCACCACCGGCAAGCCCAAGGGCGCGGTCCGCCGGTTCCGCGACGAGGCGTCGATCATCGCGCTGATCACGTTCATCGGCTACCAGACCGACGACATCTACATCACCTCGGGCCCGCTGTACCACAGCGGGCCCGGGTCGTTCATGGCGATCGGGCTCGCGCTCGGGCAGACGGTCGTCATCCAGCGCAAGTTCGACCCCGAGGACTGGCTGCGCCTGATCGAAAAGCACAAGGTCACCTCGACGTTCTCCGCGCCCGCGCTGGTCAGGATGATCTGCGCGCTGCCCGCCGAGGTGAAGGCGAAGTATGACCGGTCCAGCATGAAGCGCATGATCGCCAACGCGGCGCCGTGGAGCTTCGCGCTCAAGCAGGCCTACCTGGCTGACTTCCCTGACGACTCGCTGTGGGAGGTCTACGGTTCGACCGAACTGGGAATCAACTGCGTCCTCGAGCCGAAGGACCAGCTGCGCAAGCCGGGTTCATGCGGCAAGCCGGCCCCGATGGTCGAGATCATGCTCGTCGATGCCGACGGCAAGGAAGTGACCGGCATCGGACCGGACCAGTCTGGGGAATTGTTCGTCAGGTCCGCGCAAATTTTCAACGAATATTATAAGCAGCCGGACAGCTATGAGAAGGCTCGGCGCGGCGAGTATCATACGGTCGGCGATATTGCTTATCGCGACGAAGAGGGCTTCTATTTCATCTGCGACCGCAAGAACTACATGATTATCTCCGGCGGCATGAACATCTATCCGGCCGAGATCGAAGCCGCGCTCGAGCAGCACCCGAAGATCTACGACGTGGCCGTCTTCGGCATCCCGTCAGAGGAATGGGGCGAGCTCGTGCACGCCACGATCGTGGTCGCGCCCGACGCCGAGCTGACCGAAACCGAGGTCATCGAGTTCTCGCGGCAGCACCTGGCCGGCTACAAGACGCCGCGCTCGGTCGCGTTCACCGAGGAACTGCCGCGCACCGGCTCCGGCAAAATCCTCAAGCGCGAACTGCGCGCGCCGTACTGGCAGGGGCGCACCGCGAACGTCTAAGAAATCAGCGGTAACGGGTCAGCGCTGTCGTTGCCGAGTTGCTAGCCCACGATGATCTCGCCGGTATTCCACGGGAAGCCGGCGCAGTCATTGTAGAAATACGTGCCGGGCTTGGTCAGCTTGACCGACCCAGAATGCCCTGGCGCCAGCGGCCCTATTTTGAAATCTATTGGGTCAAAGAATCCCTGGGCGCAGTGTTTGCGGGAATTACCGGCCGGGTTGGAGAAAGTCACGGTCGTGCCCGTCGGCACTGTCATGATCGTGGGCGCCATCGCCACCTGGCTAGACAGGTTCTCGGTCGTGTTGGGCGCACCCGAGGTGGAGTTCCAGGTGCGGCCCAGGACGACGGTGTCGGAGACCGCGCTGCCGGCGACCGTGACTCCGGGCACCGGTACCCGGTTCGACAGTGCGGGTGGCGGGCTGGCTGGCGTCAGCTTTCCGCCGATCTTGAACGCCCACAGCGAGTCGCCGAACTGGGAGTTGAAAGCGCCGTTGCCGCCGGCGAAGACCACCACGTACTGAGTGCCGTTGATCGAGTAGGTGACCGGCGTGGTCTCAATTCCCGCGCCGGTCTGCCAGGTCCACTCCGGCTTCCCGGTCGACGCCAGGCGGGCGGTGAACTTGCCGTCAGGGGAGCCCTCGAACAACAGCCCGGACGCCGTGGACAGCACCCCGTCGCCGTTCGACAGGCCGAACGGCGTCGGCACCTTCCAGGCGATCTTGTTGGTAGCCGGGTTCACCGCGTCGAGTACGCCCCCGCGGAACTCGCCCTCCGGTTTGTAGAACGTCGGCTGGTTGAACGGGATCCCGTCGCTGTAAGCGAAGTTCAGCTCGGCGGCCGGGACGTAGAGCAGCTTGGTCTTGGGATCGAACGACATCGCCGCCCAGTTGGCGCCGCCCGCGCCGCCCGGCGTGACGAGCACCGGCGTGTGCAGGTACGGGGTGAACTGGCACCCGCTCTTGTAGTCGGGAATCGGCTGGGTCACGCCGGTCTTCTGCGGACAGGTCGGCACCAGCGACTGGCCCGCCGGGATCGGCTGAGTCTTTGCCGTGGCCTGCGACGCGAGTTGCGGCACCTTCTCGTTGTGGACCCCGATGGCGGGCTTGCCGGTCTTCGCGTCCAGGTAGTAGAGCCACGCCGACTTGCTGCCGTAGATCACGACGGTCTTGACCCCGGCCTTGTACTTCACGCTGGCCAAGACCGGCGTCATCGTGTTGTCGTAGTCCCACAAGTCGTGCCTGATCGACTGGAACGTCCAGTCGATCTTGCCGGTGCCCGCGTGCAGCGCGACCAGGGAGTTGGTGTACAGGTTGGCACCGGCCCGCTGTGCGCCCATCACCCTCGGCTGCGGGTTGGCCACGGCCACGTAGAGCAGGCCCAGCTTGGCGTCGAACGCGGGCGCCATCCAGATGTCGCCGCCGCCGAGCTGCCAGGAGTTGCCCTTCCAGGTGCCGTGCCCGGGCTGGCCGGGGCCGGCCGTGCCTGCGAACGTCCAGGCGACCTTGCCGGTGCTCTCGTTCAGCGCGTACAGGTGACCGCGCATCCCCGAGTCGCCGCCGTTCTCGGTGCCGACGAGCACCATGCCGTCGGCGAACATCGTCCACGGGGTGGCCGATCCGTTAGCCGAGGTGTCCTGGCCGGGCGTTCCGACCTGCGTCAGCCACTCCTGCTTGCCGGTCTGCTGGTTGAGCGAGACGACGTGCTCTCTGCCAAGCGCCGCGAACACGTGGCCGTCGGCAACCGCGACGCCGCGCTCGGTGCCGGGAAAGCCAGACTGGAACTCCCAGATGACCTGGCCGGTCGCCCCGTCGATCGAGAACACATTGCCCTGCGACGTCTGCACGTAGAGCTTGCCGCCGACGACCGTCGGGGTGCCTTCCTGGGCCCGGCTGGTCGTGGCGCCTTCGAGTTGGTCCAGCCAGGTGCCGGCTAGCTGGTGCACGTTGCCCGGGGTGATGCCGGTGAGCGTGGAGTACGTCTGGATGCCGGCCGCTGTCTTCCCGGCCGCCGGAGTCTGCCCGGACCGGCCGGGCCGGCCGGTCTGAGCGCTGGCCGGGCCGGGACCGGCCAGGCAGCTGAACGTGATCGCGGCCGCGGCTGCCGCCGCGGCCGCCTGGGCGCCTACCTTGTTCCTGCTCATCGGACCTCCCATGAAGCGACGCGCAACTGACGCGATTGGTTGACCGATCGCGGGCCGGGCCGGGTGCGCTTTTGGGGAGTCGGCCGTTAGGTTAGCCGCTGACCTGCGTGAAGGCGGTCGGCTTGGCGAGTATTGATGATTCGGCTGGCTTCGATCCCGGCCGCTTCGGCCCGGTCGCAGCCGTTCTGCAGCCAGTCGAGCTGCCCGGGCGCGTGCGCGTCGGTATCAATCGAGAAGGTGCAGCCCAGCTCGGCTGCCAGCGCCAGCAGGTCCTCGGGCGGGTCCTGGCGTTCCGGCCGGCAGTTGATCTCCACCGCGGTCCCGTGCTCCCGGCACGCTTCGAACACGGCCCTCGTGTCGAACTGCGACTGCGGCCGGCCGAACATGTTGTGATCGCCCCGGCCGCCCCGCCCGACGATCATCCGCCCGGTGCAGTGCCCGAGCACGTCTACGAGCGGGTTCGACACCGCCGTGATCATCCGCGGCGTCATCTGCTCGGCTGGCATCCGCAGCTGAGAATGCACGCTGGCGACCACCACGTCGAGCCCGTCCAGCAGCTCATCGGTCTGGTCGAGGCTGCCGTCCTCGAGGATGTCGACCTCGATCCCGGTCAGGATGCGGAACGGGGCCAGCTCGACGTTCAGCTCACCAACCAGGTCGAGTTGCTGCCTCAGCCGGTCCGCCGTCAGCCCGTTGGCAACCGTCAGCCTGGGGGAGTGGTCGGTGAGCGCGACCCATTCGTGGCCCAGATCCCTGGCCGCCTCCGCCATTTCCCTGATTGGACTGCCGCCGTCCGACCAGTCCGAGTGGGTATGGCAGTCGCCCCGCAGCGCCGTCCGGAGCCCGGCGCGCTCCGGCTCGGCGGGCAGGCCGGCGAGCAGCTTGGTCAGGTACTCAGGCTCCCGCCCGGCCGCCGCCTCAATGATCACCCCGGCGGTAGCCGGCCCAATCCCGGGGATCTCGGTCAGCGTGCGCGCAGCGATCCGCTGGTCAAGCTCGGTTGGAGGCAGTTCGTCGACAGTTGCCGCCGCCCGCCGGAATGCGCGCACCCGGTACGTCGGCGCCCCCGACCGCTCCAGCGCAAACGCGATCTTCCGCAAAGCCTGACTAGGATCCATGCCGCCCCACGCTATGCCTCGATTATGTGCCGATTCTGGCCAGGGCAGGCTCGATGATGTTCGTCGCCAGGTCCGCGAGTGGGCGGAACGGGGGGAGCGGGGCCAGGACGACGTGGTTGACGCCGGCGTCGATGAATTCCTGGACCTGGTCGCGCGTGTTCGCGAGGTCGTCGTCGCGCAGGATCAGCTGGACGGACCGGGCGATCTCGTCGGGGTCGCGGCCGACGGCCGCGCAGTGCTGGTCGAGCACGGCGCTGGACTGCCGGAACTCCTCGGGCGTCCGGGCCGGGCAGTTCCAGATGTCCGCATGCTCGGCGACGACGCGCAAGGTCAGCTTCTGGCCTGCGCCGCCAATGGTGATCGGCGGATGCGGGCGGCTGACCGGCTTCGGCTCGCACACCGTGCCGCTCAGCTGGTAGTACTTGCCGTCGAAATCGAACGGCTCGGCCTCAGACCACATCCGGCGAATCAGCGTGCACGCCTCAGCCAGAGCGCTGACGGCGTCGGCCGCCCGGATGATCGGCACGCCGTAGCCGTCGTACTCCCGACGCACAATGTCGATCGTTGCCTCTTCGAGCTGGGAGGTCAGGCCGGCCCCGGCTCCCAGCCCGAACTCCAGCCTGCCGCCGGAGATGATGTCCACGGTGGCGGCCATCTTGGCCAGCAACGTCGGCCGGCGAAGCTGGTTGTTGGTCACGATCACGCCCAGGCGCAGCCGCTTGGTCTGGGCGGCGAGCGCGCTCAGGAGCGTCCAGGCCTCAAGGGCGGGTGCTCCGGCCGGTCCGCGCAGCGGCACCATGTGGTCCCACAGCCAGGCGTGCTCGATCACGTCGATCGAGTCCGCCTCCTGCCACAACCGGCAGATGTCGTCGTAGCCGATACCGGCCTGGCTCGTCTTGATGCCGAAGCTCAGCCGCCTTCGCTCATGCACAGTGACCTCCACGGAGACTCCTAGAAACTTTCGTTAGCCGACTAATGAATCTCCGTCAAGCTACCGCCGATGTCGTTAGCCGGCAAGCGATTATTAAGATCGGTAGCGTGAACGAGTTTCTTTCGCTGTTCACTCGTGCCTCGAAGGTCATGCGGATCGCCGCCGACGAGGCGATGAGCAGGCATGGCGTCAGAGTGGGGCAGAACCTGGTGCTCGAGATCCTGTGGCAGCAAGACGGGCTCACCCCCGGCGAACTGGCCACCCGCCTGCACGTGGCGACACCGACGGTTGTGAAGTCAGCGAACCGGATGGCGGCTGCGGGCCTGATAACCCGCCGCCGCGACCAGGCCGACGCCCGGCTGGTGCGGCTCTACCTGACTGACCGGGCACGCTCGGTCCAGTCCGAGATCGAGCGAGAGCGGGACGAACTGGCCCGGCGGGCGACCGCGACGCTGACCAGCGAGGAAGTAACCATCCTGATGAGCGCCCTGAGGAAGATGATCGCCCAGTTCGCTGTCGAGAAGCCGTCAGATGAGGCCGCTGATGCCCCCGGCGAACAGGCCCGCGACTAGAGCCACCAGCAGGATCATGCCGACAATGAGAGTGGCCCGCACAATGTGCCCCCGCCTGGTCAGTCGGAGGGCGGTGCTCCCGGGCGGCGGGCCCAGCGGACGCTCGGCGGCCGCGGTGCTGCGGAACGGGATCGCATGAGGCACGGTGGGAGCGTTGCTCGGAACCCGACCGTTGTTCATGCGATGCACCAGCCCAATTTACAGTACATACATGACCTAGCTGGGCTACCCGGGATTCACTCACGGTAGTTCCAGCGCACGGCAAAGGACCGTTCAATGCGACCCAGACCGCACTGGCTGACGAGGATCGCGGGCGCGCTGGTGCGGATGAGTCAACGCTGCGAGAATGCGGAGCATGAGCACAGCATCAACCGGACCTGACTCGATCGGCTCGAGGCGATCGGTGCTTTCGATCGGCTCGGCTGGCTCGATCTTGTCGATCGGTTCGGTCGGGTCGGTCTTGTCGATCGGCTCCGCTGGCTCGATCCTGTCGATCGGATCTTTCGGCTCGATCCTGTCGGTGGGCTCCTCGGGCTCGGTTTTCTCCATTTTCTCCTCGGCCAGCATCGGCGCGATCCTGTCGTCCCGGTCGCGCTGGGCGATCCAGGCGCGCGACACGGACGGGCCAGACGATTCTGACGGCCGGCGACGTGCGGCCGGCCGGAAGCGGTTCCTGCCCAAGCCGGAGCCGGGCGCCCGGCGCCTGTCGCTAGTCCGGTGATAACGACGATCGCGGCGCGGGACGCCACCGCGGCCGAGATTGCCCGGCGGATGACCGACGACGGCTACGTCGTCGTCACCGGCATGATGTCGGACGAAGACGTCCAGGCGGCCAGGGAAGATCTAGGCCGGGTCCTGGAGGCCACGAAGACCGGGCGCAACTTCTTCGAGGGGTTCTCGACCCAGCGGGTATACGCGTTGTTCGCCAAGACCAGGACCTTCGATCAGGCGGCCACCAACCCGCTGCTGCTCGGCGTGCTCGACGCGGTGCTCGGGCACTACCAGCTCAGCGCCCCGGTCGGGATCAGGATCGGGCCGGGGGAGAAGGCGCAGATTCTGCACTGCGACGATTCGATCTACCCGCTTCCCAGGCCGCACCCCACCGTCGTGGTCAACACGATGTGGCCGCTCGATCCGTTCACGCAGGAGAACGGCGCGACCCGGTTCGTCCCCGGCAGCCATCGCTGGGCGCCGGACCGCTATCCGACCGAGGCCGATGAGGTGGCGGTCGCCGAGATGCAGCCGGGCTCAGCCATGTTCTACCTGGGCGGCCTCTGGCACGGCGGCGGCGCCAACCTGACCGAACGGCCAAGGCTCGGGGTGATCCTGGAGTACGCGTCGGCCTGGCTGCGGCCACAGGAGAACCACTGCCTGGCCGTGCCGCGCACCATCGCCCGCGACTTGCCCGAGCGGTTGCAGGAGTTGCTCGGCTACAACATCTATCCGCCTTTCGTCGGGTACGTGGACGGCAGTCATCCCCGCAAGGTGCTCGCCAAAGAGGAGTAGCTAGTCCCCATCGCCGTTCTCACCTCGGCCAGCGTGCGGTCGGCGATCTCGGTCGCGGTGGCGTTGCCGGCCGCGAGCACCTGCGCCAGGTAATCCCGATCGGCCGCGAACTCCGCCCGCCGAGCCCGGATCGGCCGGAGGAACTCGTTCACTGACTCGATCACCACGGCCTTGAGCTCGGCCGACCCGCCCGCCCCGACGTCGGCCGCGACCTGCTGCGGCTCCCGCCCCTGGCACAGCGCCGCGAGCAGCACCAGGCTCGACACCTCGGGCCTGGACGCGGGCTCATAGCTGACGTAGCGCAGCGAGTCGGTCTTGGCTCGCCGCAACCGCCGCGCGGTGTCATCGGCTGTCGCGGACAGCGGGATCGAGTTGGCCCGGCTCTTGGCCATCTTCTGCCCGTCGGTACCGAGCAGGTTCGGCGCGGCGGACAGGAGTGCTTCTGGTATCGGGAAGAAAGATTTGCCGTGGTCATATCGTTCGTTGAAACGGCGGGCCACGCTCCGGGTGATCTCCAGGTGCGGCAGCTGATCCTGGCCGACCGGCACGAGGTTGGCCTTGCAGAACAAGATGTCGGCCGCCTGGTGCACCGGATAGGTCAGCATCAGGCCGCTGACACCGGTCCGGCCGGACAGCTTGATCTCCTCTTTCACGGTGGGGTTGCGCTGCAGTTCGGTGACCGACACCAGCGACAGGAACGGCAGCAGCAACTGGTTCAGCGCCGGCGCGGCGCTGTGCGCGAAGATCGTCGCCGATGCCGGATCGATGCCGATCGCCAGGTAGTCGGCGACCATCTCGGCCACGTGATCGCCCAGCCGGTCGGCGACGTCCCGGTCGGTGAGGACCTGATAGTCGGCGATCAGCACGAACAGCCTGGCTCCGGCCTGCTGCAGCCGGACCCGGTTCGCCAGCGTGCCGAAGTAGTGGCCGAGGTGCAGCGGCCCGGTAGGCCGGTCTCCAGTCAGCACGGTGAACTGGGACGCGTCGGCCGCGATCAGCGCTTCCAGCTCGTCGCTTCGCCGCAGGGTAGTCAAAACGCTGGTAGTAGTCACTCCGGGCTCCTTTTAGCTAATCGGAAGACCGACTGGCCGGAGCGACCCCGTCCGCACAGCAAAGAAGGCCGTCCAGCCGGACGGCCCACCACGCGCGCTCACGCTGACAGCCGTCCTACGACGGCCACCAGCCCAAGCACACGGAACGTGTCATGAACTCATGGTACCTAGCCCGAGCGAGCCCGCCTGGCGGCTGCGGCGGCCTGATGGTCGACGATCGGAGCCGGGTAGCCCCGGGCCCGGCGGACCTCACGCGGCGGGTCGTGGATCTGGGCGGGCGGAAGGCCGGCTAGTTCGGGAACGTAGCGGGCGACGTACTCACCCGTGGGGTCGAACCGCTTGCCCTGCACGGTCGGGTTGAACATGCGGTGCGGCTGGCGGTCGGTGCCGGTGCCGGCCACCCACTGCCAGTTCAGCTGGTTATTGGCGAGGTCGGCGTCGGCGAGCAGGGCCAGGAAGTGGTCGGCGCCCAGCCGCCAGTCGATGTAGAGATCCTTGGTCAGGAATGAGGCGACGATCATCCGGGCCCGGTTGTGCATGAAGCCTTCGTCGGCAAGCTGCCGCATGGCGGCGTCCACGACCGGGAAACCGGTCTGGCCTGCCTTCCAGGCTTCGAGGCTGTCCTTGTCCTCGTGCCACTGATCGCCGTGATCGCGGTAGTCGCGGTGGGCCGCGTCCGGGCGCGCGGCCAGCAACTGAGCGAAGAAGTCCCTCCAGGCCAGCTGCCGCACGAACGGCGCGCCGCCCGCCCGCGCGCTCAATTCAGTTGCGACGGCAAGCGGCGACAGGCAGCCGAAGTGCAGATACGCCGACAGCCGGGACGTGGCGTCAGCCGCCAGGTCGTCCCGATCCCGGTCATAGCTCGCCAGGTGCCGGGCTGACCAGGCCTTAAGCCGGGCCTGGCCCGCCGACTCGCCGCCCTCGCCGGCCACGGCGGGAAGCCCGGCCCCGCTTCGGGCTGGTCCGCCAGTCAGCTCGGCGAGCTCTGGGATATGCCCGGGCTCGACCATTTCCGGCAACCTGATCTTGCCCGGGGTCAGTGCCAAACCCCTCCGGGGACTCCCGCCCCACTTCCGGTAGTACGGCGTGAACACCTGGTAAGGCCCGCCGCCACCCGGACAGATCGGCTCAGGCCCGGCAACCATCACCCCCGGATGAACCTGCACGTCAATCCGCGCACTACCGGCCAGCTCCCGCAGCCCGGTCACCCGCCGCTGCGCGTATCCGGAGACGTCGTCGGCCAGGTGGATCGATCTGGCGCCAGCTTCGGCCGCCAGATCGGCCACAGCCCGAGTCCACGCCCCGCGCCGGATCACCAATTGACCGCCGCGTTTCCTGAGACTGGCGTCCAGGTCGCGCAGCGACCCAAGCATGAACGCCAGCCGAGTCCGGTTCGCGCCGTGCCAGTCAAGGATCGCCTCGTCGAGCACGAACACGGGAATCACCTGATCGGCGCCAGCGGCAGCCGCCGCTAGCGCCGGATTGTCGGTGACCCGCAGGTCCCTGGTGAAGACCATCACCGACGTACTGCTCACAACCGACGTCCCCCCGGAGCCGGAGTATCGAAAACCCGGCCACGACGAGCCGGCGCCACAAGTACGGCTAGCTTAACCTGAGGACGATGATCGGCCGACTCCTGGCCGCGGATCAGGGAGCTAGCTCGTGAGCGTCTTGGTCCACAAGCTGGTGATCGGGATTCCGACTTCGGCTAGCATCCGCCGGAGCAAAGGTAGTGAGAGCCCCACGACATTGCTCGGATCTCCGTCGATCCCGGCGATGAACGGGGCGCCCAGGCACTCCAGGCTGAACGCGCCCGCCATCGCGGCCGGCTCATCGGTAGCGACGTAGGCGGCGATCTCGGCCTCGGTGATGTCAGCGAACCGGACGACCGTTCGGCCCACGGCGTCGGTTCGGCGCCCGGAAGCAGGCCGGGTCAGGCAGTGGCCGGTGTAAAGAACGCCTTCGCGCCCGGACATGCGCCGCCACAGCTCGGCCGCCTGCGCGGCCGAGGCTGGCTTGCCGTACGCCACGCCCTCGAAGTCGAGCATCGAGTCGCAGCCCAGTACGAGCGCGTCCGGACGGGCGGCCGCCACGGCCTCGGCCTTGCGCTCGGCCAGCTCGGCGACGACCTTGTCGGTGTCCAGGCCAGGGTCGGTGGTCTCGTCTATTCCGCTCACGACGACCTCGGGGTAGATCCCCGCGTTCTGCAGCAGCCGCAGGCGGGCAGGCGACGAGGAAGCCAGGATGAATGGGATCTCGTCGCCTCGTGCCATGCCAGCAAGGGTAACAACCCGCCAAACTTCTTCATTCGGAGAAAAATTAGCGCGGGCTTTCTTCCTTGCCGGCCAGAGGCGGATCCGGGCTCCGGTCCTGCTGGTCCGCCCGGGCGCGATTGAGTTCCCTAATGCTGTAGGCCGTCGTGCCCAGGACGATCAGACCGGCCAGTGCGATGCTCAGGCCGGTTCCGAGTCCGGAGAACGGCAGCACGTCGGTGAGGATCAGCACGCCGCCCAAACCGAGCGCGCCGACGCCGAACAGCACCGCCGTGGCCTTCGCGACCCGGTTGGTCGCGGTCTTCTCGGCGGCGGTGCGAGCCAGTTCCGTCGCCGTCGCCAGCCGCCGCCTGGCCCACTCGTACTCGATCGCGAACACCGCCAGCGCCAGCACGATCACCAGCAGGCCAGGTCCGGGTGCGACGATCAGCACCACGCCGACCGCGAGGATCACGGTGCCGAGCGCGGTGACAGCGATCCGCCGGAGCAGCCGAACGAGATCATTCACTGGGTCACTCCGGCCAGGCTGAGGCCGATCACGCCGATCACGACCAGAGCGATCGAGGCGACCTTGAGCACGGAAGCCGACTCGCCGAGCACGACGATCCCGACGATTGCCGTGCCGGCGGCGCCGATGCCGGTCCAGGTCGCATAGGCCGGCCCGACCTCAAGCCGCTCAAGCGCGACGTTGAGCAGCGCGAAACTGACCAGCGCGCACAGGGCGAACCCGACGGTGGGCCAGAAGTGGGAGAAGCCATGGCTCTGCTTGAGCAGCACGGCGAAACCGGTCTCGAATATCCCCGCCGCCACGATTAGAAGCCACGCCACCGAGCCACCCCCGTCAGCGCTCTGCTGGCTAATCCTTAAGTCACTTCCCCCGGAAAGACCCGAACATGTCGAACCTAACCGACCAGGGGGTCAGGAAACCTCGCTGGGGTTGACTCCTACTCCGCCTCGGTCGCTGCTCTCGTAGGCCGCCAGCGCGAACCTGAGCACGCCGACGGCCTCCTGGGCGCTCCATAGCAGCGGGCCTTCGCCGGTGTGCAGCCAGTGCAGCCAGTGCCGTCCGCTTCCCGTGAAGCTGCTGCCCCAGTCGTCGTCGAGCGCGTGGTAGCCGCGCATCTCGCCGTCGGCGTAGACCTCGAGCACGGGCTGCTGGATTCCGCGCCCGGTGCACCGGTTGACCCGGGCGAAGCCCTTGCTGCCGGTGATCTCCCAGCGCTCGTCGTTGGTGTAGTAGTCAGAACGCAGGTACATCTCGAGCCCGACGTTGACGTCCCAGCCGCCGCGCACGCCGTTCTCGTGCTGCCAGCTGATCATCGTCGGTGCGTCGAGCACCACCCCCGGACCGACCTCGGTGGCGCCGATCCAGGCCCTGACCTCTTTGATCGGACCGAACAGCCAGATCGCGGTCGCGAGCTTGTGCCAGCCGTCGTCGAAGACCATGATGCCCCGGCCGCGCTTCATCTGCTCCCACTGCCAGAGCCAGCTGGACAGCGGCACGTCCCAGCCGCCGTGGGCGCTGCCGACCATCTTCAGGTGATAGCCGATCACCGAGCCGATCTCGCCGGAGCCGGCGATCTCCTTGAGCTTGCGGAGCGGGGAGTAGAACAGGTAGTTCTCCATCACCCGCAGCACCCGGTCGTTCGCCCGGGCGACGTCCAGCATGCGCTGGGCCTCGGGCAGGTCGTTGCACATCGGCTTTTGCAGGTTCACGTGCCAGCCGTAACCGAGCAGCTCGGGTACTCCGTCGGCGTGCAGCTGGACCGGCAGCAGGCACTCGACCGCGTCGACCTCAAGACCGCTGGCCGCCAGTTCGGCCGCCGAGGCGAATGTCGTAGCCGCAGGCCAGTCCGCCTGGCGCTGCTCGCGCCGCTCTTCCAGCGGGTCGACCAGCGCTACGACCTCGACGTCCGGGTTATCCCGATAGCCGCGGACGTTGAGGTCATAGATCCGGCCGAGCCCGATGAAAGCAGCCCGAACTGGTCGGTCATACGGCACAAAAGTCATGTGCCAGTATAAGCCGGAGAAGCGTAGTTTACGGACTGCCGTCCGTAAACCACGCTTCTGGTGCTAGCTAATCAGTCAGTCGCAATCTTGTCTTCGATGGTCATGTAGTCGCGGGCCTGGGGGTGCCCGATCGACAGGCCGGTGTCTGAATCGAAGAACTGCAGGTTCGACGTCTGCACCGCCAATTCGACCGGCTGGCCCGCCCCGATCGTGCTGCGCGCGGCGACCCGGGCGGTCCACAGCGACTTGCCGCCGTCGAGCGGCAGCGCGGCGTCGTCGGCGTCCTCGCCGGAACCGGCCGCGGTGGCCTGGCCCAGCGCGGCGTGCCGGACCGGCGGGGCGTCGATCCTGAACAGCACGTGGATCTCGGTGCCCAGCGCCTCGGTGACGTCGGCTCTGGCCTGAATCCTCGGCCAGTCCGCGTCGGCCAGGCTGCCGTCCTCGAAGTCCGACGGGCGGATGCCCAGGATCAACTGGCGGCCGATGTAGCCGTCGAGCCCGGGCCGGGAGGCGAACAGTGCCTCGGGCACCGGCAGCCGGTAGTCGGCGAAGGTGACGGCGGGGCCGTCGTCGCGGACCAGCGCGGCTTCGACGAAGTTCATCGCGGGCGAGCCCATGAAGCCGGCCACGAACAGGTTCACCGGCGAGTTGAACAGCGTCTGCGGGCTGTCGACCTGCTGGAGCTTGCCGTCGCGCATCACGCAGACCCGCTGGCCGAGCGTCATGGCCTCGACCTGGTCGTGGGTGACGTAAACGGTCGTCACGCCCAGCCGCTCGTGCAGCTGGGACAGGGAGGCCCGCATCGACACCCGCAGCTTGGCGTCCAGGTTCGACAGCGGCTCGTCCATCAGGAACGCCTGGGGTTCGCGCACGATCGCGCGGCCCATCGCGACCCGCTGGCGCTGGCCGCCGGACAGGGCGGCGGGCTTGCGCTTCAGGTAGTCGGTCAGGCCGAGCAGGCCAGCGACCTCGTTCACCCGGCGCTTGATCTCGGGCTTCGGCGTCTTGCGCTGCTGCAGGCCGAAGGCCAGGTTCTGCTCGACGGTCATGTGCGGATACAGGGCGTAGTTCTGGAACACCATCGCGATGTCGCGGTCCTTGGGCGGCAGGTCGTTCACCACCCGGCTGCCGATCGCGATCGTGCCCGAGGTGATCTCCTCGAGCCCGGCGATGGAGCGCAGCGCGGTCGACTTGCCGCAGCCGGACGGGCCCACCAGCACCATGAACTCGCCGTCGGCGACTTCCAGGCTGAGTTCGTCTATCCCGCGCACATCACCCGGATAGGCCTTGGTAACCCGGTCAAGCACGATCTGGCCCACTGGACTTCCCCTTCACATCGTCAGGCCGAGCAACTGAGCGGCC
>Ga0134128_10003643_pt1 | contig 18822 bp, 13 predicted proteins | sample KB31754_FD_96462 | JGI IMG/M metagenome (GOLD analysis project Ga0134128, IMG submission 96462) | Terrestrial soil microbial communities with excess Nitrogen fertilizer from Kellogg Biological Station, Michigan, USA - KB3-175-4 | ecosystem: Environmental > Terrestrial > Soil > Unclassified ... | reverse complement strand
GGGATCAACTTCTGGGCGGTCAATCCATCCGCCATGGACAACCCCATAGGGTACTGGAAGTCGCTCTATCCCCAGACCCAGGAACAGGAGGATCCCGGGAACACCTGGGCCGTGTGGATGAAGGAAACCTCGGCCTACCTGCAAGCAGATTTCGGCGAGCAATTGGACGGTATGCCTTTCACCGGCAATGTCGGCGTGCGCGTCATCCACACCAACCTCGACGTCACGCAGCATTTGACCGGTGCGCCGGGATTGTACGGCACGGAGCCCGCCGACATAGGGACGCAAACCACCCGGCGCAGTTACTACGACGTCCTACCGAATCTCAATCTCGCGCTCGACCTCACCGATAAGCTGACGTTTCGCCTCGCGGCTTCGAAGAATATGATGCCGCTCGACCTCTCCACTTGGGGCGGTGGCCTGGAACTGAATTACTCACTGGTTTACCTGCCCAACGGCAGTCAATTGTATGAAGTTGCGGCTGGCAATTCGAACGGCAACCCGAACCTCAGGCCATGGCGCTCCACGAACTATGGGGCATCGCTCGAGTACTACATCAACCCCGTGAGCATGGTCGGCCTCGAGCTGTTCCGCATCAATGTGGCGAGCTTCATTGGGAACGGGAACGTGCAGAATTGCGACCTGCCGGACGAGGACGGCGTCGTCCGCCATCATTGCATCACGATCAGCGAGCCGGTTCAGGGCGGCGGCGATCATCTCCAAGGCGCCGAGATCGATTACCGGCAGGGCTTCACGTTCCTCCCGGGACTCCTGTCCGAGACCGGCATGGAGGTCAATGCCACGTATGCACCGGCCAACACGGGAGCGGTCGATCTGGCCGGGCGCCAGATCCCGTTCCCGGATAATTCCGTCGAATCGGGAAACTTCATCCTGTGGTTCCAGGGCAAGCGCCTCCAGGTCCGGCTGGCGTACAACTACCGCTCCAAGCGGGCCTATGCGAGTGACGTGGGCAGCATCGTCGGCTTGGAGGAGTACGAGGCGCCGCAGGAGTAACTCGACGCGTCAATCGAGTATAAGTTCAGCAAGTACGCGACGCTCTTCGTGAACGGCACCAATCTCACCAACGAGTACGAGCGGTTCTACCTCGTGTGGCCGAGCCAGGAAGGTCACGCGAACTTCTCCGAGCGCATGTACACGGTCGGCCTGCGAGGCCAGTGGTGATCGGAAAACGAGTCTGACGCCATGCGAATCCCGGAGAAGTCGATTTTCCGAACGACGTGGGTACTGGCCGCTCTGGCGGCCGCGCCGCTCACCCGCGCGGCGAGTGCCTCACCGGCCTTCGCGCCGACTCGGGTGGAAGGTGGCGGCGGCTCGACGACGGCCATCGCGCAATGGCAGATTCAGTCGAGCGCCAAGGCGCAGGAGGATGGCGCCGAGATCTCCTCCGCCGGTTTCTCGACCCGCGGCTGGTTTCCGGTGAGCGGCCGTGCGACGGTCATGGCGGGGCTGCTGGAGAACGGCACGTACAACAACGTGTTTTACGGGGAGAACCTGCGCGCGGTCGAGGCGCCCGATTCCAGCGGCAGCCTGTTCGTGATCCCCTGGTGGTATCGCGCCGAGTTCACCCTCGCCAAAGGAGCGCAGGGGACCCACACGCTCCTGCGCGTCAACGGCATGATCGCGAGCGCGGACGTATGGGTGAATGGGCACCCGGTCGCCGATCATGCAGTGGTCGCCGGCGCTTATCCGGTGCGCGAGTTCGATGTGACACCCTGGGTGCACGCAGGCAGCAACGTTCTCGCGCTGCGTGTGCATCCGGGCGACCCGCGGACGAGCCTCTCGATCGGCTGGGTGGACTGGAATCCGACGCCACCGGACAACAACATGGGGCCGTGGCGCGGTGTGGACATCGTGCGGACGGGTCCAGTGGAGTTGCGCTTTCCGCAGGTGATCTCGACGCTGTCGCTGCCCGATCTCGCGCACGCCGCCCTGACCGTGAACGTGGAGGCACGAAACCTGGATGCAGTGGCCCGCGAGGCCACCATCACGGGACAGGTGGCGGGAATCTCTCTGCGGCGGACGATCCATCTCGCTCCGGGTCAGACGCAGACGGTGTCATTCTCGCCCGAGACCGACCCGGGCCTCGAGCTGACCCATCCGAAGGTCTGGTGGCCGGTCGGCATGGGCTCGCATCCGCTCTATCACCTGGAAATGGCCGCTGTCGTGGACGGAGCGACCTCTGCCCGGGCCGGCACGACATTCGGCATCCGCAGCGTGAGCTCCGACCTCACGAAGCAGGGGTATCGCCAGTTCGTCATCAACGGCAAGCCGGTCCTGATTCGCGGTGCGGGCTGGGCGCCGGACATGTTCCTGCGCGCTGACGCCAGGCGCATGGAGGAGGAGTTCAGTTACGTCCTCGATCTCGGGCTCAACGCCATCCGCAGCGAGGGCAAGCTGGAGAGCTCGCGCTTCTACGACCTCGCCGATCGGGATGGCATCATGATCCTGCCCGGCTGGGAGTGCTGCGACAAATGGGAGTCGGCGGCCAAGACGGGCGGTGAGCCGTGGGACGACGCGGACCGGAAGGTCGCCGCAGACTCGATGGCGAGCGAGGCGCGCCTGCTGCGCAATCATCCGTCGGTGATCGGATTCCTCATCGGAAGCGACAACGCGCCGCCGGCTGCCATCGCCCGGATGTATGTCGATACCCTGCATGCGCAGCACTGGCCGCTGCCCATCATCGCTGCGGCATCGGACCAGGGGACCGCTGTGACCGGACCGTCCGGCATGAAGATGACGGGCCCCTATGCGTGGGTTCCGCCAGCGTACTGGTACGCCGACAAGCTGGGCGGCGCGTTCGGGTTCAACTCCGAGACCAGCGCCGGCGCCAGCATCCCGCGGCTCGATGACTTGACCCGCATGCTTTCGCCCCAGGAGCGCGAGGCGCTCTGGAAGTCTCCGCAAGTGCGGCAGTATCACGCGGCCGCTGCCTGGTCGCCGTTCTCCAGAATCGCGCCGTTCGATACCGCGTTGGCCCGCCGCTATGGCGCACCCAGAAGCCTCGCGGACTACGTCGCCAAGGCCCAGCTCGCGAACTATGACAATGTGCGAGCGCAATTCGAGGCGTTCAACGCGCACATGGACGCCGCCCATCCCGCGACCGGCGTGATCTACTGGATGCTCAACAACGCGTGGCCCTCGCTGCACTGGCATCTCTACGACTATTTTCTCGACCCGGCCGGCGCCTATTTCGGCGCCAAGGCGGCCAACCAGCCGGTGCACATCCAGTACTCATACGACACCCGCGCGATCGTGCTGGTCAACCATACGCTCACCCCCGAGCATGGCCTGCAGGCGAGCATCCGCGTAAGAAATCTGGATGGCAGCGTGCGTTACCGGCAGCGCCTGCAAGGCATCAGTCTCGCTGGCAACAGCGCGCGGCCATTGGCGACGGTGCCGGTACTCGCGGGCTTGTCACGCACCTACTTCGTCGAGCTCGATCTCACCGCCGCCAACGGCGGGCCGATCAGCCGCAACGTCTATTGGCTCTCCACCCGACCCGACGAGCTCGACTGGGCGCACTCGAACTGGTACCTGACGCCAGTGACCCAATACGCGGATTTGACCGCGCTGCAAGCCTTGCCGGCCGCCACGAGCGAGGTCCGGGCCAGCCTGCGCAGCCAGGGAGACGAGGATGTCGCGACAGTGACGCTCACGGTGCCCGCATCGTCCAAGTCCGTGGCGCTCTTCCAGCACCTCTCGATCAAACGGCCGGACGGAATGCCGGTATTGCCGATCCTGTGGAGCGGCAACGACGTGACGCTGTGGCCCGGTGAATCGCTGACGGTGAAGGCGCATTTCGCCGCGCAAGGGGGCGCAACCCCGGTGGTCGAATTGAGCGGATGGAATGTCCCGACCCGGAGCATCCCGATCAGCGCCGACGGCCGGGCGAGCGCTGCGCAGCAACGGAATCATTGAGCCGGGCATCCGCCGGGGGCGCTTTTATATAATCTCCCGTCCAGACCAAAAGGGGGAGTGTCCTCATGCCCGCCGCACCCGATGTCGCGAAGCCCGCCCGGAAATTCCACTTTATTTCCGGGCTGCCACGCTCGGGCACCACGCTCCTGGCCGCCATCCTCAACCAGAACCCGCGCTTCAGCGCGGGCATGACCAGCCCCCTCGCCGACATCATGGGGGTGGTGATGGCGGAGGCGAGCAGCAAGAACGATTTTTCCTTCGACGTCTCCGACGAGCAGCGCGTCGCGATGCTGCGCGGCCTGGTCGAGAACTTCTACGCGGGGCAAGCGGACGCCGGTATCGTGTTCGACACGAGCCGGCTCTGGTGCAGCCGGATGCAGTTGCTCGACACGCTCTTTCCGGAGGCCAAGGTCATCGCCTGCGTCCGCCAGTTGTCCTGGGTGCTGGACAGCATGGAACGCCTGGTGCGCCGGCAACCGGTCAGCGTCAGCAAGGTGTTCCGGTTCGACACCAATACCACGGTGTACTCGCGCGTCGAGGCGCTGACCGATCCGCGGGGCATGCTGGGGTTCGCCTTCCAGGCGACCAAGGATGCGTTCTATGGCCAATATGCTCCGGGCCACCTGCTGCTGCTGACCTACGAAAGCCTGGTGCGCAACCCCGCCGCGGCCATGCGCGCGGTCTATCAGTTCATCGGCGAGCCCTGGTTCCAACACGATTTCGATCGCGTTGCTTACAATGCGGACGAGTTCGATGCCCGGATCGGCATGCCGGGCCTGCACACCGTGCGCCCGAAGGTCGAGCCGATCGAGCGCACTTCCATCCTGCCGCGCGAGATCTTCAGCCGCTTCGCGAACGAATCGTTCTGGATGGATCCTAAGAACAACGTCAGCCAGGTGCCCATCGTATAGGAGCGCTCATGATCTACGACAGCATTCTCGGCACCATCGGGCGGACTCCCATCGTCCGCATCAACCGGCTCGCTCCTGCGGATGTCACGATGTACGTGAAGTGCGAGTTCTTCAATCCGATGGCGTCGGTCAAGGACCGGCTCGCCATCGCCGTCATCGAGGATGCCGAGCGCAGCGGTGCCCTGAAACCCGGCCAGACCGTAGTCGAGGCGACCTCCGGCAACACGGGGATCGCACTCGCCATGGTCTGTGCCGCCAAAGGCTATCCGTTCGTCGCCATCCTGGCGGAGTCCTTCTCCATCGAGCGGCGCAAGATCATGCGCATGCTCGGCGCGCGGGTCATCCTGACGCCGGCTGCGGAGCGCGGCACCGGCATGATCCGCAAGGCTGAGGACCTCGCGCGGCGCCATGGCTGGTTCCTCGCGCGGCAGTTCGAGAATCCGGCGAACCCCGGCTATCACCGCAACACGACGGGACCGGAGATCCTGAGCGACTTCGCCGGCAAGCGGCTCGATTTCTTCGTCACCGGCTGGGGCACGGGCGGTACTCTTACTGGGGCGGGTGAGATGATCCGCCTCGCCCGTCCCGAGGTTCAGATCATCGCCGCCGAGCCCGAGGCGGCGGCAATGCTCGCAGGCAGGCCGTGGGCCCCGCACAAGATTCAGGGCTGGACCCCTGACCTCATCCCGGCGGTACTCAATCGAGAGGTGCCCCACCGCATCGTCACCGCGACGGATGGGGAGGCGATCGAGACCGCACGCGCACTGGCGCGACAGGAAGGCATTTTCTGCGGGATTTCCTCTGGCGGCACCTTCGCAGCGGCTCTCAAAGTCGCCCGGGATGCGCCGGCGGGCTCGGTCGTCCTCGCGATGTTGCCGGACACGGGGGAGCGTTACCTCTCGACACCACTCTTCGAAGGGATTGCCGAAGGGGGCGACCCGGAGCCCTGAGGCTCAGGCGAAGCGCTGCGTCGTCCGAGCCGATCTTCTGAAGTCTGGATCGAAGCCGAGCTGCGCACGAGCCTTTGCGATCGCCACGGCTCCATCGTCATCGGAGATGTTGTAGACGCCGGGTCCGCCGCGCGTTACGGCGAGCAGTGCCGCATGAGCGGCGGCGTCCACGTGCAGCGATCCGGAGCCCTGGGGCCGGTCGAACCAGGTGCCCGGACCGTACAGTCGGCCGTAGCGCAGGACGATACCGTCGATTCCGGGGGTGCTCAGAGTGGCTTGCTCGAGAGCACGGATGCCGCGCGCCGTAGTGGCCCCGGGCGCATCCCCTTCTCCCGAGACGAGTGCGTCCGTCTCCAGATGCGGCGTCGGGCCCGTCGCGTAGATGAAGGCGATGCTCTGAGCGATGAAGCGCTGCACGCCGGCGGCACTCGCGGCGGCAATCAAGTTGGCCGTGCCCTCGATGCGAAGGCGCGCGTTGCGCGCGGAGGTGGCGGCGTCCAGGGGCCCATTCAACACCCGCGGCAGGTCGGTCAACTGGTGGATGACGACTTCGGGCCGCGTATGGGTCAGAGCATTGTGCAGCGCGCCCGCGTTGAACACGTCGACCACGACAGGCCCCACACCGAGCGCCTCGAGAGTCGCCGCTTTCTCGGGCGTGCGCGTGCTCCCGATGACGACGTGGCCGTCAGCGAGCAGCAGCGGCAGCAGCCGCCTGCCGATAACCCCCGTGCCGCCGGCAACGAAAATCCTCAAACCGCTGCCGCCCGGCTCCGGCCGGAGCGCGCGCGTTGCCGCTCCACGGCCGCGGCCAGGCGCTCGAGCACCTGCACCGATGTCGCCCAATCGATGCAGCCATCCGTGATGCTCTGGCCGTAGACGAGCGCATGACCCGGTACCAGGTCCTGCCGGCCGGCCACGAGATTACTCTCCACCATCACGCCGCCGATGCGCCGATCGCCCGCCTCGATCTGCGCCGCGATCGTCTCGACGACGTCGGGCTGCCGCTCCGGCCGCTTCTCGCTGTTGCCATGGCTGGCGTCGATCATCAGCCGGGTGGTCACGCCTGCCGCGGCCATCTGACTGCATGCCGCCTCGACGCTCTGCGCGTCGTAATTGGGCTTGTGGCCGCCCCGAAGGATGATGTGGCAATCGGCGTTGCCCGCCGTCGCCGCGATCGCGCTGCGCCCCTGTTTGGTGACTGCGAGAAAGTGATGGGGTTGCGAAGCGGCGCGCACGGCATCCACGGCCACTCGCACATTGCCGTCGGTCCCATTCTTGAAGCCGATCGGGCAGGAGAGTCCCGAGGCCAACTCGCGGTGCACCTGGCTCTCGGTCGTGCGCGCGCCGATCGCGCCCCAGGCCACGAGGTCTGAGATGTATTGGGGCGTGATCATGTCCAGGAACTCGCAACCCGCCGGCAAGCCGAGCTCGTTGATGTCGTGCAGCAGCGTGCGGGCGAGCCGCAGGCCGCTGTTGATCCGGAAGCGGCCATCGAGGTCGGGATCATTGATGAGGCCCTTCCAGCCGACGGTCGTGCGAGGCTTCTCGAAGTAGACGCGCATGATCACTTCGAGGGAGTCGTGCAGGCGCGCTCGCTCGCGCGCCAGGCGCGCCGCGTATTCGTGCGCCGCGCTGACATCATGGATCGAGCAGGGTCCGATCACGACGGCGAGGCGATCGTCCTCACCGTGCAGGATGCGCTGCAGCGCGGCGCGCGTGCCGTCCACGGTATCCGCGGCCCGATCGCTACAGGGCCGCTCGCGAATCACCTCCTCGGGTGTCGCGAGCTCGGTCATCCCGCGGATGCGCAGGTCGTCTGTCTGAATGTGCATGCTCGGTCGGCTCCGTTGGCACGTCCCCGGGGGCGAAAAAAAGCCGCCAGGGGACTGGCGGCTCTTTCGGGTGTGCTAGCTCTCTTTGCTCGAAGTCACTTCATGTGCAGCAGCCCGCGAACCGCCCGTGAGCGCGGCCAATAAGCATCAAAGCACGCAGAGCGGGACTCGAGCATGGCGATACTCATATCATGCCGGCCGGACCGCGGCAAGTCAGGGCGCCTTCCCCAGCCGGTAGACCCGCTCGGCATTGCGGAAAAAGAAGCCTTCGCGCTCGCCGAGGCTCCACGAGTCGGCCAATGCTCCGGCGACGGCAAGCCATTTGGCGAAGCCGCCGGCCACCTCGCAGACGGGCCAGTCGCTGCCGAAGAGGATGCGCTCAGGGCCGAAGGCATCGGCGGCCTGCCGCGCATACCAGAGGAGATCCTCCGGCTGCCATCGCGCCCAATCCGCCTCGGTCGCGAGCCCGGAAATCTTGCAGACGACGTTGGGTAGCGTCGCGAGCCGGCGAATCTGTGACAGCCACGGCTCGCGCACGGCGTGCCGGATGTCCGGCTTGGCGCAGTGGTCGAGAACCAGGGACACCCCCGGGCACCGGCGGGCAAGGCTCAGGATCTCTTCGAGTTGATGATGCTTGCCGCAGATTTCGAAGTGCAAACCGCGCCTGCCGGCTTCCTGGACGCCGCGCACGAAGGCGGCCTGGGTGCAGAAGCCCGCGGCGTGGCCCTGAATGTTGTCCCGGAGTCCTTTGACGAGCGGCATCGAGGCGATAGTGTCGAGATCGGCGAGTAGGGCGGGGTTCTCCGTCAGGGGCACGCGCGCCACGATGCCTCGGATCCCCAGGCTGCCCGAGGCCAGCCCGTGCGCCCACCGCGCCTCGCGCAGCGCGCACGACGAGTCAGCATCTGCCTCGATGAAAATGATGTCTGCGTCGGGCATATTCCCGGCGGCCCTCCGGTAATCCTCGGGCGCGTAGGTCCTGTCGAAAGGGGAGCCCTTCTCGATCCAGGGATATCGGAGAGCCCCGGGATCCCAGAAATGCACATGGCTATCCAAAATTTTCATCTGGATCCTCGCACCAGCGGTGATTTTTCACCTCTGCGAGCGCCTGGCGGACCCTGACCGGGGGTGTCCGTCGCTGGCCGCCAACAGCGACGAAGTTGGCACGAAGCTTGCTCCTCCGGCGGGATTACGCGAAAGCGAATCGTGAAGTGATCCAGCTTGCCTTTCATGATTCCTCGGACACTCCGGTGGCAGTGCTCGAGGCGACCGACTTCAGGATCACCGGCGGGGTCCTCTGGAATCAGATAGGGCACGGGCTGATCGCGTGTTTCGCCGGCGGCGGCTGGAAGCATCGCGGCAAATACTATCCCAGCGTCTCTTTCAGCGGCGCCTCCTGCCTCGCTTTTGGTATCGCTCGCGACACCCTCATTTCAGAGCCGATCTCCCTTTTTTCGGTGACCGGTACGACTTTGCGCGCCAATGGTGTGGCGATAGCCGAGTACGACGAGAAACTGGACCTCTGGAACGGCCTGATCCGGCCGATCACCTGGCAAAGCATGCGGGTCGTCAGTGTGGGGATCGCCTCGGCTCTCACCGACGCCAAGCGCTCCGTAATCCTCAATCCTTGGGACTACCCGGGCGAGCGCGGGTCCGCGGAACTCTCCTCGTCGAAATAGACCACGTAGCGCTCGCGCGCGACCCGATAGAAGGGCACCAGTGCGACGTCCGTGGGGTGTCCAGCCCCTTGCGTGCGCCAGACGAGCGGCCGCTCTGGATCCGGCTTCACCCATTCCTCGACCGGCCGATTGCGCATCGCCAGCCTCGGGATGACGACCGGATCCGGCACGTTCTTCCACTGGTACTGATCGGCGCCGGCGTAAGGAATCGGGGGCGGCATCGCGGCATCCCCCAGGACGCCCGCCAGCACCGTGGGTCCCGCCAGGATCGCGATCTTCGATGGATGATGGGCCATCCGCTCGATCCTGAGAGGTGTGCGTAGCTCGATCTCGAGGACATCGCCGTCCCGCCACCGCCGGGTGAGGGCGAGATAGCTGCCTGGCTTGCCGGCATCGACGCGCCTACCGTTCAATCTGACGGCCATGGCCGGCGTCGACCAGTAGGGGTGACGCAACTTCAGCGTGGCGCGCACCGGCCGCTCGCACGCGATCTGCAGGCGCACCGAGTTGGATTCCGGAAAGCGCGTGTGCTGGCGCAGCGTGAGTCCCTTCTCCCGCCAGTGGAGCGCCGAGGCGAGGTAGAGGTTCACCCACACGGTATCGGCATCGTGATAGTAGATGCCGCGGGAATATTTCGCGTGATTCTCCATACCCGTGCCGTCGCAGCACCAGCAGGAGTCCCAGCGGGTCGAGAAGGTCTTGAAGTGTCCCGGCTGCATGGACAGGTAGTAGGTCATCCCGGCCGTGGCCGGGTCCTGCGAGCCGAGAATGTGGTTGATGAGCGCGCGCTCGTAGAAATCGGCCGCCTCCATGGAAGCGTTCCAGCAGAAGTAATGATTGGTGAGCTTGAGCATGTTGTAGGTGCAGCAGCTCTCCGCCGAGCCGACCGAAAGGTGCTGCCAGGCGTCGCCGACGGGGAAGAAGTTCTCACGATCCCCGTTGCCGCCGAACACGAAGCTGCGGCGGCGCACGACGTTTCGCCAGAAGAACTCCGCCCCAGTGCGATAGTCGCCGCTGCCGGTGAGCTCGTATTGCCGCGCGATGCCGATGACCCGCGGGATGTACTGGTTGGAATGCACTCCCGTCAGGATGTCCTCGTGGCGCATCAGCGGGGCGAGCTGCGCGAGCTGGTTGAACTGCTGCGCGAGCGTCCGGTGCGCCGGGTCGCCGGTGATGGCATGGACGTCCGCCAGCACTTCGTTCATGCCGCCCTGCTCGCTGATGAGCATCGTCTGCATCTGCGCGGCGCTCAATCGCGCCGGGAACTGCGCCGCCCAAGCGGTCATGCCGAGCAGGATCTCTCCGGCTCTCTGCCTGGCCCCGGTGTTGCCCATGTGCAGCCACACGTCGCGCAAGCCGGCCATGATCTTGTGCACCGTGTACCACGGCGACCAGAGGCCATTCAGGCCGAAGCTGTAGAGCGCATGCGGATCGCCAACGTCGAGGTGTCCGGCGAGGGCCTGCCGGAACGCCGGCTTGCTGTGGGGAATGCCGGTGCAGTAACCGCGGAATTGCGGGTCGCCCCGGCCGTTGGCTTCCTGACAGGCAGCGAGCCGCGGCAGCAGGTATTCGACTTTCTGCCGCAGCCGCGGATCGCGCGTGTGGGCATGCATCATCGAGGCCGCGGAGAGGAAGTGACCGCAGTAGTGGCTCGCGAGCCCCTGGCTCTCCCAGCCGCCGAGCCTCGGCGCCCGCGCCGGGAGTCCCGCCACCTGCTCGAAGGGCGCGAGCAGCCGATCGCAGTCGAAGCTCGCCAGGTACTCGAGATCCCGCGTCATGTTGTCGCGGAACGGACCGGGCAGCAGTGTCACATCGGCGAGGTCGAACTCCCGGCACGCGAGCGCGGCCGCCGGATCCAGCCGCAGGCCTGCTTGCCGGTACTGGGGCACGGTGGCGAGCGCGCGCCGCCCGGCCCACGCGGCCAGGCCCGCCGCCGCCGACTGCAACACCCGGCGCCTGGTGGTCGTTGCGCTCACGACCCGATCGTCGCAATTCTCGGACAAATTAGCAAGACGCCGGACGGCATGGCGACCCGGGCATCAGGCTCATCGGGCCTCGAAGCGATACCTCAGTGTCAGGTCGAGCTCGCGCCCCGGCTGGTTGTAGTAGGCAGAAGTCGGCGGATTGTCGATCGCCGCGGCCGTGTGGTAGGTCCGGCCGAGGGCGTTCCTGATCCGTCCCGCGACCGACCAGCCGCGACCGAAGCGCGCCTCGGCGAGAAAGTCGAGCAGGAAGTAACCCCCGAGCGGCACGGTGTTGGTGAGGTCATCGAAGCGGCGGCCTTCCCAGGTCCCCCGGGCCGAGACGTCGACCCGGCCGAAGAGGCTGCGCCGCAGGTCCAGCGAGGCGCTGCTGCGTGCGCGGCGCGGCAGGAGATTGCCGGCGGTGCCGGGTATGGCCAGGGCCGGCGGGCTGTGGTCGCGAGGATCGAGACCCGTAGCCTGGCCGGAAACTGTCCAGCCGTCGCGCCGCCACGCGCCGCGCAGCTCGATGCCTCGGATGCGTGCCGCGGCCACGTTATAAGGCGTGTAGTCGGGAGGTGCGAAGGTTATCAGGTGACTGACGTCGGTCTGGTAGGCGTGCAGCGACCCGCTGACGCTTCCCCAGTCTCCCGCGATGCCGACTTCCGCCGACCGTGATGTCTCCGGCAGCAGGTTCGGGTTGCTGGAGGGCGGAAAGCCGGGGAAGCTGGGGAAGTAGAGATCGTTGAAGGTCGGCGCGTGGAACGCCGTGCCCCACGTTGCCGTCAGACGCCAGTGCCGGTGGAAGCGCCATCCCGCGCCGGCGTCATACGTCAGGTGATCGCCGAACTGCGTGTTGTGCTCGTAACGCACGCCCGCCAGCGTCGTGACGGGGCCGGTCGCCCCATGAAGCTCGAGAAAAGTGCCCGTGCTGTCGCGCGTGGTGCGCGCGAATCCGACCGGGGAGGAGAATCCATCGAATATCTGGGTGGCGGCGATGCGCTCGCCCTGCCAGTCCGAGCCGGCGATGAGGCTCATCGTCCGGACGATCCGGCCGTCGAGCTGCAGGGCCGCCGTGTCGCGCCGGGTCTCATAACGATCGACCGGCGCGGCGGCGAGGAAGTCGTTCGCATCATCCACGTCGCGGCCGCCGGTGGCATGGATGCTCCAGCCGCCCGATATCCGTCCATCGAGGCGCGCCGAGGTCACCCGTTCGAGGAACCCCGTCGAGTCCGAGTAGCTGCCGTCGTAATCCGTGTGGCCGCTCGTCAGGAAGGAGTCGGCGCTTGCCGTCCAGCCCGGGGCCAGGCGCACACCGGCCGAGAGGGAGCCGGAATGGTTGAGATAGCCATCGTGATCCGGCGGCCCGCCGAAACAGTCGCCCGCCGGCGATCCCGCGGGCGCGGAGCAGGCCTCGAAGCCCGCCGTGTGCAGTGCTTGACCGCTCGCATCCAGCCACACTCGGCCGAAGCCGGCGTGGGCGCTCAGCGACTCGTTGAACGTCGAGTACGTCCCGCCCGTCGTGCTCGCATCGACGCTGAATCCCGGCTGCTCGCCGTTACGCGTAAAGACCTGGATGACCCCGCCCATCGCATCCGAGCCGTAGAGGGTCGAGAGCGGGCCGCGCACCACCTCGATGCGCTCGATCTGGTTCATCGGGATGAGCTCGATCGGCGGCAGCCCGTTGGTCGCGGAGCCCACGCGCACCCCGTTGACGAGCAGCAACGTCTGATCGGAATTCAACCCGCGGATGAAGAGCGAGCTCTGCTTGCCGAGGCCGCCGGTATTGTCGATCTGCACACCCGGGAGGTCCGCGAGCAGATCCTGCAGGGAGAGCGTCTGGCTCGCCTCGATGTCGGCAGCGGTGAGGACGTCGGAGGACCAGAGCGCCTGGTCCAGGCTCTGCGGCTCCCGGGAGGCCGTGACCAGAACGTCAGGCTGATCCTGCGCGGCGGCCGTCCGCGGCCAGAAGGCCGCTACCGCCGTGATCGAGACCGCCATGGCCGCAATGGCCGTGAAAAATGCGATGGAGAATGCCGCGCGCCGGCGCGACCGCTCGAGACCTGTCATTTGAATTGCCGCTCCTCAACGTGCACCACCCGTGCTCGAGAGCCCCATTGGGGCCCACCCTCCGAAGGGCGCGGCAGAGCAGGGCTGGAGCCGGAGACGAGGCGGCGAGGCCAGGTCTGAAGCGGTCACCAGCGCCGCCCGCCGCGGCACCATCGGTTTGCGTGCGAGGCCGGTCTCCGGGCTCTCGAGCTGAAGCGTGTGGGGACGCTTCGGGGGCTGGTCGCCTTCCCGCGCCTTGCGGCGCAGTGGCTTGGTTGGATCAGCCCGGACTCGATTACCGTTGCGGGGGCAGCGTCGGTCTTGCACCGACTTCCCGTGTTACCCTTCGGCGTAAAGCCTCAGGGCACCTCGTACGGGCACGAATCCTGCCCGCCATGAGGCCGCGCGTCAAGCGGCGCGAGTTTTGCGCTCATCTCATTGGAGGATGTACATGCCAACCGAGCCTCGCCCCCTGCTGGTCGGACAGAAGGCACTGGTGACCGGCGCCAATTCCGGCATCGGCCAGGCGACCGCGATCGCCCTGGGTCGCGCGGGTGCCGACGTGGTCGTGAATTATGTGACCGCCCCGGACCGCGCCGAAGCCGTGGTGGAGGAGATCCGCCGCAGCGGCGTCAAGGCATACGCGCACTGCGCGGATGTCGCGAACGAGGAGCAGGTGAAGGCCATGTTCGGCAAGATGGTGGCCGAGTTTGGCACCATCGACATCCTGGTCAACAACGCCGGGCGGCAGAAGGACGCGCGCTTCGTCGACATGACCCTGGCGGACTGGAACGCCGTGATCGGCGTCAACCTCACCGGTCAGTTCCTCTGCGCCCGCGAGGCGGTGCGGGAGTTCCTCCGCCGCGGTGTCGTTCCGTCGATATCCTGCGCCGCGGGCAAGATCGTCTGCATGAGCTCCGTGCACGAGCGCATCCCCTGGGGCGGCCACGCCAACTACGCGGCCTCCAAGGGCGGGATCATGATGATGATGAAGAGCATCGCGCAGGAATTCGCGCCGCATCGGGTGCGCATCAACAGCATCGCGCCGGGAGCGATCCGCACCCCGATCAACACCGCCGCCTGGAGCACGCCCGAGGCCTACCGCAGCCTCATGACGCTGGTGCCCTACAACCGCATCGGAGAGCCGGAAGACATTGCCCGCACGGCCGTCTGGCTGGCGTCCGATGAGTCCGATTACCTGGTCGGTGCCACTGTCTTCGTCGACGGCGGCATGACGCTCTACCCGGGGTTCACCGAGAACGGCTGACCGCCGGCGGCTCAGCCGTTGGGTCGCGCGGGCAGGGGCCTGCCGGCGGCGTACCGGCTCAGCCAATCCTGGGACGGCAACCCGATCACCGTCGCCCAGCGTCCGTGGTCGTCCCGATAAAGCAGAGTGGGCGTGCCCGTGGCGCCGATCACGTCCATGGCGGAGAGGTGCGCTTTGAGCACCGCCTGCAGCGCCGCATCCGGCGAGTGCGCCGGCACGATGGCGCCCGACTCATGGGCGGTGTCGAAGCGATCCTCATCGGCATGCAGGGCGCCGCGCGGATCGCGCGCCGAGAGGATCGCGGTCGCCTTGGCGGAGCTGGTTGACTGCAGGAAGCCGACCATCACCCAGCGCAGCTGCAGCCGTCCGGAGGCGACCAGCGGCTCGGCCATCCTGTAGAAGTGATAGCAGAAGATGCAGTTCGGGTCGGCGAAGACGTAAAGGAGCGGAGCGTTGGAGCGGCCTTCGCTGATGAGATGGCCGCCGCTCACGAGCCCTTTCACGACCCCCGCATAGTCGGGCTTCGGAAGGTAGCGGCTGCGATAGTCGTCGGTGAGATCAGCGCCCTTGGGCGAGATCAGGTGACCGACGAAGAGATACCCGTGCTCGCCGTAGACCACCTGCGTGCCGTCGGTGTTGGTGACGACGTACCCCGTCAGGCCGGGCACCGCGGTGGCGAACTGACTCACCACTTTCAGCTTGCCCGCCGCGGCCAGCGAGGCCAGCATGGGCGGCATGGGGGGAGAGACGGCCGGTGTCGCGGCGATGGCCGGCAACGCGAGCAGCAGCGCGCCGCAGCCGACGAGGCAGCGGCGCAGGAGGCTGGACTTCATGGAATCCTTGGCATGGGCGTACAGGCCAGCCAGTGTACCCCATCGCGGGGCGCGGAGCGGGAACCCGGTCCCGCCCGCGCCATCTACTCTTCTTTACTCACACCGCGCGCGGGTGTCCGGCCGCATGGTCGGCGTGATCGTCATTCGGGCTATGCGCCTCACGCCCGAACTGGATGACATCGGAGGCGGAGATGATCGCGGCGATGACGGAGCTGATGAGTCCGAGATAGCCGCTGATGAGCTCCAGCACCCGCAGGTCCGTCCAGCCGTAGATCGCCTTGGCGAGAAAGGTGAGCGTGATCCCGAGGAGGAAGAGCTGCCGCGGCAACTCCGCCCGGAAGGAGCCCATCCACACGTAGGCGAAGAATACCGCCCACACGATCCAGAACCAGCCGACATAACTCATCGGCGCCGCCGCCCCGCCCGCTGCGCCCACCATGGCCGCATGCGCCGAGGTGAAGAGCACGGCGAACGCGAAGAAGGCGATGGAGTCGAGGCTGCGGCCGTGCAGATACGCCAGGATGCCGATGATCGCCAGCAGGAGCGCGAACGGCAACATCAGCGACGTTCCGGCGACGTAGAAGTGGTCGTACCATCCTGCGGCAGTCATCGACAGCATCCAGCCCGTCAGGGCGAGCGCCATGTATCCCACCGTCGAGGTGGTGACGCATCGGTTGTTCAGGTCTGTGACATTGATAGCCATTATGGATACCTCTTGTTCTCGAGAGAGTTGGGTGAGCACGTCTCCATGTCGGAATACGACGTGTATTTTACTCCTAGTTGGCGCATCTCCGGCGATGAAACGGAGGCGGGGGCGGGACCACATGCGAAGTTCCCCGCTCGAGGGGCTCGACGACGGTCAAGCTCTGGCCTGAGCAGTGGGTCAGGGGGAACCCGGATCCCCCTTCGAGCGTAAAAACTGGGTCCCCCCCTGAATGGCAAGGTTGGATCGGCCCGCTGATCGGACTGTGATGCATCGAAAGCTCGCTCTCATTCTCCTGCTTGCCGGGGGTGTCTCGACGGTTGCGCTGACGGGCTGCGGAGGAAGCGGTAGCGGCGATCCCGGCGCCACGGCTCCGTCCAGCTCGAGCTCATCGTCCTCGACGCCGCCCTCGAGCGTGCCGGCGATGGCGGCCGGGCAAACGAGCGTGACCACGTACCGTGACGATGTCGCCCGCACGGGCGCAAACCTCACCGAGACCGTGCTCACCCCCGCGAATGTGAACTCCTCCTCCTTCGGATTGCTTCGCCTTCTCGCCGTCGACGGCAAGGTCGATGCACAGCCCCTCTATGTGTCGCATCTTGCGGTTGCGGGCGGCACTCACGATGTCGTATTCGTCGCGACGGAGAACGATTCCGTTTACGCCTTCGATCCGCAGAGCGGGGCCGCTCTCTGGCACGTCTCACTGCTCGGATCGGTGGAGACGCCGAGCGACAACCGTGGCTGCGACCAGATCACCCCCGAGATCGGTGTGACATCGACTCCTGTCATCGACCTCACCGCGGGGCCGCATGGGGCGATATTCGTGGTCGCGATGTCGAAGGACGCCTCATCCAACTACCATCAACGAGTGCACGCGCTCGACATCACCACCGGTGCGGAGCTCTTCAACGGCCCCGTGGATGTGAATCCAACGTATTCGAGCGCGGCGGGGGGGCAGAAGACCTTCGCGCCGGGACAGTACGCGGAGCGGGCCGCGCTGCTGCTCGAGAACCACACGATCTACACGAGCTGGACGTCTCACTGCGACAATCAGCCGTACTCCGGGTGGATCGTCGGCTATAGTGAAAGCACGCTCGCACAGGGGGCAGTGCTCAACGTCGCGGCGGACAGTGATGCCGGTCCGTCGATCTGGATGAGCGGCGCCGGCCTCGCGGCCGACGACGCCGGCAACATCTACCTGCTGACCGCCAACGGCGCCTTCGACACGACGTTGGACGGCAGCGGCTTTCCCGAATACGGCGACTACGGCAATTCGTTTCTGAAGCTCTCGGCGGGGAAAGGCGCCCTCGCCGTGGCCGACTACTTCACCATGTCCAACGAGCCGGCGGAGTCGGCGGCCGACGAGGATCTCGGCTCGGGCGGGACGATGCTCTTGCCCGATCTGACCGATTCCGCGGGGACCGTGCACCGCCTCATGGTCGGCGCCGGCAAGGACGGCAACCTCTACGTCGTCGATCGTGACGACATGGGCAAGTTCAACACCTCGGGCAACAAGATCTGGCAGGAGATCGACGGCGTCTTTCCCGGGGGGATTTTCTCCTCGCCGGCATATTTCAACGGGACGGTCTACTACGGCGATGTCGGCGGCACGCTGAAGGCGTTTGCCGTCAGTGGCGCCAAGCTCTCCGCCTCGCCGACCTCGCAGACCGCCACCGAGTATCCGTATCCGGGCGCATCGCCCGCCGTCTCCGCCAACGGCACTTCCGCCGGCATCGTCTGGGCCGTGGAGAACAGCGATCCCGCGGTGCTCCATGCCTACGACGCCAGCAACCTGGCGAGCGAGCTCTACAACAGCAATCAGGCATCCGGCGGCCGGGATCAGTTCGGCGCCGGCAACAAATTCATCACACCGGCCATCGCCGATGGCATGGTGTTCGTCGGGACGAGCAACGGGGTGGCGGTATTCGGCGAGCGCTAGAGGTCCACGGCGCTCGCGACTTGCGATACAGTTGACTCATGAAGCCCCATGCAAGGCACGTGGTGCTGGCGATCATCGTCGCCCTGATCCTGCTGGCGGTGGCGACGGTCGTTGCGCGGTCCCCGTAGACGCTACTCACCTGCGAGCCTCACCAGCCGCGCGATCGCCTCCGCGTCGACCGCATTGCGCCCGCGGCCATGATCGTAGGCGGCCGCGATCAGGGCGGCGCGCTTCGAGGGGGAGAGCTGCAGAGCCGCGGCCCGCAGTTGCTCATCGGTGGCGGAAATCACGGCCTCGAGCAAGGGTAGATCGAGCGTTGCATGCGGCGAATGCCGGTGTGGTGGCGCGGGCTCCCGGGCCGTCGGTTGCGCCTCCGGATCCGGTGGGATCTGCCGTGGACCGGCGCCGGTGACCAGCCATTCGATGCGGGTCCGCGTCACCTGAGAGAGCGCGCGCAGGTCGGTGACGTTGGGCTCCGACTCGCCGCGCAGCCATTTGCGCACGGCGCCCTCGGAACGAGCGATGGCCTTGGCGAGGTTGCTCGCGCTACCGCTCGACTCCAGTATCTGCCGCAGGCGCGCCGCAAAGCCGCCCGCCTCCTGTCTTTCGCGCCGTCCGGTATTCACCTTCGCGGATTCATCATATTTGTACGAACGCATCGTACTAAAATACAGGCTCCAAACCAAGCCGTCTGCCCCTACCCGCGCGCATGCGTCGGGCCTGATCTCGCTATACTTCGCGACCTCCTGCCCGCTACGT
>Ga0134128_10003642_pt1 | contig 18827 bp, 16 predicted proteins | sample KB31754_FD_96462 | JGI IMG/M metagenome (GOLD analysis project Ga0134128, IMG submission 96462) | Terrestrial soil microbial communities with excess Nitrogen fertilizer from Kellogg Biological Station, Michigan, USA - KB3-175-4 | ecosystem: Environmental > Terrestrial > Soil > Unclassified ... | reverse complement strand
CTAACCCGCGTCTCTGGTTCGGCGGCGAAGGATTCAACGGCGACCCCCGCGCGCAGCTGGAAGATCTCGGCGACAATAGCATGAAGGCCGGCGACTACGGTATCAGGAATCTCAAGGTGATCCTGCCCCAGCTCCCGAAATGGACCTGGGAAGCGAACGACAAATACGATAACCTCGAGGAGATGTACCGCCAGGTAATAGCTCAATTCAGCCGCTATATGGGCCATGTCCTGAAGAATGTGGGTGGCGTTTATGAGACCTTTAAGAGTGTCGAGCAACCCGGCGATGTATACGAGCCTGCACCGAAGGCGCGGCAGCATGAAGCCATTGTTTTCCTGGATCAGCAGCTCTTTACGACGCCCCGCTGGCTGCTGGATACGTCGATCCTCTACAGGATCAGCAGCCCCGTGAGCGGCGATCCCGTGGGCGCGATCGGGACGGGTGTGCTCGGCAGCCTGCTGTCGTCCAGCCGGTTGAATACGTTAATGCTCTCGTCGGACCGCTACGGCGCGGCGCGGACCTATACGGTGGAGGACCTGCTCACGGATCTGCGCCGCAGTATCTGGAAAGAGCTGAGGACACACCAAACCATCGACGTCTACCGGCGGAATCTGCAAAAGACCTATGTGGAATCGCTGATCAGCGTCCTCAACCCGGCGGCGCCGCCAATAAGCGGACCGGGTATCACGATCTTTTTTGGCCCCAATACAAAGAATACCGATCTGCCCTCCATCGCAAGGGCGGAGCTATCCAGCCTGAGAAGCCAGATCCGGGCTGCTATTCCATCGACGACGGATAAGCTGAGTCAGTACCATCTCGTCGATCTGGAAAGTAGGATCAAAAAGGTCTTAGATCCCTGGTCGGCAGGGCAGTAGTGCGTGCTTTTCGGGCAGGCACCAGGGATTCGGCAGGAAGGGTGAGCTGGATGAATCGTTTGAGGTGATCGTCATAGTATTTGCAGCGGGCGCTCCCTCGCTTTTCGTTGATCCCTTCTACTATGAGCTTGATATCCAATAAACCGGGAAAGGTTACCTCTTCCCCAACTTTTAAAAGAGCATACATAGGCAGGACGTTTAATGGTGATTGAACGGAGTAGTTCCCCCTTCAATTTAAGAAAGAGAGCTTAAAAAACCAAAAATTCGATTGATTTTGCGCTCGTTGGCGGCGGCCGCCAGGGGTTGCGGTCGTGGTATGACCCTTGCTTTAGTTGAAGTAAAGGACATCATGCCAAATCCGGACAAACATCCCGGCCCGCCCGATTCATTGTCTCCCTAAACAAACATTAGCATATTAATTGCAACACTTTAAATAAAAAATCTATGACGCAAACAACCTTATCGTCAGACAAACAGGGCAATCTCGGTGAAGGAGAAAGGGTACTTTCGGCAATCGCCGGCTCCCTTTTGTTATATTTTGTGACAAAAAAACACAAAAAGGAATCCTTGCTGTTATTGGGAGCGGGTTACCTACTCTACCGTGGCCTGTCCGGCAAATGCCCCGTTTCGGCAGCTTTGCGTTCAAACCATCATCAGGGGAAGCCTTACAATGTCAATATCCGCACCCATGTTATCGTGAACAGGCCTCGCTCGGATGTATATGCCTTTTGGCGGCGGCTCGAGAACTGGCCGTTGTTCATGCGTCACCTGGAGAACGTCGACGAACTCGATGGTAGTACTTCGGCGTGGCGGCTCAAGGTTCCCGGCATGGGCGGCGTCCGGTGGGAAGCCAGGATCGTGAAAGAGGAAAAGGATAGCGAGATCTCCTGGCATTCGGTTCCCGGCGCAGTGATCGAGACGACGGCAAAGATCAATTTCTCCGAAACGGCGGGCGATGCCACCCGTGTCGATGTCATGCTCTCGTACCGCGTTCCCAATGACGCGATCGGTGAACGGCTGTCGCGCATGCTGACACCCGCGTTCCGCGAAAAAGTATATGAGGATATCCATAACTTTAAGCATTATTTCGAAGATGTAATGATTAATGTACCAGGCGTGGCCAGACATGCTGAAGAAAAGTAAACAACGGCGCTTTCTTGCGAAGAAAGATAAGGAGTGGCAGCAGGAGCTCGATGCCTTCGGGGATTCCCGCGACCCCGAGGCCATTCACCGGTTACGCGTCGCCGTTAAGAAGATAAAAGCCGTCGCGCATTTTTCCCAGGCCTGTTCCGGCAAGGATACGAAGAAGGATTTCAATCTGCTCAAAAAGATGTACCGGCAGGCAGGCGCCATCCGGGATGCCGGCAACCACCTTCAGTTGCTCGAAAGGGTGCATGCAGCCCCCGAATTCTTCAAGCGGGAGCAACAACAGTTACAGGAAGAAGCTTCGCAGGATTTTGTGGAGAGCATCGAGACCTATCGTAAAAAGGGGAAAAAAGCCGCGCGCCGCTTGCTGGCCGATGTGCGGCCGGTGCGGCAGAACTGCATTAAGGATTGGTTTGCCGCCGAATTGATAAAGGTCTCCATTTTGTTGAATGCCTCCGGTGATGAATTGCACCAGGCGCGTAAGGAGATCAAGACCCTCCTGTACGTCTTCAGACTTTTGCCATCCCGGATCGCACGCGAACTGCGGCTCGATGGCGGTTATCTCGATCAGCTGCAGAATGCGATAGGCGACTGGCATGACGCCTTTGTAGTTGCCGCCACCTTATCCGGCAAGGAGCTCTGCGGCGCCCAGGCCATGCGCTCCACCTCCCGGGAGAAAGAGACCGAAGTCCGCATGCTGGCAGCCGAATTCTATCACCGTGTACATTTAGACGAATAACCATGGCCAGGTCCAACCGCGTCATCTACGCCGCGCTGGGCGCCAATTTCGCCATTGCTCCCCCTATCTTGCGGCCTCGAGCTTTTTCAGCGCCTTCTCCATGTCGATGCCCTTACCGAGCACGGCCTTGAAGAGATCGCCCTCCGCGCGAACGCGTTCCTGCATCGTTTTTATGGTGAACTCCTGCATAGAGAGTCCTTTCTTCACCTCCTCCCAATGCAAGGGTGCGGAGACGGTTGCTCCGGGTTTCGGCCGCACGGAATAAGGTGCCGCGATGGTTGCCTGCGGCCGGTTTTGCAGGAAGTCGAGATACATCTTACCCTTGCGCCTGCTCAAAGTACGTTCCATCGTGGTATAGGCGGGAATTTCGTTGTGCACCATTTCGACGACCAGCCGGGCAAATTCTTTGGAGTGATCATAGCTGTATTTGGCCCCGAGCGGAAAATACACATGCAAGCGCGTCGAGCCCGATGTCTTACAATACGATTCTACACCCGCGGCATCGAGCACTTTCCTGGTGATCAGTGCTGCCTCGATCACCTGGTCGAAGGTCGTTTTCTTGTCCGGGTCCAGATCGATAATACACCAGTCCGGATTATCGGGTGCGTTTGTCCGGCTGCTCCAGGGATTGAGTTCGATGCAACCCAGCGAGACCATGTACAATAAGCTCGCCTCGTCGGTGCATACCAGGAATTCTTTTTCTTCCGGGTCTTCGGCGGTATGATAGGGGAAGGTCGTGATCCATTCCGGCACTTTGCCGCTGACATTCTTTTGGTAGAAGCCGGGGCCCGTGATGCCATTGGGATGCCGGTTCAAACTTTGCGGGCGGTTCTTGAGATAGGGGAGGATATAAGGCGCGATGTCGTAGTAGTAGTTGAGGAGATCGCGTTTGGTATACTTTTCTTTGGGCCAAAAGACCTTGCCGAGATGCGAGAAGCTCATTTCATGCCCGCTGACCTTTACCGTTTGCTCATCCTCGCCCGCGGAAAGAAGCGCCGCGCGTTGTTTTTGCGCCACCGGTGCCGCGGCCGCATTGCGCGCGACCTTCCGCGGCGCGCTGCTCCGCGAAGTTTTCGCCGGCGCGGCTTTCGGAGCCGCGGATTTTGCGGTTGCCCGCGTGGCTGTTGCGCTCTTGCCTGCTTTCGTGCTGCTCGCAGATTTCGCAGTCGTCCCAGCCGAACCCGCTTTGTCTGCGGCGCGTGTTCCGGCGGCGGCGCGATTGCTTTGCCACTGCGCGGACCGCGGATTCTTCGCGATCTGCTCGAGCGTCTTCTTCGACACAACCGACTTATCCTGGTCGGTCACCGGCTTGTCCGTGGCATATTGATCCCGGTGCTTGATGAGTAGCCAGGAATTGTCGCCGCGTCCCTTGGTTTGCACCAACGCGAACTCGCCCTTGAGCTTTTTCCCATTGAGCCTGATCTTCAGCGAACCGGCATTCAGCTCTTTGAGTAAAACCTTATTCTGGGTGGCCTTGGTACCGGTAATGGTTTTCAATTCTTTGCCCTTGGGCCCTTTGACCTCTTCCATCGGTTCATAGGTGCCCGTGTCCCAGACCATCACCGTCCCCGCACCATAATTGCTCTCGGGGATGATGCCCTCGAAGTCCTTATAATCGAACGGGTGGTCCTCGACCTGCATGGCCAGCCGCTTGTCGGCAGGGTTTAGCGACGGCCCCTTGGGGATCGCCCAGCTCTTGAGCACTCCCTCCATCTCCAGCCGAAAATCGTAATGCAGATGCGACGCCGCGTGCTTTTGTACGACGAAGATCAACGTTTTGCCCGCCGGCTTACCCCCTTTAGGTTCCGGTGTCTTGGTAAACGAGCGTTTTTCCTTGTATTCCTTAAGTGCCATAGACTCATTGCGGCAAAGCGAATGCCAACTCAACGGCTTATCTTTGTAAGACTACTAAAAACGATGAAAATGGCAAAAAAGAAAACCACCGATCCAAATAAAGCCGCTCACGATGAGGCCGAAAAAGACATTCTGAATGACCCGGAGCTTAGCGACAGCGATCCTACCGACGATCTCGACGAGAGTGAGCTGGCGCAACGCGATAATTCGGATGAAGACGCATTCGACGCGTTGGAGAAAAAACGCGCGGCTCCCGGTCATCCGGCAGCCCCGCACCATCCCGGAAAACCTCATTCCGGCAAAGGCAGCGAAAAATAAAACTCGGACCCCTTGCCCTCTTCGCTTTTCACGCCCATGTGGCCGCCATGTCGTTCCACGATCCGCTCGGCAATATACAATCCGATCCCCAAACCGCTCACGGCCCGCCCGGCGTCGGGTACCCGGTAATAGCGGTCAAAGATCATGTCCAGATGGTTGGCCGCAATGCCGATGCCACAGTCGGTGACGCTTACGATCACCTGCCCCGCTTTCTTTTGAACGCTGACCTGTACAGGGCTGCCTTCAGCGGAATACTTTGCCGCATTCGTCAGTAAATTGATCAGCACCTGCTCGATCTTGCTACCGTCGCCTGTGATCACGATGTCTTCGTCAGGGAGGTTAGCCTCGAAAGGATGTGTTGGCTGGATTTGCCGCATCGTATCCAGGCTCTCTTTCACCAGCGGTAACAAAAAGCACGGCATCATGTGGTACTCGAGCTGACCCGACTGCATCCTGGTAACATCGAGCAGATCGCCGACGAGCCTGCCGAGCCTGTTTACCTGTCGCAAGGCCTTTTCAGTGAGTTCCCTTGCTATTCCCCCGGGAGTCCGGTGCTCCAGCAACTGCAGATAGCCTTTGATCGTCGAGAGGGGCGTTCTCAATTCGTGCCCGGCGACGCCGATAAACTCATCCTTTTTCGCATTCAGTCGTTTGATCTCTTCATAGAGTCGGGCATTTTCTATTGCCACACCGGCCTGCGCCGCGATACCCTCGACCAGCTTCTCATGTTCCGCCTTGAAGCGTGCGGGTTGAGAATGACCGAAGAACAGACCACCGATGGTTGGGCCGCCACTGGGTGACTTCACCGGTATGCCCATATAGCTCACCACCGGCAGATGTCCGGGGGGCATGCCAAAATGCGGAGGGTTCTTTCCATAACGCGGATCTTGCCGGATGTCATCGGAGCGCAGGATGCCGCTGTCGCGAAGGATGACCTCGAATATCCCGGAGCTTCGCGGCATCGGAAAGTCCTTGAAGACGTCTTTGCTGACACCGGAGATCGTATACAACTCGAGGTACCGCTGCTCCTCATCGACCATGTTGTAGAAAAAAGCGCCAAATTCCGCGCCGCTAAGCTGCGTCGTAATGTCGGTGACCTTTTGAAGCACGGATCGAAGATCCAGGTTTGCCGAAAGCAGGCGTCCGGCAGAGAGCAGGAGCTCCTGGATACGGGCATGGGTCCGCAGCTCTTCCTGGGCGCGGAGCCTTTCGGTGATATCCCTGGCGATCTTGGAAGCGCCGATGATCTGGCCGTTGCGTGCCCTGATGGGCGAGATCGTCAGCGAGATGGGGATCGTCTCTCCGTTCTTTGTTACGCGGATCGTATCAAAATGATTGACATCCAACCCGTTCCTGATGCGGTTGATGATCATGTCCTCTTCGCTGAGCTTGTCCGGCGGGATCAGTATCGAGATATGTTTTCCGATGACCTCGCTTTCCTTGTAGCCAAACAACCGCTCGGCCGCGCGGTTCCAGCTAGTGATATATCCCTGCAGCGTCTTGCTGATGATGGCATCCTCGGATGAATCGACGATAGCGGCGAGCATGGCCTGCTTGTCCTCGATATTAAGGGCGTCGTTAGAAGTAGGAGCCTCTTCCATATATACGAATTTACACTAACGGAGATAAACCCGGCATTTTTCCAGCATTTTTAATGCGCCGGGAATAAGAATTGCAACCTCCCCCACTTGTGAACCGACAATCCAGGTTTTTATGCCGCCTCTTGCTCTTTGTGATCATCCCGCTCCCGGCCCTCCATGTAATGGGCCAAACGACCTTCGACCCCGGCACGCGTCCGCCGGACAGTCTACGTCAGCCAAAGAATGCCGGTGACTCTGTTCATCACACCGATACGACACGATTACACTATACCTATACCGGCACGGGCACCATCAACGATGCGAATTCGCTGCACTCCTACGTATTATCCAATGCCCTGAAACTCAGTGTGCTCAAAAAGAGTGCGGAAGCCAACTTTACCAATAATTGGATTTATGGCAGGCAAAACCGTGTCCTGACCAATAACGATTTTTCGTCCACCCTTGACTTCGGTCTCTATAAGACCCTTCGGCATTTTTATTACTGGGGCATGGCCACCTACAACCATAGTGTACCGCTGATGATCAACCACCAGCTGCAAGCGGGGCTGGGGCCGGGTTACAACATCGTCGATAAAAAAAAGGCGCTCCTCACGGTGAGCGACGGCATCCTCTTCGAAGTCAACGATCTCTACGACAGCCTTTATGGCGCACCCGGCGGTAATGTCTTTCGGCGCGATCGGTACAATACCTTTCGGAATTCGGCGCACCTGATGTTCCATTGGTCGCCGGAAGATCATTATACGCTGGACGGTTCCGCATTCTTGCAAAACAGCCTGGCCGATGCCCGGGACCAGATCTTAAGGCTCACCGCAAGCGGCGCGATAAAGCTTTACAAATGGATCAGCTTTTCGACCTCGGCCTCCTATAGTAAGTTCACCCGGACCCGGGGCCACAACACGCTCGTGACTTTTGGTTTGACCCTCACCAGGTAGTATATTTACCCTTTTTTAACTAGCATCAATACATGCCGTTTCTGGAAAAACAACTGATCGTTAAACGATCCACCCTAAAAGGCGCAGGCAAAGGCCTCTTCACGACGAAGGACATTCCCAAGGGTAAAAAGATAGTGGAATACAAAGGAAAGATCACTAAGTGGAAGGACGTCAACGACCACAACGGTCTGAACGGGTACATCTATTATGTCACCCGCAATCATGTGATCGATGCCTGGGAAACCAGGGATGCGCTGGCCCGCTATGCGAACGATGCAAAAGGCCTCGTCCGTACCCAAGGGTTCACCAACAACTGCACATACCGCATCGAAGGACACCGCGTCTTTATCTTTTCCATGAAAAATATCCCCGCCGGCAGCGAACTCTTCGTCGGCTACGGGAAGGAATACTGGGATATCATCAAGGAGAACTGGGGTGTGAAGTAGCCGCCTGCCGCCGCCAGCCTCAGCCAGCGCCACCCGCGCCCCTATTTCCCCAGCAAGGCCTTGGCCCTCGCGACCACATTGGTCACGGTAAACCCGAACTCCCCGGCCAGATCCTTGGCCGGCGCCGACTCGCCGAACCGCGTCATCCCAAGCACATCCCCTTCGTCGGTGACATATTTGTGCCAACCCATGGGCGAAGCGGCCTCCACGGCAAGGCGTTTTTTCAAGCCCTTGGGGCAGACGCGTTGTTTGTAGCTGTCGTCTTGTTTTTCGAAGATCTCACACGAAGGCATGCTGACGACCCTCGCCGCGATGCCATTCTCTTTCAGTTTCTGCTGCGCTCCGAGGATCAGCTCTACCTCCGATCCCGTGGCGATCAGGATGAGCTCGGGGGCACGATCCGGTTCGGATAGAATATAAGCTCCTTTGGTGAGATCGCCCACGGTCTTGTAATTGCCCGTTTCGATGATCGAAATGTTCTGTCGGGTGAGGACCAGCACTACCGGCCCGCCTTTGTGTTCGATGGCGATCCTGCAGGCCTGCGCCGTCTCGTTGGCGTCGGCCGGCCGGATGAGCGTGAGATTGGGGATCGCCCGGAGATTGGCGAGTTGTTCCACCGGCTGGTGTGTGGTACCGTCTTCGCCGAGGAAGATGCTGTCATGGGTATATATAAATATCGGCTTGATCTTCATAATGGCTGCCAGACGTATGGGCGGCCGCATATAGTCGGAGAAGATCAGGAAGGTCGCGCCATAAGGAATGAACCCTTTGGTGACGGCCATGCCATTGAGGATCGCGCCCATCGAATGCTCACGTACACCGAAATGGAAGTTACGGCCCCCAAAATCATCGGGCTCAAAAGATGCGTAATCTTTGAGATGCGTTTCCGTGCTGGGCGCGAGATCGGCTGCACCACCGAGCAATCCGGGCAGCGATTTGGCAACAGCATTCAACGTTTTACCCAACGCGACACGCGTAGAGAGCTTGCCCTCCTTTCCATCGCTCGGCCGGAAGACGGGGATCTTCTTCTCCCAACCTTGCGGCAACTTATCCTGTAAAGCCATCTCATATTCGGCGGCGAGATCGGGATATTCCTTTTTGTAGCGGGCGTACAGGTCATTCCATTCTTTTTCAAGCCCGATGCCTTTTTCTCCGACGGCGCGATAGAATTCGAGCACCTTACCCGGAACGACGAAGCTTTGGTCCGGGTCGAAGCCAAAGAATTCTTTGACAAGCCTGACTTCGTCCGCACCTAGCGGGCTGCCGTGTGCACCGGCTGTATCGTGTTTGTTTGGACTGCCATAGGCGATATGCGTTCGGATCTTAATGAGACTTGGCCGGCTGGTCTCCTCGCGGGCTGCCTGAACGGCTCGAGTGATAGCCCCTACATCATTACCGTCCTCCAGCACCTGGACATGCCAGCCATAGGCTTCGAACCTTTTAGCGACGTCCTCCCGGAAGGTGATATTGGTATCGCCCTCGATGCTGATGTGATTGTCGTCATACAGATAGACGATATTACCCAGACCCAGATGACCGGCAAAGGAAGCCGCTTCGGAAGACACGCCTTCCATCATATCTCCGTCGCTGCAGATGGCGTAGATCGTGTAGTTGAAGATATCGTAACCGGGTTTATTGAAACGTGCCGCGAGACTCTTTTGCGCGATGGCCATGCCGATGCCGTTTGCGAATCCCTGGCCCAATGGTCCCGTGGTGACTTCGATCCCGGGTGTGAGGCCATATTCCGGATGGCCGGGTGTCTTGCTGTGCAGCTGCCGGAAATTTTCAAGGTCCTTAAGTGTAAGATCATAACCGGTGAGATAGAGAAAACTATATTGGAGCATGCAGGCATGCCCGGCCGATAGGACAAAACGATCTCTGTTCGGCCATGCCGGATTTCTAGGATTATAGCGCATGTGTTTTGTCCAAAGGACGAATCCCATCGGCGCGGTGGCCATGGGTGTTCCGGGATGACCCGAGTTGGCTTTCTGAACCGCATCGGCCGAGAGTACTCTCACGGTATCGATACTCAATGTCTGGATGTCTGTTGCAGTTGCGGTGGGCATAAGAATTGATTTTTTCAACGGATAAACCACAATTTCTATGCCTGTACCCCAGATCATCATCGATACTATCCGTAGCCAGGGTCCCCTTTCTTTTCGCGATTTTATGGAAATGGCGCTTTATTACCCCGAAGAGGGGTATTACGCCTCTGCCTGCAACAAGCTCGGAATGGACGGAGATTTTTATACCAGTCCCTATCTCACCCGCCTATTTGGCGATATGCTTGCCGGCCAACTGGAAGAGATGTGGCGCAATATGGGTTGCGGGCCCTTTACCATCGTGGAATACGGCGCCGGGACGGGCTTGCTGTGTCGTGACATCCTCGCCCGGTTGCGGGACCACCAGGAGATGTTTCAGGTATTGCAATATGTGATCATCGAGAAAAGCGGCCCCATGCGGCGACGCGAGCGCGAGTTGTTAGCCGCCGAAGGGCTTTTGCATAAGCTGCGCTGGGAAAATTCGATCGATGCGGTGGCGCCGGTTCAGGGCTGCATCCTGTCCAATGAACTGGTGGATAATTTTGCCGTGCACCAGGTGGTGATGGGGGACGAGCTCATGGAAGTCTTTGTGGGCTATGAGAACCAAGGGTTCGTCGAACTGCTCCGGCCGGCGACCACCGACCTGAAAAACTACCTGAGCGAACTGCAGGTCACCCTGCCCCGCGGCTTCCGAGCCGAGATCAATCTCGAGGCGACGCGCTGGATAAAAGAGGTCTCCGCCGCCCTCGGCCATGGTTTCGTGATCACCATCGATTATGGGAATTCTTCCTCCGGCCTCTACACCCGCAGCGAAGGCACGCTCACCTGCTATCATCGTCATCAGGTCAATCACAGCCCTTATGAAGCGGTCGGCGAGCAGGATATCACGAGCGATGTGAACTTTTCAGCCCTCGATCACTGGGGCCGCCAGGGCGGCCTCGAACATTGCGGCTTCACCAGCCAGACGCGCTTTCTGCAAGGACTCGGCCTCAACCGCCGCCTGCAGCAGCTCGAGCGTGAGGCCGCAGAAGCCGATGCCGCCGCCGATCTCGCGCGGCAGATCGATCTGCGCAAGCTCTACACCCTGCTGATCGGCATGGGCAACAAGTTCAAGGTCCTCATACAGCGCAAAGGCCTCGCCCGGCAATTCCTCTCCGGCCTGCAATTCGCGCAAGTGCTTGCATGACAGCCATCTCTCCCCGGGCCCGCTTTTTGCACCCCCGCTAATAAAGCCCCCAGTGAGTTATCAACCCATCGAGAATTACGGCATCGTCGGCGACCTCCACACGATCGCCCTTGCCGGCCTCAACGGCTCCATCGATTTCATGTGTTTCCCCAATTTCGACTCGCCGAGCATCTTCGCACGGCTGCTCGACGATAAAAAAGGCGGGTTTTATTGCATCGTACCCGAGTTTTCGGAGGTAAAGAACAAGCAGCTCTATATGCCGGACACGAACGTGTTGTTGACGCGCTTCCTGTCCGCGGATGGGGTAGGGGAGATCACCGATTTCATGCCCGTGGGGCACACCGAAGAAAAGAAGCTCATCCGCCGCGTGACCACGATCCGCGGGGAGGCGCTGTACAAGCTCTACTGCCAGCCGCGCTTCGATTACGGCCAGAAAAGTCATACCACGGAACAGGTAAGCGAAAAAGAGATACTCTTCCATTCGAACGGGCTCACATTACGATTAAAAGCCGGCACCCCGCTGCAGATAAAAGACAACGATGTATACGCCGAATTCACCCTCAAAGCCACCGAGTCCACCGAGTTCGTACTGGAGATCGCCGACAACAAAACATCAAAAGGCGACAATATCAGCGATATGGTCACGCAAAGCCTCTTCCGTACCGTTGATTTCTGGAAGGAATGGATCGCCCGAAGTACATATAGAGGCCGTTGGCGCGATGTGGTGAACCGGAGCTGTCTGGTGCTGAAACTGCTCTCATCGAGCCGCTACGGCTCCATGGTCGCCGCCCCGACCTTCAGCCTGCCGGAGACAATCGGCGGAAAACGCAATTGGGACTATCGTTATACCTGGATCAGGGACGCCTCTTTCACCGTGTATTCCTTGATCAGGCTCGGCTATTCCCGTGAGGCCGGCCGGTTCATGAACTGGGTCGAGCAGATGTGCCGTGACATCAAGGGTCAAGAACGGCTCGGCATCATGTATTCCATCGACGGCAACCGTCAGTTGAAGGAATATACGCTCGAAAATTTCGAGGGCTATAAAGGCAGCGCCCCCGTGCGGGTAGGCAATGATGCTTATGGACAGCTCCAGCTCGACATTTATGGAGAATTGATGGATTCCGTATATTTATACAACAAGTACGGTGAACCCATTTCATACGATTTCTGGAAAGACCTCGAACAGCAGATCGAATGGCTGGCGAACAATTGGGACCAACCCGATGACGGCATCTGGGAAGTACGCGGAGGACGGCGAAAATTCCTATTCTCCCGTTTGGCGTCCTGGGTCGCGCTCGACCGTGCCATGAAGATCGCGAACATGCGAAGCTTTCCGCGCAACGGCAACTGGCGGGAACAAAGGGATAAGATCTATACCAGCATCTTCACGGATTTTTGGAACGACAAAAAAAAGGCCTTTGTCCAGTACCCCGGAGCGGAAACTACCGATGCCTCGAGCCTGCTAATGCCCTTGTTCCGGTTCATCAGCCCTAAAGACCCGCGCTGGCTGTCGACCCTCAAATGCATCGAAGACGAGCTGGTCACCGATTCGCTCGTCTATCGGTACAAGCCGGGACTGGCGGCGCCGGATGGATTCGTGTCCAGGGAAGGGACCTTTTCCATGTGCACCTTTTGGTATGTGGAATGTCTTTCCCGTGCGGGACAACTCGACAAGGCGCGGTTCGTATTCGAGAAAATGCTGGGCTATGCCAACCACCTGGGCCTGTATTCGGAACAGCTCGGCTTCAAAGGCGAACACCTGGGCAATTTCCCGCAGGCGTTCACGCATCTTGGTCTGATTAGCGCCGCATTGAACCTGAACGAACAGTACAACGACAACCAAAACAAGAACAATAACCTCGACAGAATCTGATGGCATCCACCACCAAACCTACATCGCAGTCGTTTCCGTCAAAACCCACAAAAGGAAAGCGCTCCAAATTCGGCCGCTTCCTGAAAACCCTGGGCCCTGGCCTCATCACCGGTGCCAGTGACGACGACCCTTCCGGCATCGTGACCTATACCCAGGCTGGCTCCCAATTTGGGTTGGCGACGCTTTGGACTGCGCTGATCACCTTTCCGCTGATGGCTGCTATCCAGGGGATGTGCGCCCGGATCGGCATCGTTACCCGCCAGGGCCTCACCGGAACGCTACGCAGCTATTACCCCCGATGGCTTTTGTATGGCGTGATCATCTTCACGTTTCCGGCGGTGGTCATGAACATTGGCGCCGATATCCAGGGCATGGGCGCCGTAGCCCACCTGCTGGTACCGGGCATACCCGCGTTTATATTCTGCATTTTCTTCACCGGGGTGCTGATCTTCGTCATTATTCGCTATCCCTATCAAAAGATGGCTGCCTTTCTTAAATGGCTATGTCTGGGATTGTTGCTCTATCTCATCGTGCCCTTTCTGGTGCATCAGGATTGGAAGCTGGTGTTCCACCGGACCTTCATCCCGGAAGTGCATTTAAACAAAGACTTCCTGAGCATTTTGGTCGCGCTCCTGGGAACGACGATTTCACCTTATCTCTTTTTTTGGCAGGCGACCATGGAAGCGGAAGACCAGCAACACCAAACGGGAAGGAAAAAGATCTTCGTAAACAAAAGAATGCTGGACGAAATGCGCGGCGATGTAAACACCGGGATGTTCTTCTCCAACCTGGTGATGTTCTTCGTGATCCTCACAGCGGGAAGCGTGCTGTTTGCCGCAAACATCCGGCAGATCGATACGGTGGAACAGGCAGCCAAGGCCCTGAAGCCGCTCACTGGTAATCTCAGTTATGCGCTTTTCACCATCGGCGTCATCGGAACTGGTTTCCTGGCGATCCCCGTGCTGGCGGGAAGTGTGTCGTATATGCTGGCGGAGACGATGCAGTTTTCGATGGGGCTGGATAAAAAATTCAATGAAGCGCGACGATTCTATGGAGTGATCATCGTAAGCCTGATCGCCGGATTGTGTATGCAGCTCTTCGGCCTCTCGGCAGTGAAGGCGCTGATCTATACGGCGATATTATATGGGCTCACCTCGCCGGTGCTCATCGCGATGATCCTGCATATCGGTAACAACAAAAAGATCATGGGCGAGCATACCAATACCCGCCTGAGTAATATCTTGGGTTTTGTCACCCTTATTTTGATGACCGCTGCCGCCGTGGGCTTGATTTGGTTTGAGGTTTAGTCCCGTCTCTGCGTTTGCCGCTCTGCACGCGTGCCGGGCTCTTTGATTTCGGCGCCGCATTCTTCTCATGATCCTGCCGAAGTATTTTCTTTGCACGCTCCAGGATCTTTTTCTGCGATTCCGGCAGGTTCTTGCCCGCCCGGTTGATATAAAAGGTCAGCATCGACATGGCGCTGCGATACGAGTCGCTTTTCTTCCGCGTGCTTTTGTCGGCCGAATGCTCGAGCGAGTGGGCAACCTTACCGGCATTGCGTTGCTTGAATACGTCCTTGTCCAGATCCAGCGCGTTGCTGTGTTTGGTGACGTCAGCAGACCATTTTTTCTTTGTTGGCATAAAAATACGTTTAAAAAGTCCTGCGGACTGTTCCGTCCGCAGGACCTGGCAGTTACAGCATCGCAGGACTTCCTTCTTCGTCCTCGTTCTCCCCCTCGCTCTCTTCCTCGCCTTCTTCACCCATCTCCTCCTCCTCTTCGCTTTCTTCGCCGCCCTGGCTCGAATAGATCATGGTGGCATTCCAGGAGTATTCGTCGCCTTCATTCTCGGCCTGGAGATTGATGTCGTTTTCCGCAATCTCCGTGAGCAGGGCATCCGTGTCTTCCTCTTCCATCAGGGTCTTGTCGAGCAGGTCCGCGGCCTCATGCAGCTGCATGGTGATAGCCAGCTGTACCAGCCCGCCATAGGAGGCGATCTCGTAGTGCTCCACCTTTTGGGCGGCGATGATGAGCGCCGCGTCCCTGGTGAGCGTGCCCTCTTCCGTTTCTTCGATGATCTGTTCCGCTTCACGGACAATGCCTTCGATGGCTTCGCATTTTTTGCCTTCCGCCTTCTGGCCGATCGTTTCGAAGACCCGTTCCAGCCGTTTGATATGGCGCTGCGTCTGATGAAGATGGTCGTCAAAGGCTTCCGAGAGCTCGTCTGTCGTAGCCGATTCGATCATCTTGGGCAATGCCTGGGTGATCTTGTGCTCGGCATAATAGATATCCCGCAGCTGATCGAGAAAGAATTTTTCAAGATACTCCTGGCCCTGGAATTGGCCCTCGTGTGATCTAAAAGTGGTCATCGGCGTGCCCGTGCGGTTACGGCTGGCGCTCTGCGATGAACTGTTGCCGCGCATGCTGTTGCGTCCGCCCGTTTCGCTCATGCGAGCCCCGCGGCTGCTTTCGGAAGAGGAACCGCGGGAGCCGGAGCTCCTGGCGGAGTTACCCGAACCGTTGCCCCGGCCCGAGCTGGAGGAACTGCGGCTGGAGGATCCCTGGCTTCTGCCCGGGCTGGAACTTTTGCCGCCGGTGCGATGCTGAGCGCCGCCACGGGAAGATGCCGATTTGCTGGCAGCGGATTTCTTTTTACCACGCGTTGAAGTTGTGGATGATTGTCTCATGATCTCAAATTTTTTAAAGCTCAATTTGTTAAATGGCTATTGGAGAACTTACCTCGAGCCGCGGCTGCTACCGGAGCGGCTGCTGCCGGAGTGGCTGCGGCTGCCGTAACCGGAACGTCCGCTGCGGCTGGTGAACTGGCCGCGTGAATTGCGTTGCTGGCCGGAATGCGAACCGCCGCGGCTGGAATGGCTCTGCGTACCGCTACGGCTGGAGGAACGGCTCTGCGTGCCACGGTGGGATGAGCCACGGTTGGATGAGCCCCGGTGAGACGAACCGCCCGAACGGCCCTCGTATTCCGAGGTACGTCTACCGTATTCGTACGAAGACCGGCGACCTCGCCCACCTTCATCATGACCATGCGCGCCTCTTTTTTCGTGATAAGCGCGTCCACCTTCGCTGGCGATCCGCCGCTGCGTATCCCGGTCCATGGCAGCGAAACCCCTGCGACCGGAAGATTGACGTCCGCGGTTGCTTCCACTACGACCGTAGTCTTCACGGTCATAGCCGCCACGGTTGCCCTGCGAACGCCGGCCCCCGCTGTAACGTCCACCGTAGTCCTCCTCTTCCTCATAGCGGGAATAAGGCTGCTGGTAATCGTCTTCGTCCTCCTCGTCGTAACCTTCGTCATAATCGTCATAATCTTCTTCGCCTTCGTACTGATCATAACGGGACTGGGGTTCATCGTAGTCGTCATAGTCCTCCTCTTCTTCCTGGCGGCCATAACCACGATCCTCGTCATAATCGAACTGCTGACTGCGGCCTCCATGTGAATGCTGGCCGCCGCGACGGGCGATTTGACGACGTCCTTCCGGATCCATTGACGCGAAACCGCGTCTGCCTGAATTTCTCGTACTCATACCTGTAAATTTTGGGTGAAAAAATAAAGTCGTTTTGCGAAACGCTTAGACAACTCCCCGCCGAAAAAACTATGCCATCGGGCAGCAGACAAAACGTTAAAAACCTGTGTACAATGGGGTATGCTATTTGTAAAGACTATGGGGAAAGCAACTTTTATGGAAAAGATAAATACCCCCGACACCATGACCACATCCTCCGAAGCGCTCGAACGCCTTCGCCAAAAGAACATGGCCAATGAATTTCGCTGGACCACCAAGGGATTTGCTGCGCCAAACGGCAGAACCTATCGTCCGGATGAACTCGAGATCGTCAGGACCATGCGCTTTGAAGGCATGAGCAACCCCGATGACACAGAGATACTCTATATCATTAAAGCCCAGGACGGACTCATTGGCTACAGCCTCGACGCCTATGGAGCCTACAGCAGCCATGACAACGAAGTAGGCTACGACAATTTCATCCGGCAAATACCCGAGGCCGGGCACAACGAACAATTACTTTTCACGCTTTGAGGAATTATATCCACAGCATATGACTATATACCCGGGCAATCCTTATCCACTCGGCAGCTTCTGGGACGGGAAAGGCGTCAACTTCGCCCTCTATTCACACAACGCCACCGGCGTCGAACTCTGCCTGTTCGATAAAGCCAAAGGCGCCGCCGAATCTACGAGGATCAAATTCACCGAACGCACACACGATGTCTGGCATGGCTATGTCCCTGACCTGAAACCCGGCCAGCTTTATGGCTATAGGGTCTATGGCCCTTATGAGCCGGGGAACGGGCATCGTTTCAATCCCGCCAAAGTGTTGCTGGATCCCTATGCCAAGGCTATATGCAGCATCGGGGAATGGGACGACGCCCTCTTTGGTTACGTGATCGGCAAAGACGATCTCACACGCGACGACCGGGACAATGCCGCCGTCGCACCGAAATCTGCAGTGATCGATCACCATTTCGACTGGGGCGACGATAAGCCGCCAAAGGTCGCCTACTACAATACGATTATCTACGAAACGCATGTGAAAGGATTTACGAAAAGGTTTCCCGATATCCCCGAAAACATCCGCGGCACATTTGCCGCCATGGCACACCCAAAGGTGATCGAATACCTCCAAAACCTGGGCATCACGGCCGTCGAGCTGATGCCCGTTCACCAAAGCATAAGTGACCGGCACCTGGTCGATAAGGGCCTTACCAATTATTGGGGGTACAATACCATTGGCTTCTTTGCGCCGGGTCTGCGCTTCTACAGCGGGGAAGATATCGGCGGACAGGTGCGCGAGTTCAAGACCATGGTGAAAGAGCTGCACAAGGCCGGCATCGAAGTCTTTCTCGACGTTGTCTACAACCATACCGCGGAAGGCAACGAGATGGGGCCGACCCTGGCCTATAAAGGCATCGACAACAGCGAATACTACCGGCTCGCCGAGGACAAACGCTATTATTTCGACTATACCGGCACCGGCAATACCCTCAATGCCCGGTTGCCGAATGTACTAATGATGATCATGGACAGCCTGCGCTATTGGGTCACCGAGATGCATGTAGACGGTTTCCGTTTCGATCTCGCGTCGGCCCTCGCCCGTGAACTGCACGACGTGAACAGGCTTAGCGCCTTTTTTAACATCATCTACCAGGACCCTGTACTCTCCGATGTCAAGCTGATCGCTGAACCCTGGGACGTGGGCGAAGGAGGTTACCAGGTCGGTCAGTTCCCACCCGGCTGGGCGGAATGGAACGGGAAATACCGCGATTGCATGCGGGACTTCTGGCGCAGCGCCGATAACCGGCTCGCCGAATTCGCCGATAGATTCACCGGCAGCTCCGACCTCTATAAAAGCGACAACCGCTTCCCTACCGCCAGCATCAATTTCATCACCGCCCACGATGGGTTTACACTCAATGACCTGGTCTCGTATAACGACCGGCACAACGAAGCAAACAAGGAGGATAACAAGGACGGCAGCGAACAAAACCATTCCTGGAACTGCGGCGCCGAAGGGCCCACGGACGACAGGGAGATTATCGCGTTACGCAACCGGCAAAAACGAAATTTCTTCGCGACGCTGCTGCTTTCGCAAGGCGTTCCGATGATCCTTGCGGGCGATGAACAAAGCCATACACAAGGCGGCAACAACAACGCCTATTGCCAGGACAGCGAGATCTCCTGGCTGGATTGGGAACACGCGGACCAGGACCTCCTCAAGTTCGTGAGCGACCTGGTTAAGTTCCGGCGGTCACATCCCGCCTTCTCGCGAAAGAACTG